>Ga0157372_10005714_pt1 | contig 13243 bp, 9 predicted proteins | sample C55metaG_FD_115307 | JGI IMG/M metagenome (GOLD analysis project Ga0157372, IMG submission 115307) | Corn rhizosphere microbial communities from Kellogg Biological Station, Michigan, USA - C5-5 metaG | ecosystem: Host-associated > Plants > Roots > Rhizosphere > Soil | place: USA: Michigan... | reverse complement strand
CTAACATTCGCGATTCCAAACGCACTATCGATCTCTCCAGCCCTGATATCCGCAACGGCCGCATGCGCCTCGAACAACGCCAATATCAGGACTTCGTCTTCGCCACTGTCGTCGGCATGACCGGCGCCCAACGAACCATCCAGAGCCTCGATGGGAACCAGGCATTCAATACCAACGCCAACGGGCAATCGCAACGCGCCGACCCGGCCGTGCGCCAGCGCCGCATCGACCTGCTCGATAACCCCGCGGTCCTGATCCGCACCGCGCTCGATCCGATATCGAAACTAACCAACCTCCGCACCGAAAGCTCCCGGCAAGTGATGGATCTCACCACGCCATCCGGTGACCAGATCACCTTCGCGCTCGACACCTCCACCAACCTCCCCGCCTGGATGCAATGGATTTCGGCCCACCCCAACTACGGTGACGTCACTTATCGCACTACTTACACCGGCTATCAAGACGAACAAGGCATCCGTCTGCCCTTCGGCTACAACACCGTGATGGACTTCAGAAACATCGTCTATCGCAAGTTCTACGTGGATCGCTACGGCATCAATGAACGCATCGCGGATCTAGCAATACCTGCGGCCACACGCGCCGCCGCTCCGTCCTCAGCCCCGCGCTACACGATCGAGGCCATCCCCGTGGCTAAGGGTATTTGGTATATGAAGGGCGGCGCGGGTAACTCAACGCTCTACGAATTCGCCGACCACCTCACACTATTCGAATGCTACGGCAACGAAGCCTCCACACTCGCCATCATCGCCAAAGCCCGCTCCACCGTCCCCGGCAAACCGGTGACCCAGTGCATCGTCAGCCACCATCACATCGATCACTCCGGTGGCGTTCGCGCCGCGGTCTCCGAAGGCCTGGAACTCGTTACCCACCGCGGCAATGTCGACTACTTCAAGGAAGTCGTTGGACGCCCAGCCAAGCTCTTCCCCGATGCGCTCGGACGCAATCCCAAGCCACTCAAAATCCTGGCCGTCGATGAGCATCTGAAACTGAAGGATAGCGCCATGGAAATTGATCTCTACCGTGCCATCTCCAACAGTCACATGGCCAACGCCCTGTTCGCCCACGTCCCTGGCCTCAACCTCGTAAGTCAAGGCGACTTCACCGACGAAACCTGGGAACAAAGCTTCTGGGCCAACACCTACCCGGCAAGCGTCGCCTACTGGAAGCTCAAGGTCGACCGCGACCTCAGCGTCCACGGCAACATGCACACCTACGCCGAAGTACTCGATCAACTCCGCGCTCAAGTCAAAGGTGCCCAGGCACTCTGCGCAAAGGCCGAAGCGGCCAGCCTCCCTCTGCAAGGATGCCCGGTAGTGAACCTTGTGCAGTGACTACCACGCCGTGAAAAAGCGCCGGTGTTCGCAGGGACACGCCGGTGCGATTGCCCGCGCACGCACCGGCGCGTATGATCGCGCCAAGCACGGGGGGTCGCGGACTGGAGCGGCGGCGCAGCGAGTTTACAGGACCACATGTTGCGTAGCGAGAGCGAGGGCCAAAAGGGCTGGGGAGCTGCTGCCGAACCAAAGACGGCCTAACCCGCTTCAAACAAAACCTGGCTAAACTGGTTTTGGGAGCTTGTATCCGCGCGAGCTTGCCGCTCCGTCAAGTGTGCGCCGTGACCAAGCATACGAAGTTAGGCGTCAAATCCGATTTCTTCCAGAAACCCCGTGAGGGCTCGCGGATCAAACAGAAGATTGTGACCGACTACTTCGTCGCTTACAACAGGGTGATGGCCCCGGGTCCAAAAGCCAAGGTCGGTTATGCGGACCTGTTCGCGGGACCGGGATTCTACATGGACGAGAAGGGAGTCAAACACAAATCGATTCCAATCCTGGTCTGTGAGGCAGTCATCGGTAATGAGAATTGTTCCGGGAGAAGGTCCACCTATGGTTTAACGAGGGTGATCCGGAGTATCACGAAAAGCTAGATGCGGCGATTCATTCCGTCCCTGGGATAGAAACGCTCCGTTACGAGCCGAAAATCGGCAACAAGATAGTCGATGCGGGGTGGGCCCGTAAACTTGGCAACCTCAGGGTTCCCACCTTGGTCTTCCTCGATCCCTGCGGGTATAAGGGACTTTCGCTGAAGCTGATTGCATCGGTGCTGGGCGGGTTTGGTAACGATTGCATATTTTTTTTAACTACAGCCGCGTCAATATGAAGCTCGACCTTGAGATCATGAATCGGTCGTTGGACGACTTCTTCGAACCAGAGAGGGCACGCAGTCTCCGCGCCAAGATTCAGGATCGATCACCTGATGAAAGAGAAGAGATCATTATGGAGGCGGTCGAGTCCGCGATAAAAGAAGTGGGGGCATTCCCGGTTCGGTTCGGATTCAATAGTGACCGCGGTCGCAGGAGCCATTATTTGATGTTCGCGTCAAAGAGCCAAAAAGCCGCCGGAATGATGAAGAACATACGAAAGTCCGCCAGTTCAGAAATTATCGAAGGTGTAGGATCGGGTGAACATGACCCTCACGCGGGCAAAGGCGCGGGTTCGCTCTTCAAGGGTCTGTATGAGGTTGAAGCCCGACTCCTCTCCCTGTTCGCTGGTCAGGAGATTCGCTTCAGTGTCTTGTTAGAGCGCGAAGCGCAAACGGGTTACACCGAGAGCAACTATCGAGATGCTGTCCTGAGACTAGAACAGGACAATCGCGTCACAATCGATCCGCCACCCGACAAGCGACCATTCCAAGCAGGCGGGAAGAAACGGACGCTTCCCAAGAACGTTTTGATTCGATTCCCCGCAGGAGAAAGATAATGGCAACGAAATCGGCTATCGAATGGACGGAAGCCACATGGAACCCTTCCACGGGGTGCGACGCCTTATCCCCCGGCTGCGACAACTGCTATGCGGAACGGCTCACGCATCGACTGAAGGCCATGGGTCAGAAGAAGTATAGGAATGGTTTCCGGCTGACCTTGCACCCCGACACGCTGGAGTTGCCGCTGCACTGGAGAGAGCCGCAGAGGATCTTTGTTAATAGCATGTCCGATCTTTTCCACCACGAGGTCCCGGTTGAGTACATCCAGCAAGTGTTCGCCACCATGCGCCGGGCGTCCTGGCATCAGTTCCAGGTTCTGACGAAGCGGTCCGGTCGGCTGCTCGCTGTCGCCGACGAGATCGACTGGCCAGAGAACGTGTGGATGGGTGTCTCGGTCGAATCGAAGAAATACACTACGCGGATCGACCATCTGCGGAAGACCGGCGCTCGGACCAAATTCCTTTCCCTGGAGCCGCTACTCGGGCCCCTGGAGGGGCTTGATCTGAAGGGTATCGACTGGGTGATCGTAGGCGGCGAGTCTGGCCCAGGTGCACGCCCGATGTCCCCGGAATGGGTGACGTCGATCCGGACTCAGTGTCACCGGGCCAAGGTTGCGTTTTTCTTTAAGCAGTGGGGTGGCGTGCAAAAGAAACGTACGGGGCGAGTTCTAGAGGGACAGACTTACGACGAGATGCCGCGCACTTCCACTCCGTCATCATCGCTGATTCAGGTGTCGGGCCGCTGAGCCAACCTATTTTGAGCGTCCGGCGCATAGCGCTCGCTCTACCGCCCCTTGATGCTAACTACGAACAGGATCGCATTCATGATCTGCTGAAAGAGATTCGTGTACGATCGCGGGTCGGAAAAAACGTCGTCCCACACGAGGTTGTGGCCGGTCGTATTACGCAACTTCCCCGTTGTGCTGAAGGCCGTCTGGACAGTGTTTGACCCGCTATCGCATCATGAATCTCCTGCAGAGTGTCTGCGGAAGTTTCGGGCGCGCCCGCCAGCCCGAAATCAGTCTAAAAACTGGTGGTATGGTAAACGCGGCCCAACTGCTTATTCTTTTGGCCGTTATCACTTATGGGGTAATAGTGCTTCAATAACGATTCCAGGAGCAGCCCACCCGTAAAGAGGTGAAGTGTGAAAGGTTGGTTCGATCCACCTGACGAGCCCTGCCGAAGCTCTAGTTCCCGTTTTCGATCAAAGGACTCCAGCAGGAACACATACAAAGCTGAGACTATCGTGCGTTTTGACAGGTCTTCGATCAGTCTTGTGACAAACAGTCTGATGATGTCAGGGGTAACTGCCGGTTGCCTCGAAATTCCATGGAATGAACTGTATCGAGGAGTTCGCGTGTGGAACCGCACGGTGAAGACCCGGAATCCGGAAACCGGTCGCAAAGTGAGTAAGGCCCGCCCGAAGGAGGAGTGCGAGAGGATTCCGGTTCCAAAACTCCGCATTGTCTCGGAAGAACTTTGGAATGCGGTGCGGGCTCAGATCGTTCATGTGAATAGGAACCGAGTTGGCGCCCGGCTGGGCGGAATGAACCGCACCAGCGAGAGTCGGTCCTATCTATTCAGCGGACTCCTGGTATGCAATTCATGCAAGTCCAGGCTGGTAATCATCAGCGGTCGCGGCAAGAGAGGCTATGTTCGGTATGGCTGTCCCAGCCATCGCTACCGAGGTGTTACTATCCGGCAGGACCGGCTGGAAGAGCAACTATTGGCTGCCATCGAACAGCGGCTATCGAATCCACGCATGATTGAGTATGTGTTGGTTCGCTTCCAGGAGGAACTACAGAAGCGCCTAGCAGAACTTCAGCGCCAAAATGTCGGGCTGGAGGACCTACGCCGGGAACGGGTTTTACTCAAAGCCACGGCTCAGCGACTCGTGGAAGCTGTCGCTGCCACGGGCCATTCTCCCGCTTTGCTATCAAACCTGGCAGCTAACGAGGGGCAGATTGCAGATTTGGACCGACGCATCGAGGCTTTCAAGCCGATGAACGTTGTGACCTCACTTACAGAAATCCGCGATTTTGTGAATCGCAACGTAATGAACCTAAGGGGCTTGCTGCACGAAGACGCTAGTAGGGTTTCTTGTGGTTTCAAAGAGTTACGGGTGGTGAGTTTGGACGCCATTTGGACTCCAGCGCCATCCCTAAAGAGGTTGGACTCCACTCGGACTCCACATTTCGAGACGGTTACCCGCCTCCGCCATTCTCAGTCAGCGAACCTCCGCAAAGCCTTCGCGAAGATCCTTAAAAATAGGATGCAGACCGAGACGACCATACCCCACGAGTTACGACCCTCTTTCTGCCCGTTTTGGAGCTCCACCGATACCTGTTTGTACACGGGATTCTATGCGTTCACAAAGCGCTTCAGACCATGGATCGTTCATGAATGGCATTCTACGCTTTGGCGAGTAAGTCATTTCTAGTTCTGCAGAAGTCGTGCGGTGCAGCGATCCGGACACTATTCAAACAACGTTTTCCAATGAGAATGTTATCGAGAATATCCGCATCCGCGAGTGAATGGCCGTGGCCCCCTGCAGCGCAGCTCGAAGTGCTGTGTTTTCAACGGACGCAGTTTCGATTAAGCTTGTACTGGCAATAGAAGATCAAGATGCGCGAAGGGACTGAGAAAGCGCGGAGCAAGACTGCGGAGCAACTGGTCGCGGAGCTCGACGCCATCACCAGGCTGCACAAACTCGCCATGCTCTCCGTCAGCGAAGCTGGTATGGGGTCGATCCTGGACGAAATTGTGGATGCGGCCATTGCCGTTTCCGGCGCTGACTTTGGCAGCATCGAGCTCCTGGATCCAGTCTCTTCGGACCTTGGGATCGTGAGTCATCGGGGGCTCCCGCAGTGGTGGCTTGATTTCTGGCAGAACGTTCCCAGGGGACAGAGCGGGTGCGGCATGGCGCTTGAGCGTGGAGAACGTGTCATCGTTGAGGACGTTGAGCAAAGCGCCATGTTCGCCGGCACGCCGGGTCTGGAAATGCTACTCAAGGCGGGAGTGCGAGCGAATCAGTCCACGCCCCTGGTTTCCCGGTCGGGGAAACCCCTCGGAGTGTTCTCAACCCATTACAAGAAACCTCATCGGCCGGACGAACGCACACTGCGACTGCTGGACCTGCTCGCCCGCCAGGCGGCCGATGTGATCGAGCACACGCAAGTAACGTCGGCGCTGCGGCAGAGCGAGGAACGCTACCGCTTGCTTGCGGAGCAGGTCACCGATGGCATTTTTGTAATTGACAGCCACGGACATTACCTGGACGCTAATCGCGCTGGATGCGAGATGCTTGGCTACAAGCTAGAGGAACTTCTCGCCCTCAGAGTCCCGGACGTGATTACGCCAGATGAGCTTCCGAAACTCCCAGCGCAATTCGAGCGTCTTGCCACGGGGCGAACAGCTCAAAACGAGTGGCGCTTTAAACGCAAGGACGGGTCTGTCTTCATCGGCGAGCTGGTGAGCCGCCAGTTTCCCGACGGCAGACTCAATGGGATCGTCCGGGACGTGAGCGAACGCAAGCGTGCGGAGGCGGAAGCGCAAGCCATTGTGGACGCAGCACCGGTAGCTATATTTTGGGCGCGCGACCCACAGTGCCTCGAGATCATCGGCAATCGCATGGCCCACGAGCTGCTCCGTCTGCCTCCGGGAAGCAACCTTTCGGTGTCGGCGCCCGAGGGCCAAAGGCCGGACATTTTCCGGATCATGAGGAAGGGCACCGAGATTCCGGTACTCGAACTGCCGATGCAGAAGGCGGCTGCAACCGGAAAAGCGGTTTACGGCTCTGAGATTGATTTCGTGTACCACGATGGCCGCTGCTTCAGCCTGATCGGAAATGCCGTCCCGATCTTCGGCAGCGATGGCCGCCCGCAAGGTTCTATAGGTATTTTCCTCGACATCACGGAGCGCAAGCGGATGGAGATAGAACGCGCACAGGAGGAGCGGCGCAAAGACGAGTTCCTCGCCGTTTTGGGCCACGAGCTGAGGAACCCTCTGGCAGCCATCTCTACTGCCGTGCAATTGGTTTCCAGCGGCGTGACGGCCGCGGAGCGTGCCTTCGTTGATGAACTGATCGGCCGGCAAGTGACAGTGTTGCGGAAACTGGTGGACGATCTTCTGGACCTCTCCCGCATCGCGCACGGCCAGATCGGGTTGAAGAAGGAGCGCATCGACCTCCAGGAACTGCTGCAAAGCGCGACCACGGTTGGACAATCGGCTGTTGTGGCCCGCGGCCCGGAACTGGTTGTCCGCCTGCCCCGCAGTCGCGTGCTATTCATGGGCGACCGAGTGCGATTGGAACAGATTGTCGCTAACCTACTGAACAACGCCTTCAAGTACACAGACCGAGAAGACAGAATCGAACTTTCAGGCGGCAGAGAAGGTTCCGAGGTGGTCATTCGATGCCGGGACAATGGTCCCGGCATCCCGAAGGAGATGCAAAAGACGATCTTTGAGCCGTTTGCACGCGTGGAGACGGCTGGTTCAAACGGCGAGGCAGGTCTTGGCATCGGATTGGCGCTGGTAAAGCAGCTGGCGGAACTGCACGGCGGAACGGTGTCGGTCGAAAGCGGCGGTGCCGGGACGGGCAGCGAATTCACAGTGCGGCTGCCACTGGTGGAGCCGCCGCCCGTGCCGCGCGGCATAAGCAATGCGGGGCCTGCGCCACGATCGCAGCATGCGCTCTCACTCGTGGTCGTGGAAGACAGCCCAGACGTGGCCCAAACCTTGGCGCTCGGGCTGGAAAAAGCCGGGCACCACGTCACCGTGTTTGCGGATGGACCTTCAGCGCTGTTAGGTCTCAGGGCCCTTAGGCCCGACGCTGTCCTGCTCGACATCGGCCTGCCCGTCATGGACGGTTATGAATTGGCAGCCAAGATGAGGAAGAAGTCGAACCTTCGGCATGCCCTGTTTCTAGGGCTCTCGGGCTTCAAGAGACGGGCGCACAGAGGATCCGGCGACGATTTTGATCATTACTTCGTGAAGCCGGTGGATCTAGCCGAGCTGCTGACTCACCTCAAAACGCGCACTCGCGCGGGAGCCGCCACGGCACGCCGAGCACCCAGAGGCCAGCCGTTGCGGGTGCTGCTCGTGGAGGACCACGCTGGTATGCTGGCCGTGACAGAGCGACTGCTGCGCAGCGAAGGTCTTGAGGTCCGGACCGCGCACTCGGGCCAGGAGGCCTTGGAAGCGATAAAGGACTTCCCGCCCCAATTGATCCTGTGCGACCGGCATTTGCCGGACATGAACGGAGCAGAAGTAATCCGCCGGCTACGGTCGGATTCCGCCATCCGGGCCACTCACGCGGTGATTCTTACGGCGATATCTGAAGCGGACGTACGCCTGTATAACAGCGCCGCCAAACAGATGGGCGTCGATGAGTTCATCGCCAAGCCGCTCACGCCTGAAGCGGTTCGCAGCGTGCTGGCGAAGCTCAGCCCTTCGCGGCGTGGCTCGCCAAAGCGACGCTTGCCCTCGGAAACGTCTTCGTGACCCCGAATCAGTGGTGCCGGGCTTCACTTTTACTGGTCTCACGTTTACCTCCTGGGGCCATTCCATTGAAGAGATCCTCTCCGCCGTTGGGAGAAGACGCAATTCTTATGTCCGCGAGGATGGAAACTCGGATGCCCCAAGAGTTTCGTGTGTTCGTGGATTTCTTACTCCTTTGACTAGATCGCGGCCATTTTTTGATCTTAACAGTCGCAATAGTCATGCGATCATCCCTTGCGATTGGTTCCACTGGTGCCAGCGGACAAAATGCAATCTTCGAGCGAGAGCCGAGTTTGGACTCCACTTGGACTCCAGTGAGGCGCAACGTGGGCACAGAAATCGCGCTAAGTGATTGAAAACGTGGTGGCCAGGGACGGAATCGAACCGCCGACGCCAGCCTTTTCAGGGCCGCTATGCCAACGCAGCAACCTGTTTAGAATCCGCGTAACCTCCCGATTCCAAGAACGTTAATGGAATCTGGTTTTGTGATTGGTCGGGCTGATGTAGGCAGCTTTGGGATAGTGAGTGTACGTTATTTGTACACCGTCCCGTCCTTACTAGGCGGGATCCATCTCTCCACTTATGCGCCCGAGCTCAGCCATAGTGCCCTTTTTCCGGCGGTCGCGGACGCAGGCTGGGTCCACATTTCGTCAGAACGTTGCAATGATCCTAGATTCTGAGGATCGTAGTGCCCGACGGCTCCCCCGACTGTCCCGGTGCCAAGTTCGGTTAAATTGCTTTGAGAAGACGGGTCCCAACACACCAAATACTTGGCAGTCTTGCACGATCGTTGTAGATTTGCGGAGAACAGCGCTCATTGACGTGAAGCACCCAAACCTCTGATTACGCCCATCTCGAGTGACGTGATTACCCCGAGAGCACCCGTTGGACAGCGGGCGTGCTGGCATCTTACATTCACAACGCAACGCAGCCGCTGACTCTCCGTCCATTGAGGAGATGAGTCCAGATCACACGGGCTCGGCTGGTTACACTTTCGCGGTGCAGCACTACGTTGAGTCCCGAAATGAGTTCTTTGCTGTCGTGCGCAATGCGAAAGCCCGTTGCACTCGTCTCCAGTAGCTCAGCGTCCACAGTGACCAAGGTGGGGTCCTCGAAAGAGATTTCCACTCGGCCTGATGCTGGTAGGCGCTCGGCACGGCGGCGCTCGGAAATGCTAGTGGCCATAAGTTAAACCCTCACGGAGACCTCACGCTCGACCTTCAGCCCGAACGACTTGATTCGGCGCTGCAGTGTGCGTCTTGAAATCCCCAGTTTCTCAGCGGCGTGCACCTGATGGCCGCGGGTTTCTTCCAACACACGCGTAATGGCAGCGCGCTCCGCCTCGCCCAATGCGTTCAGGCTGACCAGGCTGGAGGTGAACGTGGAGTGACGCAATTCCTGCGGCAGATCCTCCGCCGTGATCTCCATCCGCGTCGCGAAAACCGCAGCCCCGATCACAACGTTTCGCAGTTCCCGCACGTTGCCGGGCCAAAGGTATGCTTCCAGCACCTCGATCGCATCCCGCGAAATGCGCATGCCGAGCTTTTGTATTTCCAGGAAGTACATGGCCAGAGGAGCTATATCCTCCCGGCGTTCGCGGAGCGGTGGAACGGTGAGTCGAACTTGAGACAACCGGTGGTAGAGATCGGAACGGAATCTCCCTTGCTCGGCGGCCTCCTTGAGATTCTGGTTCGTGGCGGTCACAAGCCGAACATCTATGTTTACTTTCTTGACTCCGCCCAGGCGGTAGTAGGGAGCGCCGTCTAGAATGCGGAGCAATTTCACTTGTAGCCGCGGATCGACGTCGCCGATTTCGTCCAGGAAGAGCGTTCCATGATTGGCAAGTTCGAACAGACCTGGTTTCGCGGAATCCGCTCCGCTAAAGGCGCCGCGTTCGTGCCCGAATAACTCGCTTTCCAGCAGGTTCTCTGGTAGCGCCGTACAGTTTATGTCGACCCACGACTTTGATCGTCGCTTGGAATAGTGATGGACGGCACGCGCGACCATTTCCTTGCCCGAGCCGGTTTCTCCGGTGATCAGGACCGTGGCATCGCTGGCAGCGACTTGTTCGGCCTGCTGCAGCACCTTGCGGATTCGGTCACTGGAGAATACGACATCGAGGCCGAGGTACTCGCGTTTTTCGTAGGCTGTCTTCATGTCAGTGCGGAACGCTCTTGGGGCTAACAACAATTATTCGAGATCTTTGCCCCAAGGGGCCATAGGAGGTCCGCACTAGGGACCCTTTCCAAATACCTGTCTTCCTAAGGGATTCCACTCAGGTGGCGCCAGCCGAGTGCAGCCTTCGGAACGGAACGCCGATAAAACCTGAGAGGCAGTGAAGACACTCGTAACACAGCTCGGACGGATTTTGGCATTGGTGCTCCTGGCAGGCTTGGCGTCGGCGGTCTTGATGCGATGGTCTCCCGGAACGCTCGTCGACGAACGCGAGTTGGATCCACGCATGAGTCAGGAGACCCTGACCGCACTTCGTGCGAACCGTGCGGCTGAGAACAGTATCCGCGCCGGTTTCGTCCATTATCTGAAAGGCGCAATGCGTGGAGACCTGGGTGAGTCGACGTCGCGAAATGCGCCCATCGCGGACCTCTTGACTCAAAACGCGCCCGCGACGCTGCGACGGCTAGGCATCGGACTCGCCGGCGCCTGGCTTGGCGGACTAGGAATGGCGATTCTGGTCGCGCGATTCCGTCAAAGTTGGCTGCTGGAGTCCGCAGTCTCCATGACCGCCGGAACTCTATTGAGCTTGCCTGCGGCGGTACTTGCTTATTTTTGCCTGACAGCGGGAATAGCCGTGGAAACCGTGCTGATCCTGGTACTGGTTCCCCGCGTGTTCCGGTTCTCGCGGAACCTGTTGGTACAGGCCTATGGATCGTCCCATATCGATATGGCGCGTGCCCGCGGGATCAGTGAGACGCGGATTCTGTTCGGGCACGTGTTGCGCAGCGCAGCGCCGCAGATGGCGGCCCTGGTCGCCGCGTCTCTCAGCATGGCGGTCGGCGCCATCATTCCCATCGAAGCGATTTGCGACGCGGCCGGGCTGGGACGATTAGCGTGGCAAGCCGCGATGTCGCGGGACCTGCCTCTGCTGGTCAACCTGACTATGCTGATCGCAATGGTAACCACGGCAGCCATGGCGATTGCGGAACTCGCGCCGTTGCGGCCCGGTGAAAGCTCGTGATGAAATCGACACGGCCGGCACAGCTTTTCGCGATCGTGTTCCTGACGTTTGTCGGGATTTCCGCGCTCGTCCCGCGGCTTTGGACTCCGGATAGCTACGAAACTCAACTCCGCGAGGCGCTGGATGCTCCTCCATCGGCGCGCTTCCCGCTGGGCACGGAAGCCCTGGGTCGCGACCGCATGGCGCGCTTGTTGTACGGAACGCGCGTGTCACTGGCACTGGCTCCGGCTGCGGCGCTGCTCTCGTGCTTAGTCGCCGCGTTGGTGGGGGGACTGGCGGGCTTGGCCGGTGGCTGGACGGAACGAACAGTCTTGGCTAGCGTGGACCTTTTTATGTCCCTGCCATGGCTGTTCTTGCTGTTGACTGTTCGGGCAATGCTGCCCCTGAACGTGTCTCCCCTGGTCTCACTCGGTATTACATTCGGATTGTTGGGACTGCTGAGCTGGCCTGCATCGGCCCGCGTGGTCCGCGCGGCAATCCATGCACTACGCGATTCCGACTTCATACTGCAGGCGCGTGCGTCTGGTGTGACACCGTGGCGATTAATCTCGCGGCAGTTGATCCCGAATGTGATGCCCGTCCTCTTGGCCCAATTCTGGATCGCCGTACCGGTGTTCATCCTGGCGGAAGCGACCCTGGGAATGCTCGGATTGGGCGTCTCGGAACCCTTGCCTTCGTGGGGCAGCATGCTCCGCGAACTGGAGGGTGGCAACCTGCGCGCGCAGCCCTGGATCGCGGCGCCGGCCGTGCTGCTGGCCGCCGTGGTCGGCTGCTTTCAACTTATTTTCCCCAGAGAGGATTACTCGATATGAATCGTCCGATGGGCCCGCTGGCCTGCGTATTAGCGCTGGTCGCGGGCAGCCTGAACGCCAGCGAACTTCATCTGGCTCTGTATAGCGAGCCTAAGACCCTGGACCCGCTGGTGTTCGCCGACGAATCCGCCGAGGCGATTCGCTATTTGACCGAAGGCGTTCTGATCCGCATCAATCGTCTAACCCAGCAGCCGGAGCCGGTGCTTGCCGTGTCGTGGAAAGTAAGCAGTAACGGCAGACGCATCACATTCCAGTTGCGCAAAGGCGTGCACTATCCGGATGGATCCGCGTTTACCTCGAAGGATGTCGTGGAGACATTCCACACACTGTTCGACCCGGCGCTGCATTCACCCGTCGCCGATACATTTCAAACCGAGAAGGGCACCGTTTCCATCACAGCGCAGGGCGACTTCACGGTGGTGGCCGATTTTCCGGCGCCCCCCACGGCCTTCGAACGCCTGTTCGACCAGGTCGCGATCGTGTCCTGCGTCGCCAAGCAGCGTCCCGCACCCGGACTAGGGCCGTTCCTTATCGGGGAACGCGTCGCCGGATCGCATATCGTATTGAAGCGCAATCCGGTGTACTGGAAGCATCAACCTGACGGCCAGCCCCTGCCGCGGCTGGATGCGATCCGGATAGAGTTTCAGCAGAACCGCGATTTGGAACTGGCTCGGTTTCAGCGCGGCGAACTCGACCTGATCGATACTCTTACGCCGGATCTCTATGATCGGCTGGCGAAAGAGGCGCCCGGCCGGGCGGTCGATGCCGGACCTACCACCGACACCGAGTTCTTGTGGTTTAACATGGCGCCGCAATCTCCTCTGCCGGCTTACAAGAAGGCGTGGTTCCAGTCGCAGGCGTTCCGCCGGGCGATTTCCGAGTCCATTCAGCGCGCCGATTTGAGCCGCGTCGTGTACCGGGGCCACGCTAGTCCGTCAGCCGGATTAGTCTCG
>Ga0157372_10005712_pt1 | contig 13244 bp, 11 predicted proteins | sample C55metaG_FD_115307 | JGI IMG/M metagenome (GOLD analysis project Ga0157372, IMG submission 115307) | Corn rhizosphere microbial communities from Kellogg Biological Station, Michigan, USA - C5-5 metaG | ecosystem: Host-associated > Plants > Roots > Rhizosphere > Soil | place: USA: Michigan... | reverse complement strand
CAGGCGATCTTGATGCCCTGCCGCTGCTCGATCACCTGGACGAACTGCGAGGCCTGCATCAGCGAATCGAAGGTACCCGTGTCCAGCCAGGCCGTTCCGCGGTCGAGGATCGATACCGTCAGCTTCCCCCGGCGCAGGTATTCCCTGTTGACGTCGGTTATTTCATATTCGCCGCGCGGAGAAGGTTTCAGCCCCGCCGCGATCTCAACAACGGAATTGTCATAAAAGTAAAGCCCCGGAACCGCATAGTTACTCTTGGGTTTGGCCGGCTTCTCTTCTATGGAGATAGCCTTGTTGCTGGCATCGAACTCGACAACCCCATACCGCTCCGCATCGCTGACCTGGTAGGCATACACGATGCCCCCGTTGGGCCGGGTATTCTTCTCCAGCTGCTTGCCGAGCCCCGCGCCATAAAAGATATTGTCCCCCAGCACCAGGGCCACCGGATCGGTGCCGATAAAATCCTTACCGATTACAAAGGCCTGCGCCAGCCCATTGGGCAACGGCTGCTCGGCATACGAAAAGCTAAGCCCCAGCTGCGACCCGTTACCGAATAATTTTTGGAACAGAGGCAGATCATGCGGAGTGGAAATGATCAGGATCTCTTTTATCCCTGCCAGCATCAGGGTGGACAGCGGGTAATAGATCATCGGCTTGTCATACACCGGCATGATCTGTTTGCTGATCGCATAGGTTATCGGATGTAGACGCGTACCGGATCCTCCTGCGAGAATAATTCCTTTCATATTTCGAAGACACGTTTTGAAAATCCTCGAAAGATAGGAAGTTTTGGGCAACTACCGGAACAAACTAACGATAAAATAAACAACCGCGGCCAACAAGGCGCTTACCGGGATCGTCAGTACCCAGGCCCAAAGCAGGTTGATCGTCACCCCCCATCGCACCGCTGAAAGCCGCTTGGTGGCGCCGACGCCGATGATCGATCCGGTAATGGTATGGGTCGTGCTGACCGGGATCCCGAGCTTGTCGGAAAGGAACAGGGTAACGGCCCCGGCCGTTTCCGCACTGACCCCTTCCAGCGGCGTAACTTTCGTGATCCGCGTTCCCATGGTCTTCACTATCTTCCACCCCCCGCTCAGGGTACCCAATGCAATCGCGCTAAAACTGGCCAGGGGTACCCACATATTGGAGTCAATAAATTGTCTGAATGACATTTCATGCCCCAGCGACTTATTATACCAGATCATCGCCGCACCGATGATGCCCATCACTTTCTGGGCGTCGTTGCTTCCATGACCCAGGCTCAGCAGCCCCGAGGAAAGCAACTGCAACCGTCGGAACCAATTGTCTGCCCTGTAGGGATTGGCCCGGCGGCAGATATTCAGTATCAGCAGCGTAATAACGAACGCCACCACCATCCCGATGAACGGCGCGACGAAAATGAACAGGAACGTCGGGACCACCTTCGCATAGTTGATGACATCCACCCCATTGCGGTGAAAAGCCCCCGCATGCGCAAGGGCCGCCCCCATGAACCCGCCAAGCAGGGTATGGGACGAGCTGGACGGAATGCCGAACCACCACGTAAGCAGATTCCAGCAAATGGCCGCGATAAGTCCCGAAAAGATGACCTCCAGGTTAATGAACTCCCTGTTGACGCTGCTCGCAATGGTATTGCCGATCTTGAACTCCTTAAGAACGTAGCGGGCAATAAAGAATGCTGCAAAATTGAACACCGCCGCCCACAGCACAGCCTGGAACGGCGTCAGCACCTTGGTCGACACGATAGTGGCAATGGAATTTGCCGCATCGTGAAAACCGTTGATATAGTCGAAGACGAGGGCCAGTATAATGATGACAACCAGGAAGGACATGGGGCTCAGGCGTATTTGATGATGATCGATTCGATGACGTTCGCAGCATCTTCACACTTGTCGGTAACGATCTCCATCACCTGGTAGATCTCCCGCTTCTTGATCACCTCTTTTGCATCCGGCTCGGACTCGAAAAGGCGCTCGATGCTGAGATCGAATATATCATCCGCTTGATTTTCAATGCTGTTCACCTTTACAAGGGCGTCGGTTATCTTCCTCATATCCCGCATGTTCCGCAGCTCCTTCACTGCACATTGGATCTGCGCCGTCCCCTGCTCTATCAGGTCAGCCAGTTTCTGGATGCCCGAATCCTGCGGGTTTACCTTATAAAAGTTGATCTTCTTTACAGCCGCGTAGATGTAATCGCAGATATCGTCCAGGCTGCTCGCCAGGTAATGGATATCCTCGCGGTCGAACGGCGTGATAAAGTTGCGCCCCAGCTCGGTGAAGACCCGGTGGGTAAGATCGTCATTGATATGCTCCTGGTCCTCCACCCGGGAAGTGATCGCAGCCCGTTTGTCGGGTTCAGGCTCGGCCACTGCCTCCTTCATCAGCTTGCCCATTTTGGCCACGCCATCGGCTACTTCTTCGAACAAGGAATAGAAAACCCGGTCTTTAGGGGTGAAAAGCCGGAGAAAGGACTGAAAGGCCATGCAAAAAATTTGCGCAAAAATAGTCCTTTTGCACCAATATGGGCGCAAAGGACCAGTTACTTGGCGGCCAGCTCGTCTACAGGTCTCGCGGCCGGGAACCGGATCGCCCTCCCGGGCGGATGACCCGGCGCCGGCGGATCGCCAAGCAAGGTAGCCATGGTCGCAGCAAGCTGCTTTTGATACGCCTGCCCCCTGCTGCGGATTTCTCCTTCTGCCTGTATCTCAGGGCCTAATACCGCCATCCAGATCTCGCTCGACCCCTGGGCCCAAAACCCATGGGTAGTCCATTTATTGGGCTTCCATCCGCGACCATGATCGGTCGTGATAAGAAAGGTCGTGCTGTCCTTGTAATAGGCATCGGTCTGCACTTCGTACCAGAGATCGGCGATCATCCGGTCAATATCGGCCGCCTGCTGCAGATAAAGATCGTACCGCCCGCCATGCGCACACTCATCCGTTTCCCCAAACCCCAGGTACAATACGGAAGGATGGTGCTGCCGCATATACTCCCGGGCGGTGCAAAAGGTCAGATAGTCGTGACGGGTCTTGGTTGGATGCATGGTCGCCATTACACTGTCGATAAGCCCGGCCTCCTCGTTGCCATTCTCGCCCAACGCTTCATACCCGCTGTTCACCGGCAGGCCACTCCGTTCTTCATTTAAGATATAAGGGAACACGCTCCAGGAAGTAAAGACCGCCACCTTCCCATGATAGTCGGAAGACTTGTTGAGATATTCCAGTACGTTGACATGCTTGTTGTTGACAGGGAGATTGGGACTGGTGATCGCACCGGTATGCCCCGTGAACATCTCATTGTATCCCGGATACGAGATCCTCAGCCAGTTACGCACATTCATCTTGTTCCCATAAAGGCGGTTGCCATAAAGCCTGCCGCGTTCCGCCAGCGTTCCCCAGAAGAAAGGAAGCAGCTTCTTGCGGCGTATTTCGGCCGAGCTGTCCCAATACATTTCGCGGGTAAGTGCCGTGTCCCGTACATATTCGGGGTTGCTGACCAACAGGGGGTCAGCTCCGGTGAAGACTTCCTGCCAACGAAAACCGTCGATAGTTATGATGAAGAGGTGTTTCGTCCGGGCAGCAGGTTGAGCGGCAACGGAGAGGCAGATCGCTCCGGCCAGCAACATCAACAGGATACACTTCATTTTAATGGGTTTGTCAAAATTAGCGCGCCGGTATGACCACATGTTTATGGGAAAATTAACTTATGGTTACCCCTCCGCTGGCCCCTGTTTTGCGTCTCGGTCATCGTATATATTTGTATATATGCCCTTGTTACATTGGTTGGAAAATTGGGATAGGATCCTCTTCGTGCTCGTACAACGCGATACGGATAGTGCCGTACTCGATACCATCATGCCGATCGTCCGGGAGCCGCTCACATGGGTGCCCTTCTATGCGTTCATGCTCTATTACGCATTTCGTGCGGGTAAGCAAAAAGCCTGGAGCTTCATCATTCTGAGCGTTCTCGCCTTCGCCATCACCGACAGCCTCACGGCCCAGGTACTCAAGCCGCTGTTCGAACGTCCCCGCCCCTGTCATGACCCCGAAATGCAGAACTACCTGCACGGGCTTGTCGACTGCGGCGGACTGTATTCAATGCCATCCAATCACGCGGCCAATCATTTTGCCCTCGCCACCTTCTGGTATTTCTCCATCCGCGCCATCAACGGCCGCAAATGGCCCTGGCTCTGGCTATGGGCCGCGCTGGTCTGCTATGCACAGGTCTACGTGGGGAAACATTACCCCGGCGACGTCCTCGTTGGGGCGATCGTTGGGACACTAACGGGGTGGGGTATCTCCCGCCTCTTCGTGTACTGGGAACACCGCCAGGCCCAACGCCTTTCCCTCCGCCAAAGGAAAACATCTTATATTTAGCGCAAAGTTTCACTTGATCATCGAACCCAACCCATCCAACTGGGAGACCTGGCTTCAAAAATGGTTCCTCCCGCTGTTGATCCCTGCCATCCTGGTAAACGCCGGCGGTTTGCTCATTCCCATTCTCGAACCCGACGGCTCCCTCTACGCCACCATCGCCAAAACCATCGCCCGGACGGGCGACTTCGTCAATCTCCGCGTCGACGGAAAAGACTGGCTCGATAAACCTCATTTCCCGTTCTGGATGGCCGCGTTCAGCTTTCGCCTCCTGGGCGTCAACGCCTTCGCCTACAAATTACCCGCCCTTCTCTTCTGGGCCGCCGGCGGCTGGTATACCTGGCGCCTGGCGCTTTCCCTGTACGGAAAGACGGTCGCCCAATTGTCCGTCCTCATCTATGTGTCGGCCGCCCATCTCGTCATCTCCAACAACGATGTCCGCGCCGAACCGTATCTAACCGGGCTCATCATCGGCTCGGTATATCATTTCTATCGCGCTTCCCGAACCCGGCCGGGCATTCACCTCGTGGCCGGGTCCCTGCTCGCAGGTTGCGCCTGCATGACAAAGGGTCCCTTTGTGCTGATCACCATCGGCGCCGGTTTCGTCCTCGATTGGCTCTCGGGGAAAGAATGGGAACAGTTCCGCAACCCGCGCTGGTGGATCGCCATCGCGCTGACCGCTCTCTTTACGCTTCCCGAGATCTATTGTCTCTACCTGCAATTCGATCTTCACCCCGAAAAATTGGTTTTCGGCAGGACCGGCGTATCGGGCATCCGCTTCTTTTTCTGGGACAGCCAATTCGGTCGCTTCTTCAACACCGGTCCCATCAGGGGCAGCGGCGATCCCTTCTTTTATTTTCATACCGTACTCTGGGCTTTTCTTCCCTGGAGCTTGTTGCTCTACGCGGCCATCGTCCAGAAATGCAGACGCCGCCGGGCCTTCCCCGGCGACCTCCTCTGCCTGGGGGCCGCGCTCGCCAGTTTCATCGTCTTCTCTCTGTCGCGGTTCCAGCTGCCGCACTATCTGAATATTCTGTTCCCCTTCTTTTCCATCCTGACCGCCGCCTGGCTGTATAGTGTCCGCCGCCGTGGGTCGCAACAGGCGATCCGCATCGCCCAGAACGCCATCGCCATCTTGCTGCCCATCCTGCTGCTTGCCTTATGCTGGCTCTTTCACTTCAACGGATGGGGGATGATCATGACCGCGATCGGGCTACTGGCGATCACCCCCTTCGTTCTTTTCCGCCGTCCGCCCTTGCCGGCGTCGATCGTTCACAGTTTCTGGATGGCGTTGCTGGTCTTCTCCTTTGTGAATTTCATCGTGTACCCCGCGATCCTGCAATACCAGGCCGGCACGGTCGCCGGTCATTACCTCCGCGATTCGCCGCCGCCGGCGGCACAACCCGTCTACCTCTTGCAGGAAGCGCCCGTGGATTATTCCTTCGAATTCGACTGCCCTCACCCGGTGCAACGGATCTCCATCACCAACCTCCCCCCAACGGCTCTCGTCTTTGCACCCACGAGCTTTGCGGACACACTGGAACAACACGGTTATCGCGCCGCGCCCCTGCACTCCTTCCCCAATTTCCACATCAGCCAGCTGACGGGTAAATTCGTCGACTCCCGCACCCGCTCATCGGTCCTCACATCCTGGTCGCTGATGCAGGTCAGCACTAAATAAAAACCCGGATTAGTTCGTTATAGCTGCATTCCTAAACTGAAAGTATGCCTCCTCTGCGCACCCGCCTCCTCCTTTTTTCCCTTCTGTACGGTATCCTTTCCTACGCCCAACCCCTCCCAAAAACGCTTCTTTGGCGGATCAGCGGAAAGGGGGGCCACAATACCTCCTATCTCTATGGCACCATGCATCTTATGGACGAACGGCTTTTCAATCTCGGGGATTCTCTGTACGACGCCATCCGTCGTTCGGACGGCCTTGCTATCGAACTCGATCCCAATGTCTTATCGACATTCGCCATGGACGAAGTACAGAAACAGCTTTCCGATGAAAAGAATATCCGCGAGTTGCTTTCCGAGAAAGAATACAAGGACTACGGACCCTTACTGGCGAAAAAATTGGGAAAGCCCTTATCAAAGATCACTTCCCAGGATATCCTTCGGGAAAAGAACAAGTGGACCCGTCACAGCTTTCAGCAAGGTAAAATGCAAAGCTTTCTGGACGTTTATATCCTGGATGTCGCCCGGCGGCAGCGGAAATGGACGGGCGGCGTGGAGGATATGGTCGATCAGCAGGGACTCGTAAATGATATCGTCGACAAGAGCGATATCTTCAACGTGGCGGCTGATGGCGGAGCCGGCCAGGATCACTCGTTGCAACGAATGATCGGGATCTATCTTCAGCAGGACCTGGACGGCATTGATACGGTTTTTGGCGACTTCAGCGCTAAAGACCGTATTCTGATAAAAAGGAATCACAAAATGGCCCAGCGAATGGATAGCCTCAGCGGCGAACGCTCGATGGTATTCGCGGTTGGCGCCGCCCACTTGCCGGGAAAAGAAGGACTGATCAACCTCCTTCGCTCGAAAGGATTCCAGGTGGATCCGGTCTTTTCCTCCCGCAAGATCAAAAGCGCGGATTATCCCCTTCCCGACCTGCCCGAAACCTGGGAAACGGTCGGCGATGAAGCTGGATCATACCGGGTGGAAATGCCAGGGAAGCCAAGCGATCTCGTCTTCTATAACGTATTGAAGGCAAAGGCATATGTGGATTTTTTCAGTACCACGGGATATTTTACGATGGCCGTTCACTCTTCATTCAAAGCCGATAAGACGGATAGTCTGTTCGACGGCATGGCAGCCCGCATCTTTGGCGAAGGCAAAAAAAATTATTCTCCGCTTACGCTGGACGGTGCCCACGGCCGGATATATTCCACACTAGGCGCGGATGGGTACAAGAAAGGATACCTGCTGGAGAAAAAAGGCGTCCTCTACCTGGCCATGGGCGCCGCCTCGGCGCCCGGCGACAAGCCAAAATCCAACATCGATCATTTTCTTCACAGCTTCCATATTCCCGACCCCGGACCGCCGACCGGCAACGATCTCAAAATGACGAGGTTTACCGACTCCACCCTTGCATTTACCGTCCTGGTGCCGATGCCGCCGAAATCAATGCCGCAAGAGAACCCCGAAGGCATCTCCCATCTCTTTGTTGCCGCGGATGTACAGGAAGGAACCTATTATTTCTTCGGAGCGAATTCGGTGAACCCCGGCCGCTATATCGAAAACGACAGCAGCTTTTTCGCGGAATTGAAAAAAGAAGCGTCAAAGAAACTGAAACGGGTGGAGTTTGATTCCAGTTGGATCCAAAATGACCGGCTCGCCGTCGAATACCGGGGCCCCATGAAGGACGCCGAATTGACCATGCACATGCGGTACATCGATCGCGGCAACCGCTGGTACGCCCTCCTGGCCATGTATCCGTTGGCTGCCCCCCCTCCCCAGGTGCAGGCCTATTTCTCGTCTTTTTCCGAACTGGATTATCCGCCCCACACCTGGCGAAAAGTGGTTTCAGCCGATTCGGTCTTTGCTGCCTGGGTTCCTCAACCTTTTACGGGCAAACAAACGGATTCTTCGGGAACAGAGACCTACACCAGCTATGACTCTTCCCGCTCGGCCAGCTACGATGTCATATCCTACCGGCTGAGCCCGTATTTTTGGAGCCGTTCAGACTCTGCATTTTGGGAAGACAGGATCAATACCCATATCCTGCATTACCGGGACAGCCTGATCGAAAAGAAAGCTGTCCGGAACGGCGACGCAAGAGGATGGGAATGGGTAAAGCGCGAACGCACAAGCCATCTCTTTTTTCGCCAACGACTACTCCTCCATGGCGACCGGCTCTACGCCCTGGTCGTAAACACCGCGAGCGATCAGATCCACACTCCGGACAATGATCGGTTCTTCGAGGACTTCCGCTTCCGGGATCCTGCCCCGGGGAATCCCTACTTGCAATCGAAAGCGGATCACCTGCTGACCGATCTCTTCAACACGGATTCCGCAACGGCCGAAAAAGCCTATTTAGCCTTGAGGACGGCAAAGTTCGGAAAGGAGGACCTCCCGCAACTTTACCGGAGCCTGCTGCAGGTGTCCCCGCTCGACAAAGCAGAGGTCAGCTATAAAAAAGTAAACAAGCAGTTGTTGGCGGCCATCAAGGACTTGAACGATACCGGCTCCTTCCGTTTTGCGCTGCAACACTACCCTGCCGTGCCGGACTCGCTCCCCTTTATTCGCAACAGCCTGCTGACCTTGATGGCGATCCCCGACAGTTCCCATTTTGCGGCGTTGGTAGACCTGCTGCAAAAGGATCCACCCGCCGAACCCATCAACTATGCCGTCATCGCAAAGTTTGCCGACACCCCGGCCTTGACGGCTCGTTTCTTTCCTCAGTTACTGCCTTTGTTAAAAGACAGCCTGCAACGCAAGTCCATGCTACAGCTTACTGCCCAGCTGCTGGATAGTAATCGCCTGGATACTACCCGGCTGGCGCCTTACCGCGATCCTTTGCTGGATTATGCCGGGAAGCGCGCCGCACAGGAAGCCCTGTCGGCAGAGAATTATGTTTATACCGACCAACACCTGGTGCGCATCCTTGGCCATCTTCACAGTGCAACCGCCAACACGCTGCTCAAAAAATTCCTGATGGCTAAAGAAGGAGCGTTAAAGTTGGAAGTAGTAAAGGTTCTGTTGGCAAACCGGCAACCGGTAAACCCGGCCGCAGTCGAGTCGCTGGCGGCAAGCAATGATTACCGGTTAGGCCTCTTCACGGCACTGACGGATGCCGGCCGGATGGATCTTTTCCCCGCCGCCTGGAGGACTCAAAAGGCCCTGGGTGAGGCCGAGGTGTATTCGGTAGCAACGGGCGACGATGACGAGGTAGAAGAGAAGCCTGTCATCAGCTTTGTCAGGGAAACCGTCACCGGCGCCGGAAGCGCACGGCAACGGTTCCTGTTCTATAAAATTCGCAGCGGGAAACAGTTCTATCTTGCCTGCGCAGGCCCATACAACCCCGACCCGGCAAAACTTAGCACTCGGGATATTACCGCATACATCTATACCGATGAATCCTATAGCGAAGCAAAGGCGGCCGCCCAGATGGATCAGCTGCTGAAAAGCTTCCGGCAGGCGAAGTAGATCCGGTCGGCAGGCGAAGCAGATTCGGTCGCCTAGGCCTCCACGCCGGCTTCTCCGGCCGGCTGCATCTCCTGTTCGTCCGCGCTGGGACCATAACTGCCGGGGATGGGAATATCCAACAGGCGGAGAAAAACGCCCAACTGCGCCCGGTGATGGACGATCTGGCAATAAGCCATCCGGATGATCTCGCCCTTGGTGGCGACATGAAATATCTCCTCGCCATTGCGCAGCGTCCACGGTTCGGCCAGTTTTTCTTCCCTGGCGCCCGCCAGGTGGGCACGGCCGTCCTCCAGCGATCTTTCAAAGTAGCTCAACAGCTCGGCCGTATTGCTCACCTCCTCCTGTTGATAGGGATTGTTGGCGAAATCCAGCTCCTCCGTCGTCAGCGCCATGCTCACCCAGCCCGGTAATTCGGCGATATGAGTGGCTAATTGTTTAATAGTCATACTCCTTTGATGAGGCTGCCAGGTGAAATAGGCCGTGGGGACGCGCTCCAGCATTTTGCGGGTAGTTTGGGCTTCTTGATCCATTTCTTTCAGCAGCGGGCTGATCGTTGACATAAAAAGATGTTTTAGTTTGTTGGATCAAAGAAAACACCGGGTGGTGTCAGCCCTATGTCAGCAGATGTCAGGAAAAGTTCGGACCCGGCCGAATCGGGCCCGTAAAAACTTAACATTGGTTTTAACCCGTTCAGTATTAAATTTATGTTACCATATTATTACCAAAAACATTATTCGTATGAGTCAACAAGAAACAGCGAATCCTGCGGTCTCGCATAAGAAACAGGTTCGGAAAGAGATCGGGGAGAAACTGACAGGGGCCCTGGCTGAATATAAACAAGAGCTCGGTGAAAAAAAGCTGGCGACGCATGTAAAGAAGGTGAGCAAACTGATCAGCCGCGATCTGCTGAAGATCAGCAAAAAGCAAAAGCGTGACAAGAAAAAGGTGGCCAAACCGGCTAAGAAAACCGCAAAAGCTGCTGCAAAAAAATAGCGCCGGACATTATTAAAAAAAGCGGCCCCTGGTTTCCAAACAAGGGGCTATTTTTTTTGTTAGGAATAGCAAACGACATCACTATGGCCAGCTTCGGAGAATTAAAGCTCAACACCTATTACCTGATTCAGGTAGATGCCGAATCCGACATCGAATTGGTATCCGTGATCCTCCAGACAAAAGAAACGGTCCTGCTGCGTAGCTACCTGCCACAAGCAGAGGATTTTTTCAAATACCAGGACGAGCCCATTTTCAAATTGGTCGAAGAAGTGGACGAAGAGACGGCCGAACAACTCGAAAGCCTCTATCAGCAGCAAACGGTCGAGACCGGGGAGTACTTGGAAGAAAGCGAAGAGGAATAGTTAAAAGTTTAACAGGATTACCAGCAGTACGATGACCGTCAACACGGCATACAGGTAGTCTTTTTCCAAAAGGTAACCGATACAGGAAAAAAGGATCCGCGCAATGGGCGTGGCTACGAGTATCAGCAGTCCCAGTTGTATCAGCGGCCTGCCCTCGCCTCGCCACACGGCCTCCCACATCAGCACGGGCTTACGCATCTTGTCCGGCTCGCCCCGGAAGGCGTGGTATTGCGGGTACTGTCCCCCATGACGCACCAGGTAGACGATCCCACCCGCCAGTACGACCAGCGATGAGGCCAGCACGCCATAACGTAACAGCTCGCCGATGATCTGCTCGAGGTCCGCATCGCGGATCTTCCGTCCAATACGCCGCGTTCCCTTGGTTGTTGCCATATCAGATAGCATGGTTGATTCCGTTATAGATCATTTCTGCCGCCAGCACCAGGATCACCGCCGCAAAAAGCATCTTCAGGCTCTTTGTCCTGGCCTTCGTCAACATCCTCGAACCCAGAAAAGCCCCGCCAAGCACACCCAGCATAACGGGCATGGACAACCCCGGATCGATATAACCGCGTTTCAGATAGATGCCGACGCTGGCCGCCGCCGTCACCCCGATCATGAAATTGCTGGTGGTCGTAGATACCTTGAAAGGGATACGCATGATATTGTCCATGGCGATCACCTTCAACGCCCCCGAACCGATGCCCAGTAACCCCGAGATCATGCCCGCGATATTCATCATGAGGAACCCGCCTACCACATTCTTTACAAGATAATGCTTCTCGCCCTCCGGCGTCGGAAAGCTGTTGTTGAGGCGTAGCTTTTGCGACAAGGCACTGGGCGTTCCCGCCGTCACCGGGTCGGCCGGCCGCGCAAAGGACAACAATGCCGAAACGATCAGGATCGCCCCGAATAGGATCGCGATCACCGAGGTAGGCAGATAGGTGGCCAGGAAAGCGCCGCCGATCGCACCCGCAGTCGTCGCCAGCTCGAGGAACATCCCCAGCCGGATATTGGTGATTCCCTCCTTTACATAGGCCGCCGCGGCGCCGGACGAGGTGGCGATCACGCTGATCAGCGAGGTGCCGATCGCATAGTGGATATCCACCTTGAAAACTATCGTTAACAGCGGGATCAGAACGACACCGCCGCCGAGCCCCGTTAACGAACCCAACAAGCCGGCGATCAGTGCCCCAAGAAAAAGGATGACGCTAAAAACAAGAATGGTCATGGTGGTGCAAATATAAGGCCCACCGCCCGATTGCCGGCCGGCCTTATATCGACGCTTATTTCAACGTTATTCCCTCCTTTATCTCATCATTGGCATTGGCGACCACCTGGTCGCCCGGCTTCAGATCCCCCAACACCTCGATCCGGCTGCTGCCTTCATTGCCGGTCGCAACATCCACCTTGACCGTCTTGCCCTCCCGCACCACGATGACATATTTCCGCTCGGTCGAGGTCACCACCGCCGTCTTGGGTACGGCCAGCGCATTCGGATTGCCCTTGCTGTCAAAAAGCACATCGGCATACATCCCCGGCGCCAGCTTCCCATCATGATTGAAGACGTCCAGCTCGACCGGTTCACTCCGGTATTGCTGGTTGATGTTCATCGCCTTCCGGGCGATATGCCCGATAAACCGCTTCCCGGGGAACGAACTGAGATAAAAGGAGACCGTGTCGTTGCCGCGAAGGGTGCCGGCCATGCTCTCGGGAATGGATACCTGCAACCGCAGGTGGTCCACCTCCTTCAGCTCCAACATGGGCTTGCTGTCCTTGGCCTCGGCGCTGACGAGGGCGCCGGGATGGACATTCCGCTGAGTAATAACCCCCCTGAATGGTGCGGTCACGCGAAGATAGGCAAGCATCACCTGCTGTTGCTGCCAGGCGGCCTTTTCGGCATTGCACAATGCGCTGTCCGCCTCCGTCTTGGATTTGGCTGTAGCGAGGTCCATCGGCGAAATGGCGCCCGGAGTTCGGGCCGCCTGCTTCAACCGCTCATAATTCTCCCGGCTGATGGTATAGGAAGATACGGTCTGGTAATATTTCTCCCGCGCCTGCGCCGCCGCCTGCTCCAGCTCGGGGTCTTCCAACACCATCAACAACTGACCCGCGCTTATCGGCGATCCGATGTCCACCAGCACGCTCTTCACATACCCATTCACTTTTGGAAATATGCTCACCTCCTGGTAGGCGGCCAGCTGCGCAGGCAGCTTGTATACCTGTTCGACAGGCTGCTGTTCTGCCGTCGCAAGGGTATAATGAGGTTCGGCCGCCGCCGGCGCCGCCTTCTTTTCCGCCGCCTTATCATCCGAACAGCCGTAGACAAAAACAGCAGATAGTAAAAGAAACAAAAGGAT
>Ga0157372_10005711_pt1 | contig 13244 bp, 10 predicted proteins | sample C55metaG_FD_115307 | JGI IMG/M metagenome (GOLD analysis project Ga0157372, IMG submission 115307) | Corn rhizosphere microbial communities from Kellogg Biological Station, Michigan, USA - C5-5 metaG | ecosystem: Host-associated > Plants > Roots > Rhizosphere > Soil | place: USA: Michigan... | reverse complement strand
TGGGCCAATAAAAACGGCAAGCAGTTGGAATTCGAAACGCTCAACGAACAGATGGAGAACGGAAGGCGCCTCTTCACCATTGGTGCTGTCATAAACGGAAAAGTGATTGCGCAAGGCAAGGCCCTCAATAAAAAAGATGCCTCACAAATAGCCGCTCAACTCGCCGTCGAAAAACTAGGGATAGTTAACTCTGATTCCCCCTCCGACGTAGCATGACATTTGCCTTGACGAGCCGATTGCCTGCCTAAACTCTTCCCTATAAACGACCCTAACCACAAACTACAAACTTCAAACGGCACGCTCACGCAAATAATTAATAATCAACTCTTCCAGACCACTCCACCTTACTCCCCAGCTTCGCCCACTCAAAGCCCACTATACTCCCAGGAACGCCCACTCTTTATTATGTTAAATAGAAGCACTCATGTACTTTTCAGTCATCGGGCCACCTTATCTCTTGCAGGAACTCCAATGTCTAAAGTATGCGCTAATGTGGAAGTAAGCCAGAGTGAAATAGGCTTTACCCCTGTCGATACGCTGTGTTTAAATTCTAACCAAAATCATTGCATTTTTCGGGTTTAGAACGTATGTTGCCAGAACTTCATTATAGGACTGTATTCGGCAGTTCTCCCCTGAAAGAACCGAGACTTGTTGCTCTTTTTAGTCGAAAGATGGTCGGATGATGGCCGGACTTTAGTCGGACTGTGGTCGTGGCAATATATTACTATCCCTATGGTATCCTATTAGGAGCTCATTACTATCCTATTAGTATGTTGCTACTATCACTGTTCTATTCTATCAGAATTTGCGCGCGGACTTAAGGGTTAAGGATCGTTACACCTAAAAATTCACAGCAAATAAGCGGCAAGAGTTCAAGCGCCCTGGCCTTGCGTCGTCAGGTTGCGGGTTTTTGCGGGCACAACTGCTTCACTTGTAAGCTTTTCTGACGGTATAAGGGAAATAGTCCCAAGAAAAAGTACAATTTGGGACGAATTGGATATCGTTGGTCGCACATAAATCATGGGGAACAGCAGGTATTCTGACTAAATTATTTTTACCTCTTCAAGCAGGCACATCAATTAAGTACCAATTACTTACCTTTTACCTTTTTAAAAATATGTGGTTTTCCGCAATTGCGGACGTAAAAACACTTGCATCTGACGAAAACGGATTATAGTTTTGTTGTCGACAGGCTGATCAGTAAGAATAATCCCTTAGAAAACAATAACTGGTTCGCCTGGAAAACCTAAAGGAACAATCTAACCGTACCATGAAAATGTTTGACCTCTCCGTCTGCCCAACCACTTCACCAAAGGTGTACTCTTTTACACCTCCCGTGGCTCTTAGCAAGGCCTTTCGAAATACGACGACAAAGACGGTTGACATTCTCCATCAGCTTTTACTAACACTTAATGCTTTTACCCGACCTCGTTTGATTGCCGTTCCCAACACTTTGAACGGACAACCAACCGGTCAACAACATATTTATGCTCCTGTAGCATTGCAGCCAATCATCTGCATGCATACAGCCAGCCACCCTATTCGATTTTCGAACGGACGGACACCCTACACCTCGAAGCAAAGCATTATTTAACCTCGTTTTTTTAGGCGTTGAGGAATAGACCCTGGGTTTCTACCCGGGGTATTATTTTTCCCGGAAGTGACAACTGAAAGCTCTTAGGAAGGAAGCTAGCCTTGCTCTTTACAAGGAAGGTTGTGTATAAAATAAATTATCGATGGCGTAAAGACCGGTCAGATGAAGTTCTAAATCGTCAATGGCTTAGCTCTTTATCTCCTGGCAAAGCTCGAGCAGAACTCCATTAGTAGATTTTGGATGGAGGAAGCATACTAGTTTATTATCAGCGCCTTTCTTCGGCGTCTCATTTAAGAGGATAAATCCTTCCGACTTAAGTCTTTCCATCTCAGCATAAATATCTTCCACGTCGAACGCAATATGATGCATGCCTTCACCTTTCTTTTCAATATATTTTTGAATGACTCCGTCGGCCTCGGTGGACTCCAACAGTTCAATCTTGGTTTCGCCTTTTTGAAAGAAGGCAGTGTTGACGTTTTCAGATGCCACCTCTTCTTTCTTGTAGCAGGACGTATTTAACAGCTTCTCAAACAGCGGGATAGATTGTTCCAGCGACTTAACAGCAATTCCAATATGTTCAACTTTCAGCATACGGTTCGTTTAGGATTTGTAAAATTAGCCTCATAAATTCTCCCCGAACCTGATGCTGGTCTGTTTTGAGGTAATTTTGTCTATTAAACTTTGCCGGATTTGCAACTACCCATTTACCTGGACTACAATTCAACAACTCCCTGCGACCCAAAGGTCGTAGAGGCTATGTTGCCTTATTTCACGAAGAGTTTTGGTAATGCAGCCAGTAAGACACACTCGTTTGGGTGGGAGGCAGAAGAGGCAGTTGAATATGCACGCGAGAAAGTAGCGGAGTTAGTCGGGTCAGAAACAAAGGAGATTATCTTCACCTCAGGAGCCACGGAAGGAGCGAACCTGGCACTCAAGGGAGTCATCGAAGCCTATACTTCAAAAGGTAATCATATCATTACTTCGAATATTGAGCACAAAGCGGTTTTAGATAGTTGCAAACACCTCGAGAAGCGTGGAGTAGAAGTGACTTACCTCGAAGCAGACAGGGAAGGACTCATTTCCCCTCACCAGGTGGAAGAGGCTATTCAGCCAAACACCGTATTGATCGCGGTAATGTATGCCAACAACGAGGTCGGAACGATCAACCCAATTAAGGAAATTGGTGCCGTAGCCCGCAAACATGGAGTGTTGTTTTTCTCAGATGCCACGCAGGCAGTAGGCAAAATAGCAGTGGATGTGAATAATGATCATATAGACATCATGACCTTCTCCTCTCACAAGATCTATGGTCCCAAAGGTATCGGTGCCCTGTTTGTGAGGAGAAAGAATCCAAGGGTAAGGTTGGTGGAGCAGATCAATGGCGGTGGACATGAAAGAGGCATGAGAAGCGGTACCTTAAATGTTCCCGGCATTGTAGGTTTTGGCAAGGCCGCTGAGATCTGTGCGATCGAAATGCAGCAAGATGCAACAAAGCTTAGAGCCCTGCGCGATAAATTGGAACGGGCATTGCTGGAAGCAGGAGAGGTATTTGTAAATGGAAGTAAAGCACACCGCTTGCCCAACGTTACCAATCTTTCGTTTAAAGGTGTGGAAGGGCAAGCCCTCATGATGAGTATTAACAAAGAAATTGCCGTCTCGTCCGGCTCCGCTTGTACATCCGCTTCTTTGGAACCGTCGTATGTACTAAAGGCGCTCGGTTTGGATGATGAGCTGGCACACAGTTCGATCCGTTTTAGCCTTGGACGGTTTACGACCGAAGAAGAAATCGATTATACAATTGAGAAGGTAAGTAAGAACACGAGGCAATTAAGAGAAATGAATTTATTTGGTAGTTATAACAACTAAAATCAAATCGTATGGTAGCAATGGATAATGCCATTCATGTAACAGATAAGGCGAAGGAAAGAGTTAAGGCACTGATGAATGAATCAAATTACGACGAGAATTACTTCTTGCGTGTTAGTGTTGTTGGTGGCGGTTGCTCCGGTCTTAGCTATAAGATGGACTTCGATAAGGAATTAAAGCCTGCCGACCAAGTGTTTGAAGATAATGGGGTGAAGGTCGTTACAGACCTAAAAAGTTTCTTATACCTCGTGAACACCACGCTTGACTTTTCGGATGGTCTAAACGGAAAAGGTTTTCACTTTAATAACCCGAACGCGAGTCGCACCTGCGCCTGCGGAGAAAGTTTCGCCGTATAAAGCATCTTGAACCTTATTTGATAGATCCCGCCTCGAGCGGGATTTTTTATGTCTATGGCGTTTAACTGTTTGCGCTTTTTATTAAATTCATTATGTCTTCACCCAAAACACATACATGGAAACAACCTTAGAACTCTCCACCTACCTGCTTGAGTGCATCGACGGCAAGGACGATCACTTTTCGATAGGAATCAAAGCGGGACAGCTTGTGATCTTAAGCGCTATCGAGGGTGAAAACTTTACCATGATTAAAGAGTTGGAGAACCATGGCGGTGTAGTGATCGTATCGAACATCGATAACAAGATCGTGGTGGATGGCACCGATTGCCCTCTGCCGGTGAAGATCAACGGAACGATCATTAACAAGAGTGAGTTGCGTGTGAGTGATGTTTTGAGGATTGGCAACTCTATCTGGAGGATTCATGCGCCTACCAGCGCAACCACCGCAAATGCCGGTGCTGTTGAAAACCTACGAAAGGGCTTTACCAGCTTTATCGGCCTCGAGGAATTGAAGGACTTTAAGTTTCAACACATATTTTCAGAGGTGTTCAAGAAGCATTCCCTTCCCGAGATGGAGGACCAGTTAACCACCGGCACCTATAATAATACGCCCGCCCTGACAGATATTGAAGTCAGTTGGGCTAAACCGTGGTTATTCTCAAGGATGTTACTCGTCAGCCTTGCAATTGCGGTCTTGCTAATCGTCGGTTACAGAACCTTTGAAAATGCCAATCTTCTACCGGGACTTATGTTCATAGGCTCCTTTGCTGTACCTCTCTCCACCCTGATCTTCTTCCTCGAAATGAACGCGCCTAGAAATATTTCTGTATTCATGGTAATGACGCTGGCATTTTTCGGAGGAGTGACATCTTTGTTTTTCGCGTTAGTCTTGTTTGATAGGTTCGAGTTCTTAAGCAGTATCATGCATGCTTCAGCGGCAGGTATCATTGAAGAAGCCGCGAAGGTGCTTGTGGTAATATTGATTGTAGGAAGATTTACCAGGTACAAATGGATATTGAACGGCTTACTTTTTGGCGCTGCCATCGGGATGGGATTTGCTGCATTTGAAAGTGCGGGCTATGCTTACAGGAGCGCCAGCTTCGATAGCATGGTGGATAGCCTTGTGTTCAGAGGGCTCTTGTCTCCCTTCATGCATATCGTTTGGACCGCAAATGCATCTGCAGCATTCTGGCTGATCAAGGGCGACAGGAAGTTTAGCTGGGACATGCTTGGTGATATGCGTTTTATAAGAGTACTAGTATCCAGCATGCTACTTCATATGGTATGGAATGCGGAGTTTGGTATCCTGCCACTTCCTTTCTTTATGGATTTAAAGTATCTAATTCTCGGAGTTATTGCCTGGGTGATCTGTTTCCGACTCGTACAGGCAGGACTCAAGCAATTGAATGATGCACGAAGGGCAGAAGTAGAGCGACTGACCGCGAGCTAATATGTATAATCCCGTTTAATAACGGGATTTTTCTTTTTAGCAACGATTCATTAGTTATTTTGCACTATTCAAAAACTAAAGCTAAGGATTCCATCTTAATGTGGCCCATTTGTAAAAAAGAGCTCCGCCAGTTTTTTAGCAGTCTCACAGGATACATTGCCATCATTGTTTTCTTACTGGTCAACGGACTCGTTTTATTCGTCTTCCGCGACAATATCCTTGAAAATGGTTATGCCACCCTGGACCGGTTCTTTTCCTTTGCTCCCTGGATCTTGTTGTTCCTGATTGCTGCCATAACCATGCGCAGCTTCTCGGACGAATTCAAGGGAGGCACTTTTGAAATATTGCAGACGCGCCCCATTAGTGCCTGGCAGATCGTCAATGGTAAGTTCTGGGGAAGTCTCATCGTAGCTCTCATAGCATTGGTGCCCACGTTGGTTTATTATTTTACAATTAATCACCTGGCATCTACTTCAGGAATTGACTCCGGTGCCGCTGCGGGCTCCTATTTGGGCCTGGTACTTTTAACGGCGGTCTTCACCGCTATAGGAGTATGCGTTAGCAGTTTTACCACTAATTCGGTGGTGGCATTCATAGTTAGTCTTATTGCATGTGTGCTTTTTTACTATGGTTTTACTGCAATCAGCCAATTGCCTGTATTTAAAAATGGCGCTGACTACTTCATAGAAATGCTCGGCATCAGCTTCCATTACCAGAGCATCAGCCGTGGAGTCATCGATACGAGAGACCTTGTGTATTTCCTGAGTGTCATTGTTTTCTTTCTATTGCTCACTAAACAAAACCTCGGAAGAAGATAATGAAACAGAAACAAAAGCCATTGTGGTGGGCCGGTTTGATCCTTGGATTATTCGTTATCAATTTCATCGCATCAAAGGTGCACAGCAGGGTTGACCTTACCGAGGAGAAGAGATATTCTATAACAAATACAACAAAGGCACTCTTAAGAAATCTAAAGAACGATGTCACCATTACTGTTTTCCTCAAAGGAGATCTTCCTGTTGAATTCAGGAAGCTAAGCAACTCCACGCAAGAGTTCTTGAATACACTTAGAGAGACGAATCCCTCGAAGGTTCACTATCAATTTATTGATCCTCAGGATGAAGTTGAGAAAGGCCGGGTATGGGCTGACTCTCTCAAGGCGCTTGGCGCAACTCCTATCAATCTTACAGTGCAGGTGAAGGCAGGGCAGGAGAACAAGATGACCTTTCCCTATGCCTTAATACGAAGTGGTGATCAATTGGACCTCGTGAACTTGTTCCCGGTCAGCAAGCGCTTTCCAACGGTGGCTGAATTGAATAATGCAGAAGCATTGTTAGAATATCAATTTGCCAAAACCATCGACAGGATCATCGAACCAACGAAAGCTTCTGTGGCTTTTGCAACAGGTAACGGCGAGCCGACGGGTGTCAATGCATTCAGTTTGTGGTACACGATCGATCCCGAAAGCGTACCCAGGCAGTATATCAACCCTCAATATTTTGATCCAAATGCGAAGAGCAGCTATAAGCTCGGCTTTTTCGATCTTAAAACCCAAAAAGCCATTCCGCCTTCGTTCAATGTGTTGATGATCGTAAAGCCAACAGAATCTTTCACAGAAGATGAGAAACTCAAGATCGACCAATACCTTATGCGCGGAGGAAAGATCTTGTGCTTTATTGACGAACTGCAGGCGGAACAAGACAGTTTAAGTATCAAGTCGCAGGTAGTGGCATATGAAAGGAATTTGAACCTGCAGGATATTCTTTTCAGTTATGGTGTGCGCATCAATCCCGACCTGATCATGGATCTTCAATGTGACTTCTTGCCATTTGCCGTTGGGGGCAGTGCTACCAATCCACAATACGAGTTCTTGCATTGGAACTACTTCCCGCTTTTTGAGACAAGGGGCAATCATGATATCAACAAGAACTTAGGGCTCGTGGCAGGACGTTTTGTGAACTCCATCGATACCATCGAAGTGCCGGGAGTAAAAAAGACCTTCTTACTTCAAAGCTCATCAAACTCAAGAACCATCAGTACTCCTGCATTGATCAGTCCAAATGAAAACAGGAATGCTCCGCAGGATGCATTATTCAACAAACGTGACATACCCGCTGCTGTTTTATTAGAAGGTAACTTCAACTCGTTCTACAGGGGGCGGGTTACGCAGGCTCAGAAGGATAGTTTGCAGGTGATAGGTGGCTTTAAACCGGAATCCGGCAACGAGAGCAAATTAGTTGTAGTGGCTGATGGAGACATTGTCCTTAACGACGTTACCCAGAACGGTCCTCTTCCTATGGGGATGAATTTATATACTGTAGGGTCCCAGTATGAATACCAGTTTGCTAATAAGGACTTTCTATTGAATTGCCTTGAGTACATGACCAGCAAGTCGAGCATTATACAGACGAGGAACAAGGAGATTGTTTTAAGGCTACTCGACAGTCAAAAGGTGGAATCGGAAAAGACAAAGTGGCAACTCATCAACATTGCCCTGCCCGTTATACTGGTAATTCTGTTCGGTATCGTCTATCAGCAAGTACGGCGTTACCGCTTTGCCGTAAGACCTTGATGAATCTTCCTTAGCTATCTTTGCCAGTCAAGCATGGAACTATGTCGGTAGAAACGGTAACGTACCTGGTTTTTGGCGCAGTTATCCTGGTGGCGGTATTGCTCGACCTGGGTTTATTAAGTAAGCGGGAAGTAGAGATCAGCATAAGAAAAGCATTGCTCCAAACACTTCTTTGGGTATCGCTTGCCGTTGCTTTCTTTGTTTTTCTTTGGCTTTACGACGGTCAAGTGCCAGCTCTTGAATATATCAGTGCCTATTTGATGGAGTGGAGCCTAAGCATTGACAACATTTTCGTATTCATTCTTATATTTTCCTTCTTCCAGATACGCGCGGACCATGTAGCAAGAGCATTGCTGATCGGGATCCTGATGGCCATCGTCTTTAGAATCATATTCATTACGGTCGGTGTAGCATTAGTGGAGAGATTCGAGTGGCTTCTTTACATCTTTGGAGCTTTTCTGATTTATACGGGCATCAAAATATTCTCTGCTAAAGGTGACCAGGAATTCCAGCCGGAGAAGAACCCGGTCTATAAATTTATAAACCGTTTTTTACCTATTTATCATCATGATGTTAGTGGCAAGATGATCATTCGCAGGGATGGGAAGCGATTCTACACCAACATGTTTGTTGTGGTAATTCTCCTGGCAACTACCGACATCGTTTTTGCGCTGGATAGTATTCCTGCTGTCTTTGCTATCGTTACAGAAACGAGACAGGATCTGAAGGATCTTGTGATCTACACGAGCAACATATTCGCCGTGTTAGGCTTGCGTTCGCTTTTCTTTCTATTGAAGGGTGCCGTAAATAAGTTTGGTTATCTACAGCAGGGCATTGCCGTTGTTTTGATCTTTATAGGACTGAAGATGCTGGTGGAGATCTTTCACATCAAGGTGCCGGTCTATGTTTCGTTGCTGGTGATTGTGTTATGCCTGGGTGGCTCAATATTGTATTCGATACAGGCCAGTGAGAAAGATGACGAGCCATCAACGGAAGAAAGTAAGGATTAGTTATGGGCTATTCAATTCATAGGATCTGTTCAGCGGTGCGCGGCAAGTTTGCTTCGCAAGGGTCCGACGACACTATCGAGAACCTGGTGTACGATAGTCGACGCATTCTGCAACCGGGTTCTTCGTTATTTTTCGCGATAAAGACAGAGCATAATGACGGCCATAAATACCTTCTTAGTGCTTACAAGAAAGGCATCCGGAATTTCATTGTTAGTGAAACTCCCACAAAGCCTTTAACGGATTCTAACGTTATCCTTGTTGACGACGCACTCGAGGCTTTGCAGGAATTGGCCGCCTTCCATAGGAAGCATTTCTTGTTCCCGGTAATTGGTATCACAGGCAGTAATGGGAAGACAATCGTAAAGGAATGGCTTAATCTCTTGTTGGATGAGGACTATAAGATTGTTCGTAGTCCCAAAAGCTTTAATTCGCAGATAGGAGTTCCACTGAGTGTGTGGCAGATGAATGAGCAGTATACACTTGGCATTTTTGAAGCAGGTATCTCCAATCCCGGCGAAATGGGGGAACTGGAGAAAATCATCCAGCCGACGATTGGGGTGCTTACAAATATTGGAGAAGCCCACAGCGAAGGTTTTTTGGACAATTCACATAAACTAGCCGAGAAGCTACAATTATTCAAAAGCTGCCCAGTTCTTATCGCGCGCAATAAGGATATAGGTGGTAAGAAGGAACTAATAGACAGGGGCACAGAGTTGCTGACCTGGGGAAGCGCGGAGGGCAACACCTTTGTGGTGAGCTCTATTAAGAAGCAAACAGATATTACTGAGGTGATACTTTCTTATCAGTTCAAGTCCAACACCTTCAATGTTCCGTTTGTGGATGACGCCTCGGTGGAGAATGCCATCACCTGCTGTTGTGTCCTCCTCGTACTTGGTTATGGAGAAGATGTGATCAGGCAAAGAATCGCAAGACTGCACGCTATTGATATGCGGCTGCAATTAAAGCACAGTATCAATGATTGCCTGGTGATCAATGATAGTTACAGTGCAGACGTCACCTCGCTGAAGATCGCTCTCGACTTTCTTAAGCAACAGAGTTCAGGCCTGCAGCGTACGGTAATCCTGTCGGAATTCGTGGAGAGCGGAAGAGGTGACGCGGATCTATATAGTGAAATAGCAAAGCTTTTAAAGAATTACGAGGTGAGCAAAGTAATTGGCATAGGCGAGAAGATCATTGAGCAATTAAGCAAAAAGCTACCTGCGTCCACCAATTTCCAGGGCTATTTTTCGACCGAAGATTTTATTAATGATTTCCGCATTTCCCGATTCTACAAGGAGGTCATTTTAATTAAAGGAGCTCGCAAATTCGAGTTCGAAAGAATAGCGAAGCTTTTTGAAAAGAAGCTTCATCAAACTGTATTGGAGATAGATCTAAACGCACTGGCCCATAACCTGAAGGAATATCAGAAACTGCTTAGGCCAACGACCAAAATAATGGCGATGGTGAAGGCATTTTCGTACGGAAGTGGAGGCGCTGAAATAGCAAGCGTGCTGCAATATCATAACGTCGACTACCTGGGTGTGGCTTATGCGGACGAGGGAGTGGAACTGGTTAAAGCAGGGATCCATCTACCGATTATGGTAATGAATGCCGAGGAATCATCTTTCCAGGCGATCGTTGACTATAACCTTCAACCGGTCATATACTCTTTCGATCTTCTGTACAGCTTTGAAAAATACCTGGAAGAGCAGGCAATAAAAGACTACCCGGTGCACCTGGAAATTGAGACCGGCATGAACCGCCTCGGGTTCTCCTCCCGAGAGGTGGAAGAGATGGCAAAGCATATTGTAGATACTTCGCTCTTGAGCGTCCAATCTGTTTTTAGTCATCTTGCCGCGAGCGAAGATCCTTCACAGGATGAATTTACCGGAATGCAAGCAGAACGCTTTGCCGCAGCCATACAAACAATTGAGCAATATGTGCGATACCCTTTTTTGAAGCATATTTCTAATTCGGCGGGTATCGTTCGCCATCCTGCATTGCAAATGGATATGGTGCGGTTGGGTATCGGCCTATATGGAATTGAAATCGACAGTGATGATGTGCTTGAACTAGTGCCGGTTGCCACATTACGCTCAACCATTGCACAGCTTAAACAGGTGAAAGCGGGGGAAACCGTCAGCTACAACAGGAAAGGTGTGGTCGGCAAGGACTCACTGATCGCCACGGTACGCATTGGCTACGCGGACGGTTATTCCAGGCAATTTGGCAACGGGGTAGGGAAAATGCTTGTAAATGGCAAGCTCGCGCCGGTGATAGGGACCGTTTGCATGGATATGACCATGATTGATGTCACCGACATTGACAACGTGAGCGAAGGAGACGACGTCACAGTATTCGGCAAAAAATTGCCTGTGCAGACGGTGGCGGAATGGATTAATACGATTCCGTATGAGGTGATGACCTCTATATCGCAAAGGGTAAAACGCATCTATTTTCACGAGTAGAATTAACCTTTTTGGTGGGCCTGTGCTATCTTCAACCCTTATCTTTGAGCCTTTAATTTTTAAAAGTGAAACTTCGTTCCACCGTTCTCATTATTTTGTTGATAATCATTGCTGACCAGGCGCTGAAAGTCTATATCAAGACCCATTTTCAAATGGGAGAACATATTAACATCCTTGGTATGAAATGGGCGCAGCTTTATTTCATTGAGAATGAAGGAATGGCCTGGGGTTGGAAATGGGGCGGGAGCTGGGGCAAGATGGCGCTCACTTTGTTCCGTTTGGCCGCCGTGATCTTTGGAACATGGTACCTGGTGCGGATCGTTCGACATAACTATTCGAGAGGATTTATTATTTGTGCAGCTCTTATCTATGCAGGGGCGCTTGGTAACTTGCTTGACAGTATGTTCTACGGGATGATTTTCGACAAGGGAATGATGTACGATGCTGCATCACAGCAATACATTTACTACTACGGCCTGGCGCATCTAACCGCTCATGGCGGCTACCAGAGTTTTCTTCACGGTAACGTGGTGGATATGTTGTATTTCCCGATGGTTCATTCTACATTCCCTTCGTGGTTCCCGTTCGTGGGAGGAAAAGAATTTGAATTCTTCAGCCCAATCTTCAATATTGCAGATGCCTCTATTTCAGTCGGCGTGATCACATTGTTGCTTTTCCAAAAAAGACTAGTAAGAAGAAAGCACATGGAGGAGGAGCATCATGAAGCGGTTGCTGCCAGCTCTGAGCTTAGCGACCAGGCGCAGGTCATGTAAGGGCTTACATTTTACAGGCAGATTATAATTTCCCCAATTCAGTAAGCATGGTTGACAATGGCTCACTCATAGCTGTTAAACCAGTCTACATCCCAGTTCTGGGGATTGTTGGCAGGTAACTCATTAGCTGTGGCTAGCGCGGCGGGGGCCAAAGACTTTACTACCGTCAGTTCGTTCTTTAAACCCTTCGGGACTTCGTCTACAACGGTTAGAGGATATCCGCTAAACTGAATTGGGCTTTCATGTTGTGTTTTCATGTTGGTTCGAATTAAAAGGCAAGGATTAGTTTGTCTACGCTCTGTTAAATTAGGAAAAGAACATAGTAACTGCAACAGCGTAGCAGCACGTCCCTCGTAAAGGGCTGACCTTAAGGATCTTGGCGATACAGAAAAACAAAGAATAACCTGTCCCAAACATCAATAAAAATGCCCCGGGTCTTCCGGGGCACGGGATTAAGAATGGTATTTATCAGGAAAGTTTCCCAACCATATTCGCAGGAATTACCCACTCATCGAACTGTTCGGGAGTAACGTAGCCCAGTTTCACAGCCATTTCTTTTAACGTAGTGCCTTCCTTGTGTGCTTTCTGAGCAATTTCGGCAGCCTTGTAATAGCCAATCTTTGTATTTAATGCAGTCACCAGCATCAGCGAATTATCGACGTGTTTTTTGATATTGGCCTCGATTGGTTCGATGCCCACAGCACATTTGTCGTTGAAACTTTGGCAACCGTCTCCAATAAGGCGCGCACTATGAAGAAAGTTGTAAATCATAACGGGCTTGAAGACGTTTAGCTCAAAGTGGCCCATTGAACCACCTACATTGATAGCAACATCGTTACCTAATACCTGCGCGGCGATCATCGTAAGCGCCTCGCATTGGGTTGGATTCACTTTGCCGGGCATAATGGAAGAGCCGGGTTCATTATCGGGAATAAAGATCTCGCCAATACCAGAACGCGGTCCTGAGGATAGCATACGAATATCGTTGGCAATCTTCATTAAGCTGACTGCCACAGTTTTCAAGGCACCGTGTGCTTCTACAATCGCATCATGGGAAGCAAGGGATTCGAATTTATTTTCTGCCGTTACGAAAGGCAGACCGGTAAGTTGAGCAATGTGTTTAGCTACATTTTCAGCATAGGCGGGAGGAGTATT
>Ga0157372_10005706_pt1 | contig 13249 bp, 9 predicted proteins | sample C55metaG_FD_115307 | JGI IMG/M metagenome (GOLD analysis project Ga0157372, IMG submission 115307) | Corn rhizosphere microbial communities from Kellogg Biological Station, Michigan, USA - C5-5 metaG | ecosystem: Host-associated > Plants > Roots > Rhizosphere > Soil | place: USA: Michigan... | reverse complement strand
GTTGTTCACCGAGCGGTCGGTCTTGTACAGCGAGCCCGTCAGGCGCACCCGGAGGGCCGGGGTCGGCTTCGTGTCGAAGCCCAGCTTGGCCAGGTAGCTCGGCCCCCGCTTGCCCGGCGCGGTCACCTGCCCGTGCACCTCGCCCCCGGTCACGCCCACCATGGCGATCAGGCCACTTTTGCGCAGGTAGGCCTCCGCACCGATCTCCGTGGTGAAGTCGTCCATGATGTAGTTGCCGACGAACGGGTTGTAGATCGTCTGCCCGTTGTCACTGCGGCGGAAGTGCGCGTCGCCGTAGTTGACCTCGAAGTGGCCCACCTTGAGCGTGGCGTAGTCCATGATCCGGTCGAGGAGCGCGTTCTCGATCGGCGAGCCGTCGATGAGGAAGTAGCCGTCCTTGACCCACGACTCCTGGTGGTGCCGCGCGGAGAGGTAGCTCTCCAGGGCGACGCGGATGCCGCGGGCGAGCTGCACGTTGAGGTACAGATTGGCCGTCGCGTTGTTGAAGCCCGAGCCGACGGGAATGAGCTTGTTGGCGTCGGTCCCGTTGGTCACCCGGGGGGCGGCCGTGTTCTGGTGCGTGAGGTTCTGGAACTGCTGGGCGAAGGCGCCGCCCCAGTTGAGCTTGAACCCGGTGAACGGGACGCCCTCTTCCTTGGGCGACTCGAACACGTTGAGCCCCCGCTGGTCGGCGGGGCGCAGGTGCTGGATCTCGGCCGCCGGGGCGCCGATGCGCATGACGCGCGCGGGCGTGGCGGCGACGCTGTCAGTCACGCTGTCGCTGGGGGCGGCGACCGCGGTGTCGGCGCGCGCCGCCGAGGCCAGGCGGACCGTCTGGCCAGCGGCCGGCAGTGCCGGCAGCGTGCCGGCCAGCGTCGCAAGGAGCAGTACTCGAGTGGACAACATGGGTCGCGTCTCCGATGGATTTGGCCTGCGTATGCCGGGAGGGCGCGAAGAATCGCGATCATCTCGCTCGGCATCGGTAGTCTCGCGCTTTCAGCGGCGCCGGGATGTCAGGCGTTCCGTGGAATCATTTCCCGCCCAGCCGTACACGTCGGGGAGGTATTCTCCTGACAGGCGTCGCGAATCGCCTCGCGGCACTCGTCCGCGCGACGCGTCCTGGCGCGTCAGCGACTGGCGCGCAGCGCGGTCAGGATGACGGCTATGTCGAGGTCTTCCTGATGCGCCGCGCCGATTACCGGCGGGATGTATCCGAGCGCCGCCACGACCATTGCCACCGCGCTCAACCCGAGCCCGACCCGGATGCTCTGGCGCGCGATCCGAAGCGTCCGACGACTGAGCCGGATCATGTCGGCAACGCGACTCACGTCGTCCGTCAGGAGCACCACGTCGGCCGCCTCGGCCGTGATGCCTCCGCCGTGCGCCGCGAGCGCCACGCCGACGTGTGCCGCGCTCAGCGCGGGCGCGTCATTGGTGCCGTCTCCCACCATGAGCACGTGCGCACCGGACTGCACCAGCTCGTTCACCACGGCCACCTTGTCGCCCGGCATCAATTCGCCACGCGCGTCGGTGATGCCGACGTCGTGCGCGACGGTCGCCGTGTGCCCTGCACTGTCGCCGGAGAGCAGCACGGTGCGCGTGATGCCGAGCTCCCGCAATTGCGCGAAGAATGCGGGCAACCCCGGACGAAGCTGATCGGCAAACTCGATGTAGCCCTCCCATCGGCCGTCGACGACCACGAAGGCACGCAGTCCCGCCGTGCTCACCTCGTCCCTCGCGGGAGCGTCCGTGGTCGCGCATGCCGCGACGAAGCTGCGCGCGCCGACGCAGACGCGACGACCCTCCACCTCACCCCGCACGCCGCGACCGGCGTCCTCCGTCACCCGGTCGGCACCCGCGAGGGGGATGCCCCACGCCGATGCCGCGGTGGCGACAGAGCGCCCGAGGAGATGGCCGGAATGATTCTCGACCGCGGCCGCGAGTCGCAGGATCTCGCGCTCAGGCATGTCGGCGAGCGCGACGATCGCGCTGACCGCCGGAGTGCCCACGGTGAGAGTTCCCGTCTTGTCGAAGATCGCCGTGTCCACCCGAGCGAGTTGCTCCAGGGCACCTCCACTCCGGACGATGACGTGTGCCCGCGCGGCCCGGTTCACGCCACCGATGATGGCAACGGGGGTAGCGAGGAGCAGCGGGCACGGCGTCGCGACGACCAGCACGGCAAGCACGCGATCCCAGTCGCGACTCGCGGCAAAGGCGAGTGCGCAGACGATCAGGGTGACGGGCGTGAACCAGACGGCATACCGATCCGCCACCCGCTGCAGCGGCGCCTTGCTGGCCTGCGCGCTGCGCACGAGCTCCACGATTTGCGCATACTGGCTCTCGCCGGCAATCGCCGTCGCACGGATCGTGAGCGCGCTCTCCATGTTCAGCGTACCACTGAGGAGCGAGACGCCGGCCTGCGCCTCCACCGGAAGGGGTTCGCCGGTCAGGCGCGCGGTATCGACATGCGAGAAGCCCTCCACCACGACGCCGTCACACGGCACCATCTCCCCCGGACGAACGAGCAGGAGATCACCCACCGCCACGGCGTCCACCGGCACATCGTCCGCCGAGGATCCAGTCGCATCACGCAGCCGGTGCGCCGTGCGCGGCGCGTCTTCCTCGAGCGCGCGCACCGCTGCCGACGCGCGACCCTCCGCGAATGTATCGAGCGCTTCGCCGCCCGACTGCATCAGCACGATGACGAGGCCGGCGAGTGGCCGCACGAGCACGACGGCGACGACGACGGCCAGCGTCGCGACGAGGTCCGTCGCGAACTGTCCACGGAACGCCTGCCGCACCGTCGTCATCACGACCGGGAGGCCAAGCACCACGAGGCCCGCCATCCAGGCCCGCTCGCCGAGTGCACGCGAGTGCAGTGCCCAGATCACGGCACCGACGATGAGCCAGAGGAGCGTGACGGAAGGAATGAGCCACGTCTTCCACGCAGCCCTCCCGGTGCGCGAGGGCTCGAGAGGCGATGAAGCGTCGTTGACGCTCGGCGAGGTGAATTCGGCGGCGGTCACCCGGGAAGGGTAGCATCGGCGCCCGGCTCACGCGGTCGGGAGTCAGTGCCGTCGGAGTGGGCGAACTCCCGACAGCAGCCGTGAGCGCCGCCACCCTGCTGCTGTCACGCGGGCCATCGCCAGTCGCGAACGTCGGGCATGTCCTCTCCGTGCTCGCGCACGTAGGCGGTGTGCTCCCGAAGGCGGTTGCGACAATAATCCGCCAACGTCGCTGCCGGCTCGCTATCGGCGAGTCCGGGCACGCGCCGGATCACGTCCAGGACAAGGTGAAAGCGATCGAGATCGTTCAGCACCGTCATGTCGAACGGTGTCGTGGTCGTCCCCTCCTCCTTGTATCCGCGCACGTGCAGGCGCGCATGATTGGTTCGGCGATACGCGAGCCGATGGATCAACATCGGGTAGCCGTGGAAGGCGAAGATGATCGGCTTGTCGGTGGTGAAGATGGCATCGAAGTCTGCGTCGGGCAGCCCGTGGGGATGCTCGCTCTGCGGCTGGAGCGTCATGAGGTCCACCACGTTGACGACGCGCATGCGCAGGCGCGGCAGGCGTTCGCGCAGGATGGCTGCGGCGGCGAGCATTTCCATCGTCGGCACGTCGCCGGCACACGCGAGCACCACGTCCGGATCGTTCCCCGCGTCGGTGCTCGCCCACGTCCAGATTCCCAATCCACGCTCGCAGTGCTCCGCCGCGGCGTGAATGTCGAGCCATTGCGGCGCCGGCTGCTTGCCGGCGACGATCACGTTCACGTAGTTGCGGCTGCGCAGGCAGTGATCCGCCACGGAGAGCAGCGTGTTCGCGTCGGGCGGCAGGTAGACACGCACCACGTCCGCCTTCTTGTTCACGACCACGTCGAGGAAGCCGGGATCCTGGTGGCTGTTGCCATTGTGGTCCTGGCGCCAGACGTGCGAGCTGAGCAGGTAATTGAGCGACGCGATCGGCTTGCGCCACGGGATGTGCCTCGTCGCGCTCAGCCACTTGGCGTGCTGGTTGAACATCGAGTCGACGATGTGGATGAACGCCTCGTAGCACGCGAAGAACCCGTGTCGCCCGGTGAGCAGGTAGCCCTCGAGCCAGCCCTCGCAGAGCTGCTCGCTGAGGACCTCCATTACCCGACCGTCCTGCGAGACGTGATCATCGGTCGGGAGGATCCGTGCGGCCCACATCCGGTTGGTGACGTCGAACAGTGCGTCCAGCCGATTCGAGCTCGTCTCGTCGGGCCCGAACACGCGGAAGTTCGCCGTCGGCAGGTTGAGCTTCATCACGTCACGCAGGAACCGGCCGAGCACTCGAGTCGCCTCGCCCTCGACCGCACCCGGGCGATCAACGGGGAGCGCGTACTCGCGGAAGTCCGGCATCACGAGGTCTCGCAGCAGCAGCCCGCCGTTCGCGTGCGGATTGTCGCTCATGCGCCGCTTGCCGACTGGCGCGAGATCCGCGAGATCGGGCCGAAGCGCACCGCGTTCGTCGAACAGTTCATCCGGCCGGTAACTGCGCAGCCACTCCTCGAGCTGGCGCAGGTGATCCGGATTGTCGGCGAGGCCCGCGAGCGGCACCTGATGCGACCGGAAGGATCCCTCGGTCTGCTTTCCGTCCACCGTCTTCGGGCCCGTCCATCCCTTCGGCGAGCGGAGCACGATCATCGGCCATCGCGGACGCGACCATTGGCCGCCGCGTCGCGCCGATGCCTGGATGTCGCCGATGTGTGCCAGCACGTCGTCGAGCGTTGCGGCCATCAGCTGGTGCATCGTGGCCGGATCGTCTCCGGACACGAAGTGCGGCTCCCAGCCATAGCCATGCAGCAGGTCCACCAGCTCGGACTCGTCGATCCGCGCGAGGATCGTCGGCCCCGCGATCTTGTAGCCGTTCAGGTGGAGGATCGGCAGCACCGCGCCATCGCGGGCCGGGTTGAGGAACTTGTTCGAGTGCCAGCTCGCCGCGAGCGCACCGGTCTCCGCCTCGCCATCGCCGATCACGCAGCAGGCGATGAGATCAGGGTTGTCGAACGCGGCGCCGAACGCGTGCAGCAGCGAGTATCCGAGCTCGCCACCCTCGTTGATCGAGCCGGGCGTCTCGGCGGCCGCATGGCTCGGGATCCCGCCGGGAAAGGAGAACTGCTTGAACAGCCGCTGAAGCCCGTGCACGTCGCGGCTCACGTCGGGGTACAGCTCGCTGTACGTGCCCTCCAGGTACGCATTCGCCACCATGCCGGGTCCGCCGTGGCCGGGCCCGCAGACGTAGATCATGTCCAGGTCGCGTTCCCGGATGACACGATTGAGGTGCAGGTAGATGAAGTTGAGGCCCGGCGTCGTTCCCCAGTGGCCAAGCAGCCGCGGCTTGACGTCGGCCAGCGTGAGCGGCGTGCGCAGCAGCGGGTTCGCGCGCAGGTAGATCTGCCCGACGGAGAGATAGTTCGCCGCGCGCCAGTAGGCGTCCATTCGACGAAGCAGGTCGGGTGCGAGCGGAGCGCGGGGGGAACTGGCCATCGTGTCGTGGGAAGGAGAATCGTGAATAGCGCGAGGACGGCTTGCAGATACCGCACCGGGCCGTCGAAAATCCTCCGTCCAATGCCTCGCTGATGTCGCTGGTTTGGCCGGCGCCGCATCGTGTCGCGCAGGGCGCGCCCGCACGCGATGATTCGTGGCCGACCTGTTTCAGCAGATGAGGCGTATCTGTCAGGAACGTGACAAAGGCCGACCAGTCCGTCGAATCAGGAGGGGCAGCGCGACGGCGCCGCGCGTCACACGCCCGACGCCCGTCACGGCTGGAGCACACTCTCCCGACCCACCGGGATCGTCCAGCCGATCGACGCGCCCCGCGTCGATGGCTGCACGTGCATCGGCAGCACCACGCGGTCGATGAAGTTGTCGGGATGATGGTGCGAGTAGCGCACCACCTTGATCCCGCCGAAGGTGCCGATGGCCGCGCCGAGGGCGACGTCGCTCGCCCAGTGCGGATCATGATAGATGCGCGAGAGGCCGACGAGCGTCGCGCCGCCATACATCACCGGGGCCACGACCCACTCGCCGCGTGGCCACCATCGCCGCGACTCGCTCGTCACCGCCGCTGCGACGGCGAACGCCGCGGTGGTATGCCCGGAGGGAAAGGACTGATATCTACCGTTCTTCCCGAACCCGCGCCCGAAGCCGAAGTCATGCGGATTGCTGTCGCTCGTCACGTACGGGCGCGATCGGCCGAGCACGCCCTTGAGGACCGTCGTCGCCGCGCTGGCGACGATGATCGACTCCGTGCCGTGCCAGCCAAGGTCCGCCACGTCCCGCCAGCCGCCAATCCGGCCGACGGTGTACAGCCCCGCCCCGATGATGATCGCGCCTGGCTGCACCAGCGTCTCCGCGCCGCGCGAGATGTCGGAGAGGAAGCGGTTCGCCTGCAGGCTCGAGTCGCGGAGCGAATGCGCGAGGTGCCTGTCGAGCGGAAACATCGCCACCGTGAGCCCGGCGAATCCGGCCGCCAGCCACGCGTCGCGCGAGGTGAACAGCGTCTTCCGCGACGCTGGCACCTTGCCGCTATCCGGCGACGTCGCGGCGACAGAGGATGCACGCTCCTGCCCCTGCACCGGATTGGCGGCGACAGCAGCGAGGAGCAACGAGAGTCCGATTCGGCGACGGAGTGACATGTGAAAGGATCGGTGTCAGGGGCGATGTCGTGGTGCCGAGGACCCGTCGTCATCCGCGTGCAAGGTGGTGATGCGCCCGTCAGCGCGTCGGCTTCGCGGGCTTCTTCGTCTCCTTCTTTTCCTGCGCGGCCTCCTTCGCCTCACTCTTCGCCGATTCGTGCTCGGTGCTCACGACCTTGCCCGACTTCGCATCCACGTTGACCTCTTCGACGCCCGACCTGCCGGCGACCTTGAGCTCGTACGAATAGATCAGCCTACCGCCCTCGTTCTCGAGCTCCACGGCCTCGATGCGACCGTGCTTGACGCGCGCAGCCGCCGTCTTCGCGGCGTCGGACTCGGAAACGGTGGTCTGCTTCACGAGATCGGCGGGCAGGTCGCGCTTGTAGCTGTGCTGCTGCGCCTGCGCGGCACGAGGGGCGAGTGCGGCACCGACGGCAAGGGTGGCGGCGGTGAGAACGGTCGACATGCGGTCCATGAGTGCATCTCCTGAAGGTGATGCGGGCAATTTCGTTGCTCGTACCTGAACACAGCGTGACACGTTCGTGAGGAACTCATGATGAGCCCGCGAAGACCTCGTGGCGCTCCGGGCCCTGGTCTAACGGGAGCCGCATCATGAAGCGCGTCCCTGCCGGTCCCGACTGTACCAGCTGCAGTCCCCCGCCATGCGCCTCGGCGATCCACCGCGCGATGGCGAGGCCGAGGCCGGCACCGCTGGTGAGCGTATCGGCGTCGCGCGCGCGCGCCTGGTCGGCGCGCACGAAGCGCTCGAACACGTGCGGCTGCACCGCCGGAGGGATGCCGGGGCCGGTGTCCTCCACCCAGACCCGGTACTCGCGCTCGTCCGCGTCGAGCCCGACGGTCGCGCACGCTCCCGCTGGCGAGTGCTTGATGGCGTTGTCGAGGAGGTTGAGGACGACGCGACTGAGCAGCCCCTCGTCGCCCATCATCGGCGCCTCGGGCATCGGCGTCACCTCGACACACACGCCGCGCGCCTCGGCGAGCGAGCGCACCTGGCGTGCGCCCTCGCTCACGACGTCGTTCAGGTAGAGCGCCTCGCGTCGCACCGGCAGCTCGCCAGCATCGGCGCGGGCAAGGAGGAAGAGATCGTCGACGAGCCGGCGCATCCGCCGCCCGGCGTCGCGCACCACCCGCAGCGAGTCCTCGTATTCCGCCGCCTGGCGCCCCGGTTGCGACAGCGCGAGACTCGCCTCATGCTGCACAACCGCGACCGGCGTGCGCAGCTCGTGCGAGGCATCGGCCATGAACCGCCGCTGCTCGGCAAAGGCACGCTCGAGCCGCGCAAGCAGCGCGTTGATGACGGTCGCCAGCCGACCCACCTCGTCGCTGGGATTCGCGATCGGAAGTCGTGCACCCAGATTGGTGGCCCCGATGCGTGCGGCGCGGTGGGTCATCGTCACCATCGGCTCGAGGCTTCGCCGGGCGAGCAATGAGCCGCCCAGGCCGCCGAGCAGGAGCGCCAGCGGGATCGCGACGAGCGCCGCCAGCCGCGCCTGTGCCAGCGTCTCCTCTTCCTCGTGGAAGGATGCTGCCGCCGCCACGACGAACGGCCCCTCCGGCATGCTCACCGACGCGACGGCGGCCCGGTAGCCACCTTCCGGGTCGGTCAGCGTCATGACGCGCGGCGCGCGCGGTGGCGCCGACGCGACGATGCGCCCCAGCCTGGCGACGTCGAACTGCGGGTCGCTGCCTTCGCCCGCCGTGACGCGTTCGCGCGGCAGGCTCACCGCGATCGCGCGCCCGTGGGGATCGTACACGACGAACGCGAACGAGCGGAAGCGGAGCTCACCGAGTACCTCTCTCGCCGCGTCCAGGGTCGTCGCCTGTTGCCGGCGTTCTTCAAGAAGCTCGGCCTGGAGATCGCCCACGGCATCCAGCACGCTGGCGGCGGTCCGGGCGCCGCTCGTGCGCACGATGAAGGCGTACGCGCCGGTGGCGAAGAGCGCGAGCAGCACGGCGAGCACGGCGGAGTGCCAGAGCGTGAGCCGCCACCGCACCGACGCGAGCATCAACGGAGCGTGTCCGGAATCTCGGCGAGCATGTACCCTGCCCCGCGTCGCGTGTGGAGGAGCGGGTGCTCGGCGCCGGCGTCCAGCTTGCGCCGCAGGCGCGCCACGTACACTTCGAGCGCGTTCGATGACGGATCGTGGTTGTCGTCCCAGAGGTGCGCGGAGATGTCGGCGCGACTCACGACCTGGCCCGCTCGGCGTGCCAGGTACTCGAGCATGACGTACTCCTTCGTGGTGAGGGGGAGCGTGCGGCCGGCACGGGTCGCCGACTGCTGCCGCGTGTCGACCGCGAGGTCACCGACGGTGAGCACTTCCGGCGCGAACGAAGGCGCGCGACGGTGGAGGGCACGCAGCCGGGCGAGCAGCTCCTCGAATTCGAACGGCTTCGTGAGGTAGTCATCGGCCCCGGCGTCCAGCCCCGCCACCTTGTCACCCACGCGGTCGCGTGCCGTGAGCATGAGGATGGGCGCCTGGACGTCGCGTGCCCGCAGCGCCCGCGCAACATCCAGCCCGTCGCGCCGCGGAAGCATGACGTCGAGCACGATGGCGTCGTACGTATTCAGGACGCCCTGGACGAAGGCGTTCGCACCGTCGGCGACGACGTCGACCACATGGGCGCGCTCGCGCAGCCCCTTGGCGAGGGAGCGCGAGAGCAGTGGATCATCTTCGGCGACGAGGATGCGCATGCGTACCTGACGCTGGCGGTGACGCCGGAAATGTATGCCCGGTTCCTTGCGACAGGCTGACGCACCCGATGTCAGGTCGCAGCAAGGTAGCGGCGCTACCTTCACCTGTTCATGAGCGACCGGATCCAACGCTTCCTCGCCGCGCGGCTCGACCGCAAGTCGGAGCTCGGGCTCCGGCTCACCGTGAACGTCGTCCTCTTCGCGCTTGCGATCTGGGCATTCAGCGGCCTGCTCGACGGCGTGCTGGATCGCGAGTGGCTGGTGCGCGACGACCTCGCCGTCAACGGCTGGTTCCACGCGCATGCGACCTCCGCCGGCCTGGCGACATTCAACGCGATCACGCTCGCAGGCTCGGTCGGGGTGTGGGCCGTCGTCGCAATCGTGACGATCTGGCTCTGGCTGAGTGGAGACCAGTTTCTCTCCATCGCCTGGCTGGCGACGAATGCGGGTGGCGCCATCGTACAGTGGATCCTGAAGACGTCGGTGCGCCGCACGCGGCCGCAGTACGCGGCAGCGTTTCTTCATGGCCACTCGTACAGCTTTCCGAGCGGTCACACCATGGGCTCGACGATCTGCTTCACGATGCTCGCGTTCATCGTCGGCACGCTCGCCCACTGGCCGGCACGTCGGCGAGCGTGGCTCTACGCGGCGTCAACCGCACTCGTGCTGCTCGTCGCGTTCAGTCGCGTGTACCTCGGCGTGCACTACCCGAGCGACGTCCTCGGAGGGCTCGCCGCGGGCACGGCGTGGCTGGTGGCGTGCATCGGCGCACTGAACGTGGTGCGCGGACGCTGGCTGCCCGAGCCAGTCCGGTCCCCCGCCTCTCGTTGAACGAGTCGGCGCCGGCCGCATCGGCGGCTGTCGTCGTCACGGCGTCGGTTCCGAGTGGTCAGCGTCCGGAGCTGTCGCCGCTGGCTGCGCCTTCCAGTGTGCGGTTGCTGGCTCCCTGCGTGCGAGTGAGTACGGCGGCGCCTGTGCTGGTGCCGATGGGATGTGGCGCGTCACGCGTGACTCGGGAGCTGACTCGATCCGTTCGTCAGGTGCCGCGCTCGTGGAAGTCGTTCGAAGTCGACAAGAAGCCGGTGGCAGTCGCTCGCGGCGACGAACCACAGTCATTTATATGGGCCGGCTGGGCAATTTCGCCACCCGCGACTTCGCGACGGCCGGGGCACCCGAATTGCGCGCGTCTCCGCGGGCGTTGGGCAAACTTGCAACCAACAGGAACGAAACGTGACGGCTTACAGCGTCGGTTACTTCGTCGGCAGCCTGGCCAGGGAATCCATCAATCGCAAGCTGGCCATCGCGCTCACGCGTCTCGCGCCGGCGGAGCTCACCATGCGCGAAATCCCCATCGGCGACCTGCCACTGTACTCGTACGACTACGATGCCAACTATCCGCCGCCGGCGCGTGCACTGAAGGACGCCATCGCCGCGGTGGATGCGGTGCTGTTCGTCACGCCCGAGTACAACCGCTCGATCCCGGGCGCGCTGAAGAACGCGATCGACTGGGCGAGTCGTCCCTGGGGAAAGAACTCCTTCCACCGGAAGCCGTCGGCGATGATCGGTACGTCGCCGGGCAAGATCGGCACGGCCGTCGGCCAGCAGCACCTGAAGAGCATTCTCAGCTTCTGCAACTCGCCGCAGATGAACGCGATCGAGGCGTACATCGAGTTCACGCCGGGCCTCATCACGGCCGAGGGCGAGGTCACCGTCGAGTCGACCACCGAGTTTCTCGCGAACTACATGACGGAGTTCCACGCCTTCATCTCGCGCGTCTACACCGCGTTGCCGCGCGACGCCTGACATCCCTGCCCTCGGAGGCATCACCATGCCTGCTATCCGCCGTTGCTCGCTCACGTGGACGTCCACGTTCATCATGCTCGCAGTCGCAGGCTCGGCGGTCCAGGCGCAGCAGGAGGCCGCGACCGACTGGCGGGCGTACAATGGCAACCTGGCGGGCGACCGATATTCGCCGCTGCAGCAGATCACCCGCGCGAACGTGATGCGCCTTCGGCCGGTGTGCAGCTTCGACTCGAAGGAACGCGTCGCCTTCCAGACCGGTCCGGTCGTCGCCGGTGGGACGATGTACTTCACCACCGATACCAACACCTACGCAATCGACGCGGCGACCTGCGCGCTGAAGTGGAAGCAGCGCACGTCGCAGCCGGCGACGTACCTCAAGGCGAACCGCGGCGTCGCCTACGACAACGGCCGGCTCTTCCGGGGCGCGGGCGCTACGCACGTCATGGCGCTCGACGCGGCCACCGGACGCACGGAGTGGGACGTCGCGCTTCCGAACCTGCCACCGGGCACCTCGATTCCCATGGCGCCCCAGGCCTGGAGTGGCCTGGTTTACGTAGGCAATGCCGGCGGTGACTATTCCGGCGTGACGGGTCACGTCTTCGCCCTCGACCAGCGCGACGGACACGTCGTCTGGCGGTTCGACGTCGTACCGGAGAGCGGCGTCGTTCGTGAAACGTGGCGCAATCCGGATCCGTCCATTCCACCGACGGGCGGCGCGTTCTGGACCTCGTTCGCGCTCGACACCGCGCGCGGCACGCTGTTCGTGCCGGCAGGCAATCCGGCACCGGACTTCCTCCCCGAGCTACGCCCGGGCGACAACCTGTTCACCAACAGCGTCATCGGGCTGGACGCGCGAACGGGTGCGATGACCGGCTACGTGCAGATCGTCAAGCACGACTTCCACGACTGGGACGTCGACGCCGCCCCGATGCTGCTCACCTCCCGCAACGGCCGTTCGCTCGTGCTGTCGGCGAACAAGGACGGGCTGCTGACGGCGATCGACCGTCAGGACGTACGCTCGGCGGTGGCAGCGCTCGATTCCACCGGCCGGCGCAATCCGGCGTTCAGCGGCGACCTGTGGCGCACCTACGCGCTACGCTACCAGACCCCGACGACGACGCGCGAGAACATGGACCTCCGCGTGCACACCAACAGCGCGGTGCGCTTCTGCCCCGGCGTGCAGGGCGGCACGGAGTGGAACGGCCCCGCCTATCTGCCGTCGCTCAACCTCGCCGTCATCGGCGCCGTGGACTGGTGCACCTCGCTCACGCTCGTCCATCCTGATTCGTCGACGGTCGCGAAGCCAGGCACGCCGTGGACGGGCGCCATGGGTCAGGGATTCGGCGTGCAGGACACGACGGCCAAGTGGCAGGGGTGGATCACGGCGATCGACGCCGACAGCGGGACCGTGCGCTGGAAGCACCGCACCACGATGCCGATGGTGGGCGCGGTCACGACGACGGCGAGCGGCCTCGTATTCGCCGGCGAGCTCACCGGCGACCTGACGGCACTCGACGCGAGGACGGGCAAGGTGCTGTGGAGCGGACGCACCGGCAATGCGATCGGTGGTGGCGTGATCACCTACGCGGCCGGCGGCCGTCAGTTCGTCGCCGCGGCGACCGGCATGAACAGTCCGACGTGGCCGGTGAAGGCGAGCACGGCGAAGATCGTGGTGTACGGGCTGCCGCGCTGAGGCCGCGCAACCTGACCGGCGCGTCAGACACGGCGCTTCGCGGCGACGCGGCCGGGGTTACCGCTACCCCCATGCGTCGGCGGCCGACAGAAAGGAAAAGCGGCCAACCGTACAGGATGGCCGCTCGCAGAGATCACATTTCTAGCACATAGCAGGGGCGGGACTCGAACCCGCGACCCCGGCATTATGAGTGCCGTGCTCTAACCAGCTGAGCTACCCTGCCCCATTGGTCCCAATAGAAAACCGATCACCTCATTACCCAAACAAACCGGCCGGCCCTCGAGGGCCGGCCGGTTTGCCCGTCCATAGCGGGGGCGGGATTTGAACCCGCGACCTTCGGGTTATGAGCCCGACGAGCTACCAGGCTGCTCCACCCCGCG
>Ga0157372_10005703_pt1 | contig 13253 bp, 13 predicted proteins | sample C55metaG_FD_115307 | JGI IMG/M metagenome (GOLD analysis project Ga0157372, IMG submission 115307) | Corn rhizosphere microbial communities from Kellogg Biological Station, Michigan, USA - C5-5 metaG | ecosystem: Host-associated > Plants > Roots > Rhizosphere > Soil | place: USA: Michigan... | reverse complement strand
GCGACGCTTCAGCGCGAAGTGCAGGTGCGGCTTCGCAGCTACCTTAAGCTCGCGATTTACGGCGCGATCGCGGTCGCTGCGCTCTGGTATGCGGCGGTGCAGATCAAACTCAGCTTCGGGGCGCTTTTCTCCGGCATCCCGTTCATGTGGGATTTCATCACGCGGCTTTTCCCGCCGGATTTCTCCTATCTTTCGGTGCTCGGCAACGCGACGATCGAAACGATCCAGATCGCGATCTGGGGCACGCTGCTCGCGATTCTTATGTCGATTCCGCTGTCGTTTCTCGGCGCGCGCAATACGACGCCGCACATCATCGTCTTTCATCTGACGCGGCTTTTGCTGAACTCATTGCGCGCGATCAACGAACTCGTCTTCGCGCTGATTTTCGTCAGCGCCGTCGGTCTTGGGCCGTTCGCCGGCGTGCTCGCGGTCGCGCTGCACGCGACCGGCATGCTTGCTAAATTCTGCGCGGAAGAAATCGAGGGCGTGGACAAGGGACAGGTGGAAGCGCAGATGGCGGCGGGCGCGACGCGCATGCAGGTGATCCTGTTCGGCGTTACGCCGCAGATCGTTCCGCAATTCATCGGCTATGCGATCTACCGCCTCGATGTCAGCATCCGCTCGGCGACGGTGCTCGGCTTCGTCGGCGCGGGCGGCCTCGGCTTCTCGCTGATCCAGACGATGAAGCTGTTCAAATACCACCAGACCGCGACCTGTATTTTCGTTATCTTCCTCCTCGTGCTGATTTCCGACTGGATTTGCGGCAGGCTGCGGCGGAAGGTGATCTGACGTCGATGAAGGAGGGTTTCATGTCCGGCCGGCTGCTCGCGATCGCGCTGATGATTTTTCTTGCCGCTTGCGGGGACGACAACAAGAAGTCGGAGGAGCATCTCGCGGCGGGGCAAAAGCTGGTCGAGCAAGGAAAACTCGATGCCGCGCTGCCCGAGTTCCAACAGGCGGTCGAACTTAATAAAGACTCCATCGATGCCAGGGTCGCGCTTGGGAATGTCTATCGCGGCCTCAAGCGTTATGACGATGCGCTCGCGACCTTCCGTGACGCGAAGAAGATCGATCGTTACGTTGTAAAGCCTCATATCGCGAGCGCGCTGACGCGTGTCGATACCGGACAGATCGAGATGGCGATCGACGAGTTGAATCACGTCATCGAGCTCGACCCGAAAAATCTGCAAGCGAAAATCCTGCTCGGCAAGGTATCGATGATGCCGTACCGGCAGGAAGACGGGACGATCGGCGTATCCAAACTGAGCCTCGAGCGCGCGGAGATGAATCTTGAAATCGCCGTACAAACGGCACCCGACAATCTCGAGGCTCGCCGCTTGCTCGCGCAGGACTACGAAGCGCTCGGCAAGAAGGAAAAAGCCGTCGAGGCATGGACGGCGTTGCGCGACCTTGCCGTGAAGAAATCCGACGAAAAATTCGCGGCGGAAGCGAATGCGGCGCTGACCCGGCTGCAATAGCGAGACGATCCCGAACTATCCGCTCTTGCGTTCTGCAGGCGCCTCGCCCGGATTAGCGCCGTCAACATCATGGAAAGCGATCGGCGAGAGCCGTTTGCGGTTGACCTGCAGATCGAAGACGTCGAAGCGATTGTAGTAGCCGACGACGTCGTGAAACTGTTTCGGCTCGACGCACTGCGAAATGTCGATCTCCTGATAGAGCAGCCCCTCCGACTCGCAGAGCGTATCGCTGATCACTTCGCCCGACGGGCCGATGACCATGGAGACGGCTTGCGGGCTCTGCTCCAGCGTGTCGCGCGCCGAGCGGTCGAAGCCGTTCATGGCTTTGAACGCCGATTTGTCGAAGAAGGCGGAGGAGACGACGTTGAACACCTTGCCTTCAAAGGAGTGCGCGCCGGCGCGGATGCGGATCGCGGCGGCGAGATCGTAGCGGCCGGGCTGGTTCGAGGGCCGTGTCGGCCAGACCGGAGGATACGAGGAGACATGCACCTGCTCGCCTTGCGCGATCAGCGAATAGCGCGCGAGCGGATTGGTGTTCTCGCCGCAGATCAGCATGCCGAGCTTGCCGATCGGTGTGTCGTTCACGCAGAGGCCCGCTCCGTCGCCGGCTGCCCAGATGAGCTTCTCGTAGAAGGTCGGCATCAGCTTGCGGTGGTGGTTGAGGATCGTGCCGTCGCCTCCGATCATCAAATTCGAGTTCCAGAGGCAGCCGACCGAAACCGGGGTTCGCTCGCTGATGCCGATGGAGACCACGATTTCATGCTCGCGCGCGGCATCGCACAATTGCTGCACTTCGGGGCCAGGCACCTCGATCGACTCCGCCGCCAGCCGCTTGAAGAAATCGTGGTTGTGGATCGGCGCCTGGACGGCGGCCCAGAGCGGAAAGCCGGGCACATAGGATTCCGGAAACGCGATCAGTTTCGCGCCGTTTTTCGCGGCTTCCGCGATCAGGGAACAGGCTTTTTCGACGGTCGCCCGGGCGTCGAGGAAAACGGGGGAGACGTGAGCGGAGCAGGCTTTGAATTTCGGATAATTGAGCATGATTTTACCTGTCGTGAACAAATGACGCGAAAGTTATGTGCCAAGGGCAAAGCTATGATGTTGAATTCTACCCGCTGGGGGATAAATTGCGACGGTCTTTTCGGGTGAGACGGGACAGTATCCAACCATGACGAATTTCGTTCGGGGCTTTCTACTCGTTGCCGGGCTGATCCTTCCGCTTTCCGCTGCTGTTGCGCAAACCGCAGCGCAAAAGACGAAGATGAAGGACTGCCTGATGGAAGACGACATGACGAAGGAGCGGCTCAACTGCTTCGATGCGATCATCGCACCGGAGCCTAAGGCGACCAAGGCAAAGGCGAAGACCGTGAAGGATTGCCGTTTCCTGAAAGAAGAGGACGAGCGGCTGATCTGCTTCAACAAATTTACCGAGACGAAAGCGAAAACGCCGGCGAAGAAAAAAGCGGCTCCAAAGGCCGCTCCGAAGGCCGCGCCCGCGCAATAATTTCAGAAATTGATGCCGAGCCAGGCCTTGACCTGCTCGTGCAGGTCGCCCGCGAAATCCTCGGGCTTGCCCTTGGCGGTAATTTCACCGAGCGACAGCACATAAATATACGACGACATTTTCACGACGCGCCGCACGTTGTGGTCGACCAGAAGGATCGCCATCTTCTCGGCGGCGAAGAGGTTGATCCACTGATAGACCTCCTCGGCGATTTTCGGCGAGAGGCCGATGCTCGGCTCGTCGATCAGGCAGAGGCGCGGCCGTTGCAAATAGGCTTTCGCGAATTCGACCATCTTCTGCTGGCCGCCGGATAGGTCGCCGGCCTTGGCATTCCTGCGCTCGCGCAGGAGCGGAAATTTCTCGAAGCAATTCTCCAAACGGCCGGCGAGATCGCCCATCGTGAGGCCGATTTTCTTGCGCGCGAGATGCTCGAGGGGAAGCACCAGATTGTTTTCGGCGCTCATATAGTTGAAGAGGCTCGGCTCTTGCGGGATATAAGAAATCCGGTGATCGATCACCTTGTGCGCGGGGATTCCCGTGATGTTCTCGCCGTCAAAACGGATCGCGCCTGCGCTCGGCGCAAGGAAGCCGCAGATCGTCTTCATGATCGTGGACTTGCCGGCGCCGTTAAGACCAATCAGGCCTGTGATCGCGCCTTCGGCGATTTCGACGGTGACGTTGCGCAGGATGTCGATGTCGGCGACATAACCGGCGCTCACATTTTCCAAGGTGAGAAGCGCGCTCATGCGGCGGCCTCGCCGAGATAGGCTTCGATCACCACCTTGTCGGTGAGCACGGCGCGGGTCGATTCGTCCGCGATCACGCGGCCCGCATTCATGCAGACCGTGCGCGGGCAAAGCTCGACGATCACGGGCATGTCGTGGCTGACGACGATAAAGGTTTGTCCTTCGGCGTGACGGCGGCGGATGAAGCCGCTCATGATCTCTTTCAGCGTCGGATGCACGGCGGCGAAGGGCTCGTCCAGGAGCGCGATCCGCGGCGGTACCATGAAGCAGGAGCCGAATTCGAGGAGCTTCATTTGCCCGCCGGAGAGCTGGCCCGCGTCCAAATTCATGATGCGGGTGAGACTCAGGTCTTCGAGCAAACTCAAGGCACGCTTTTCGGCGTCCTGCTGCGAGAGGCCGAGCGCACAGCCCGACACGAGCAAATTGTCGAAGGCGCTCATGCGCGGAAAGGAGCGCGTGAGCTGAAACGTGCGCAGGACGCCGCGCCGAGCGAGCGCTTCCGGGCGCAGACCGACGATCGGCTGGCCGTCCAGCTCGACCTTGCCGGAATCGCAGACGAGGTGGCCGGAGAGAATGTTGATGAGCGTGGTCTTGCCGGAGCCGTTCGGGCCGATCAGGCCGACGAGGTCGCCGGCTTCGATCGAAAAGCTCGCGTTATCCAGTGCCTTCAAGCCGCCGAAGGCTTTGCTGACTTTCTCGATGGCGAGGCAGGGCATGGCCTACTCCGCCGCCGGGGCCACGGCCGCGGGCCGGGCACGCTTTGCGCCGAAAATCGCAAGCACAATCCCCCACAGCCCCGCGCGGAAGAAGCGCGCGAAGATGATGACAAGAAGCGCGAAGACGACGAGCTGATAGTTGCCGACATCGCGCAGGAACTCCGAAGCGACATAGACGAGAAGCGCGCCGATGAGCGGGCCGACCATGGTGCCGAGTCCGCCGATCACCACCATGCTGATGACGACGCCGGTCTGCTGCAGGAGGCCGAGTTCGGGGCTGACGAAATGTGCGAAGTGGCCGTAGAGCGCGCCGGCGAGGCCGCAGATCGCGGCGCTCAGGGTGAAGGCGAAGGTCTTCCAATAAACAATCCGCACGCCGCGGCTCGCGGCGGCGATTTCGTCGTCGCGGATCGCGCGGAGATAAAGGCCCGCGCGCGAGCGCAAGAGATAGAACAGCCCGGCCTGGATCGCGAGGAGGACGAGAACCATCATGTAGTAATAGGGCAGGCGATCCTGAAAAATGCCCGGAACGTTCAAGCCAAGATCGCCGCGCGTGAAATCGATGGAATTCGAAATCACCAGCCGCATGATCTCGGCGAAGGAAAGCGTGGTAAGCGCGAGATAAGGCCCGCGCAGGCGGAGCACGATGCGGCCGAGCACAAGACCGATGAAACCGGACACAAGAATCGCGGCGGGAATGCCGATCGCAAAACCCGTATTGTAGTAATAGGCGAGGAGACCGGTGGCATAGGCGCCGATCATGCCGAAGGCGGCGGGGGCCAGCGAAAACTGCCCGGTGTAGCCCGCGAGAATATTCCATGCGATTGCGAGCATGGCGAAATACATCGAGACGACGATCACGCCCTGCCAGTAGGCATTGGTCACGACCGCCGGCAACACGGCGACGCCTAGCAAAATCGCGAGCGAAACGATGAACTCGACACGAAGCCGCCGGTTTGTCGGATGGCCGCCTGCGCTCATCAGACTTCCCGCGCTTTTTCGCCGAACAGGCCCTGCGGCCGGAACAGCAGAAAGAGGATGAGGATGAAGAGGCCGAACGTGTCGCGGTACTGGTACGAAATATAGACGCCGCCGAAGCTCTCCAGAACGCCGAGCACCAGGCTTGCGACAATGCTGCCCGGTACCGAGCCCATGCCGCCGAGGACGACGATCACATAGGACTTGATCGCCGGGAAAACGCCCACGTCAGGCGTGGGATTGAAGATGTTTGCTAGAAGCGCGCCGGAAACGGCCGCGAGCCCGCCCGCGAGCGAGAAGACGATGGCGCTTGCTTTCGCCGTGTCGATGCCGGCGAGCGACGCGCCGAGGCGATTTTGCGATACGGCCTGGATCTGCCGTCCCCAGAAGCTGTAGCGGATGATGAGCGCGACGGCGATGATGACGACGATCGCGACGATGGCCGCGATCAGGCGATGGCCGGAGATCGCGATCGGGCCGATGGTGATGCGCGAAATGCCGATCAGCGCCGGGCCTTTGAAAGCGTAGGGGCCGACGACCTTATCGACGATGTTGATGAGAAAAATCGAAAGCGCGAAAGTGACGATCACCGCATATTCGTCGCGCATCACGCCCCACGACGTGTAGCCGCTATAGAGCGGACGCATCAAAAGCCGCTCGACCACGAGGCCGAGCAAGAGCCCGACAAGAAGCGCGAAGGGAAGCGCAATCCACGGAGAGATGCCGAGCGCGAGCGCCGAGAGCGTGTAGGCGTAGGCGCCGACCATATAGAACTCGCCATGTGCGAAGTTCACCACCTTCAGGATACCGAAGATCAGCGACAGCCCAATCGCCATCAGCGCGTAGAACACGCCGATGATGAGGCCGTTGATGAGGAGATCGAGTGTGAGCATCAGACCGCAAACGGTAAAAGGGGAGACGCCGGACGGCGCCTCCCCATAAGAATCGTCGACGTTACTTCGTCTTTTCGAGCTTCGACGGATCGAGCGGCTTGCCCGGCTCCTGCACGAGCTTCATGTCGGCGACGGGCTCGTTCACCTTGGTGATCTGGAAGGTGACATAGGGAACATCGAGCCACTGGTGATATTTGAAGCCCGACTTTTCGTGCGAGAAGGTGATCTCGCCGCGGGTGCCGGTCCACTTGATGTTTTCCAGCGCCTTGATCATGTCGTCGGGCTTGGTGGACTTGCCGACCTTGATCGCTTCGGCGATGAGATAAAGGCTGTCCGCCGCCTGGAAGAGCAGGCGGTTGGGGTCTCCCTTGGTCTTTGCGACGTATGCGGCGGCGATCTTCTTGCCGAGTTCCGGCAGCGGCATCTTCGGGTGATAGAGGCCGAAGACCAGCATGCCCACAGCGGAGTCGCTGACGTTTTTCCAGAAGTCCGGATAGTCGGCGATGCCAGATGCGTCGTAAATCAGGGTCTTCTTCGTCGGCGCGACGCCTTGCTCGTTCAACTGATTGATTAGGATGTAGGCGGCGGGCGGCAGCATGATTTCGACGACCACGTCGGGCGGGTTCGCCTTCAGCGGCAGGATCGCGGGGAGGAAGTCTTTCGAGGCGCGATCGAGCGTTTCGTATTTGTAGTTGATGTCCTTCGCGCGCTCGCCGATCTGCACGCCGATCAGCTTCGCGAGGCCGACGCCGTAGTCCGTATTCTCGCAGAAGGCGACGACGTTCTTCGCGCCGAGCGATTTCATCGTGTCGGCGACGGCGATCGCGACGCGGCTGTTGTAGTTGCCCGGGTTGAACACTTCCGGGTAGCCCTTTTCGCGGATCACGTCGGACCAGCCGTTCGTGTTGATGTAGGGGATGTGATAGCGGTGCGCGACCTCGATGCCGGCAAGCGCCGCCGAGCTCTGATGCTCGCCCGTAACGGCGACGACCTGATCGCGGGTGATCAGCTTTTCGACCGCGGCGCGGGCCTTTTCGGGAATGCCTTGCGTGTCCTCGAAAATAAGCTCGATCTTGCGGCCATCGACGCCGCCCGCGTCGTTGATCATCTTGGCGGCGACTTCGAGACCGTCCTTGACCTGGGTGCCTTGCGACACCGAACCGGGAGGCGACTGCGCGATGGTGACGCCGACCTTGATCGGATCGGCGGCGAAGGCGGTGGCGGAAAAGGCAAACAGGCCTGCGGCAAGCAGGCCGGCACGGCGAAATAGCATGGGGCGTTTCCTCCTGGCGGCCATTTTTTGTGACGGTTTAAGCGGCCTCGGGGGAATGTTACGGGACGGGCCTTATCCGGCCAAGCGCGAAATTTTGCCGCGTCGCGGAATGCTGCATCGCTTCCTAGCGTTTCTCGCCATGTTTCTCGGCAAGCTTGCGGTCGTAACGCAGCACCGCTTGCAAAAGCACCTGTGCGCCCGCGGCACATTGTTCTTTTGACGTAAATTCCGCCTCATTGTGGCTGACGCCATTGTGGCAGGGCGCGAACACCATGCTTGCGGGCGCAACGCGCGAAACGTAACCCGCGTCGTGGCCGGCGCCGGACACGATGTCGCGCACGGAGTAGCCCGAGGTCTTCGCCGCCTCGCGTACGCAATCGATGCAATCCAGATTGAAGTGCACCGGCGGCTGGTCAAGGATTTTTGAAACTTTCGACTCGAGATTTTGCGGCTTGCAAGCTTCCGCCACTGCGGCGCGCAGTTCGCTTTCCATTGCGTCGAGCGTTTTCGCTTCGGGGTGGCGTAAGTCGACGGTGAAAAACACTTCACCAGGAACGACGTTCGGCGAATTCGGCCTTACTTGCATGAAGCCGACGGTCCCGACGGCGAGCGGTGCATGTTTCAGCGCGATCGCATTCACTTTATCGACGATCTCGATTGCGCCAAGAAGCGCGTTTCGACGCCGCGGCATCGGCGTCGTGCCCGAATGCGCGTCTTGTCCTGTGACCGTGACTTCGAACCAGCGAATGCCCTGGATGCCGGTGACGACGCCGATCTCTTTTCCTTCCGCTTCGAGGAGCGGGCCCTGTTCGATATGCAGCTCGAAAAAAGCGGAAAGCGGATGCTGTCCGCATTTCTCCGGCCCGCGATAGCCGATTTTCTCCAGCGCCTCGGCGAAGGTGACGCCGTCCGGATCCTTGCGCGAGGACGCCCAGTCATGTTCGAAGGCGCCGGCGAATACGCCTGAGGACACCATGGCGGGCGCGAAGCGCGCGCCTTCCTCGTTGGTCCAGTTCACGATCTCGATCGGCGCAAAGGTTTCGTAGCCGGCTTCATGCAGTGTGCGAAGCGCTTCGAGTGCGCTGAGGACGCCGAGTACGCCGTCGAATTTTCCTCCGGTCGGCTGCGTGTCGAGGTGGCTGCCCATGGCAATGGGCGGAACGTCTTTGCGTTGGCCGGGACGGCGCGCGAACATAGCGCCCATGTCGTCGATGGTGACGGTGCAGCCGAGGCCCTCGGCTTTTGCCTTGAACCAGTCGCGTACCTGACGGTCGAGCTCGGTGAGCGTCAGGCGATTGATGCCGCCCTTCGGCGTGCCGCCTATCCTGGCGGTTTCCATCAACTCGTCCCAGAGCCGCTCGGGATTGATTTGCAAGTTTTGCTTCATGACGCGGCGATTTTTTCCGCGGCCGAGATCAGCATTTCGTCCGTGCCTTGTGCGCCCATGAGGGAAATCCCGAGCGGGCAGCCATCGAGCGTTGCGAGCGGTAGCGAGAGTTGCGGCGTTCGTGCGAGAACGGAGACGCTCAGGAGACTCATTGCTTTGCCGCGATAGCTGTCTGCCTCTGCCTGAGACATATCGATCTTCGGCGCGATGCCGGGCACCGTGGGCAGTACGATCATCACATTGTTCTTCAGGACTTCGGCGACATAAGCCGTGGCCTGCTCGCGGTCGGCTTTTGCTTTCTTGACTTCGGCGGGGTTGCTCTTCGCCGCGCCATGCATGCGCTCATGGATCCCGGGGCCGAAAGTGGGCTTGTATTTCTCGACCCACGCGCCGTGAATTTTCCAAACCTCCGCCGCTTGAATGATCCGATACAGCTCGAAACAGTCGCGCAGCGGGTGATCGGAGATTTTTACCGCGCGCGGTTCGCCATAAAGCTTGGCGATGCATTTGATCGCGGGCTGCAGCGCTTCTCGTTCTCTCGGCCCAAGAAGCGCGAACATATCTTCGGCGATCAGCAATTTGCGCGGTTTCGCTTCCCAGTTGCCGCCTTTCAGCAGAACTTTTCCGACCTTCGCGAAGGTCTCAGCATCACGCGCGAACCAGCCCGCAACATCAAAGCTCGGCGCGAGCGGGAGCACGCCTTCGAGCGGCAGTCGCCCATGGGTGGGACGCAGGCCGTAAATCCCGGTGTAGCTCGCGGGCAAGCGCACGGAGCCGCCGGTGTCGCTGCCAAGCGCGAAATCGCAGAGCCCGCCCGCCACGGCCGAGGCCGATCCGCTCGACGAGCCGCCGCAGACGCGGCCTTCGGCCTTGATGTTAATCGGGCGGCCGTAATGCGCGTTGATGCCGTTGATGCTCCAGGCCATCTCTTCGGTGTGTGTCTTGCCGACGACGCTCGCGCCGGCAGAAAGCAACTCTTCGACAATCGCGGCGTTCTTCGTGGGCGCTTCATGCGTATCGAGCCACGCCGGACTGCCGAAGCCGGTCTTCACGCCCGCGACGTCGTAGATGTCCTTCACGCCGAAGGTGAGCCCGTGAAGCGGTCCGTTTGGCGCACCCGCGACTTCGATATGCGTGTGGCGGGTAAATGCGTTCAGCTTATCTTTGTCGAGGATGGACATGCGCTTTTCGAAACTCGGGGGCGCACGACCATACTTGATCCCCGCGGCAATCCCAAGCTGGCGCTAATGCGCCGCATGGATCGCGGCCACGGTGCGCACGCCGTCGAGCGCCTGCTTGATCAGGGCCTCGTCGGCATTGGCGGAGAACACCGCATAAATCGGATAGGAGAAACTCGGCGCGCCTTTAACAAGATGCAGCCTGCCGGTTTCGAGAAACGGTTTGGCGGCGCCCATGCGGAAATAACCGGAGCCGCCCGCCTGCACGATGTAGTTGAGCGCGAGCGGCCCGAGCCCGACGAACAATCCGGGATTGCTCACATCCGGAAAACTCAGGCCGTGATGAAACGCGAAGTTCGGGCCCCAATCGACATAGACGTAATCGGGCGAAGGGAGGGATTGGATGTTCGGATCGGTCGTGACCAGCACGAGCGACTCCTCGAGCAGCTTTTCGACTTTCAATCCGGGGCGATGTTGCGGCGCATACATCACGGCGACATCGAGCACGCCTTCGGCCACCTGGCTCGCTAGTCCCTCCGGCACGCCGACCTGAACGCGTAGCGCAACGTCCGACGCGTTCTTTCGCATCCATAAGAGCCAATCGAGCATCAGCGGATGCCATAGCGCGAGCTCGCCGCCGATCGCGAGGACAGCACGGTGCCCCGTGGGCACGGCGACCTGGTGGCGCGCGCGCTCCCAGAGCTGCACGAAGGTCGGCGCGTAGCGGAGGAATTGCTCGCCCGCGGGCGTTAGCGTGGCGCCCGACTTGTTGCGCACGAACAGCGTGCGACCGAGCCGCTCTTCGAGCGTCTTCACGCGCGCGCTGACGGTCGTTTGGCTGACGTTCAACCGCTCGGCGGCGCGGATGAAACTGTGAGTAGAGACGATTTCGAGGAAGGTGCGGACGAGATCGATATCCATGGCGGCCCAGTGAGTTAGCTAGATAAACCATCAAAATTGCTATTAAGACCTAATTAAATTCGTTTGTTCGAATTAAAGCAAGTGGGCATTTTGAACCTGCCCTGTTGCGGCACTCGCGCGTTCTTGTTGGCGAGTCTCAGAGGAGCGAGTGATGCAACACCATTCCTATGACGACGCGCCGCTGCCGGCGCTGTTCTGGTTGTGGGCAAAGTACAAGATCGCGACGCGGCTACGGGCCATGCGGCCCGCGCTGAAGTGCGATGAGATTGCAAGGGCGACAGCGTTGAGCGGATACCCGCCCGGCGCGTGAAAGAAGCGCCCGTATTCTATCCCCTCGACTTGAAGCGGCGGCCGAAAGGCCGCCGTTTTTCTTAGCCGCGCAGGATCGAAACCTGTTTGGTGTCGACGGATAGCCCCACCAGCGCGCCGACCTCGCGCGGCTCGATGTCGCGCCGGTGCGGCTCGTCCACGATCAGGCGATGGCTGCCGGCCTTAATGCGGTAGCGCGTCGTCTCGCCCAGAAACTCGCGCTCTTCCACGACGCCGGGCAGTCCGATGCCGGATGCCTGCACGGCAATATGTTGCGGGCGGATGGAGACGCAGGCGGGGCCCGGCGGCGCCTTGACCGCGTAGAGCACGATGCCATCGGCGAGGAAACGATCGCTCTCGATCTTTCCTTCGATCAAATTCGCGGTGCCGAGGAAGGCCGCGACGAAGCGATTGGCGGGATGATCGTACATATCGACAGGGGATCCGATCTGCTGGATCTTGCCGCCGTCGAGGACAGCGATGCGCCCGGCTGCGGCATTCGCCTCTTCCTGATCGTGGGTGACGTAAATCGTGGTGATGCCAAGATCGCGCTGGAGCCGCTTCAGCTCGACGCGCATTTCGGTGCGGAGTTTCGCATCGAGGTTGGATAGCGGCTCATCAAGCAAGAGAACGGCGGGCTCGATCACGAGCGTGCGCGCAAGCGCCACGCGCTGCTGCTGGCCGCCGGAAAGCTGGGCGGGGCGGCGGTCGGCAAGATGCGCAAGGCCCACCCGTTCGAGCGCGGCCTTCACCTTGCTATTGATTTCCGCACGCGAGAGTTTGCGGCGCTCCAAACCAAAGGCGACGTTCTTCGCGACCGTCATGTGCGGCCAGAGCGCGTAACTCTGGAACACCATGCCGAGATTTCGCTCCCATGGCGGAAGATGCGTTACATCCTTGCCGCCGATCAGGATGCGGCCTTGCGAGGGCGTGCCGAAGCCCGCGACGAGGCGAAGGAGCGTGGTCTTGCCGGAGCCCGACGGCCCGAGAAAACAAAAATATTCGCCCGGCTCGATCGCGAGACTCACGTCGTTCAGCACGAGCGCGCCGCCATAGCCGAAGCTAATATTTTCGATCGAAACGCTCGCCGCCATCAGAATACGCCCTCACGCGATTTGAGATCGCGCTCGCGCTCCGCGAGGCGATAGGAAAGGAAAGTCGCGACCGCGACCACGAGCACGGCAATGACCCCGAGCGCTGCGCCCGGCCCGCGTCCGGCGGCCGCCTGCATGTAAATGTAGATGCCGTAGGAAATCGGCGCGTCGGGGGGACGGGTAACGAGAATGAGCGTCGCGGAAAGTTCGACCGCGGCGGTGGCAAAGCTCGTGACGAAGCCCGCGAGCAGTCCGCCCGTCATCAGCGGCACGACGATCTTGGTCAGCGTTGTGAATTTTCCGGCGCCGAGGCTTTCGGCGGCTTCCTCAAGATGCACATGCAGCTGCCGCAGCGCCGCCTTCGCCGACACCAGCGCGTAGGGCAGGCGGCGCACGGCGTAGGCGATCACGAGCATTCCCCAGAAGGTCGCGAGCGACTCGCCGGTGGGGAGATGCACGTCGTAATAGGTGCGGAGCAATCCGATGCCGAGCACGAGGCCGGGAATGGCGATTGCCGCCATCGCCATCTGCTCGACGAGGTGGCGGCCTTTCAGGCGCGTGCGCAACACGACATAGGCGATGATGGAAGCGAGCACCACGTCTATGAAGCCGGCAATCCCGCAATAGAGCAGCGTATTGGTGATGTAGGGCCCCGCTTCGCGCGCGATCGTGGTGTAGTGATCGAGCGTATAGCCGTCGGGCAGCACGGCGAAGGACCAGACCGTGCCAAAGGAGAGCAGCAGAATCCCGATATGCGGAGAAAGCACGATCAGGAG
>Ga0157372_10005702_pt1 | contig 13254 bp, 9 predicted proteins | sample C55metaG_FD_115307 | JGI IMG/M metagenome (GOLD analysis project Ga0157372, IMG submission 115307) | Corn rhizosphere microbial communities from Kellogg Biological Station, Michigan, USA - C5-5 metaG | ecosystem: Host-associated > Plants > Roots > Rhizosphere > Soil | place: USA: Michigan... | reverse complement strand
GAACGGAGCACCGAGGCTGTTCCGGATCGACTTCCCACGCGTGGATGTAGAACGTTCCCGGCGCTCCGCGCCGCTCGGCGCCGCGCAACGCCGACGTCACGAGCGAGTACGGCAAAATGCGGAAGTAGGCGCCGCCGCCCGCGGGCAGCACGCGCCCGCCCAGCTCCACCGTCGCCGGAGGAATTTCTCTGAGCGTTCCACTCGCGCGCCGCAAGACGTGCGGGTCGCGCTGTCCTTCCTCGAATCCGTAGCCCTTTCGCTTCACGGGAAAGAGACTCGAGTCGTAGCGATACCCCTCTTCGGCGAGGACGTCCAGCGCCCACTCGCGATCGCGCGTGATCGAAAAGCTCGGCGCTCGGTAGCCGAAGACGGGCTGGCGCGTGATGTCCTCGAGAACCCGCTTCGACGTGCGAACCGACTCGCGGAACTGTTCGGGGGTCAGCTCAGTGACCCGGCGGTGATCCGTGCCGTGCGACGCGATCTCGTGGCCATGCTTGGCGATCTCGCGGACCAGAGCCCGCTGTCGCTCCGCCACCCACGACAGGATGAAGAACGTCCCGCGAGCATCGTGCTCGGCGAGCAGATCGAGGATGCTGCGAACGCCGAGTTCGACCCGACTGGGCAGATCGTCCCAGCGGGCGCGCGACACATGCGGTTCGAACGCCGAGACCTGGAAGTACTCCTCGACGTCGACCGTGAAGTGGTGCCGAATCGGCGGGCTGGCTTGAGCCATCAATAGTTGTCGGGTTGGTTAAGAACGGCGACGGACCGGCCGCCTGCAAATGACAGTTCGGTTTCGATGGCCGTCACAGAGCCCCGAGCCCGGCGGGCGTCAATCGGCGGCACTCAAGACCGTGCGCTCGTACAGGGAACGGGACAGCCCGAGCGTCGCTAGCACGACGAGCCCTGCTAGCAGGAACGGTACCCCCGTCCCGAACCGATCCACGAGGAGTCCGGCGGCGAGCGGAAACACGACGCGGGCGATCCCGCCATACGTCTGCTGCACGCCCATCTGCAGACCGCGCTCCTTTGCCGGCACCGCGACCGACAAGAGCGCGGTGACGCACGGAAACAGGAACGCCGTGCCGAACGGCATGAGTGTGAACGACCCGAACAGCGTAGGCCAGGACTCGGCCAGCGCCATGAGACACAGTCCGGCTGCGAGGAACACGATTCCGAGTCGTGCGACACGCGGTTCGCCCAGGCGTCGCACGACCGGACCGAGCAGCATCGCGCGAATGATCACGCCCATCAACCCAAAGTACATGAAGAAGTAGCCGACGTTCTTCTCGGTGACGTGGAACCGGTTCGCCAACACGAGCGGCAAGAACTGGCTCGTACCATAGAAGCCGCCCATCGCGACCGCGTAGATGAGGATCAGGCGCGCCGCCGGCTCGGTCGGGTGGTTCACGACCTGGATCAGCGCGGCGCGAGTGGCGTGCGATCGTGGACGCACCCTCCGTTCGACCGTCATTCGCTCGCTCGACTCACGCAGGTATCGCGAGGCGAACGCGCTGATCGCGAGGCAGAGTATCGCGGCGCCGAGTCCCGGCGCACGACGCCCCCACAACACGGTGAGGAACGACCCGAACGCCGGGCCGACGACGACGCCCAGGCTCGTTGCCGCGCTGAGCCAACCAAGACTCTTCGCGCGGTCGCTCTCGCGCATGGAATCCGCGACATACGCCTGGAGCACGCCCACCGTGCCGCCGCCGACGCCTTGCACGAAGCGCGAAATGAGGAGAAGCGGCAGCGTGTCGGTGAAGGCAAATACCACGTAGGCAACGCTCGAAACGATCAATCCAACCAGAATCGCCGGGCGACGGCCGTAGTAGTCGGAAAAGCGCCCCCACCCCGGCGCACTGACGAGCTGGGCAACGGCGAAGGACGCCAGGATGACGCCGAGCATCGCGCCGTTCGCGCCCATTCGGGTGGCGTAGAACGGGATCAGGGGAAGGATCATGGTCGACCCGACCATGTCGACGAAGGCCGTGAACATCAGGACGACCAACTTCCCCATTTCCGCGGCCCCTGGACCGTTGGTGGCGATGAAGCCCGCAAGCTACCCCGGGGCGCCGGCAGGCGCGACTTGGCTCGCCCTTGCGCTCCCTGGTGGCTCAAAATGTTACACGGTCGCGGTTTGAGGAACCGAGGAGGGCAAGAGCGGCTTCGTGATCCGCTGACACTTCATGAATTTCAACCGCCGCGGAGGTCGCAAATGAAGTTCACGTATCTCGCTGGTACATCCCTGCTGCTCGCTGCCGCGACAGCCTGTTCGGATCGCGCGGTCGGTACAGAACCGTCGATCCGCGCAACGTTATCCGCCGCGAGCTTCGACAAAGGCGGCGCGACGGACCGCACCGTGAACATCCTGGATGCGTGCGACGGTCCGAGCTTCGCCGCGCAGAATCCTCCGGTTCTGTGCACACGAAATGGCGGCGTGACGTTCGACCAACTGATCGCGCAACTCACGGCGAATCAATCCGCGGGGGCCTGGCACTTTGCGCCGTCGCAGATGGACGCCAAGGTTGGGCTGACGTTGTTCGCGGTGAACAAGGGCGGCGAAGTACACACGTTCACCCATGTGGCGCATTTTGGCGGCGGCATCGTTCCGCCCCTCAACGCGCTCTCGAACAATCCCGTACCGGCCGCCGAATGTCTCGCCCTCCTTACGCCGGGGCACGACGACGACTTCATCCCACCGGGCGGGACGTACGACGAAGATGTCGTGGCCTCGGGAACGTCGCTCTACCAATGCTGCATCCATCCATGGATGCGGACCGTCGTAAACGGAAAGGGCTGAGCTAGCCAGCGCTACTCCGAGGCGCTTTCACCTTTCGTCGGCAGGCGCCTCGGGTCCCCAGTGCCCGGTGCGCGATGTCGACGTGGGGTTCGGCGGAGGACGCCCATGTCCTCGACCTCCTGCAGGATGTTGCACGGTCGCTGTTTGACAACCATGACCGTGCGGGCCAGTCTCTCGGACCGGGCGGAAACTCCGTCCCGTTCGCGAAAGTACGCGCCACCAAGTTCGGAGGTCGCATGAAGATCGCTCATCTCGCAGGTGCATCGCTTGTTCTCCTTGCCGCGGCAGCTTGTTCAGATCGCGCGGTCGTGACCGAGCCGCTCGTGACTTCGAATGGATTGGTCGCGAGCCTCGACAAAGGCGGCACCACCGATCGCACGGTGAGCATGATGGACGCGTGCGACGGACCGAGCTTCACCGCCATGGGCATTCTGTGCACGCGAAACGGCGGTGTTTCCTTCGGCGACTTGTTCGGTCAGTTGGCCGCCCAGGGATTCGCGGGCGCGTGGCACAACGCGCCATCGCAGATGGACGCGAAGGTGGGCCTCACACTTCTGGCGGTAAACAGAGGCGGAGAAGCCCACACGTTCACGAAGGTCGCAAAGTTTGGCGGTGGGTTCGTCCCCGAGATCAACGCCGTGTTGCATCTCACGCCGACTCCGGAGTGTCTGGCGGAGAACAACGTCATTCTGCCGGGCGGCACTGACGCGGACGATGTGGTTCAGCCGGGAACGACGCTCTATCAGTGCTGCATCCATCCGTGGATGCGCACCGTCGTGAACGGAAAGGGCTGAGCTAACCGGCCTCGCTCGAGGCGCCTTCACCTTTCGTCGGCAGGCGCCTCGGGTCCCAGCTCTCCGGTTTCGAGCGAGCGCTCGGCCAGTGCTTTGAGCCGGTCGTCCTGATTTCGGCTCAGCCCTCGAATGGAGCGGCGCGCGCGCCGATACGCCATCGGCACGAAGATGCGCGCGATGTCGACGTGAGCTTCGGCGGAGGACCCTTCGCGCTCGGCGCGCGCGATCTCCCAGGTGGTCCTCGACAGCACGGCCGTGGCAAGGAAGATGTCGATCGCCGCATTCGCCATGCGTTCCTGAAGGAACTGCATCTCGAGAATCTTCTTGCCGTACTTCATGACCGCGCCTTCGACGCTCAGCGCGAGGTTTTGGATCAGCGTCGACACGAGCTCCGCCTCGCGCTCGAGCGACTCGTGCACGCGCGAGAAGTGGGGCTTGGTGATCGTTCGTTTGGCGCGTCCCTTGAGATAATGGCCGATGGCGCCCAGCGAATGGATCGGATCCTTGAACGCCTGACCGAGCGACTTGAGGCGCTCGGCTGGTTCCTGCATTCCCATGAGCGCGATCAACGCTCTCAGGACCTCGTTAGTGCCCTCGAATATGAGATTGATACGAGAATCCCGCACCGCCTGCTCGTATGGATACTCCTTCGAGTAGCCGATGCCGCCGGCGATCTGCAGCGCGTCGTTCGCCGTGCGGAACGCCAGCTCCGACCCGAAGACTTTTGCGGCCGCGGTCTCGAGCGAAAAGTCCACGCCGCCGCGGTCGACCATGCCGGCGGCGACCATCGCCGCCGAGTCCAACGCGTAACAGTCCACGGCGGCCAGGGCGATCTTGCGCTGCACCATCTCGAACGATCCGATCGGCTTTCCGAACTGCTCGCGCTGCTTCGCGTACGCGAGCGCGAGCCGCATCACGTGACGCGTCCCGCGCGCCGACGCCGACGCCAACCCGAGACGCCCGGAGTTGAGAACCTCGAGCGCGATGTGAAAGCCGTGGCCCACGGCGCCGAGCCGGTCGCCGACCGGAACCTTGACCTTGTCGAAGAAGATCGCGCGCGTGTCGGAGGCCTTGATGCCCATCTTCTCCTCACGCTTGCCCAGTGAAACGCCGGGCGCGTGCGCGTCGACGATGAAGGCGGTGACGCGCTCTTTGCGTTTCCCGTCCACCTCGGTGGCGACCTTGGCGAACACGGTGAGCAGGTCGGCGTAGCCGGCGTTCGAGATCCAGATCTTCGTGCCGCTCAGCAAATACTGCGTGCCGTCGTCGCTCAGGACGGCCTTCGTCTTCATCGCCTGCGCGTCGGAACCGGAGCCGGGCTCCGTGAGACAAAACGCCGCGACCAACTCACCGCTCGCGCAGCGCGGCAGGTAGCGCTGCTTTTGTTCTTCGGTGCCGAAGAGCACGATCCCCTTGCAGCCGATCGACTGGTGCGCGCCGAAGTAGACGCACAGCGCGGGGTCGGTCCCACCGAGCTCGGCGAACACGCGATTGTACACGCGCGCCGGTGCGCCGAATCCGCCGTACTCCTCGGGAATGCTGAGCCCCATGAGGCCGAGCTCGTGCAATCCTTGGCGCACGCCATCGGGGAACTGACCTTCGTGGTCGAAGCGCGCCGAGTCGATACGCTCGGAAGCGTACGACCTGAACGAGTCGAGAATCGCGGTCAGCGATTCGTGTTCGTCAGTGGTCAGTTCTGGGAACGGAAAAACCAGATCTTCGCGAAGCTCGCCGAGAAAGACGCCCTTCGTAAAGGACGGATTGAGGTCGGGTGAGGCGAGGTGCGGAGAAGCTGCTGAAGGCATGAGTGATCAGAAGAGAGTTTTGAGCCTGCTATCGGAGCGCGTCGAGTGGTGACGAGCCGCGAGCCCAGCATCGAGCATTGAGCGTCGAGATTGCGAGGCGAGAGAGCTGCGTGGAACTCCGTGTGGTGAGAATGGCTACTACTCCGCACACCGGGCTGAGGACTGCCTGCGCACTCAGTTGCCTGGCGTCTGACGTCAGACGCCACAGGCTGGGGCAGTCTGAGGGCTGAGTGTGCCCCAGAGCAAGTCTAGGCACGTGCAGGTGCCGTGAGCCACCAGTCCGAGCGCTAGTTTTGAGTGATGCGCATCGTCTCGTTCCTCGCCGCCGGGACCGAAATCGTCAACGCGATTGGCGCCGGCGACCAGTTGCTTGGACGGTCGCACGAGTGCGACTACCCGGCCGGCGTCGAGCGGCTGCCGATCGTCAGCCGGCCGGCGCTGGAGCTCGGCGGTCTGAGTCAGGCCGAGATCGACTCGGCGATCGCGGGGCACATGCAGACGGGCGAGAGCCTCTACGTCGTCGACGAGGATCTCCTGCGCAGGCTCGCGCCGGACGTGATTCTGACACAGGAGCTGTGTCACGTGTGCGCGCCGTCCGGCAACGAGTTGACGCGAGCGCTTGCCACGCTGCCGAAGAAACCGGAACTGGTCTTTCTCACGCCGCGGACGCTCGCCGAGATCGATGAGAACATTCTGACGGTGGGCCGAGTGGTCGGCCGCCAGGCGGCCGCGCGTGCCGTCGTCGACCGCAATCACGCGAAGCTCGACCGGATTCGCGAGAGCACGAAAGGGCGGCCGCGCCGGCGCGTGAGCTTTCTCGAATGGGCGGACCCGCCGTTCTGCGCCGGGCACTGGGTGCCCGAGATGATCGAGATCGCGGGCGGACAGGACCCACTCGGCAGGCCGGGGGCGGATTCGGTGCGAATGACGTGGGACGACGTTCGTGCGACGCGCCCGGAGATCGTGATCGTCGCTCCGTGCGGATTTGGAATACGCGAGGCGCAGCGCATGGCGTGTGAGCTTCCCGCGATTCCCGGCGCGCGCATCGAACCGGTAGACGCGAACGCGTACTTCGCGCGCCCGGGCCCGCGATACGCAGAGGGTGTCGAGGTCCTAGCCAAACTTTTTCACGGCTAGGCCCACCGAAAAGCAGAACGGCCCTCGAGCGAGTCGAGGGCCGTCTGCGCGAGCTGACTATTCCGACTACTTGTTCTGAACCTGGAACTGGTTCGACTGCCCCGTTTGTGTGCCGACGGCGGACCATAGTCCGTTCGCCGCGAGAATGAATCCACCGGCTTTGCCGACCGCGATGGTGAGCGTGACGTTGCCGTTGATATCGGTCGTTCCGGTCGGGTTGCCACCGGAGATGATGGCGCCGGCCGGCACGCCGTGGTTGTTGTCGACGGAGAGGGTGACGGAAACGCCCGGCAGCGAGTTCGTCCCGTCGCTCGCGTGGACCACCACGGTGAACAGCGTGTCGGCGAACGTGTTTTGGGGCTGGGTGGTGAACGAGAGGCTGACGTTCGAGCCAGGAATTGCGTCCGGGATAATCGGGCTCCAGCCGTCGGGCAGCCCACCGATGCCGAGATCAAACCCCTGCATCGCGAACGCAGACTTGGGCGAGATCAGCGACAAGGCGCTGCTGGCGAACCTTTGCAGCCATGTCGAATTCGTGACCGCGGCGACATGGCCCGCGCAGAAGCTCGCGCCCTGATCTTGGTTCGAGGTCGGATCGAACAGCCCGGTGACGATGGCATTGTCGTGAACCAAGCGGTTCGCCACTGTCTTGTTCCCATTGGCCGCGGGGATGCAGAGGCCGACCCGGAAGAGATTCGCTGTAGTCTGGTCCACAAAGGGAGGCCGGCTAATCGACTGGGGGATCGTCCCCATGTCGAAACCGGAGACCGTGACGTCCGCGCCGAGCGCGTAGCCGTACACCAGGTACGCTGGGAACCCAGTGCGACCCCAGTTGCCGTTCGGCTCCGTTCCCCAAAGCGGGTTCGCGATGACCGTAGCGTGACCTGCCGAGGCAACCTCGGCGACAGCCGCCGCGTTCCCGCTGGTTTCCACCTCGAACACGCCGCCGGCCAGCGCCAGGTCTGGCTTGAACGTGTCGTCGATGGGACCCACGCTCATGCAACCGACGACGTCGAGCACGAATTTTCCGCCGGCTGCACCGGAACCGATCTCCTGGCCCTGATCGCGAATGGCCGCGGTGTGGGTCAGAAGGTAGAAGCCAGTCGGCGTGGCAGCGGCGGCGCTCGTCCCGAAAAGCTTTTTCATGTTCGGGATCGAGTCGAACACGGGATCCTTCGCCGGGAAATAGAGCTTCGCGTCCTGCGTCATCGTGGCGAACGTGCTGTTCGAGCACGTCAACGCGAGGAGCGTTCGTGACGAGGCCTGCGCGACGACGCGCCGCGGCGACGTTGTCGTGTTGTCGCTACAAGCAGCGAGAACCAGCGGGACTACGAGTGATGCAACTGCGACGGACGACCGACGCATGACTGCCTCGCGGTTGAGGGGAGAGGGATTGGGCCCCGGCGTTGGGGGTGCGGGGGAAAATCGGTTGTGGACTGGGAACCCTCGACCAACTCGATCGAAGAAACTCTCGATCGAAACACGCCGTGACTCGATCTATTTCATATCACGGTGTGAGCAACGATAGCACGACATCGCGGGGGGCGCCAACGCGGGGTTTCGGTGTGAGCGGTCCCTAACCGGGGATTCCCCGACCGTCAGCGGGTCTCGCCGACCAGCGCTTTGTATGCAGCGTCGTTCCTGATCGGCTCCCACCACCACGAATCGTCGTCCTTGGCGAAGGCCTGCTGTGGCGGGTTGCTCGCGAAGAACTTGGTCAACAGCCGGATCGCGTCGCTCTTGTCGCCCACCTGGGCGCGGAAGTACGCCTCGTACAGTAGCAGCGAGGCGGACGGATCGATCTGCGAATCGCCGCGAGACCTGTTGGCGACCGCACGGGCGCTGTCCGGCGACACGCCCGCACGCAACAAGCCCAAGGCCACCAACATCCCGCCTTTGAGCTGGTTATACGGCTTCTGGCTTGCCGGCACGCGATCGATGAACTCTCGATAGCTGGCCCAGACTGAGTCGGCGCTGATCTTCTCTCCGGGCAACTGGTACACCCAGAGCCGACACTCGCTGAACCGGAAGCTCGTCGGGAAACGCTGCCGGCCGAACGCGCACCATTTCTCCGATTCAGTGCGATTCCCAATCGCCACCGAGTTCTGAAAGAGCCGCCAAACCGTCCGGTCGGCGTCCTTCAGATACGGATCCGACTCGTACGCCCGCTGCGCGGCAAGCTTCGCGTCCGAGAACTTGTTCTTGGAATTGAGAACATAGCTCAGGGCGTTCCAGGCGCTGGCTTGCATCGGGGTCGCCGTCGTGGCGGCTCGGAGGTCGGCCTCCGCCTGGTCGAGCAACTTGCGCGAGTTCGTCGGGTCCGGCGTCTGGTTGAACGCCCAGCGGAAATAGCCGATGTCGCCGCGCAGCTCGAGGGCTGGCGGATCGTTGGGCGCGACCTGGAGCGCCTGCTCCGCGTCCTTCGATCCTTCGTCGAGCCACTTGGGAATCTGCTGCGGCTGGGCATTCGCGAACAAACTCAGTCGCTTCACGGCGTTCATCCCTTTCAGGACGACTGGGGCCGCCCACTTCTTGTCCATGGCCGCGATTCGATCGAGCTCGGCGTCCGTCGAAGCGATGTAGTCGAGCGCCGGCTGAGCTCCGCCCGATCTCGCCACGCTGTCGACGCTGGCGATCGCCTGCCTGACTTGCTGGAGCGCTTCCCAGGCCTGCGCGTTCGATGTGCCCGGGCGAGCCGTGACGTTGTCGATCTCGTTTCCGAGCTGTTTTCGCAGCGCGAGCGAAACCTCTTTGGCAAGCGTGTCCTGCAACGCGAACAGGTCGGACCGCGATTTTTCGAACGTCTTGGATGCCAGCTGATTTCCGTCCACGGCGTCGACCAGCTGAACCTTCACGCGCAACCGGTCACCCGACTGCGCGACGGACCCGCTCACGATCGTACCGACCTTGAGCGCCTTCCGAAGACTGTCGGGCGAAACGTTCTTTCCTTTGTAGGGCGCGACACCGTTTCGCGATGTCACCTTGAGCTGTTTGACCGCGCCCAGCTCGTCGATGAGCGACTCGGTCAGCCCATCCGACAGTGCGCGAAGTTTTCCGTCGGACTGGTCATCGAAGTACAGCACCGCGATGTGGTTCGGATCGGAATCCGTTCCGATTCGACTGGCCTGCCCGCCCCGATGACTGAAATGGACCGCCGCCCACGCGATGGCAGCGAGCACCGGCACGGCCATGCCGCCGATGAGCGCGTATCGCTTCCACGAGGCCTGCGCCTGACGTGCCCTGCGGCGCTGCGTGGTCGTTCGCCGCTTGCCTCCCGTCTTGCGAGCCGCCGTCGTGCCCCCGGTCATGATCTCGCGCAGGGCCTCGGCCATGTCGCCCGCGCTCGCAAATCGATCGGCGGGAAGCTTCGCGAGCGATTGTAGGACGATGTCTTCCACCTCTTCCGGCACGGTCCCTCGGACGATCACGAGCGACGGCACTTCGTCGAGCGCGTGGCGGGCGATGATCGATTGCGCCGTCGGCCCGGAAAACGGCGGCTGCCCCGCGATCATCTCGTAGAGCACGCAGCCGAGGCTGTAAATGTCGCTGCGTCCGTCGATTCCCGGATCGGCCATCGCCTGTTCGGGACTCATGTATGTCGGCGTGCCGAGCGTGACGCCGGTGCTCGTCAGCCTGGCGCCGCCTCCCTCGGTGATCGCGCGCGCGATGCCGAAGTCGGCGACGAGCGCCTCGCCGTTTTGCAGGAGAATGTTCTCGGGCTTGATGTCGCGGTGAACGATTCCCTGTTTGTGGGCGTAGTCGAGCGCCGACGCCACCTGATACGCGATGCGCAGCGCGTCCTGCAGCGGTAGCTGTCTCTCGCGCTCGAGACGCTTGTGGATCGTCTCGCCGGCGATGAACGGCATCACATAGTAGAGATGCCCTTCGTACTCACCGAAGTCGTCGATCGCGAGGATGTAGGGGTGACTGAGGCGCGAGACGACGTCGATCTCCCGGCGGAATCGCTCGGGTCCCATCGCGAACGCAAGCTCCCCGAGGAGGACCTTGATCGCGACGTCGCGATTCAGCTTGAGATCATGAGCGAGCCAGACGACCGCCATCCCTCCGCGGCCGACCTCTCTCTCGAGACGGTAACGCTCTCCGAGCAACGTCTGAGGTTGCAAGGAGCGCAACTGCGTGTCAGTCATCGCCTTGTCACTGCGTGGCTAGAGCCATCATAGTGTAGCGCTTCGATGCGGGCAAGACGACCGACGCCCAATTTTCCGGTCCGTACGGCCGCTCCGCGGAATAAGTTCCCCCTACCTATGAATCACGAGATTCGGTCCAACTTAGACGTCAGCGACGAGGAAATGCGTCGCCTCAGCCTCCGCGTTGTCGACGCAGTCGTCACGCATCTCGCAACCCTTCGCGACCAGCCCGCGCAGAAGTCGCTTTCCCGCGCCGAGGCCAGAGCGATGATCGCCGGGCCCGCGCCCGAGAAGGGAATACCGTTCGACGAGATCCTCTCCTTTCTCGACAAACAGGTCTTTCCGAACCACGCGCGCGAGCCGCATCCGCACTTCATGGGGTACATCCCCAGCTCGCCAACGTTCCCCGCCGTGCTCGGCGACTGGCTCGCCACCGGCTACAACTTTTTCGCCGGCGTCTGGTCCGTGGCGTCCGGACCGAACGAGATCGAGCTCACCGTGCTCGATTGGTTTCGTCAGTGGCTCGGCATGCCGGACGGAACGAGTGGTCTCATCACCTCCGGTGGCTCGACGGCGACGCTCACCGCGCTCGTCGCGGCCCGGCACGCCGCCGATCCGTCCGCGACCGCGCTGTCGCGGATGACGCTCTACACGTCGGACCAGGCTCATTCGTCGGTCGAGCGGGCGGCGTGGATCGTCGGCATTCCACGCGGGAACGTTCGCGCGGTCGCGAGCGACGAGGACTTCCGCATGCGCGTCGCCGAGCTGCGCGACGCGATCGCCGCCGACCGGGCGGCGGGGATGAAGCCGTTCGCGATCATCGCCAGCGCCGGAACGACGAGCACAGGCGCCGTGGATCCGCTGACCGAGATCGCGGACGTCTGTGCGGAGGAGTCGCTCTGGTTTCATGTCGACGCTGCGTACGCAGGGTTCGCCGCGCTCACGGAGTCGGGCGCGAAAACGCTTCGCGGCATCGCGCGCGCGAATTCAGTGACACTGGACCCCCACAAATGGCTCTTCGTGCCGTTCGAATGCGGCTGCCTGCTCGCGCGCGACCCGCGGCGCCTCGAGGAAGCGTTCAGCGTTCATCCGGAGTATCTCACCGATGTGAGAGCGCGTGAACACGAGGTGAACTTCGCCGACCTCGGGCCGCAGCTGACACGCGCCGCGCACGCGCTCAAGGTCTGGACGTCGATCAACTACTTCGGCGTCGCGGGAATGCGCGAAGCGATCGCGCGCGGCATCCGCCGCGCGGAGCACGCGGAGCGACGGCTGTCGAGCATGGCAGGGTTCGAGATCCTGTCGCCAGCGCAATTCGGCGTCATCTGTTTTCGCGCCAGGCCGGACGGCTCGACCGACGACCAGGAATTGAACGCGCTCAACGAGCGGATCAACGCGCGGGTGAACGCCAGCGGCCGGTTCCTGACCTCGTCCACGCGATTGCGGGGGCGCTTCTCGCTGCGCCTTTGTACCCAGGTCCATCGGATGACCGAAGACGACGTCGATGAGGTTCTCGAGGCCATGGCGGAGGCCCTGGACCACGAGTGGGGTGGTGTGACCGAGTCGCGCGCGGCCGGGGTTCAGCAACGTTGACCGCTCGTCGCCGGGCATTGCGCCGGACGTGAGCGACCAGGGATAATTCCCTACTCGCGTGTCACCCTGCTATGCGTCGAATCCTACAAATCGTTCTTCCTTTGGCCGCGGCTGCGGCGTGCGGATCGGACAACCCAACCTCGACCGGCGACGGAACGGGCGGCAACAACAACGGGACGGCGTATAGCGTTTCCGCCGACTCGACCTTCCTCGACAGGACGGCGCCCATCGGGACGGCACTCAGCTCGACGGTCCACGTCGAGCTGGGGGGAGTGGCCGCGCCCAACGTGACCGTCAGCTGGTTCCCGGCGGCCGGCAGCGGCACGACGAACGCCAAAACCTCGACGACCGACGGCAGCGGCAACGCATCGATCGTCTGGACCCTGGGCGACACGGCTCGCGTCAACACGCTCACCGCGACCGCGGGGACCGGCTCGGTCAACCTCACGGCGACTTCGACTCCCGGAGCGCCGAATGCGATATCGCCCGCCAGCGCGGATTCGACGACGCTCGTCGCTGGGGCGAGCACGTTGATCAGCGTGCGCGTCGTCGACGCCTTCGGAAATCGCGTCTCGGGAGTCACCGTCGCCTGGTCGGCGACGGGCGGTTCGCTCAGCGTCCAGAATTCGACCACGGGCGCGGCAGGAAACGCGGACGTCGTGTTCATCACCGCTGCGACGCCGGCAACCTATTCGGTGACGGCCACCGCGCCGGGCCTCAGCCCGGTTTCCTTCAAGGTCATCGGCTTTTGAAATACAAGTGCGCGGAAGGAGCGGATTTCGCGGACAAGAGCCGCCTGGTCCTGTTCACGCCTCGGGCGTGAGTAGGCAGGCGTATTTGCAGAAGACCGAGAAGGCGCTCACCGCCGACACGATGAATCCGGCGCGTCCGTCGCGCCATCCGCTGTACACGAAATAGTCGCGGAAGAAGCGCCACGCCGGCCGCGCGACCACATCGCTCACGCGGGCCCGTCT
>Ga0157372_10005698_pt1 | contig 13258 bp, 8 predicted proteins | sample C55metaG_FD_115307 | JGI IMG/M metagenome (GOLD analysis project Ga0157372, IMG submission 115307) | Corn rhizosphere microbial communities from Kellogg Biological Station, Michigan, USA - C5-5 metaG | ecosystem: Host-associated > Plants > Roots > Rhizosphere > Soil | place: USA: Michigan... | reverse complement strand
TCGTGTGTCCGCCGGCACCACGTGGGCCGGCACGTCGTCGAGCGCCGTGAGGATGCGCGACGACGCCGCGATCAAACCGCGCGCCTCGGCGACGCGGCCGGCGCACGCGGGACACGCCGCCACGTGGGCCTCCACCGCGGCGGCGTCGCCGGTGCCTAACGCACCGTCGAGCCACGCGTGGATCGTGCCGTCGTCAAGATGCTGCATGACCGGTGCTCCCGCGCTGCGGCTCGCGCAGCGCCTCGTACTGTTCCACCAATCGACGCCGCGCCCGTGCCAACGTCGTCCCGATCGAACCGACCGACAACTGCAGGGATTGCGCGATCTCCTCGTAGCTCAATCCTTCTTCGCGCATGAGCAGGGCCAACCGGTCGCGCTCGGCCAGCGCGTTCACGGCGCGCCGGGCGAGCGCGGCGTCCTGCGCGCGCTCGAGCGACAAGGGCTCCGGCTCGACGACGTCGTCCCGCGTCTCTTCGCGCAGGAGCGCCAGCCGCGCGCGACGCCGGGCATCGCGGCGCGCGTCATCGCGCACCAGGTTGTTCGCCACGGTGAACAGCCACGCGCGCTCGTTCGACAATCGATCCTGGCGAAGCGCGCGGACGAACGTCTCCTGCGCTACCTCCTCCGCCCAGTCGCGATCGCCTAACCGACGGGTGAGGTAGCGCACGAGCATCCCGTGATACGTTCGAAACAGCCGCTCCGCGTCGTCCATTCACCAGTTCTCCCGGATCGCCGTCCGGTCCGCCGCGGCGAGGGTGGTCGCGGACTCGGCGTCCGTCGTGACTTCGATCGCCACGGCGCGGCCGGCCACCAGGACGTGGTCGCCTAACGCAAACGCGTCGCGCAGCTCCGGTATCGTGTGCAGCACCTCGAAGTACGCCGCCGAATATGCCTGGAGGCGGATCCGGCGCATCCCGTCCTTGTACCCGCGATCCACCCACGCCGACGTGCCGGACTGGCGCTCGAACATCCGATTCGACGCCCGGCGCGTCGACGCCGATGCCGCCGCTCCGATTGCCGCCGTGTCCATGAGACGATCCGCCTCGGCGAGCGATTTCGAGGCGCGCATTGCCGTGGCCTTCCGTGCTTCCTCGAACCGCTGCTCCTGCGAGGAGGCCTGTGATGCCACCACCACCTCGTTCAACCGCACTGCGCCGGGCTGCGGCACGGGCTGCGGCCGGTTACCGAGCGCGACCACAGGCTCGCGCACGAGATATGACGTGAGCTCGGTCGGAATGCCATAGCGTTCGCCCAACTCCTTGATCTCTGCGTCCACCTCCGGCGACGCACCCTGCGCGTGCCGCTGCGCGCTCAACCACCCGATGCGCTGCGTGGCCCAGAGCCGCGGGATGAAGGTGTTGTCCGATGACCGCTCGGGGAAATTCGCCGCGTGCGTCCACGTCGACGCGCCGTGCGCGCTGCGCCCCGACACGCGGATGTCGGCGTGCCCACTGCCCTGATAGCGGGCGAGGAGCACGATGCTCTGCCCGGCGAAGAGGTCCGGCACAGCGTTAGGCATCACGCCCGAGAGCGACACGCCGTCTGCCTCGACGCGGATGTCGGTGAGCACCGGGTCGCGCAGCCGCGACGCCACCACCGACACGGCGCGCTCGATATTCTCCTCCGGCCGCACGAAGCTCGCCGTGCCCTTCCCCTCGAGCGCGATCTGCTCGAGCAGCGTGGTGTTCACGTCGGCGCCGAGTCCGAAGGTGAAAACGTGCCGCGGACCGCGCATCGAGCGTGCCAACCGTGCCAGCGCCTGCGGGTCCTGCTCGCCCACGGTGGGCTCGCCGTCGGTCAAGAACAACACCAGCGCCACTCGGTCACCTTCCGCCGCCGCGTCGTCGCCCCGCCCGCTGCCTAACGCGGAGCGGAGGGCCCCCTCGATGTTGGTCGAGCCGTGCGCCTCGAGCGCGTCCAGGTATCGGTCAGCCGCCTCGACGTTCGCCGACGTCGCCTCGCTGAATCCGTCGCGGAAGGCGCGCACGTCGGTGTCGAAGTCGATGAGGCGGAACCGGTCGCGCGGTCGGAGCGTCGCCAGCAGCGCCTTCCCGGCGTCGCGGGCCTGCGCGATCTTGCCGCCGCTCATCGAGCCGGACACGTCCACCACGAACGTCACGTCGCGCGGCAGCGACTGCGGCAACACAGCCGGCGGTGCGATCGTGATGAGTGCGTAGCCTCGCTCTCCCGACGGCGCGTTGGTCAACACCGAAATCGCCGGCTCGCGCGACCGCGCGACCGGCAGCAGAACCGTGATGTCGCGCGCCGCGCCATCCACGCCCACCGTCCGCGTGTCCCCGTTGGTCCGCACGACCAGCGCGTGCGTCGGCGAATACGGCTCGCCGTAGCCCGCGCCCACGGGATAGCTGAGCGAGAACGACGACTCGCCGCCCTCGACGTCGTATGCGTTAGGCGACTGCCCAACGATGGCCGGCGCCGGCGTGCCGCGATGGTAGTCGACGCGCACCGCGTCGCCCTCGCGCGAGACCACCGACTGGAACCGCACCACCACGCGCTTTTCTTCGCCCGGTCCGATCGGAAAGATCCGCGCGTGCAGCAGCCCCTGCCCCATCCACTCGACGAGCGCCGGATCGCGCCGGCGCCGCACGATCTCCTCGTAGATGCCGCGCGCTTGATTGGCGTTCATCACTTCGCCCGCGACCATCTCGCCGTTGATCGACAGTCGCAGGTCCTCGAACGCGGCGTTCGCCGGCAGCGGAAAATAGTAGTCCACTTCGCCTAACCCACCGCCGCGATTGGCGAACGTCTCGTCCACCTCGTAGTGCAGCACCTGGTCCGCCAGCGTCGCCCGCACGGTGCTCGACGTGCGCACGACGCGCGTCAGCGCCGACCCGACGCATCGCGGGCACGGTCCCGGAATCACCCATCCCTGCGCGTTGGTCTTGCTCCCAACCAGTCCGGCGGCGGCGGCCAGCATCAGGCTCCATCGCATCGTGATCTCCAGTGATTGCTGGGATGGAGACGTCTTGGGCGAGCTCGGCTTGCACACTTAAGGCGGACATGGCCGGACAAGGCCGGACGAGTCCGGACAAGACGCCTACTTAAGCTGACTCTGCAGCAATGTCGACTAACTTCATTGACGGGAAGTGGTTCGCGAGCCGTAGCGGGCCGAGCAGAACCGTACGGGCGAGCTCGATTGATGGCACCTCACTTGCGCCCCGCGAACATCCGACGAGGATTGATTCGGGATGCGCCACGCGGCCGTCCGTCGGCAGTTGCCGGTCAGAACGGCTGAGTCAGCTGTAGTTCTCTCGCACCACGCCAGGACCCCATGTCGCGCTACCTCGCTTCGCTGATCGCCCTTCCGCTCGTTCTCTTCACCACATCCGTCGCGCACAGTCAAACCGAAACGGCGCTCAGAAAGAGCGACCTCGTTCGGTACTTGACCGGCAGCACGTACTCCAAGAGCGAGATCGCCGCGATCGTGCGGCGCAACTGCCTCGCGTTCGATCCCTCCGCGCGCGATCGCCAGGACCTCAAACAGCTCGGCGCCACCGACGAGATCATGCGCGAGATCGACCGATGCGTGAACAGCGGCAATCGCGCGTCATCGTCGGAAGCGCCGTCCAAACCTTCCAAACCGGCCGCACCGGCGCCGCCCGTCACGCCGACGCTCACCGTGATCAACGGGCTCGCGTCCGCGATGAGCGGCAGCGTCGCATACATCTCGGTCGACCTGGCGCGCGGAGAAACGCCGGTGCCTGGTGCGCGGCTCATGCTCAAGGGCGCGACCGACATTCCCGGCGGCGCGCGGAGCGATCCAGTCTCCGTCACCGACGCGAGCGGACGCGCGACCTTCACCGTACCCGCGGGCACGCACGCCGGCACGTATCACATGACCGTGGTCACGTCGGACGGCTCGCCGCTCCAGGGCACGACCGCTGTGTCGCTCAGCACGACGCCGGCTGGCGCATCGCTGGCCACCGTCAATCCGCCGGCGATCGCGATCGGCGCCGGTCCGCGCGGCACGCGCGATCTGAGCGTGGCCGTGAACGACGCGTTCGGCAATCCGGTGAGCAAAGCCACGGTCACGCTGCGACCGTATCCGCAGCGCACCGGGTTAGGCACGATGACCCAGGCGACGAACGACGCCGGCGTGGCGAAGTTCTCGATCCAGACGCAACCGCTCCAAGCGGGCGACAGCCTGGTGGTGAGCGTGGGAGATCGCGCCGTTGCCAGCGTGCGCGTGACTGCCGCCGAGCAGGTGACGGCGCTGCTGCTCGAGGCCGAGCGCCAGCTCGCTACGGGACGAGCGGGCGCGATCGCGGCCTACGACAGCGTGCTGTCCGTGGATCCCACGAACACGCGCGCGCTCTTCGGCCGCGGCTACGCGGAGTCGGCGGACGGCAAGTTCGATGCGGCGACGCGCGATTTTCAGACGGCGCTGCACGAGGGCGAGGACGCGTCGGGCGCGCACACCGGGCTCGGCTACGTCGCGCTGCGTCGCGGCGACTTTGCCGGCGCGACTCCGCACTTCCAGGACGCACTGCGCACCGCCGCCGCCGATCCCGCCGCATCGACGGGACTCGCTTACGCGGAATTGTGGCGCACCGATTCGCGTCAGGCACCGCATCGGACCGACGCCCTCTCGAGCTCGCGGCCGGTGTCGTATCCGGCTGCCGCGGCCGACAACCTGCGGACGGGCATCGCGTCGTTCGCGGCGCGGAACACCGAGGCTGCCGAGCGATCGCTCACGAGCGCCGCCGGCGCGGCGCCCACGTGGCCCGACGTGTACTACACGCGCGCGCTCGTGTACCAGGCCGAGGGCAGCACGGACAAGGCGGTGGCCGACTTCCGCAAGTACCTGGATCTGCGGCCTAACGCGGTGGACCGTGCCGACGTGCAGCGGCGCATCGCGGCACTGGGCCGCAGCCCGGGCACCGCGTTTGCGTTAGGCTTGATCCCCGGCGGCGGACAGTTTTATGCGCAGCAGCCCGTGTTGGGCGTGGTGGTGTTGGGCGCCGTAGCCGGCGGCGCGGCCTGGGGCGCGAAGCAGACCACGAGCACCGAGATCCGCACGTTCAGGGATCCGTTCGGCCGCGTCGATACCTTCACGGTGAACGTGTCCAAGCGCAAGAACCTCGGCGCGGGCCTGGCGGTGGCGGGCGGCGCGCTGCTCGTGGGCGCGGTGGAGGCGGCGTTGCACGTGTCGAGCGCGCGCGGCGATCCCTATCCGCCGGCGCCGACGCCTAACGGCAGCCCCGCGTCGAGCAGCACTGGGGCCGCGATCACGTCGCCACGGGTGGAACCGGTCGTGGGTTTCGATCCGGTGACGGGCGGCCCCCGCTGGGGCCTCGCCCTGCATTTCGGCTTCCGTTAGGGCAGGGCCGCGCGCCTAACGGTTAGGGCGGGCGCGCGGCTCGTCCCGATGTCCATCGGCGGCGGCGGAGGCGGCGGCGGCGTCACCATCAGCGAGGTCGAGCCGTCCACGCCCTCGCTCGTCGCCCTGATCGTGACCGATGGGCTGGCCTTGACAGCCTGCACTACCCCGGTGGCCGAGACCTTCGCGATTTTCTTGTCCGACGTCGACCACGCGACGTCACGGCCGGTCAGCGGATTGCCCTTGGAGTCGAGCGTCTGCGCCGAAAATTGCGCCGAATCCCCCACGGTCATCGTGGTGTCCTGCGGCTTCACGATCACCGAGCCCACCGGCACCGGATTCACGGTGACCGCCGACGAACCCGACTGACCTTCGCTCGTCGCCGTGATGTTCGCCGAGCCGGCGGCAACTGCCGTCACCAACCCCGTGCTGTCGACCGTTGCCACCGCGGTGTTGTCCGACGACCAGGCAATCGCGCGTCCCGTTAGCACGTGCCCCTGCGCGTCCTTCGTTGTCGCGCTGAAGGTAGCGGTGTCGCCCACGGTCATCGTCTTGCTCGGCGGCGACACGGTGACCGATGCGACCGGCACCGCAATCACCACCACCGTGGCCGTGCCGACCTTTCCTTCACTCGTCGCCGTGATGTTGGCGGTGCCGATGCCCTGACTCACAACGCGCCCTGTGCTGGAGACAATGGCCACGCTGCTATTGTCGGTGTCCCACACGACTGTGCGTCCCGCCAGCGGGTTACCGACCGAGTCTAACGTCTGCGCCGTGAGCTGCACGGCTTGGCCTAACACAAGCGTGTCGAGCGACGGAGTGACGTTCACCGACGCCACCGGCACTTGCTGCACCGTTACCGACGCGAAGCCCGGCGACCCGTCGACCGTTGCGGTGATGACCGCCGCGCCGACGCTCCCGGCGGTCACGAGACCCGTTCCGTTCACCGACGCGACGCCATTCTTGTTCGACTTCCACGTGACCGTGCGACCGGTGAGGTCCAGCGTGTCGCCGTTCGCATCGAGCGCGATGGCGGTCAACTGAGCGGTCTGGCCGGTGAACAACGACACGGCACCCGGATTCACCTCCACCGTTGCGACGGGCACGAGCTTCACCGTGATCGACGCGGTGCCGTGCGCCGTGCCGCTCGTCGCGGTGATCGTCGCCGAGCCCGGCGCAATCGCGGTGACGTTGCCCGACGTGCTAACGGTCGCGACGTTCGTATTGTTCGAGCTCCACGTGACGGTCCGGCCAGAGAGCGGATTACCCTGCGCATCGGTGACCACAGCCGACAGCTGCACCTGCTCCGTTGGAACCAGCGTCGCCGAGGAGGGCGAGATCACCACCGCGTTCGCCGGAATCGGCGCCACGCTCACAGGAACGCCGATGTGCGCGGCGCCGGTCGCGGCGGTCACCGTCGCCGACCCGGCGGAGATACCGGTCACGAGTCCGGTCGACGAGACCGTCGCGACACTGGGATTGTCCACCGACCACGAGACCGGCGCACTGGCGATGACCGCGCCCGACGCATCCTTCACCGTGGCCGAGAGCTGCGACGTCTGCCCAACGGTAATGCTCACACTCGGCGGCGCGACGGTGATGGTCGCTGCCGTCTGCGCGCCTACCGAGACAGCCGCGCTGCCCGATTTACTCTCGCTGGTCGCCGTGATCGTGGCCGGCCCAACGGCGACGCCCGTCACGAGCCCGGTGTTGTCGACCGACGCGATGGTCGCGTCGGAGCTCGACCACGTGATGACGCGGCCGGAGAGCGGATTGCCATCGGCGTCCACCGGCTGCGCCTGGAACTGGAATTTCTGCCCGACTTTGATCACCTGGCTGGGCGGTGTGACGACGACCCCGGCCACTGGCTTGGGCAGCACGGTGACCGTGGCGATGCCGGACACACCATTCGCGCTCGCCGCGATCTGCACGGTGCCGGTGTCGACCGACGTCACGGTGCCGTTGCTCGACACCGTCGCGATGTTTGCGTTAGACGTGTTCCAGAAGATCGTCGCCCCGGTGACTACCTGGCCCTGCGCGTTCACGACTTTCGCGCTGAGGGTGACGCTGGCGCCGATGGCGATCGAATCGTTGGACGGCGTGATGATGACTTTGCCGGCCCCGTTTCCTGTGCCGGTGCTGTCACCCCCACATGAGAGGAGCGCGAAGCCGGCGACGGCCGCGAAGGCAATGGCGATGGAGCGATGTACGGCGCGCATCTGACGGTGGCTCGGAGGTGGCGCGCCCCATGTTAACGGGCGGGGCGCATCATTGGGAAGCATTAAGCAAGAAACGTGGAACAAGCAGCGCAATCGGTGGGCGAGCTTGGGCTCGCTTGATGAGCCGCCGAGCGCGACAGCGTAGCGTCGAGTCGGCTCGCGAGGTCAGCCACGCATGCGGCTGGTTGCTAGGGCCCGCGCCGTTCGATAGTCACTATATGGTGACAGCATTATGTCACCCAGCAGTGACTATTGCTAAGTTGCACGTTCACAGCTATTAAAGGGCCGCGTCTAGAAGGCGCGGCGAGACCGTTATTAGCTGCTTCGTCACCTATCGGTGGCTGGCGACATGGAACGAGACCGAGAAACCACACGAAACAAACTCATGGACGCGGTCGAACGGATCGCCCTCCGCGACGGATTCGAAGCGTGTGGCGTGAACGCGATAGCCCAGGAGGCTCGCGTCGACAAGGTCCTTATCTACCGCTACTTCGGCGGCGTCGATGGACTCCTGTCGAGCGTGATCGCCGAGCGCGCGGCGTGGCCCAGCAGGGGTACGTTGGACGATGGTACTTCAGCCGGATCCGCCTTGTCCTCCGCACTCATTGAACAGGCGCGCGACATCCGCGCGAGACCGCTCGCCCAGCACGCCATCGCGTGGGAGGCGACTGGCCACGCCGATCACGACATCGCGCGTCCCATCTCTCAGGGGCGCGAGGCGCAATTGTCGGCACTCGCGGCAGCGCTGCGCGCGCGGCACGCCGTGCCGGCGCGATTCGACCTCGAGGCCGTCGGTGCGCTCGTGACCGCGGGGCTCACGATGCTCGCGGCGCGCCCCGACCACGACGTACCATTCTTCGGTCTCGACGTACAACGCGATGCCGACTGGCGGCGCATCGAGAAGGCGGCCGGCACCATCTTGCGGGCGCTGCTCGATCCATCCGACGCCTGATTTTCTCCTGGGGCTATGACCGAATCACTCAGCACCGCACCGCAGACGCTCGCGCCGGCCACCGCCGGCATCGATGTCCGCGGACTCACGAAGCTCTACGGCGACCTGGCCGCGGTGTCGAACCTGTCGTTCACCGTGCAGGCCGGCGAGGTGTTGGGCCTGGTCGGGCCTAACGGAGCGGGGAAGACGACCACGCTACGGAGCCTGAGCGGGATCATCAGGCCCACCAGCGGCACGATCCACGTCGCGGGACACGACCTCGCCCGAGACCCCGTGCCCGCCAAGAGCGCCCTCGCGTTCATTCCGGACGAGCCGCACCTGTTCGAGTATCTGTCGGTGGACGAGCACCTGCAGTTCATCGCGCGGCTCTACGGCGTGGCCGACGCCGACCGGCGCATCGGTCCGCTCCTAACGGAGCTCGAGCTCACGGAAAAGCGCGACGCGCTGCCCACCGAGTTGTCGCGCGGCATGCGGCAGAAGCTGGCCATCGCGTGCGGCCTGCTGCACGACCCGAAAGCGCTGGTGCTCGATGAGCCGCTCACAGGTCTCGACCCCGGCGGCATACGCAAGATGAAAGCGACGATCGTGGCGCGCGCCCGCGAAGGCGTCGCGGTCGTGTTGAGCTCGCACCTCCTCCACCTCGTGGAGGAGCTGTGCACGCGCATCCTCATCATCTACCGCGGACGCGCCGTGGCGTTCGGCGCGCTCGACGACATCATCGCCGAGCGTCCGCAGCTCGCCGGCCGAGGGCTGGAAGACATCTTCATGGCGCTCACGGGCGACGGCGAGCCCGCCGGGACGTGACGGCGCCGGCGGCGCGATCACCCTTCTCCGCACTCGCGTGGCTGCTCGCGCGCGGGGTGGTGAACCGCACCGTTAGGCGCGTGCGGCGCGTGCGCCAGCCGCGCTACGCCGTGGCCCTCATCGCGGGCATTGCGTACCTGTGGCTCATCGTGGGCCCACGCCGTCAGACCGTATTCACCGGCGTGCAGCCCGATGGCACGGCGCATTTGGCGTACGCGCTGGGGTGCGCGGTCCTCGTCGCCAGTTGGTGGCTCTTCGGCAGCGACGAAGTGGCGCTCAACTTTTCCACGGCCGAAGTCCAGATGTTGTTTCCGGCGCCGCTGACCAGACGGCAGTTGGTCGCATTCAAGCTGCTGCAGGCGCAGTTTGCGATCGTCATCAGCGTGGTGTTCTGGATCGCGCTGCTGGGTCGCGCGCCGGGGTCGATCGCGGAGCGTGCGGTCTCGCTGTGGATCGTGTTCACGACGCTCTATCTGCACCGAGTGGGGTCGTCGCTCGTGCGCGAGAGCGCCGCCGAGCATGGCGCATCGGGTCTTCGCCGCCACCTGGGCGCGATCATTGTGGTTACCGCGGCGGCGGCCGCCGTCGTGTGGGGCATCGCGGCGCAGATCCCGGCGCTGCGTGCGGTCCTGGCGTCCGGCCATACGTTAGGCGCAGCGGTCGCCGTGCTCCACACGCCGACGAGCAAGGCGGTGCTCTACCCGTTTCGGCTGATGCTACGGCCGGTGTTCACCGCCTCGACCGGCGCGTGGTTCGGCGCGGTGTGGCCTGCGATCCTGATCGTGGCACTGCACGTCGTCTGGGTGCTGCGCACCGACGCCGGATTCGAGGAAGCGGCGGCGGCGAACGCGGCGCGTCGCGCGGTGGCGCTGGCCAAGCGCGCGGGTCGCGCATCGATGCCGGCGGCCCGCGGCGTGAGGCGCCGGTTCCGGCTGCCGCTCCCGGCGCGGAGCACGCCCGCGGCAGCCATCGCGTGGAAGAACATCCTTGCGTTAGGCCGCACGCTCGCCATGCGGACGGTGGTCGCGGTCATCATCGTCGTCGTGCTGTTCATGGTGTTCCTCAACGAGGTGATGCCGGAGACAGACAAGCTGTCGGTGCTCGCCGGTCGCGTCGCACTGGCGATTGCGCTGATGCTGCTCGTCGCCGGACCGCTCTGGGTGCGCAACGACCTCCGGCTGGACATGCTGCAGCTCGAGCTGTTGCGTTCGTTCCCGGTGCGCGGCGCCACGCTCGTGCGCGCAGAGCTTTCATCGGCGCTCGTGACGCTCGCCGCGCTGCAGGTGCCGATGCTGCTCGCCGCGTACGCGCTGAACCCGGTGCAGAATAAGATCGGCCGATCGTGGTCCGACCAGACAGCGCTGCTGGTGACGAGTCTGATCCTGCTGCCTGCGGTGAGCGCGCTGGGCGTGCTGGTGCAGAACGCCGGCGTGCTGCTGTTTCCGGGATGGGTGCGGCTGGGACTCTCGCGGCCGGGCGGGATCGAGGCGATCGGTCAGGGCATCGTGACGATGTTCGGCTCGATCGTGGTTCTCACGGTGGGCCTCGCGCTGCCGATTGTGTTAGGCGCACCGGTCGCCATCGTGGCCGTCGCGCGCGTCGGGTTGTGGGGGCTGGTCCCGGGCACGGTGATCGGGGCGGCGATCGTGCTGGGCGAGGTGTGGCTCGTCACCGCCTGGCTGGGCCGCGTGTTCGAGCGGACCGACGAGCTGCCGGACGAAACCGCGCCGGCCGGCGCCTAACTGGACTTCGGCGCCGCCCGTTGCGCGCGCCGCGCCGTGAGCGAGCCCGGTCCGATCACGTCGTCGCCGAAGCGCTCGCGCAGTGCGTCCACGGTGTGCGCCAGCGTGCGGTCGCGTGCGGTTTCGGCAAGCGTGCCGGCCGGCGCGTCGAAGAACGCGAGCTGTGCCGGCGACGGAGCGGGCGCGAGCGATGACAAGGACACGCCTAACAAACGGGCCTTGCACCGGCGCGCCGAGCGTAACCGCCGGAGGAGCGCGCGCGCCGTCTCGTGGATGGGGCGATCCGACAGCACGCCCTCGTCCAGCGTGCGGCTCGCCTGGCGCGTGGCGAAATCGTAATCGCGCAGCTTCACCGTGACGGTTCGCGTGGTGAGCCCTTCGGCGCGGAGATCGGCGGCGGCGCGCACGACCAGGCGCAGCAGCTCCCGCTCGAGCGACGCATTATCGCCGATGTCGGCAGGAAACGTATCCTCTCGGCTCAGGCTCTTGAGCTCGCCGTCGCCCGACACCTTGCCGTGATCCACGCCATGCACGCGGTCGAGCAGCCAGTGCGCGTCGCGTTTGCCCAACCAGGTGACTAACGTGCGCTCGTCGTGGGCGAGCACGTCGCGCACCGTGACCATGCCATGCCGCTTGAGCCGCTCCTGGAAGCGCGGACCCACGAGCGGAATCTCGCCTAACGTGAACCGCGTGAGGAACTCGCCTTCGTCGCCCGCCGGAACGATGTGCACGCCGGTTCGATCGGTGTCGGGCTTCGGCTTGGCCACTTCGACCGCGAGCTTCGCGATGAGCTTGTTCGACCCACCGCCGATCGACACGGTGAGGCCGGATCCTTCGCGCACGGCGTCGCGAATGCGGTGTGCGGTGCCCTCGATGGGCTCGCCTCCATAGAGCGCCTCGGTGCCCGTGAGGTCCATGTACCACTCGTCGATGCTCGCCGTTTCGACGACCGGCGCGAACCGATTGAGGATCGCGCGAATCTGCCGGCTCTTCGTCGAGCATTCGCGGCGCGGCACGGGTACGCACATCGCGCGCGGACAGAGGCGCAGGGCTTGCGACACCGGCATCGCCGACCGCACGCCGAATTTTCTCGTCTCGTACGACGCCGAGCAGACGACGCCGCGGCTGTCGGCCGAGCCGCCGACGATGAGCAGGGGCGCGCGACCGGCGCCGTCGGGGTCGACTAACCGGGCGACCGCGACGTAGAACGCGTCGGCGTCGGCGAGCAGAACGTCAGGCACAACTTTCACGCGGGGAGCTGGACGGTGAGGACCATGGTGGTTGAGCACATGAAAGATCTCGCGGAGCGGTTCGGCAAGGCAGTGGATGGTGGACGTCTACGGCATACATCCCGCAGTCCAGATCGACGCTGGGCAAGAACCCTGGACTTTCTGACTACGCACGTGTCCTGAGCGAACTTCGGCGCGGGGTTCGGGGTACGTCCAAATGGGAGTTATTGAGCGTCCGGCCGGCATTTTGTCCGGTGGGACGTGGAAGGTGTCGGCTTCAAACAAATGTTCGAACGGTGACGGCTAGCGAAAACAGCCCGTGGAACTCATTCTATGCTGCGAACGTTCACCGTAGGGTGGGAGTGGCTTTGGTCGACCGAGGGGAATTGGGTTATGGCTGTGGCTGGTGACGTTTCGGCGGCCGGTAGACGAAGGGCACAGGCAGCGGGGGGGCGCGAGCCAAAGGAGGATTTCGTGAAGAAGACTGTCGATCGCGAGCCCGCACGTAAGAGCCCGAGGAAGGCGAGGGCGCGGCGGCCGCAGAATCCGACAATTGAATATGGCGCGCAGGCGGGACAGGATCTGCTCGATCTGTACATCGCCGAGGCGCATGAGATTCCGCAGCGGACCGCTCAGGAGCAGAAGGCGCTCGCGCGTGTGATGCGTGATCCGTCGGCGACGGCGGATCAGAAGGCGGACGCGCGGGACAAGCTCATCTCGGCGAACATCCGGTTCGCGTTCTCGATCGCGAAGCAGTATCAGCATCGGGGGCTCGATCTGGAGGACTTGATCGCCGAGGCGAACACGGGACTCGTGCGTGCGGCGGACAAGTTCGATCCCGACGTGGGTGTCAACTTCATCTCGTACGCGGTGTGGTGGATCCGTCAGGCGATCCACGCCGCGCTGGCGCGGCAGTCGCGTTCGGTTAGGCTTCCGGCCAACCGGGCGAGCGACCTGACGCGGATCGCGCG
>Ga0157372_10005693_pt1 | contig 13261 bp, 7 predicted proteins | sample C55metaG_FD_115307 | JGI IMG/M metagenome (GOLD analysis project Ga0157372, IMG submission 115307) | Corn rhizosphere microbial communities from Kellogg Biological Station, Michigan, USA - C5-5 metaG | ecosystem: Host-associated > Plants > Roots > Rhizosphere > Soil | place: USA: Michigan... | reverse complement strand
GGTGCTTGGCCTGACCCGTAGCGAAATCGACAAACGTTTTGATGAAATTGCGGCGTTTGCCGATATCGGTGAGTTTATCGAACAACCGGTTAAAAGCTATTCTAGTGGCATGGCCATGAGGTTAGCTTTTTCGGTGATGGCGCATGTCGACGCTGACATCCTTATCATTGATGAGGCGCTCGCGGTAGGCGACGCCTTTTTTACGCAAAAATGCATGCGCTACCTGCGCGAATTTAAAACGCGAGGCACTCTGCTGTTTGTCAGTCACGACAGTTCAGCAGTTACCGGGCTATGCGAGCGCGCCGTCTGGTTGGATCACGGACGGCAACAAGCGTGCGGTACAGCCAAGGAAGTAGTTCACGCGTACTTGGAAGCTTTCATGGCCGAGCGTCAGGGAGGGGCATTACGGCGCGAGTCAGTTGGAGCAGGGAAACGTGCCAAGTTGCGACACAAAGATTGCCGGCAGGAGCTAATTGATCGCTCATTGCTTCGTAATGACATTGAAATTTCGACGTTCCATCCCGATGCGGAAAGTTTTGGTGAGCTGAAGGCTCGCGTGGTCGATGTGGCCATTCTCGACGAACATGATACGCAGATGCGTTGGGTTACCGGCGGCGAGAGCGTGGTATTGGAGCTTACCGCCGAAGCCAATGAGCCGTTAGACAATGTCATTGTCGGATTTTATGTGAAGGACCGGCTCGGCCAGTTGTTGTTTGGTGACAACACCTATCTCAGTTATCTGGACACTGGCTTTTCGGTCGCTGCTGGAGAAACATTCCGCGCCCGTTTTCACTTTGATATGCCGCGCCTGCAAGCAGGAGATTACTTTGTCACAGCTGGGGTGGCGGATGGCAGCCAGAGTGACCATGTCATCCAAAGCTGGGTTCATGAGGCTTTGATGTTTAAATCTCAGGGAACACAAGCTCCGGCGGGCATCATTGGTCTTCCCATGTACAGCATTACCCTCGACCGTGAATGATTCCATGAAACCTTTTCGTCTTGACGATCATCCGGTCGCTTTTCTGCGGCCGCGGCTCTCGTTCCCATTCGCATGGGCGGGTCATATCCCATTTGCGTATCTACTGATCGACTTGCTGCGCCCTCGGAGCTTGGTTGAGCTGGGTACCGATTCCGGTAATTCGTACCTGGCCTTCTGTCAAGCGGTCCTCCGCTTGAATATTGGGACACGTTGCACGGCGATTGATTCGTGGGAGGGCGACGCGCATGCACGAAAATACGCAGACGATGTTTATCTTAGCCTGAAGGCCTATCACGACCCATTGTATGGAAGCTTTTCGCACTTGAAGCGTTGTTTCTTCGACGAGGCGATAGTTGATTTCGCTGACGCCAGCATTGATCTGCTACATATTGATGGTCTTCATTCCTATGAGGCCGTGCGGCACGATTTCGAAACATGGTTGCCGAAATTGAGCGACCGTGCTGTCGTGCTTTTCCATGACTCGCAGGTGCGAGATCGCGGCTTTGGGGTTTTCCGTCTAATCGAAGAGTTAGCCGAACGCTACCCTACGTTCGATTTCACCCATAGCAATGGTTTGGCAGTAGTGCAGGTGGGCACGCATGCGCCTGACGGGTTCCAGGCCTTCATGCAGGCGGCGCAGGCCGAACCAGAGCGCATGCGCGAGTGCTTCAGTCAACTTGGGCAGACCATTGTCCGTGCGGATGGCGCGGCTCCGGCGCAAGTGGAAGTAACCGCACCGGATCTAGTGTGCAGCCTTTTCTACCGGCAACAAGATGAGCACTTCAGCGAAGAGCGGTTGCTAAGCGCGAAGCTCGATGTCACCGAGGGCAGACGGGCGATCGAGTTCCTGCTTCCGCCGGGCATACGTCCGGACTATATCCGGCTGGATCCCGGCGAGGCGCCCGGTGTTTTTCGTGTAGGTGCGATGTCCCTCGCCATCGAGGGCGGAGTTGCTCACGATGTGCTGGTGGCCGATCTTCACGCCAGGCTGGGCTTCCTCCATTGCGACGTTTGTCCGCCCGAGAAGGCTGGCGAGCTACGAATTGTTGCGCTTGAGCGCGACCCTTATGTGGAAATCGAGATTGCCGATCTCGTGGGCGGCTTATCGCCGGCCGGGGCATTGGTGTTGCGGTTGGAGCTGACGATCGAGGTTGTGCTCAACGAACCGGCAACATGGGAGATCGCAGCGACGCAGGCCAGAGCACTTGGCGAAATCAGGCAAGCCGCGGCGGGCCAGATCGCCTTGCGAACCGTGGGTCGAAGTGTGGAACGGCTGAATCTCAGTCAGCGGGAGCACGCGCGGGCGCTGGATGAACAGGTCGCTCAGGTAGAGGCTGCCTTACAGAAGCGCCTGAGAGATATCGATCAGCATCTGACCGAGCGCCTGACAGCGATTGTCGAGCCGCTGCGAAAGGGGCAGGTTCGCCATGAGACGCTTCTGCGCACTCTACTGAAGCGGCAGGATATCTTTTCGCGACTGCGTCGGCGAGTGGCACGGACCGAGTTTCAACTGATGCCAATCCAGCAGCTTGAGGCGTTGGACCCAAGCGAACGACGTTGGCAGGTAACCGGGGCCGATCCCATATTCGCTTGCGGTAGCGATAATTTTCCCCTGGCGCCGGGCTGGTACATGATCAGCCTCGACATGGAGCAGCACGACGGCAGTCCCGTGCAAGCAATCCTCTACCCAGACTACGGCCCGGACGTACCGCCGGACACGCAAGGCATAAACATGTCTTTCGTCAAGCCTGGCCAGTCGTTGCATCGCGGCGTCGTACGTTTCTCCCACCCCTTGCATGGCTTGCGATTCGATCCGGCCATGTCGCCCTGCCAGCTATCCGTCCGTCGCCTTGTCATGAGGCGTGTGAGTAAGGTCACGGCGGCACTGGCGCTGGTGCAGGCAGCCCGGACTGCCTCCCGCCTACCAGGCAGGAAGGGAATCGGCCCGCGCATGTTGGTCGGCAGGCTTCGCGAACTCGGCTTGCGCGGTGTTTTGGGTGCGCTATATAGGTCGTATGCGAGGCCAACCGGAGTCGCCAATACATATGATGCGTGGCTGGAGAATTACGATCGCGTCACGCCGCAGGATGTCGAGCAAGCGCGTACGGTGTGCGCGGCCTGGGAGTTTCAGCCACTGATGTCGGTCCTTGTGCCTGTCTACAACACCGAGGAGAAGTGGTTGCGACGCTGCATCGAGAGCGTGCAGGCGCAGGCTTATCCGAACTGGGAGCTGTGTATAGCGGATGATGCCTCCCCAGCGCCGCATGTCGCTCGGATATTGAACGAGTATGCCGCGAAAGATGGCCGCATCCGGCTCGTAAGACGCCCTCGGAACGGTCATATTTCGGCTACCTCCAATAGCGCTCTGGCACTGGCGAGCGGGGAATACGTCGCGTTGCTCGATCATGATGATGAGCTGCATCCACTGGCCTTGTTCGAGGTCGTCAAGTACCTGCAAAGCCATCGCTCGTGGAAGCTTATCTATAGCGACGAGGACAAGATTGACCAGGACGGGCGACGTTATGATCCCTACATGAAGCCGGATTGGAACTACGATCTGCTGCTGTCACAGAATTGCATCAGCCACCTGGGCATATACCAGCGTCAATTGCTGCTTGATGTTGGTGGTTTCCGTGAAGGTTACGAAGGCAGTCAGGACTGGGACCTTGCCTTGCGATGCATAGAAAGACTCGCGCCAACAAACATCGGACATATTCCCCGAGTGCTTTACCACTGGCGCGCGATCCCTGGTTCAACTGCCATGGCGGTCGACGAGAAAAGCTATGCCCGCAAGGCCGGCATGAAGGCTATTGGTGAGCATCTAGAGCGTATAAAGGTCAAGGCGAAGCTGCAGGAAATCGTTGGGCGACCGGGAAATTTCCGTGTGAGCTACGCCCTGCCTACACAAGCGCCAAAGATCAGTCTGATCATTCCGACACGCGACGGGCTCAAGCTGCTCGAACGCTGTGTCAATTCAATTCTCGCCCTCACCACCTACGACAATTACGAAATCATCATCGTAGACAACCAGTCACAGGATCCTGCCACGTTGCAGTACTTGAGGGACGTCGTAGTCAACCCGAAGGTGAAAGTTATCGCGTACGACCAGCCATTCAACTACTCCGCGCTAAACAATTACGCAGTGCGGCAAACCCAGGGCGAGCTGGTCGGTCTGGTCAACAACGACATCGAGGTAATCTCACCCGATTGGCTACAAGAGATGGCTGGCCATGCGATGCGCCCGGAGATCGGAGCCGTCGGTGCGATGCTCTACTACCCTAACGACACCATCCAGCATGCCGGTGTCGTGCTCGGCGTGCACGGTGTAGCTGCACATGCTTATTGCGGCAAACCACGTGGTTACCCCGGACAGATGGGCCGGGCCGCGCTTACACAGAACATGAGCGCGGTGACCGCCGCTTGTCTGCTGATCAGGCGTGAGGTGTTCGAGGAGGTGAACGGTTTGGACGAGTCCTTGCAGGTCGCGTTCAACGATATCGATTTCTGCCTGCGGGTGAAGCAACGCGGATATCGCAATTTATGGACTCCGTTTGCCGAGCTGTATCACCACGAGTCGGCTACCCGGGGTTATGAAGATTCCCCGGAGAAGCAGGCGCGCTTTGCCAGCGAAGTCGAATCGATGCTGGCAAGGTGGCCGTTTGAGCTGGCCGCTGACCCGTTTTACAGCTGCAATCTCACGTTAGTAGGAACGCCGTTCGAACTCGCGTTTCCTCCACGCATGCCCATGTAGCCACAGGCGGTTGGGGCGGCAGCTAGAACGTGGACGGTACCCAGTGACGGTGCCGCGGCGGGTTGTGAGTTATCGATCTGTTTTGGCGATGTGGACCGATTGGTGGGCGAGTGTAGATCCAAGGCGCGATCTTTGAAAACGCGTCAGCCATACGGCAGGTTAACGCGTTATATCACATGGAAATGGAAAAAGTCTGTCGTGACTGATTGCCCGCCAGGCCGCCCCCAAGTAACCAGGATGAAAAGGGCTCTCATGGTTTTTGCATCGCGTGCTGTCAATTGCTTCCCACGTCTGCGGTCATCATCCAGCAAGCAGTGGCTTCGCACTGCAGCGGCAGCGCTGTTTGCTCTCGCAATGATGTGGCTACTCGGCTGGGGTAGTCCCGCCGTTACAGTCGAAATTCGTTCATGGGCGGGCGCCGATGGACAAATCTATTATGCGGCTGCAAACCAAGACTACCAGCCTGATCAGCATGTGGCGTTCAAGATCAATGCGGATGGGCGTTGGCATAGATATCGAATCGACATGCCAGAAGGGTGTGATCTAGAACGAGTCCGGATTGATCCAGGCAGTATTTCCGGTCGGTTCGAGATACGTCGGATCAGATTCCGAGTGCCGGGAAAATCAACTGACCTCCTAGGGTTGAAGCTGTTCGAGGCTGTCGAGGTGACCAACGATCTCCGTCGCGAGCCAAGCAGCGATGGGAGCCTTCGCTTTGTAGCTCAAGCTCCTGATCCTTTCATAGGCGTCAGGCTCCCGCCCGGAGCGGGCGTCGCGTCGCTAGGAAACCAAGTAATGGCTTGGCTCGGTAATGCGACCGCCGCAGCCTTGCTCTGGCTATTGGTCGCCGAGCTAGCACTGCCATTGCTCGTGCGGCGCCTTAGCCGGAAGCTTCGTCTGCCATCCATGTTCCATAGATTAGCTGCCAGAGCAAGCGATCCAAATGTATTAATTCCGTCACCATACTCGATGGCAATAGTTGTATTTGTAATCTGCAGTGCTGGTTTATATGTCGCACTCAATTTAAATCAGTCATCGCTTGGTGTTTGGGAGGAAATTTATCCTGCGAAGCCGGTTGCGCAACTGGTGGATTTCGGAACACCAAGGCGTGTTAGATCGGACGAGTGGAATACACAGACACCCTGGGTTCTGAACCAAGTTCAAAGTGGGGAGAAGGATCACAACCCAAGTATCGGCGGAAGTGAGGCGCCGCTATTGGCTGCCGTGCCGGTCTTGCATTCCTGGGCGATCGCGCAGGGCGAGTTCATCGGGTTCCATCTGTTTAATCTTTCGACCGGTTTCTCGTGGTGGTGGGCCTATAAAACTTTCGGCCTGATACTGTCTTTTTTTTGGCTCTTCTTACTTCTTACGCGAGGTAGCGTGGTCGCTTCGGTGCTGGGTACCGTATGGGTCTATGGGTCATCCTTCACCCAGTGGTGGTTCTCAAGCAATATGCCGGAACTGCTTATTGCTTTCGCGTTGGCGACTATCGGTGGGATATATCTTCTGTTGGCACATCGCCGAGTGACGATCGGAATCGGCGCTGCGCTCATTGTGTATTCTTTTCTTAATCTAATGCTGCATCCGTATCCTCCGTTCATCGTGCCTATGGCATATTTGGGAGTGGCGATTTTGGCCGGTTTGGTGTTAGAGCCGGGTCGTACAGCGCAGCTCCGAGAGAAGCTTCGATTCCGCCTGTTTTCTCTAGTTGCAGCCTTACTTGCCATTGGACTTATTGGTGGTAATTACCTGATTGACGCCATGCCCTCAATTGAGGCTATGGCTGGTACCAGCTATCCGGGCCATCGTATCGCCCTAGGTGGGGGTTTTCGTTTTGCGAAGTTGTTTTACGGCTTTTTCGAAGCACTGCGCATGGGTGAGCAGCACGTACCGCTAGGGCCGAGTAACGCGTCGGAAGCGAGTAGTTTTGTAATCTTGATGCCCCTATTGTTCTTGACGGTGCCGTTTGCCGCGTATGTACGGCGCAAAAACGCATTGCTGGTCGCGCTGTCACTTTACTGCACCGTGGTAATTTTCTGGATCAGCATTCCGCTGCCGCATACCATCGAGTCCGCCTTGCAGGCAATGGGTTGGTCGTGGTCGCCGCCTGCAAGGTCTGTCATAGGCTTGGGCATTGGATCGATCATGGTTACAACGATCCTCTTCTCGCGGGTTCGTGACGACTCCGTCGAGCTGCGTCGCATAGCTGTGCGGAAAATCGCACCGGCTTTGTCGTTCTTGTTGGTGCTTACATTTGGCGGCTACCTGCGAAGCTTGGATCCTGTTTTCTTCAGCCCCAGGATAGTGCTGGCGGCATCGGCAATAGCCGCTGTATTAGCCGCGGGCGTCTCCCATGGACGCTTCGAACTATTCGCTGGGGGCCTGGCGGCGATAGTCATACCTGCGTTAACGGTCAATCCTCTGGTAAGTGGCCTGTCTGCAATTGAAGGTAAACCAATCTTGTTGGCGGCAGAACGTCAGAGCAACTCTGGAGAGGACCGGTGGGCCGTGGTGGGGGATTTCATTTTGTCACAGGGGCTGAAGGCAAAAGGTTTGAACGTAATTACAGGATCGCAAATGATACCAAATTCCAACGTGGTCGACGTGCTTGATCCGAGGGGGGAATACAAAAGCATATGGAATCGCTATGCCCATGTAATAGTCGAGTCTGAGCCTGGCAGAGTCCACCCACTCTTTCAGCTTCGTTCTCCTGATCTATATGTAATCAGACTGGACATTTGCGGTCCCGACCTACCTCGGCTTGGCGTCACCCGTGTCGCGTATACGTCGGTTGTTCCCCCTGCCGATCGCCAGTGCCTGACACCGTTGGATGCTCCGGCTGACAGCGGGGTACATCTGTTCCGCCTCTCCTCGCGGACAATTGGTGCATATCAATGAAGATATTATGGTGCCACGAGGTCAGTTACCTCGGCAAACCGGTTTACGAATATCAAGACTTCCCTGAACGCCTTGCCGAGCGGGGCCACGAAGTCGAGGTGATTGATTTCGACGAATCGATGAAGGCGAGGCCGGGCAGCGTTCGCGTGAGCCGGACAGGGCAGGGAACGGTCCTGCTGACCTCGATCCCTCACGGAAACCGACGAGCGCTGAAATATTTCGAAGCGCGGAGAAATTTTCGACGCATGATTATCGAACGCCTCCGTCGGGGCGACGTCGATGCAATATTCGTGTACTCAATATTTATCAACGGCACACAGGCAGTCAGGCTTGGTCGCAAGTTCGGTGTGCCGGTTGTATACCGTGTATTAGACGCTTATCACAGGCTGCGACCGAGCTTCGTTGAGCGGACAATCTTATTGTTCGGGGAGCGCTTCATTTATCGCCGGGCAGACCTAGTACTGGTGACCAATGAGCAAATGGGAGAATACGTAACCCAAATAGCTGAGATCGATATGGCCGCTCGCATGATCGTTATCGACCATGGTGTGGATACCGTGCACTTTGCGCCGCGGGTTGCAGATGTTGAACTTATGGCGCGCTATGGTCTCTCGGATAGAGACACAGTGGCGCTCTTTCTTGGAACAACTTACAGCTTCAGCGGTCTGGTCAATTTGGTGCGGCGCGCGCCGCAGCTAATAAACCGGGTTCCTTCGCTGAAGTTGATGATAATCGGAGGGGGTGAGCAGGATGCCGAGCTTGCTGCGTTGGTGGCCGAACTTGGGTTGAGTTCGCGAGTAATATTGACGGGTATGGTTGCCTATACGGAAGTTCCGCGCTATTTGTCGCTAGCGAAGCTGGCGCTCAACCCGTTCGAACTCAATGATATTACGCGAGATATTATTCCCATAAAGATCTTACAATATCAGGCGGCCGGCCTGCCCGTGCTCTCCACTCCACTGCCCGATCTAGTGCGAAAGCATCCCGCTGGAACCTCCGGGATTGAGTACAGCGTCTCTGACGAGACGAATGTATTCCTGCGGAGGATGGTTGAACTTTTAGAAGCGCCGGAGCGATTACGAGCAATTGGCCAGCGGGGTAGGGCCTTCGTCAATGAGCGATTCTCCGTAGATTCCACCGTCAATAAGGTTGAGGGGATCCTAGTTCAGCTCAAGAGGAACATGGCCCAATGATTCGCGAGATATTGATGATCATATTTGTCACTTTGTCGACCCTGGTGAGCCAACTGCTTGTCAAAAACGGCGTCAGTGTCATCGGAGCGCGCGATCCGGACCTGAAAGGAGGCAGGTGGCTAGTGGCGGCTCTATTATCACCCAGCATTATCGGGGCTATCGCTATCCAAGGCGTGGGCTTTTTGGTTTGGGTCGTAGTGGTAAGTCGAATGAAGTTAGGGGTCGCCTTCGCTATCTCTGGAGCGTTTTTCTATCTATTTATTGCGCTTTCAAGCTGGATGATCTATGGCGAGAAACTTAGTGCGATGCAGTGGACGGGACTTGCCATGATCTCGAGCGGAGTCCTGATGATGATTGTTGATTCACGCTGAGGAGGTGACCTGTCCGTCGGAGCATCGCGACATTCATTTATATTGGGCTTGATCGGAGCCGCCGGGGTAGCAGATATGAAACGACATACAACGTCATTCCGGTCCCCCAGCGTACGTAGCTCCCGTTTTATGCCATACGCGCCTGTTCACGAATGGGGTATAGCTGAGAAGGATTCGCACAATCTTGTCCGAAACGTTCGTGGGAAGATAGTCTCCGACGAGGCGAAGCAGTCGGTGCTGTTCACCACGCGGCTGCGAGGCAAGTACGTCCAAGGCTTGCGCGATCTGCGGTAGCTCGAGGCCGCACAGGATTACGCTTGCCTCCTCGAAGCCCTCTGGACGCTCGTGCACCTCGCGCAGGTTGAGTGCAGGAAAGTTGAGGATCGATGACTCTTCGGTGATTGTTCCGCTATCAGAAAGCACGGCCCGCGCGTGGATCTGCAGATGTATGTAATCCAGGAAGCCAAACGGCTTGCAGAAAGTTACCCGAGGGTTCGCGACAAGGCCCATCGCTTCGATCCGCTTGCGGGTGCGTGGGTGAGTAGAGACGACCACCGTACTATCTCGCGTCGTCGAGAGATAGTCGAGAATGGCAAAAATTTTGCGCAGCCTCTCATCGCTGTCGACATTTTCTTCACGATGCGTGCTGACGAGGTAATACTCGTTGGGCACAAGGTCCAGTTCGTTAAGTACCCGCGATGCCTCGATCCCGGGTCGATAGTAATCTAGAACCTCGCGCAGTGGACTACCCGTCCAAATCACCTGATCTGGCGGCAAGCCTTCTCGTAGCAAGTATTGTCTCGCGATCTGGCTGTAGGTCAGGTTGATATCGGCGATATGATCAACTATTCGCCGATTGATCTCCTCTGGCACACGCATGTCAAAGCAGCGATTACCTGCTTCCATATGGAAGATTGGAATTTTGCGGCGCTTTGCAGCTATTGCGGCCAAGCTCGAATTGGTGTCTCCGAGAATGAGTACCGCGTCCGGAGATACGTCCGCCAGCACCCTGTCGGCTTCCGCGATCACGTGAGCGATTGTTTCCGCAGCGGTAGTACCGGCAGCAGACAGGTATCGATCTGGGGCACGTACTTGGAGTTGCTTGAAAAACACCTCGTTGAGTTCATAGTCGTAATTCTGGCCCGTATGAACCAAAGTATGGCTACAACTTGAATCGAGCTTAGCAATAATGCGAGACAACCGGATGATCTCCGGGCGAGTCCCCACAATGGTCATGACATTAAGCACGAAGCTTCTCCAGTGGCCCGAGCTTCTCAAGCACGTGCTTTACTCCCGCCAGGTCGAGCCGTTCGGTATTGTGCGAAGTATAGTCGTCGAGTGTTGAAATTTCTGGCTCGCCCTCTACGAAATACTGATTGTAATTTAAATCCCTTGCGTCGGCTGGAATGCGGTAATATCGATCGCAGTCCTCGGCTCGTGCCATTTCCTCGCGGGACACAAGCGTTTCAAAAAGCTTTTCGCCGTGCCTGGTTCCGATGATGCGAACCTCGTTATCTTTGTGAAGCATTTGCCTAAGCGCTTCCGCGAGCATCGCAACCGTGGAGGCGGGCGATTTTTGGACGAAAATATCCCCGGGCGTCGCATGCTTGAAGGCGTGAAGGACCAAATCCACCGAATCCTGTAGTGACATAAGAAATCGCGTCATATTAGGGTCAGTAATAGTGAGCGGCTTTCCTTCCAGTAATTGCGAAACGAACAGCGGAATTACCGAACCGCGCGATGCCATAACGTTACCGTAACGAGTGGCACAAATGACGGTCTTTGCAGGGTCACAATTGCGCGACTTCGCAACAACTACCTTTTCAGACAAAGCTTTCGACATGCCCATCGCATTGATGGGATAGACAGCCTTATCTGTGCTGAGCACCACTACGCGGGAAACTCCGAGCTCGATTGAGGCAGTGAGTACGTTCTCGGTGCCAAGTACGTTTGTTTTTACTGCTTCGAGCGGGTAGAACTCACACGACGGCACTTGTTTGAGCGCGGCGGCATGGAACACGTAGTCGACGCCCTTGAGTGCGTCACGAACGCTTCCGTAGTCACGTACGTCACCAATGTAGAACTTTATCTTCTCGTTCTGCCGAGCAACGCGCATGTCGTCTTGCTTCTTCTCATCGCGGCTGAATACCCGAATCTCTTTGATGTCGGTATCGATGAACCGGGAGATGACTGCGTTACCGAATGATCCGGTGCCGCCCGTGACAAGCAGCGTCTTTTCGTTAAATGCAGATTCCATCATGGTATTCCTTCGTAATCATCCAAACAATTTCATGGCGTGGACTAACTTGGGCCAAGGCGGCGGCTGGTACCCTGTGGCTCGGTTAAATCGATCTGCGTTAAGGGAACGGTCGATGACCACGGTGTCGTCTGGTATTATCTTGATATCCTTTCCATATACCGTGGCTGTCAATCTAAGTAGGTCGTATTTGCTAATGGGGGCGGATGCGACATGATAAAGACCATGAAGGTCAGGTCTCGGTATCAAATAACCCTCGATGATCCGCGCCAATTCAACAGTCGGGAGTCCTGTAAACACAGCCCGCGTGAATCCTTGTGCTTGAATATTTTGAGATAAAAACCACGCAATTAGACCATTTGTTGATCCCATTTCGTGGCCAATGATTGACGTGCGAAGGGTTATCGCATGTGGATAGTCGACTTCGCCGAGCAGCTTGGATCTTCCGTATATATCGATGGCGTCCGGCGGGTCGGTCTCACTGTAGTTTCCGATAGTGCCGGTGAACACACAATCGGTACTGATGTGGACCAAGCGTGCGCCCGCGACCACACACAATTGAGCAAGACGATGTGGAAATAACGCGTTCATCGGTAACGCGCTGAGAGGGTCCTTAGATGTTTGGAGTTGTTTAATCAAGCCTGCGGCGTTGATAACGTAATCAGGCTTTATTTTCGAGAATGCTGATGTAACGGTGTCGAAGCGGTTGGCGTCCACTCCGCTTAGGATGGCGTCGCGGTGCGCTGGGTCGAAATACGATTTTCCCCGTTCATCGCGAACAGTCCCAAAGGTTTGGATATCGGGTGTCCGGCTAAAATAGCGAAACAAGGTGTTGCCTAGCATTCCCGTGATGCCAATGATCATTAGCTTCATTTAGGATTCTTCCGTGTCGGCGTAGAGGGATATGGTGTCCGGCTCGTCCGGCAGCCTTGAGTGGATTGCTGTGCGTGGCGCGGCTTGCATGTCCCACATAAGGAACGCAAGCAGGAGCTGCAGCCCAAGCATGATTGGGAGCGCTGCGAGCATGACGGTACCCGCTGTTGCGGGGCTAGCGGGGTTGAATAGCCATTTCCAAAAACCGAATATCGTACCCCCGATCATCAAAAGGGAGCCTAGCAAGAGCTGCAGTGAGGCTGCAGAAAGATCGCGTAGAAAGTAGTTGTAGAAGATTCGTTTTGCGAAATTGCGCGTGTGTCCGACGAAAAATTCGGTAAAAACGCGCGACGGCCTCAGATGACTTATTTCGTCGCCATATCTTGCTGCCATTGGAATGTCCACCACCACGGCTCGCAGAGTGTTGAGGCGGAAAAGCATGTCAGTTTCAAAAAAGTAGCGGGCACTGATGCGTTCGAGTGGAAGGTGCGCAGCGACCTTGGCTTGAATCGCAGTGTAGCCGTTAGTTGGATCAAAGATATCCCAGTAGCCGCTTGAAAACTTTGACATGAAGGATAGTGCTGCGTTTCCAAACAATCGCAGTGGCGGCATTGAGTGGACATTGGAGAGATCATAGAAGCGATTTCCCTTCGCGTAGTCTGCAGATCCATTCAGTAGGGGCGCGATGAACCGGGAAATTAACTCAGGTGGCATTTGGCCATCACCGTCGATCTTCACCAGGATGTCAGCGCCCTCCTTGAGTGCGGCCCGATAGCTCGTCATAACGGCTCCGCCGACCCCGAGATTGGAATTGTTGCGAATTATCCGAACTCGTGCGTCCGAGCAATGCTTTTGTACGTACTCACCCGATTTATCCGGGCAACAGTCATCTATGATATAAATCTGATGGCATTCCGGACCAACGCGCTTGATGACGCC
>Ga0157372_10005690_pt1 | contig 13263 bp, 10 predicted proteins | sample C55metaG_FD_115307 | JGI IMG/M metagenome (GOLD analysis project Ga0157372, IMG submission 115307) | Corn rhizosphere microbial communities from Kellogg Biological Station, Michigan, USA - C5-5 metaG | ecosystem: Host-associated > Plants > Roots > Rhizosphere > Soil | place: USA: Michigan... | reverse complement strand
TGGCAGCGGCGAGCGCCAGAGCCTCGTCGAAGCGGCCGAACCTGCCGCGATTGCGAAACAGGCCGATGCGGATCGCGCCGTCATGTCCGCCGATGCGGTGCCGATGCTCGATCTCCCCGATCAGCTGGTTCTGGCCGAAGCCCTTTTCCAGCACGTCGCCGTTCGGAACCCTGGACAAGTTGAACAGGCCCGCGCGCAGCGTCCACGGCCCGGTATAATATTCAAGCGAGAGGCCGGTCGAATAACCCCAGGCGTCGGCCGCGTAATCGAAGCTGCCCGCGTCCACCATCGCCCAGTTGAGGAAGTCGCTACGCGGGTCATGCGCATAGAGGTTGGTGTCGAACACGTCGCCGACGCCGAACTTGCCGACGGTGACGACGAGGCGGTTGGGATCGGTCTTCGCGGCAAAGGCATTGGCCCCCGCGTCCACCTCACGCGGGTCCCCACCGAGCCCGATCGTCTGGCGGAAGAATGCACGCTGGATCCTGGTGTAGGGGTGCTTCTTGCCGACCTTATACGCCTCCGCGCTGGGGAAGCCCGCCACGCCGAGCGTGTTGGAGAGGCCGAAGCCCTGGTCGACCTCCGGATCGATCCAGGATTCGCCACCCGTCCATGGGTTGACGCCAACATAGAGCGTGGCGTCGATCGTCTCCTTGCGCTGATGCGGAGTCAGGCTGTTCGCCCCGGCATAAGGGGAGTCGAAGGCCGGCGTTCCCTGAAGCGTCAAGGTCGCCTGCCCGTGGAGGGCCAGCCAGTCGGGCAGCCCCTGCGCCGCGACGGGCGCGGCGGCAGCGGCGAAGCAGAGGATTGCACCAAGAGCTTTCACCATCGCGCGCCCATGCCTTCACCGCGGGAAAGACCGTCGCTCCCGCCTGCCACGGCGCTCGTTACGCATTCGTGGCGGCGCGGACAACGCCCGTGCCGGAACTGGCGGCGGCCGCCACCGGTTCAGCGCCGGCAGATCGAGGAGCAGATGATGGCGGACGGTAGCAATCCGGAATTCCAGGGCCAGGCCGAACTGGTCGATCCCACGACCAAATATCCGCAGCCGCCGTTCAAGCGGCAGTCGCAGGAGTGGCCGGGCCTGGCGTCGGAAATGATCCCGCCGCCCGATCATGGCGAGAAGAGCTATGTCGGATCGGGCCGCCTGAAGGGGCGCAAGGCGCTGATCACCGGGGCCGACAGCGGCATCGGCCGCGCGGCCGCGATCGCCTATGCGCGCGAGGGCGCGGACGTGGCGCTATCCTATTTTCCGACCGAGGAGCCGGACGCGAAGCAGGTCGTGGACCTGATCAAGGAGGCGGGCCGCAAGGCCGCCTCGCTCCCGGGCGACCTGCGCGACGAGGCTTATTGCGTGAAGCTCGTGTCCGACGCGATCGAACAGCTCGGCGGGCTCGACATATTGGTGATGAACGCGGCCCGGCAGCAGGCGGCGCAGTCGATCCTCAACATCACGACCGAGGAATTCGACGCGACGATGAAAACCAACATCTACGCGCCCTTCTGGATCATCAAGGCCGCGCTGCCGCACCTGAAGCCCGGATCGGTGATCATCGGCACCACCTCCGAACAGGCCTATGACCCCTCGCCCGATCTTTACGATTATGCGCAGACCAAGGCGGCGACGATGAATTACGTGAAGTCGCTGGCGAAGCAGCTGGGCGAGAAAGGCATCCGCGTCTGCGGCGTCGCGCCCGGGCCGATCTGGACGCCGCTGCAGGTGAGCGGTGGCGCCACGATGGAGAAACTGGAGCAGTTCGGCGGCAGCGCGCCGCTCAAGCGGCCGGGCCAGCCCGCGGAATTGGCGGGCATCTTCGTGCGGTTGGCAGAGGAGGATGGCAGCTATACCACCGGCAATGTCTTCGGCGCCGGCGGCGGCCAGGGCCAACCCTAGGCGTCGCTACCGATCTGGTCGAACAGCGAGAGCGAGCCCTGCGAGACGACCTTGGCGGCATTGTTGCGGAAACTCTGCGTCCAGCCGCGCGCCTGGCGTTCTTCGGCGCTCATCGCGTCATATTGCGTGACCAGGCTCTGGCTGTAGCTGGACAGGCTGCTCATGTTCATCCCGCCCCGGGTGGCGGCGGCGAAGGCGGCGCGGGTCTGCTGGTCGAGCGCGGCCTTGGCCTGGCGCTGCTCCGCGGGGGTGAACTGGTTGCCCTGGTTGAGCACGACCGCCGAGAGCGCGCGGCCGCTGAGATTGGCGAAGTTGGCGCTCTGCGGCTTCCCCGCCGCGTTTTCCGCCGCATAGAGCGTGTCGAGCGAGGAGCGGATCTCGTTGGCGAGATCGGTGAAATCGCGCTTGTTGTCCTCGGCCTCCGCCGCGGCGGCCTGCGCATCGGCGGAGATGCTGACGCCCGTACCGGCGTTCGGATCAGTTGCGGGAGACTGGGCCGCCGCGCTGGCGCTGCCCTCAATCTTGGCAAGCGCCGCCGAGTAAGTCGGGTTTATGAAGGACGCGCCGGACTGGCTGCTGCTACCGGAAATATAGGACCAGAGCGACATGGCGGCACCTTTTGGATGAGGTCGCCCTACCGACTAGGCGCAGATGGTTAACGGAACGGAAACCATGCGGTGGCGTGAGAGCGGGCGCTGCCCCTTAGCCCTCTCCGGCCCGAAGAAGGGAATGTGCGTCGGCGATCAGCCGTTCAAGCGCGGCATCCCAGCTCGTGTCGCTGGCGCCGCGATAGAGGCGGTGCGCGGGATACCAGGGTGAATCGTCGCGGTCCCGCAGCCACCGCCAGTCCGCCCCCAAACCCTGCACGAGCAGGAAGCAGGGCTTGTTCATCGCACCGGCGAGGTGGGCGACGGCAGTATCGACCGAGACGACCAGGTCGAGCGCAGCGATGACGGCGGCGGTATCGGCAAAATCGCGCGCGCCGGTGGCGCTGGGCAGCAGGCTGAAGACCTGCGCGGGCAGCCCGCTTCGCAGCCGCTCGCCCAGCGCATCCGGAAGCGAGCGCCATTGATCGAGCAGATAGTTGGGATTGCCCTTCGTCATCAGCCCTATCCTGGGTCCATCGGGCGCGCCGACCCATTGGCCCGGCGGCGCGAGATAGGGCGGCCGGGGAATCGTCTCCAGCGTCGTGCCGAAGCGGGCGGGTAGTTCGGCCAGCGTCGACCAGTAATCGGGATCGGGGAAGTCGACCGCGCCCTGTGCGGCAAGCACATCCACGTCTGGAAAATTGTGGCGGAACAGCCGCTCGAGCGGCGGCGGCGCGAGCAATGTCACGTGGCCCGCCAGGCGCACCAGTGCGAGCAGGAAGCGTGCAAACTGGATCTGGTCGCCCCAACCCTGTTCGGGGAACAGGACGATCCGCTTTCCGGCAAGATCCTCCCCGCGCCAGCGCGGAAAGGGCAGATCGCGCGGAACCCCGTCCGAGAGCGAGGCCATCTCCAGCCGCGCCTCGTAGAGCGGCCACGCCGCCTCGTAGCGACCCTGGGTAAGCAGCGCACGGCGCGGTTCAGGCATCTCCGGATCGGCGGCGATCGCCCGGCGCAGCACCGCCTCTCCTTCCGCCAGCCGCCCCCACTGGGTCAGCTTGATGCCCTGATCGAGGTCGTCCGCGTCAGTCGCCATCCGGCATGTCCACCGGCCCGACCACCTCGCGGTAGCGCGCGACCGCATAGCGATCGGTCATGCCGGCGATGAAGTCGCCGATATGGCGGGTCCGGTCGGGCTCGCCCTCCGGCAGCCGCGCGCGCCATTCGTCGGGCAGCGCCTGTGGGTCGGCCAGATAGGCCTGCGCGAGGCCGGCGACGATATGTCGCGCCTGATCGGCAACCTCGAGTTGCTGCGGATGATGGTAGAGGCGCGCGTACATGAAGCGCTTCAGGTTGCGTTCGGCCGCCGCCATTTCGGGCGAGAAGGCGATCAGCGGCTGCGCCTGTGCGCGCACCTCGTCGACCGAGCGAACACCGGCCTCGGCAATGCGGCGCCGGCTTTCCGCCAGCAGGTCGGCGACCATGCGGCCGATCTGATTGCGGATCAGTTCGCTCAGCAACTGGCCTTCGCTGCAATGGGGCCAGCGCGAAACCGCGCGCGACCAGCCCTCCCCGATCAGCGGCTCGGTGCGCGCATCCTCCAGGCTGAGCAGCCCAGCGCGGATGCCGTCGTCGATATCGTGATTGTCGTAGGCGATGTCGTCGGACAGCGCCGCCACCTGCGCCTCCAGGCTGGGCTGGCCGTGAAGGTCGAGCGGATAATCCGCGTCGATCTCGGCGAGCGCCCAGGGTGCGTGGGCGACCAGCCCGTTATGCTTGGCCAGCCCCTCCAGCATCTCCCACGACAGGTTCAGCCCGGGATGATGGATGTAGGGCGATTCCAGCCGGGTCAGCACGCGCAGCGTGTTGGCATTGTGGTCGAAGCCGCCTGCCCCCGCCATCGCCTGCTTGAGCGCGTCCTCACCCGCATGGCCGAAGGGCGGGTGGCCGATATCGTGGGCGAGGCATAACGCCTCGGTCAGGTCCTCGTTGAGGCCGAGCGCGCGAGCGATGGTGCGGCCGATCTGCGCGACTTCCAGGCTGTGGGTCAGGCGGACGCGGAAATGGTCGCCATCGGGCGCCACGAAAACCTGCGTCTTGTGGCGCAGCCGGCGGAACGCGATCGAATGGACGATGCGGTCGCGATCACGCTGATATTCGTCGCGCTGGCCGCGGTTGGCGCCGGATTCGAGGGGGTAGCGGCGCCCGCGGCTGCGCGCGGGGTCTGCAGCGAAAGGAGCAAGCGCCATGCGCGGCAGATGGCCATCGCGGCCGCACTTGTCGAGCCCCTGCACGCCCACGCGACGAAAGGGAGTACCCTAATTGACCCGCTCGACCTCTTCGCCGGCGCGCGTCTCGACACGGAAGGTGGCGAAGCCTTCCTTCTTGCGCTCCGTCACCCAATCCTGCGCCGCCTTGGACGACGCGAACGGCCCGATCAGGAGCCGGTTCGTGAAGCGGTAATGCGTCGTCCAGGGGGAGCGTCCGCCAAGCTGCGAGGGCCATCTGCCCTTGAGCTTGTCCCATTCCTTGTCGAGGTCGTGCTTGTTGGCGCCGCCCGCAATCTGCACCCAGTGGCGCGCGGGATTCTTGCGTGCCACTTCGCGCGCCTCGGCTTCCTTCTCGCGCTTTGCTTTGGCGGCCGCTTCGGCGGCCTGGCGGCGCTTCTCCGCGGCGCGGGCCCGCGCGTCGAGCCTGGTCTGCTGCGCCGCCTCGACCTGGGGCTGCTGCTCGGCCTGCGCCTGCGCCGCGGCCTGCACCTGCGCGAAGGTTTGCGCGGGCCCCGATGGTTGCTGCGGCGCGAGCGTGGCCCGATCGATCGGGATGCGCGGCGCCGCGACGATTGTGGGTTTGGCCTGCGGCGGCCCCTCGCCGGGGAAGCGGCCGAGATGGATCGCGGCCGCGCGGTCCGAAGGCTTCAGCCCCGCCAGCCTCGGCAGATAGGGCGTCAGTTCGGCGACCTGATTGGGCGGCAGGACAAGCGACGCGTCATGCTGCGCGCTGGCAACGTCGCCGGTCAGCGCATAGATGAAGATGCGATCGCGCCAGGCCGGAATATCCTGCTTGCGCAACAGCGGATCGAGCGTGGCCAGCGCCGAGGCGCGGTCACCCGCGAAGGCATAGCTCAGCGCCATGCGCCGCGTGACCTCGTCGCTCGGCTTGGTGCGCATGGCAAGGCCGTAATCCGCCTGCGCACGCTTGGGCGAACCACGAAGATCGTAAGCGAGACCGCGGTCCGCCGCGATATCGGCCTGGTTGACGCCCAGCGAGACCGCCTCGTTGAACAGGCGCAAGGCCGCGCGCGCATTGCCGTTAGCGAGCATCGTGTCCGCCAGCCCCGCCTTGACCTGCCCGTTCTTGGGATCGAGCGTGTCGGCGCGCGAGAAGAAGCCGGCGGCGGCATTGGTGTCCCCCACCGCAAGCGCGGCCTGACCCGCGCCGATCAGCGCCGACATATTGTCCGGGGTGGTGGCGAGGATACGCAGGTAGCGCGAGAGCGCTTCGGCGCTGTCGCCGCGCTGCGCGGCTTGTTGCGCAAGCTGGAGCCCCTCCGCCCCGGCCTGCTGCTGCGTCTCGATCGGCTGCAGTTCCTCGTCCTGCCGCGCGGCGGCGGCGGGCGAAGCGGCGAGGGCGGCGGCGAGCGCCAGCACGTGGAATTTGGAGGACGGGAACACGCGCACCGTCAAAGCCCGAGCACGGCCAAGTTGCAAGGGGTGCAATAAAGCACGTCGCCCAAGCGTTTCCGCCGGGCGACGTAATCTCTCGTCCCCTCCCGCGAACGGGAGGGGTGGATAATGCTTACTGGTTGCTCTGACGATTGAGGAAGCGCGGGATGTCGAGCGGATCGCGCGAGCCCTCATCCTCGTCTTCGTCGGTGCCGGAGACCTTGGAGGAGCCGCGCGCCATGCTCGACATGCGCTCGAACAGGGTGCTGCCGCCGCGCGAGGGCGGCGCTGCCGGCGCCGCTGCGGCCGGAGCCTCGTCATTATCCTGTAGCCAGCGGCGCGGGCCCGAACGGGCGGGCGCGGCCTCGGGCTGAGCCTCGTCCAACGCGGCGATCGCCTCATGCTCTTCGGGCGTCGCGCTGACCTGGGTCTCCTCGCCCAGCACCAGCTCGTCCTCGTCATTCGCTTCCAGCACCGGGGACGGGGTGGCTGGCTCGGCTAGGTCGAGCGTCGGCGCTTCGAGCGTGATCGGCGTCGCCTGGGGCGCAGGCGCCGCGGCGTCGCTGCCGGGCACGCGCACTTCGGTGCGGCTGCGCGCGGGGAAGCTGAACGGCTTGGCCGGCTCCGGCATGTTGGCGGCGTCCGCCTCGATACCGGTCGCGACGACCGACACGCGGATCTTGCCGTCGAGCTCGTTATTGAAGGCCGAACCCCAGATGATGTTGGCGTCCGGATCGACCAGGTCCTTGATGTGGTTGGCGGCCTCGTCCACCTCAAGCAGGCGCATATCCTCGCCGCCGGTGATCGAGACGATGACGCCCTTGGCGCCCTTCATGCTGACGCCATCGAGCAGCGGGTTCGCGATCGCCTTCTCGGCGGCCTCGATCGCGCGATTGTCGCCCGAGGCTTCGCCTGTGCCCATCATCGCCTTGCCCATCTCGCTCATCACCGAGCGGACGTCGGCGAAGTCGAGGTTGATCAGGCCCGGCATGACCATCAGGTCGGTAATGCCGCGCACGCCCTGCTGCAGCACCTGATCGGCCATCAGGAAGGCTTCCTTGAAGGTCGTGTTGGGGTTCGCGATCAGGAACAGATTCTGGTTCGGGATCACGATCAGAGTGTCGACATGCTTCTGCAGCTCGGCAATGCCGGCTTCGGCCGAGCGCATGCGGCGCGAGCCCTCGAAGCTGAACGGCTTGGTCACGACGCCGACCGTCAGGATACCCTTTTCACGCGCCGCCTTGGCAATGACCGGCGCCGCGCCGGTGCCGGTGCCGCCGCCCATGCCCGCGGCGATGAAGCACATGTGCGCGCCTTCGAGCGACTTTTCGACCTGCTCCATCGTCTCTTCGGCGGCGGCGCGGCCGATCTCCGGACGCGAGCCGGCGCCCAGGCCCTGCGTGATCTTCATGCCCAGCTGGATGCGGCTTTCCGCGGGCGATGCATTGAGCGCCTGCGCATCGGTGTTGGCGACGATGAAATCGACGCCCTGAACCTCGGACGCGATCATGTTCGCAATGGCGTTTCCGCCCGCACCACCAACGCCGATCACACTGATCCGCGGCTTCAACTCATCGACCTCGGGCCGGAGAAATTCGATTGCCATTTCAGTCTCCAATCACGAAGCGGAACGCCGCTTTCCCCCAGAGTGCCCCAAGTGATTCGCGGGTGCGAGCGGTTTTTAAGGTTAACGGCATCTTTTCCTGGGGATCGTTTCCCAACTGATTCAGATGATTCGCTTTTAATATCCGCTGCGCACGGCCGCGATCAGACGCTGCACCATGCCCGACGGCGACATGCGAGTGATTTGTTGCGGAGCCGGTGCGGTTCGAAGGTCGATCGGATCGGACGCGGCGTAGAGAACCAGGCCCGAAAGCGTAGCGAAACTCATGCCCGAATGCGCCTCCGGCATGCCGATCAGGCCGCGCGGGCGGCCGACGCGGACGGAGCGGCCGAGCACCCCCTGCGCATAATCGGCAATGCCTTTGAGCTCGGCCCCGCCGCCGGTCAGAACCAGCCGACGCGCGATCGGGCCGGTGAAGCCCAGATCCTTCAGCGCCTGCTCGATCGCGGCGAACCAATGTTCCAGCCGCACGCGGATCACGCTGATCAGCTGGGCGCGACTGATCCGCAGCGGCTCGGCGCCGTCGGGCCCGCCCGCTACCTCGATCATTTCGTGATTGTCCCGCGGCGAGGTCTGGGCCGAGCCGTGGAAACACTTCAACCGCTCCGCCTGCGCGCGGCGCATGCCGAAGGTGGAGGCGATATCGTCGGTAATCTCCCCCGCGCCGATCGGCAGCGAGGCGAGCCCGACCAGCAGCCCGCCCGCGAAGAGCGAGACGTTGGTCACGCCCGCGCCGAGCTCCACCAGCGCGACGCCGAGCTCGCGCTCTTCCTCGCTAAGGCACGCCATCGCGGTCGCGATCGGCGAAGCGACGATCGACTTGACCGCAAGGTGGGCGGAACGGACGCACAGGTCGAGATTGCGGACCGGCGACGGATCGGCCGAGACGACGTGAATGTCGACGCCGAGCTTTTCGGCGTGGAGGCCGAGCGGCTGGCGCACACCGTTCAGCCCGTCGAGCGTGTAGAGCGCCGGCTGCGCGTGGAGGACGAGCCGGCCGTCGGGGTCGATCGAGTTGCGGCCCGCGTTCAGAAGCTCGTCGATATCCTGCTGCTCGATCCGCTGGCCGCCAAGCGCGACCTCGACCGAGGCGACGTCGCTGTAGAGCCCGCCCGCCGAGAAGCTGACCCACACTTCCTCGATATTGGTGCGCGCGATCCGTTCGGCCTGCTCGACCGCCTCGCGCACCGCATGCTCGGTGCGCTCCATGTCGGTGATGAAGCCGTGCTTTACCCCCCGGCTCTCGCGCTGGCCGGTGCCGAGCACCTGCAGCCCGCCCTCGGCCGGCTGCGCGATCAGCGCTGCGACCTTGGACGAGCCGATATCGACTGCGGTAATCAATCCCTCTGAGCGGGTTGGCGCCATCCTTAGCCCCTTAGGTCGGCGTAGACGTGTTGGTAGTCGTGTCGGCGTTCGGATCGACCACCGGCGGCGGGGTCGGATCCTTGATGCGCTCGCCCGGATCGGAGGAGGTGCGCACCACCATGCGGCCCGGATCGCGGAAGTCGATCCGGACATAGCCCTGGCCCAGCAAACGGGCTTCCTGATCCTTCTTCGCAAACAGCGCGAGCGCGGCGAGCGCTTCCTTGTCGCCCTCCGGCAGCTGCAAGGTTTCGCCCGACTGGAAGCGCAGGTCCCAGCGGCGCTGGCCAACCCAGGTCGCGCCCTCAATCAGTTGCTTGAGCGGAGCCTGGCTCGCGATCAGCGCATGAAGCTGCGCGATATGGCCCTCCACCCCGTCGCCGATCACGAGCGGCAGCGACACGGGCATCGTGTGCGGATCGACCGCGGCAAGCACGTGGCCCTTGTCGTCGATCAGGTAGAGCTGCTGGTTGCGCTGGAGCACCGCCGCGGGCACGCGCTCGACCAGGTCGATCGCGAGCGTGTCGGGCAGGCGGCGCGAGACGCGGGCATCCTCGATCCAGCCGAGCTGGAGAAGCTGGGCGCGCAACTGGGTGAGGTCGACCAGCGGCATGTCCTGCCCATGCGCCTCGGACACGATGCGATAGACGGTGTCGCGATCGACCTGCTTGAGGCCGGTCAGCTGGATATTGTGGACAACGAAGCCGATCTGGCCGAGCCCGTGCGCCGCGGCCATGCCCGTCATCTGGGGCACGCCCATCGCGACGAGCCCGCCGATCACGCCGCCCGTGACGAGCAGGCCGAGCGACCAGTTGCGCACGCGATGGACCAGCCCTTCGGGCAGGGGAATGCGCGGGATCACGCCCGTCCTGGCGGGCGGGCGGCGGCGCGCGGCCGGCTTGGCGCGCGCCGCCGTGCCGCGGCCCGAGCGGGTCGTCACCTGGGCGCGCGCGCGGCTCACTTCAAAGCCTCGTCGATGATTGTCTGGACCAGCGCTTCATAGCTCATGCCGACCAGCTTCGCCTGTTCGGGGACAAGGCTCAAGGGGGTCATGCCCGGCTGCGTGTTCACTTCGAGCAGATAGAGCCCCTCGACCCCCTGCTCGTCGTCCCAGCGGAAGTCGGAGCGTGAGGTGCCCTTGCAGCCGAGCAGGCGATGCGCGCGCAACGCCATGTCGAGACAGGCCTCGGCGATCTCGGCAGGGACGTCGGCCGGGCAGACATGCTCGGTCATGCCGTCCGTATATTTGGCGTCATAGTCGTAGAAGCCGCTGCGCACCTTGAGCTCGGTCACGCCGAGCGCGCGGTCGCCGACCACGGCGGTGGTGAGTTCGCGCCCCTTGATGAACGGCTCGGCCAGAAGCTCGTCGAAATGGGCCCAGGGTCCGTCGACGTGGCGCCCGATCGGGTTGCCGTAATTGCTGTCGTCGCGCACGATCGCCACGCCGACCGAGGAGCCCTCGTTGACCGGCTTCACCACATAAGGCCGCGCCATCGGATCGCCCTGGAACAGGCTTTCCGACTTCACGATCTGCCCGCCCGGCATGCGGATGCCATGGGGGACCAGCTCATTCTTGGTGAGCTGCTTGTCGATCGCGATGACGGAGGTAGCGAGCCCGGAGTGGGTGTAGCGGATCCCCATCAGGTCGAGCATGCCCTGGACGGTGCCGTCCTCGCCCGGCGAGCCGTGAAGCGCGTTGAACACGACGTCGGGCTTGGCCTCGTGCAGGCGCAACGCCACGTCCCGGTCCATGTCGATCCGGGTAACGCGATGGCCCAGCGCCTCGCACGCCTTGGCGACGCCCTCGCCGGAGACCAGGCTGACCTCGCGCTCGGCCGACCAGCCGCCCATCAGGACTGCGACATGGAGGGTCATTTCGCCCTTCCCACACGTTGGATTTCCCATTCGAGCAGGATGCCGCTCTTGTCCCTGACCCGGCGCCGCACTTCCTCGCCCAATTCCTCGATCTCGGCCGAACTGGCGGAGCCGAGGTTCAACAGGAAGTTGCAATGCTTCTCGGACACCTGCGCATCGCCGATCCGCAGCCCGCGGCAGCCCGCCTCGTCGATCAGCTTCCAGGCCTTGTTGCCCTCGGGATTCTTGAAGGTCGAACCGCCGGTCCGGCTGCGGAGAGGTTGCGAGGCTTCGCGCTCGGCGGCGATGCGGTCCATCTCCGCGCCGATCGTGGCGGGATCGCCGGGCGTACCTTCGAACAAGGCTTCGACCACGACCGCGCCCGCGGGCAGTTCGGAATGACGATAAGTATAGCCGAGCTTCGCCGCCGGCCATGTCTCGATCGTGCCGTCGCGCAGCACGACGGTGACCTCGACCAGGATGTCGCTCGCCTCGCGGCCATAGGCGCCCGCATTCATGCGCACCGCCCCGCCGACCGTGCCGGGGATGCCGCGCAGGAATTCGAGGCCGGCGATCCCCGCATCGCGTGCCGCGCTGGCGACGGTGATACCCATCGCCGCCCCGCCCGCGCGCACGCGGTTGCCGGGTTCGATCGAGACCTTGGCGAAAGCCTTGGGCAGCCGCACCACCACGCCGGGCACGCCGCCGTCGCGCACGATCAGGTTGGATCCGACGCCCACCGGCAGCACCGGGGTATCGGGATCGAGCCCCGCCAGGAAGCTCGCCAGATCATTCACGTCGCGCGGACGCACCAGCCACTCCGCCGGCCCGCCCGTGCGGAACCAGATGAAGTCGGCGAGACTGCCCTGATGCTCGGCGTCGCCGTGCAGGGGCGGAAGCGCGTAGCAGGTGGTCACAGCTAACAATCCTCCCCTGTAAGGGGAGGGGGACCATCCGCAGGATGGTGGAGGGGTATCCCCGCTGGAAGAACGGACGATGGTCCGGAAAGGGAATACCCTTCCACCGCGCTGCGCGCAGTCCCTCTCCCCCTCCGGGGGAGGATTGCGAAGGCTCCACTCATGCCTTCGCCTGCTTGATCGCGTCCGCCAGGCCGGCCGCCCATTTGGTGATGTCGCCCGCGCCGAGGCAGATCACCATGTCGTCGGGACGGATCACCTGCGCCAGTTCGCTGGCGAGCTGGTCGGGGCCCGAAATTTCCTGCGCCGCGCGATGGCCACGCATCTTGAGGCCGGATACGAGCGCGCCCGCGTCTACGCCCTCGATCGGCTGCTCGCCCGCGGCATAGACGGGGGCGACATACACCATGTCGGCGTCGTTGAAGGCCGTCTGGAACTCGTCCATCAGGTCGTGCAGGCGGGTGAAACGGTGCGGCTGGACGACCGCGATCACCCGGCCCTTCGCGCCCTCGCGCGCCGCAGACAGCACCGCGCGGATCTCGACCGGGTGATGGCCGTAATCGTCAATGATCGTCACGCCATCGACTTCGCCGACCTTGGTGAAGCGCCGCTTCACGCCCGCGAACTTGGCGAAGCCGGTGCGGATGATGTCGTCCGACACACCCAGTTCCAGCGCAACGCCGATCGCGGCGAGGCTGTTCTGGACATTGTGGCGGCCCGGCATCGGCAACTCGATCCCCTCGATCGAGCGGGTCGATCCATCGCGGTTGCGGATGATGCACTCGTAGCGGTTGCCGCCGGGAATCGGCGTCACGTTGACGCCGCGCACGTCCGCCTGGGCGGAGAAGCCGTAAGTGACGACGCGGCGATCGCGCACGCGCGGGATGATCGCCTGCACCTCGGGATGATCGAGGCAGAGCAGGGCTGCGCCGTAGAAGGGGACGTTCTCGATGAATTCGACGAAGCCGTCCTTCACCTTCTCGAACGAGCCGTAATGGTCGAGATGCTCGGGATCGATGTTGGTGACGATCGCATAGGTGCCGTCGAGGCGGAGGAAGCTGCCGTCGCTCTCGTCGGCTTCGACCACCATCCAGTCCGACGCGCCGAGCCGCGCGTTCGAGCCATAGCTGTTGATGATGCCGCCGTTGATCACGGTCGGATCCACCCCGCCCGCATCCAGCAGCGCCGCGACCATCGACGTGGTGGTGGTCTTGCCGTGCGTTCCCGCCACCGCGACGGTGGACTTGAGGCGCATCAGCTCGGCCAGCATCTCGGCGCGGCGGACGACGGGGATGCGCTTTTCCAGCGCGAGCTCGACTTCCGGATTGCCGCGCTTGATCGCGGTCGAGGTCACGACCAC
>Ga0157372_10005684_pt1 | contig 13270 bp, 17 predicted proteins | sample C55metaG_FD_115307 | JGI IMG/M metagenome (GOLD analysis project Ga0157372, IMG submission 115307) | Corn rhizosphere microbial communities from Kellogg Biological Station, Michigan, USA - C5-5 metaG | ecosystem: Host-associated > Plants > Roots > Rhizosphere > Soil | place: USA: Michigan... | reverse complement strand
TACTCTCGCCGCCGCGCATCCACGCAGCAGGCAACTAACGCCTTCTATTACATCACACGGCCGCCGAGCCGGTCATCGCCCGCCCGTTTACAAAAACGCCACCGACTGAATCCCCGTGACATCAAACCGTTTCCGGCAGCGGATATTCTTGCAACCCACCATGTCGTCCCGCCGCACCATGTAGCTCTGCGCTTTCGCAAAACGAGCTTTATCGCGCTCATCGGCTCCCCTCGGCAATTGGGGCCGTTTACTGCGGATCAGCCAGCTCAGCTGGTAGTCCGCTGCCTGACCGCAATGAGGACAGGTCATCGTGTGGTTCCGCTGCTCTGTCCTCTCATCAAAGAAATCGCGCTCTTCCATCCTCCACCTCCGAGCGTCTTCTACTAACCCTTAGGATGCCCCTGCTCCCTCACTGGAACTCCCGCGAAGTATGCTACATCCCGTCGTCAAGTCTGGGGTACGCTGAATCCTCGGGGGAGGTCGACTGGCAAATGGCGAAAGCAAAGAAGTCTGTCTTCTCCGCAACCAAGGCCGTCAAGGCCAACGCCCGCGAGCGCCTCGGGACCCCGCCGCCTTCCCGCCCCCTGCCGGACCCTAAGCAAAAGGCCACCGCCAAGCCCAAACACAAGGAAACCCTCTCCGACCTTCTCGAACGCCAGGAGGACTAATGACCAGCGGAATAATGACCAACGGACTAATGACCAGAGCTCCCCTCACCCTCGCACTGTTCGCCCTCGCCTCTCTTGCCGCTCCGGCCGTAACCCGCGCCCAGGGCATCCCCCTGCCGAACTCCCAAACCTCCTCCCAGCCGCAGAACGTCCGCTCCATCGCCATCACCGCCACGGATCGCGTCCTCAAACCCGCCGACGTAGCCACCGTGCACATCGGCTACCAGCTCTTCGGCCCTCAGCAATCCGCCCTCTACACCCAGGCCACTAAAACCTCCAACGCCATCATCGACGCCATTCGCGGTGCGGGTGTACCCAACGACGCCATCGAGAGCGAGCAGCAATCCGTCGGCCCAACCGAGCCCTACCAGCTCAACCAGCTCACCCCCGCCGAGCGCGACTCCCATGCCTTCACTGCGCAGCAGAGCTGGACCGTCCGCACCACCCCCGCCGAAGCCGCGCGCATCATCGACCTCGCCGCCAAAGCCGGCGGCAACAAGTCCGGCCAGATCGACTGGAGCCTCAGCGACCCGAACGCCGCCAACGCCGAAGCCGCCGCCCACGCGCTGCAGCGCGCCAAGGCGCAGGCCCAGGCCATGGCGACCGGCCTCGGCGTCCACCTGGGAGCTCTGCTCTACGCCAGCAACGAAGTCCAGGCATCGCCCATCCGTCCGGCTCCCATGATGATGACCGCAGGGCGCGTTGAAGCCAAGGCCGCACAGCCCCTCGCCATCAACAACCGCCAGATCGAGACCTCCGCCACCGTCTACGCCGTCTTCGCCATCGAATAATCCACCTCATGCCCGTCTTCCAATATCGCGATCTCCGCCTCACACCCGACGCCGAGCACCTCTACACCGAGTGGCTCGCCTCACTCGACGCGAGCTTCACCCGCGACACCACCTACGAGGCCCGCTCCGAGATCGTCCGCGACACCCTTCGCACCATCCTCCCGCAGTCGGCCAGCACCATCGTCCGTGCCGCCCTCGACCCGCGCAACATCACCCTCGAGCCTGAGTACTACGGCGACATGGACCCCGAGCGCTACTACCCGCGCAAGCCGCTCATCTGGCTCTGGCTCCAGTTCGACGCCAGTCCCCTCGGTCCCAACCAGTGGCTCGGCGAGCGCCTCCGCCAGATGCTCGGCCGTCACATCTTCGCGCACATGGGCCAGCGCGTGCGCATCTTCCAGCACGTGCAATTCAGCTTCGGCTACAACCTCGAGATCGGCGACGACTGCTGGATCCACCGCCACGTTCTGCTCGACGACCGCGGCGGCATCATCCTCCACGAACGCACCAGCATCTCGGACTACGCCAACATCTACTCGCACACGCACAACATCGTGAACCAGCGCGACGTCACCAACAAGCCCACCGAGATAGGCCCTCGCGCCCGCATCACCTACCACGCCACCGTGCTCGCCGGCACAAGGGTCGGCCCCGACGCCATGCTCGGCGCCTTCGCCCTCGCCACCCGCGACGTCCCGCCCAACACCCTCTCGCTCGGCATCCCCGCCAGACCAAGGCTCACGAAGTAACGGCCGTTGGCAATCCAAATTCACGAATTGGGTACCGCGCTCACGTAGCGGGTATCCACCCGATGCTCGCGCAGAAAATAGACTGTACTTTATATAGAGCGTGGTCTATATTATTGCCATATGCCCACCGAGGTTCGGGTCACCGCTGTGTTCGAGGAGTGGTATTCGGACCTCGACAGTCAGAAGCAAATTTCGATTACGCGGGTTGTGGAAATGCTGAAGATTCTTGGCCCAGTTCTCGACTTCCCCTACAGCAGCGCAATCATCGGTTCAAAAATCGCGATGCGCGAACTGCGGGTGAAGAGCAAGGGAGACCAGATTCGCATCCTGTACACGTTTGACCCAAGTCGCCGCGCAGTGCTGTTGCTCGGCGGCTCAAAGATCGGTGTCGGCGATCGCTGGTACAAAAGGGCGACGCTGAAAGCCGAATGGATTTATGCACAGTATCTCCGCGACGAATAAGCTCCGTCGCCTGTATTGATTCCGCTTCCCGAGCACAGTGCTCGGGCCGCGCCACCAAGTGGAGCTCTCACATATGGCACCCTCTGTTTCACCCAAGCGCTATAAGACATTCGACGAAATCAACACCAAACTCTCACCTGAAACCAAGCAGCGAATCCATGCCGAGGCGCACGTTGAAATTGAGCGCATGGGTTATATGGAACTCCGCAAGGCACTCAAGCTGACGCAGGCAGAGGTCGCAGAGAGACTCCAGATCTCTCAGCCGAGCGTCGCCGCACTCGAGCAGCGCGCCGACGTCATGCTGAGTACGCTGGCGAAGTACATCGAAGCGATGGGAGGCCAACTGGAGATCAACGCGGTGTTCCCGGAAGCCACCTTCAATCTGACCCCCCCAGCGAGAGTATTCCCGGCAGTAGCCCAGGAAGAGGTGAAAGCCACGCGGCGTAAGTCTGCTTAAGAGCTTGCTTGTGGTGAATCTCGAAAATCCCCACAAGAATGATGGCAGTTGGAACGTGACGATGCATTGATAGGCTTCCCTCATTGCCACGAGTATCCATTCGCTACCAATACGCCAGCGGTTCCGGCAGCACCGCTCCGCAGGTGCACTTCCCATCCGGCACCTCAACCGACACCATCTTGTCGCACTCTGGACACCGCACGCGCCGCTCACCCAGATGGTGGGGCACCCACACACCCGTCATGCCGCCGTATCCATATTCCGACCGGTAGTACTTCCCGATCACTGCACGATGCTCCCCCGTCCGCAGAATCGGCGCCATCGACTCCGGCGTCTCCCACGCCGTAATCGTCATCATCCGGTCTCCCACATGGACCGTTACAGCGCTGATGAAACCGGGAATCGCGAGCATCTCCTCCATGATCTTCCGGCCACTCTCCCCAATCGCCAGCTCGTCTTCCTTGTGGCGCGCCGCGATAAAGGTGATCCCGAACGCTCCCGGCACCGCCTTGCTTCCAGTGCTCACGCGAATTCCCGTGCCGAACTCGAACGGCCCAATCGCATGCGGCTGCACAATCACATCCAGCCCCAGCGCCCGCGGCACCGCCCCCGAATCGAAATATCCCTGCACCGAGCGCAGTTTTCCATCCTCAACCACCGCTAAGTCGACGCCGCGCACCTCCACCGCGCGTCCCGTCGGCGGCAGCCCCATCATCGACCCGGTGTTCGTGCCCCGCATCACCCACTCTGCAGACAGCCAGCCGCCATCACCCGCGAAGAATCGAACCATCTCGAACGACAGGTCCGGAAACGCAGCCCACAGCCCGCTCGCGTACGCTCCGATCGCCGCTCCACTCAGCGGCCCGGGCGTTGTGGGATCGCAGTACGTCCCACCTTCGGCAAAGGTCGCAACGATTCCGTCCGCGTCGTGCCGGTTCCACGCGTCCGCGTAGCTCTCAAAAACCTGCAAAGTTGTCGGGGTCATTCGCGGATGCTAACCCGGCACGAATCGCATTCACAACAAAATAGTTCGACCCCACATGCCCATCTCAGCTCAATCCCTCCGGTACTCTAAGAGGCGATGCCTCTTACTGTCGCTCTGGTCATCTTTGAGCTCGTCGTGATGGTTCTGTCCATCTCGCTGCACGATTCCGCCCAGGCCTGGGTGGCCAACCGCCTCGGCGACCCCACCGCCCGCATGATGGGCCGCATCTCCATGAACCCGGTCAAACACTTCGACCTCTTCGGCATGGCCATCTGGCCCATCCTGTTCATCTTCCGCTCGCCGCTCGTGCTCGGCTGGGGCAAGCCCGTCCCCATGACACCTCGCAACTTCCGCAACCCCTCACGCGACGAGATGGTCGCCACCCTCGCCGGCCCCGGCGTGCAGCTCCTCGCCGCGATCGTCGCGCTTCTCATCCTCGTCATCCTGCGTTACGTGCAGCATGACGCAACCCTCTCGCTCGACATCGCCTCGCAGCTCGCGCGACGCAACCCATTCGTGTCCGTGGACAACCTCCCCGCGATCTTCCCGCTCTACCTCTTCCTCTACTTCTGCATCCTCGTCAACCTTCTGCTCTTCGTCTTCAACCTCATCCCGCTTCCGTTCCTCGACGGCGGCAAGATCCTCATCCACTACCTGCCCTACAACGCCGCCAAGACCTACGAGAGCCTGAGCATGTGGATGATGATCGGCTTTTTCTTCATCGGCTTCTACGTCATCATGATCTTCTTCGCCCCGCTGATGACGATCTTCAATACCATGCTGTTCAAGCTCTGACCTCTGCGGCGTCGCCCCGGCCGCTGATATCCTAGAACTTCAGAATCCATGAGCTCTCCGCATCCTTCCCGCACAGCGCCTCGCCCCCGTGTACTTTCCGGCATGCGCCCCACCGGCAGCCTTCACCTCGGCAACTACATGGGTGCGCTGCACAACTGGGTCCGCCTCCAGCACGACTACGACTGCTACTTCTTCATCGCCGACCTGCACGCCCTCACCACCGACTACGCCGACCCCAGCCGCGTCAAGCAGAACATCTTCGAGATCGCACTCGACTTCCTCGCCGCCGGCCTCGACCCCGGCCGCTCCGTCATCTTCAAGCAGTCCGACGTCAAGGAGCACGACCGCCTCCTCACCCTCTTCGGCATGTTCACCCCCCTCGGCTGGCTCGAGCGCGTCCCCACCTACAAGGACCAGCAGGCCGAGCTCACCGAAAAAGACCTGAACACCTACGGCTTCCTCGGCTACCCGCTCCTCCAGGCCGCCGACATCCTGCTCTACAAGCCCGACTTCGTCCCCGTCGGCGCCGACCAGGTCGCACACGTCGAGCTCACCCGCGAGGTCGCCCGCCGCTTCAACAGCCTCTACCCCGGCGACTTCATCCTCTCCCCCGAAGCCGCGCCCTGGGAGCTACCCGCCATCCTCGAGAAGGCCCGCAAGCTCGCCGGCGAGCCCAAAGACTCCACCCGCACCGACTTCTCGCCCGGCCAGCTCTTCGCCGCCGCCGAGCAGACCAGGAAGCTCTCGCCCTTCGGCCGCCGCGACATCCTCCCCGAGCCCAACGTCCTGCTCACGCCCTCGCCCAAGCTCCCCGGGCTCGACGGCCGCAAGATGTCCAAGAGCTACAACAACACCATCGCGCTCTCCGAGTCCGAAGACAGCATCCGCGCCAAGCTCAAGGTCATGGTCACCGACCCCGCGCGCGTCCGCCGCGACGACCCCGGCAACCCCGACCTCTGCCCCGTCGGCGACCTTCACAAGGTCTTCTCCGACGCCGACACCATCGCCAAGGTCTACGATGGCTGTACGCGCGCCAGCATCGGCTGCATCGAGTGCAAGAGCTGGGCCGCGGACGCGATCATCCGCACCATCGCTCCCATCCAGGAGCACCGCCGCGACCTCGAGCGCCGCCCCTCCGTCGTCAAAGACGTACTCGCCAACGGCAAGGAGCGCGCCACCAAACGTGCCGCCGAAACGCTCGCCGAAGTCGAACACGCCATAGGATTGTCGTAGCAATGGCCGACGAACAGCAAAACCCGAACTCAGAACTGAAAACTGAAAACTCCGAACTGGAACGACAAGGCTCACAGCTCGAAGCTGACAGCTCACAGCTGAACGCCGAACCAACGCAGGTTCCGGAGCCGGCACAAGCCCCTGCCGAGCCCTTCCGCCTCGAATCGCAGCAACCGCCGCCCCCGCCAGAGCCCAAAAAGCCCGCCCCGAAGAAAGACCCCGAAGAGGCCTCCCAGTCCCCCTTCACCGTCACCGTCGGCCAGGTCTACGACGGCCCCTTCGACCTCCTGCTCGACCTCATCCGCAAGCAGAACATCGACATCTACGACATCCCCATGGCGCGCATCACCGCGCAGTTCCTCGAGTACACGCGCCACCTGCAGCAAACCGACGTCGACTCCGCCGGCGAGTTCGTCTACACCGCCTCGCTGCTCATCCACATCAAGTCCCGCATGCCCCTCCCCCGCGACCCGGCCGAGCTAGGCGACCTCGGCAACAACGAGGACCCGCGCCGCGAGCTCGTCGAGCGCCTCCTCGAGCACGAGCGCTTCAAAGCCGCCGCGCAGATGCTCAGCCAGAAGCAGCAGATCGAGGAAGCCACCTGGACCAAGCCCGGCATGAAAGAGTTCCTTAAGGATCAGGGCCTCGAGTCCACCGAAGAAGAGCGCGAGATCGCCGCCGACACCGTCGACCTCGTCCGCGTCTTCCAGGAGATCCTTCAGCGCCTCCGCGACCGCCCCGTCCACAACATCGACGAGGACACCGTCACCGTCGGCCAGATGATCGACTTCGTGAAGCGCCGCCTCACCATGGAGGACCGCCCGGTAAGCCTGCGCAAGCTGCTCGCGAACACCCGCTCCGAGCGCGCGCTCATCTGCACCTTTCTTGCCATGCTCGAGCTCGTTCGCCTGCAGGCCATCCTGCTCCGCCAGGCTGACTCCCTCGGCGACATCCTCATCAAGAAGGCCCACCACTTCGACGAAATCATGGCCGACGAAAGCATCGCCCGCGACGACTGGAGCTAGTTCTCCGCAAGCAAAACGGGGTGACCCTCAGGCCACCCCGTTTTCTATTGCCGCGGTTCTCTAGTGCTGTTCGTGCCCGTGCTCTCGCTCATGCCCGCGGCCGTCGCGCATCTCGTTTCCATGGAACTCGTGGAAGTCGCGATGGTGGTCGAAATGTTCCTCGTGGCCCGGGTAGGAGCCGTGGTATCCATGGCGCCCGTCAAAGCGATTGTCCACATGGCCGTAGAAGTTATGCGGGCCGTGGTACCAGGGGCCGGCGCCGACGAACACGCCATTCGTGAACCATTCCGGACCGTAGTAGCCGTAGGGCGCGCACTGATACGGCGAGTAGTCATAGTAGCCATACGGACAAACCGGTTGCGGGCCGATATTCACCCCAAACGAGACCTGGGCCGGACTGGGAACCGCTGTGCCAAAAGCCAGGGCAGCCGCGGCAAGTGCTGGTACAAACGCATTCAGCTTGCGCATAAAGTCACCTCGACAGGATTGGAAGGGCAACACGACCTGTCGGTTGTTCCACCGGCGCCCCATCCGGCGAACATTCCGCAGCGATATCACCAAAAAGGTTGTCTTCTTAGGTCACTTTTTGGTGACGGTACCAAAGTGTGACCAACAGAGATGTTGCACCCTGACACAGGACCTCTATACTCAGACTCACCAGAAGCACGAACAAACGAATTTGGCAACCCCTAATTCGGACTAGCGCGTACCACCAAGGTCCAAGGCTCACGCGGGTTACTCGTGTTTGCTGCCCTTTTGAAGCACACTCGCCAATGCCAGGAACAATTCCTGGTTCTAGGCAAGGCTTCTGAAGGCTGGTTGGAGTTCCTCGGCTCCTGGCAGGACCGCCGGATTTCAGAACGTCCTGATTTGCTTGTAAGGAGAAGCTCTTATGCTCAAACTCGTGAAATTCGCTCTTATCGCACTGGCGGTCTCCCTGTTCGTCCCCTCACTGGCCAACGCCGCGACCCGCGCCACGTGGAGCCCCTGGATGGCGCTGCCCAACGCCAATGGTGTTGAGGTCAGCTTCAGCCAGGTCAACGACAACATGTGCACGTGGATGATCCGCAACACCGGCAGCACCACCCTGCGCTCGCTGGAGTTCACCTACACCTACACCCAGGCCGTGCAGCAGGGCCAGGCCACCGGCCGCGACATCCTGATGGAGCCGCTGAAGCCAGGCAGCCGGACCGGCGGTGCCACGCAGTTCGGCGCCGAGACAGGCAAGTGCCCGTCCACGCTCGTCGTCAGCCACATCGAGTGGGCTCGCTGACCCTCGAAAGGTTTCTCGGGTGCCCGGCTCGCGAACTCGTTTCGCGAGCCGTGTCCGTTTAACATCGCGAACCTGGATATGATTGGGAGTGCCTTCTAAACACCATTTCGTGTTGACATTCGCGACCATGAAACATCTAATAACTGAAGGCACAAAAATCCCTCGGCGGCTGTCACCGTACCGAGGGGTGTTTGAACTACAGCTTAGCTACGATCACCAACGCTGTCAGGATCAGAGCAACGACAACGACCACAAGGGTCCCTGGAATCGATACTGATCCTTGAGCTTTGGCATTACCGAACATTGCCATTGTCCAGTCTCCTTTCTTTACGGAACGCCCCGGAGCGCTAACTCCGGGGCGTTCTCTATTTCGCACAGGGCGAAACTTTTTGAACTCACTCCCGGTTTTGTGCTCTGTGCGCTTGCAGCCAGAAAGAAGACAGCTCATTATCGCACCCCGACCCACTTACGCTTTTTTAGCGTGGCGGAACGAGTCCGCATGTCGAGGGTGGGTCGCGGGCTGTATCCAGATCAGGCGAACCGCCTACTTCCTCCGCCTTGTCTTCCCTGGGCCCTGGGCCCCGGCACCTGTCCTCTTCCTCTTCGGAGGCACTGGCTTCTTCAACTGCGCAGCCTCCGGCAGGGTCTTCTTCCGTTCGACGGATTTCCCCGCAGCCGCGCGATTCAGAGCCTGCACCTCGCCCTGCGTCAGCTCGCGGAAGCCTCCCGGCGGCACGTCGAGCGTCAGCGCTCCATAGCCAATGCGCCGGATCTTCTCGACGTGGTGGCCCACCTCCTCGAACATCTTTCTCAACTGCCGGTTCCGCCCCTCCGTCAGGGTCACCTCGAACCAGGGGTTGTCGCCGCTGCGCACCTGCTCGATCTTTGCCGGCTGCGTCATCACTCGATCCCGCCGTCCGGCGCGGACCTCATTCAGCCGGCCGCGATCGATCATGATGCCCTGCCGAAGCTGCTCCAGTACTTCGCCTGACGGCTTCCCCGCGACCTTTACCAGATACGTCTTCTCCACCCCGTTGCTGGCCTTGGAGAGCCGGTTCGCCAGCCCGCCGTCGTTGGTCATCAGCAGCAGGCCCTCGCTCAGATAATCCAGCCTTCCCACCGGGTAGAGCCGTGGCATCCGCTTATGTTCGCCCGTCACCTTCTTCTGCGCGGACTCGCCCAGCAGGTCGGCAACCGTGGGCCGTCCCTCCGGATCGTCCATCGTCGTCACGTAGCCCCGGGGCTTGTTCAGCAGAAAATAGCGCTCCGCCTCGCGGCCATGCAGCAGCTTGCCGTCCACACGAATGTGATCCCGGCTCGGATCGGCCTTCGTCCCCAGCTCGGTCACGGTCTGGCCGTTCACCTGGACACGGCCCTCAAGAATGATCTGCTCGGCTGCCCGCCGGCTCGCGACCCCGGCCTGCGCCAGGATCTTTTGCAGCCGCTCGCCGCTGCGCGGAGACTCCTCGGATGACGCCTTCATAAGCTTCATTATGCGGCCTCCCAACCAGTCTGATTTGTTCCCGGTCGCTAGGCTTTCCACGAGCCCAATACGTGTAAGCTCTCCAGTCCTTTGTTTTCAATATTTTGCAACATAAGGTCCACCCCTAAGTCTTGTCTTTTGAAGATTTTGCGCAAAAACAGGGGGGAGGGGGGTGCAAAGGCAACCAATCCCCGATCCATCGCTCTCCGACAGGTGCAAAATTGCTGATTCTATGGGCCTCGCTCGTGAGACGACAGCCATCCAACGAATTCGTGGCTGAAGTTGAGCCATGGAAAGCAGAAGCACGGGGCTCCGGTAACTGTCTCCGGAAACAGACACGCATGGCAACCGGGCCCCGGATGCAGCATCAGGAGATGACTCGTATGCGATTGCTGAAGCCCATTGCAACAACCGCCCTCTCGTTCGCCTTTCTGGCGGCGGGCGCCCTGGCCCAGAACCAGCAGAGCACCCAGTCGACCACGCAGTCCACGACGACGACGGATGCCTATGGACAGACCCAGACTCAGACCCAGCACAAGTCGAAGAAGACGCAACAGACCACGCTGCCGGATGGAACCACGGTGACCACGCAACAGCGGACCAACGCCAATCACTACGACGCCAACGGCAATCCGGTCGCTGGGCAGCGCACCACCACGAACTCTCAGGACACGGTAAGCCCTGACGGGCAGACCCGCACCCACACTGAGACCCAGACCAACACGCAGTCCAACCCCGACACCCCTCCGCCTCCCCCGCCTCCAACCACGCCTCGCTAAGAGGTAACGGGCGCGAAAAACTCAAAGGCGCAGCCTATTGGCTGCGCCTTTTGGGTGTTGGCGAGGCTGGTGTCGACTAATCAGGTAATGGCGAGCGCGATGACTCGGAGGTCCAGTGGCCCCTCGGTTTCTGTTAGGGCCGAAGCACCGTCAGCCCGAGAGCATCTCAGGTCCGTTGTTTCGCACGTTGCCCACGGCAGGATTAGCCGGACGCATCTCCATCTCGTCGGACGGAAGAGGTCGCAGCAGGTCGAGGGGCGGTTGCTCGGATGGCTCGCGGTCTAACCAACGGTCGTAGTCACGCGGCCGCAGGATCACCGGCATCCGATCGTGAATCGATGCCATCAACTCATTCGCAGCCGTTGTCACAATGGCGTAGGACTGCAACCAGCGTCCATCTTTGTCCTTCCAGGCATCCCACAGGCCGGCAAAGGCAAACATCCGCCCATTGGCGAGGTCGATGGTGTACGGCTTCTTCTCGCCTTTCTTGTCCCACTCATAGAAAGCGGATGCCGGCACCAGGCAGCGCCGCTTCCTGAAGGGCTCGCGCCATGTTCGCGAGGTCGCTATCCCCTCTGACTTTGCATTGATGGTGGAGAGCCCTTTGATTTCGCTGAGCTCCTTGGTGAAGAAGGGAATCAGGCCCCAGCGTGCCAGCACCATCTCACGTTCGCCTGTCTCGCGGCTGTCGCGAATGATGGGCTGGAATGTCGTCGGCGCGATGTTGTAGTCCGCTTCCGGCATCGCGAAGTCGGGCACGTCTTTGACGTGAAATGCTTCAGCGATCTTCTGTTTATCGCCTCTTCGGGCGTAGCGTCCGCACATCGACTAGTCGAGGGCCTTGCGCAGGGGAAGAGTGTAGTGCGGCTCGTTGCCGCGCGGGCGCTCCAGTGGAGGGATCGTCGCGGGATCGAGCGGCTGATCCGGCGGCTCGTCGCCGTCGCCTTCGGGCGTGGCGAGCGGGACGTCGGGCTCCTCGTCAGGCACGAAGTCAGGCGGGTCGGTCGGCGGAATGTCGGAGTAGGGCTTCATTTGGCTCTTGGGATCCGCGAGGCCCGGAGGGCGGATGGGAGGAAGTATAGGCCTGATCGCCCTCGGGACGGAAGGCATACCCCAGTGCTACAAGGCTCTGTTTCTTTCCTGTGGGTTAAGCCCCGTTGTCTTCTTCGCGGGACTGAACCTCGGCATCGAGCGCCGGGCTGTCCTCGGCTTCATCGAGCGGAGCGTCTTCGGCGGCGTAGTTGGGTGGCAGGCCGGAGATGCGGCCGTCGGTGAGGACTTCGTCGGCGACGTCGCCAGGGACAGCGGAGGGGCCAGCCTCGTTGAGGTTTTCTTCGCTATAGGGCTCGCCGTCAGGCTGCGACTCGTGCACGTTGATATTGGCATCCTCGACGGAGCGGCGCGTTCCGGGCTCGGCGGATGGCATCGGGATCTCCTCCTGGACGGCTTCGGCAAACTCGCCGGCCATCTTCTCGAACTCTTCGATGCTGGGAAGCTCGTTGAGGTCCTTGAGGCCGAAGCGTACGAGGAAGTCCTTCGTTGTTTTGTAGAGGATAGGGCGGCCGATGACCTGTTTGCGGCCCGCGGTGGCGACGAGCTTGCGCGCCATGAGCGAGCCGACGACACCGCCAGAGTCGACGCCGCGAATCTCGGAGATCTCGGGCGCGGTGACGGGCTGCTTGTAGGCGATGACAGCGAGGGTTTCGAGCGCCTGGAGAGAAAGCTTCAGTGGCGGCTTGAGCGATTTGACGAACCCGCGAACGGCGTCGTGGTACTCCGGCTTGGTGGCGAAGCGGAAGCCTCCGGCGACCTCACGGATCTCAAGGCCGCGCTCGTCCGAGGCGTAGTCGTTCATGAGTTGGTCGAGCAGCGAGCGGAAGTAGTCGCGGAGGCGGCGGTCACGTGCGCGGGCGGCGGCGACGCCGGCCTTGGCGTCGGCTTCGGCGGCTTCAAGGGTCATCCCATGTGCGGGTCCTTCGACTTCGGCGGGCTCTTCGACGGACTCTTCGGTCGAAGGAGCAGAGGCTTCCGCCGGAGCTGAAGTTTCAACGGGATCGCCCATCGCCTCAGCGTTGAGCGCCTCGGGATCAGGGGCGTCTCCCTCTGCTGCTTCCTCGAGCGGCAGCGACTCCTGCTGGGCAGCGAGGGTGTCGAGCTCGGCCTGCGCCTCTTCGCTGAGCAGGCTGACGAGCTGGGCGAGCGTGACGGGCTCTTCGGATGCGTAGATGACGGCTTCGATCTTGGCTTTGAGACTCATTGGGGGACAGGCTTGAGTGTATCAATCGGAGCGGGATGTTAGTTTGGACAGCAAATCTTTGATTTGAGGAGATCGGAGCCGAAATGCGCCGTCGTCAGTTTCTTCAAACATTGCCCGCTGCTGCTGCAGGAGCGGCCATTCTGCCGAATTTGAACATGGAAGCACAGAGCGCAAACGGACCGCAGAGCGACGCGGAACTGCCGAAGTTTCAGGCGGCCGGGGAAGAAAGATTCCGGCGGCCGGATGTGCACGCGGGGGACCGGCCGGCGGGCGCGAGCTTTGCGACGCGCTCGGCGGCGATGGGATGCAACGG
>Ga0157372_10005683_pt1 | contig 13271 bp, 6 predicted proteins | sample C55metaG_FD_115307 | JGI IMG/M metagenome (GOLD analysis project Ga0157372, IMG submission 115307) | Corn rhizosphere microbial communities from Kellogg Biological Station, Michigan, USA - C5-5 metaG | ecosystem: Host-associated > Plants > Roots > Rhizosphere > Soil | place: USA: Michigan... | reverse complement strand
GAAGGCGTCATGGCTGCGCGACACGTCAACGTGGCCGGCAAGACTGTGATCCTCGATGTGCCGATTGAGAAGAACTATGCGCCGAACGTGTTTCTCAGCGTCACGTTCGTAAAAAACGGCGACATGTACACGAGCGATCAGCGCCTGGTGGTTCCCGCACGCGACAAGATGCTGAGTCTTGAAGTCATCTCGAACAAAAATGAATACAAACCACGCGAAACCGCGTCGTACACGATTCTTGCTCGCGATGCGAATGGCGCGCCTGTACCCGATGCTGAGGTGAGTCTCGGCGTGATTGACGAAGCTATCTACAGCCTGTCGCCGGACTACTCGGGCAACATTCGTCAGCAGTTTTACGGCATGCGCTACAACTCGGTCGAGACGCATCTATCAATCTCGTATTACTTCAGAGGTTTCGCCGGTGAGAAGCCTGTCGATCTTGCGAGCACCAAACCTTCATATCAACTGGCGGACTTCAAGGCCGAAGGCGAACAAGTCCAGCCGATGATTCGCAAGGACTTCAAAGATACTGCGTACTGGGAACCGAGCGCGGTCACGGGCAAAGACGGACGCGCGACAGTGAAGTTTCGTTTGCCTGACAACTTGACAACGTGGCGTGCAACCGCGCGTGCCGTCACCACCGACACGATGGTCGGCGTGTCGCGGCATAAAGTCATTTCGCGGAAAGACGTGATCCTGCGACTCGAAACGCCGCGGTTCCTCACGCAGGGCGATACCGTTACGCTGTCTGGAATCGTCCACAACTACCTGAAACAAGATAAGTCAACGCAGATCTCGATTTCCATTTCCGGTGCGCAGTTGGTTGGACCAGCGTTACAAATAGTAAACATTACGAGGCAGGGAGAACATCGCGTCGACTGGAAGATCTCTGCGCCGCAGACCGGTCAAATAACGCTTCTGGCGAAGGCTTTGACGGACACGGAATCGGATGCAGTCGAATTAACTCTCGACGTTGTTCCGCGTGGGCTGCACGAAAACAAAACTGAAAGATGGACCACGACTGACGACACGGCGCAACAGGAATTCTCTCTGACTCTGCCGGCGAACACTGACGTAAACTCGCGCATGCTGCAAATCGAAGTCGCACCGTCGATTGCGGGAACTTTGTTCGGCGCTCTCGACTATCTCACGACATATCCATATGGCTGCACGGAGCAGACTATGTCGAGTTTTCTCCCGAACATCATCGTTTCGCAGACGTTGAAGGAGTTCAAGTCGACTTCAATTCGCAACTCGAACGATTTGAAGAAGAAAGTGGAGCAGGGTCGAAACCGTCTTTACTCTTTTCAGCACGCGGATGGCGGTTGGGGATGGTGGCAGAACGACGAGTCAGATCCGTTTATGACGGCATATGTCGTCGATGGTCTGACACTCGCGAAGCAGGCGGGGTTCGACGTCGATGAAGAGCGCCTGGCACGCGCGCGTGAGAAGTTGCAGAGCATGCTCGATGCGGGTGTTCAAAACGCGGAGACACGTGCGTTCATGGTCTATGCGTTGACGGAGAGTGGTGGCGTTGATTCGAGGCACGTCGAGAAGCTGTTTGCGGAACGAAACAATCTTCAGCCGTACGGCCGCGCGCTGCTGGCGTTGACTCTGTCATTGCAAAAGAACCAGCGTGCGTTGGCGGTCGCAAACGACATCGAGCGCTCTGCGGAAGTTGCGAAGTCATCCGCTCACTGGGAATCAAAGCGCCAGGCAATGCTTGATTTCGATCCGGAAAATTCAACTGAAGGAACGGCGTTGTCGTTGAAAGCACTCGCGCGCATTAAGCCGGATAGCTCGTTGCTTCCGCTCGCTGCGCGCTGGCTCGTGGCGGAAAGGAGAAATGGTTACTACTGGAGTTCAACGAAAGACACGGCGTTTGCGTTCTTTGGACTCATTGACTACGTGAAAGTCAGCCGTGAGTTGACGCCGTCGTATACGCTGGAAGTTTATTTGAACGGTGAGACAGTGCTGGCGCAGCACGTCGGCGATGCGCAAACATTTTTAGTGACTCGCAAAGGCACTGCTGTTGGTGAGACAAATCACGTTCGCGTGGTAAAGCGCGGCAAAGGGGCGCTCTACTTCGCAGGAAACGTCGAGTACTACACGAACGACGAATACGTGAATGTACACAGCTCTTCCGACCTGGAGGTGACACGAGAGTACAGGCGGCTCGCAGTCGAACAGGATGGTTACAAGTTGAAGTGGGTCACGTCACCATTGACCGGTGAAATTAAATCCGGCGATCTGATCGTGGTGCAGTTGCGGCTGCGAGGAAAGAAGGCGCGGTACGTGATGTTGGAAGATCCGATTCCGTCCGGAGCTGAGCAACTCGAGGCTGTGGGGAATATGAATTTGGATTACACGGATTCGGGATGGAGCGACTGGTACAGCTCGCGTGAGTTTCGCGATCGTCGCACGGTGTTCTTCTTCGATCGGTTCGATGGAGATGTGAAAGTGCGGTACGCGATGAGAGTGCAGGTGCCGGGTGATTTTGTGGTTGCACCCGCGCGCGCGGAGCTGATGTATGAACCGTCGGTTTTTGCGAATACGGCGACTGGGCGGTTCCAGTTTTTAGATGGTACACAAAAAGGCACAAAATAATGTTTACAGAATCAATTAACGCGATTGTTACCGCTGGGCGGGCACTCTTCAAAAATCGTCGAGCACTGACGGTTATCCTGCTCTCATACGCAGGCTTGCTGACAGCTCTTTATCTGCTTGTGAGCACACGCGAGGCCACGATGTCGCAATTAGTTTTGACGATGACGCTTGTTGTCGTCGCTCCCGCGCTGTTCTTCTTGTTGCAGGCTTTGAGTGTTAGCTACACGAGTGGTCCAGTCTCCCCACGACTCATCCGCAAGTGTTTTAAGTTGATTGTCGTTAGCGTGCCGGTGATCGGAATAACTCTTCTCAGCCTCTATGGTCTGAACAAAGTAGATTCATACGCGACGGTCGTTACCACATTACGCTACTTGCTGATCGGCGTAGTCGCTCCGCTGCTTGCGATTCAGCTCTGGATCGGGACGAGTCTGCGAAAGGTGTTTGCACCGCAGCCAGTGTTTGTTTATGCGCTTGGATTTCTGATCTTCGCGGTCGCTCCATATTTTTTAATCGTCAAAACGCTCCCGATGGAGCGTGCATGGCTGGAAGTCTCACTCCTGCTCCTGCGCCTGTCGACTGCCGCTCTTCTCATCCTGCTCGGGTGGGTCACCACCGTCGGCGCGATCTCCGTCCTAAACCACCGCAATGAGCAGATATAAAACAACTCTTGCTGCCATTGTGCTGCTTGTGGGTTCTTGTTTTGTGCTCTCTCGTGAGCCCTCACACAAGGAAACATCGCCCGTACGTGAAGACACACGACTCCAGGCAATCGCGACAGCCGCGTTGGGGAACCGCGAAGGCGCGATCGTAATCGTCGATCCGCGAACCGGACACGTTCTGGCTGTTGTAAATCCGAAGCTGGCGTTCGAAAGCGCCTTTCCTCCGGGCTCGACGATCAAACCTTTCATGACGCTTGCCCTGATGCGCGCAGGAGTAATCACGGCCGACACTCGCATGCGCTGCCGGCACAGGTACAAGCGTACGGATGTCGTCGATAGTTGTTCGCATCCTCGCAACCTCGCGCCGTTCAATCCTTCTGAAGCGTTGGCCTACTCCTGCAATTACTACTTCGCCACACTCGGCGAGCGGCTGGAAGAAGATGACGTCAGTCGCATACTCACTGATTTCGGGTTTGAACAAATAGCTCGTGGGAGGTGGCAACCAGAAAGCGCCGTCGGCGAGGGTGGATTTCTTCAAGTGACGCCGATGCAGTTGGCGATGGCATACGCGGCACTCTTCAATGGGGACAAAGTGCTGACAAAGGAGCGCGCCATATTGCTCGCCGGAATGCGCGGCGCAATCACATTCGGCACCGCCAGGAAAGCACAACTCGATTCTCTTCCCTCTTTCATTGTTGGAAAGACGGGGACGTCAACACCGCTTCAGGGTTTTCGGCCGCAAGGCTGGTTCGTAGGTATTGCGTTCCCTTCAATGACAAAAACCGATCCGGCAGATGCACAACTCCTGGTTGTTGTTTACCTCAAGAACGCGCATGGCTCCGACGCTACTGAACTCACGCGTTCGATCTTCGAAGAGTTTTCCGGTGCGCCGTCATCAAAAACATCTTCAACCTATGTGACGGTTAAGCAAGTGAGCGCGAACACCACGCGCCGCATGCCACTCGAAGATTACGTTCGTCAGGTCGTCGCGAGTGAAGCGAGTGTCGAAGACGAGTCCGAAGCGCTGAAGGCACTCGCCATTGCCGCTCGCACGTATGCCTTGAAAAACCTCGGACGCCACCAGCAGGAAGGCTACGACTTTTGCAGCACAACGCACTGCCAGCGCTTTGCGACAGTCGAAGCTCGGCCGGCGGTCGCCTCGGCAATCAAAGAAACGGCCGGTTTGGTGTTGCAGGATGGTCGCGATCAAATGGCCGATGTGTATTACAGCGCTTCGTGCGGCGGAATGACTGCAAACCTGAAAACCATCTGGGGCGCAGAAGATGCTCCGGAATATTTGCGCGGCGTGCGAGATAACTATTGCAACTCGGGTTCTCATTATCGCTGGACCGACGTGATCTCATCTAAGAACCTGGTTGACGCTCTACGCAGCGATCCACGGACAGATGTCGGTGAAACAATTCGCGACATTTCGGTGGCGAAGTACGATCAAACCGGTCGCGCCGAAGTGGTGTCGATTGTCGGCGACCGTTCACGGACGATAAATGGTTGGGAATTCAAGCTCATCGTCGGTCGTGCATTGGGTTGGCAGTTGTTGAAAAGCTCGCGCTTTAGTGTTTCGCGATCTGGATCGGAATTTGTATTTCGAGGAGGTGGTTTTGGACACGGTGTGGGCTTGTGCCAGGAAGGATCGCACGTGATGGCCCAGCGAGGACAATCATTTCAGCAGATCCTGGCGCACTACTTTCCCGGCACGCGTGTGAGGGCGGGCGCGGAGACGAGGAGACGCGGGGACACGGAGACACGGGGACGCGGAGACACGGAGTACTTCCCCGCGTCAGCCCGTCGCCGTGTCTCCGCGTCGCACTTTACGTTGATCTATCCGCAATCAGTCGACGAGCGAGAGGCCGAACAAGTGCTCAGTCTTCTTGAGGCACATAGATCAGAACTTCTGCGTCGTGTTTCGGCGGCTGGAATTCAGCCCGCGTTTCCAGAGCTCGAAATCGTTATCAACGAAACAACCGGTGATTTCACCGGACGCACCGGCATGCCATCCTGGGCCGCAGCCGCAACCAAAAACAATCGCGTCGAGCTACAGCCGCTCAAGCTACTGAAGCAGCGGCGAATTCTCGAAACAACCCTGCGCCACGAACTCGTACATGTACTCGTTGATGCGGTAGGCAACGCACAAACGCCGGGCTGGTTGACGGAAGGCATGGCAATCTATGTCGCAGGTGAAGGAAAAATGATTGCACAGCGCGCGCCAACATCTATCGAGGAAGTGGAACACGCACTTGCCGGTGCCAGATCGGCCGGCGACATGCAAACAGCCTACGCAGGGGCGTACAATCTGGTCCGGCGACTCATCCAAAGCGACGGCGAGCTGAACGTTTGGAAACGGATCGCGAATCGAAGATATAGTGCTTAGTGCTTTGTGCTTTGTGCTTTGTGCTTTGTGCTTTGTGCGAACCAAGTACAAAACACAAAGCACTAAGTACTAAGTACTAAATACAACAAAGGTAAAAGTAATGATTGTCATCATTCGCCCGGCAATGGCCGCATTGTTACTTCTGATCACCCTCACGGCCACGACCATCGCGCAGCAAAAACGTCAAACGCCTGCGAAACCGCAACCGAAGCCTACGACACCTGCTCCTGCCCCGACGTTCGACACGCTGGTCCCTGCGGAAAGCTACACGCTGTATGGTGAGGTCAGAAACGTAGGCACTTTGATTCAATCCAATGCTGTGAATGAAGTCCTCGAACCGATACTGAGCCTCGCTGGACCACCAAAAGAATTCAAGTCTCTCGTGAAGTGGCTGAACACGCACGCAGAAGATCTGATGTCGTCACGGTTGCTGGTCGCAACGTGGCCCACCAGCAAGAACGTACCCGAGACACTCGTCGCGATCGAATTCGCTTCAGCAGAAGACGCTGCTAAGTTTGCGACGAAACTCAATCAAATGCTGCCGGCAGTGCTGCCACCTGTTCCGGCGCCGACTCCGGAAGGGCAACCTCTAAATCCGAAAGCACCCGCTCCGCCACCTGAACCTGCTTATCGTTTGCAACAAGCGGGTTCGCTAATCCTGCTGACACAACGGCCACTGGATCTCAAAAAACTCAAACCTGCCGGCGGAAAACTTCTCGGCGAGGACAATAGTTTCAGGGCCGCGCGCAACCGTTTCAACTCCGAGCCAATCTTCGTGTTCATCGACATGAAGCTCATCCAGCGCCAGCAGGAAGAGAGTCGCAAGCAAATCGCAGAAGAGGTGGCACAGCGCCCCATCGTGGCCGTTAACCAGGACTTGAAGAAGCAGGAAGAGGCGCAAGCAGAAAAGAAGTCGGAAGAACCTCCGGAGCCCGATCCGGAGCCGGAGTTTGTGCCGGAAAAGCATATGGACTTCGAGCTAAGTGCGTCTGCGGAGACGGAAAAAATCGATCCAATCTCGAGTGCCTTAACCATGATGGCGTCTTCGTTCTTCAGTGGTGAATCAAATTGGCCTGATGCGATCGGCCTGTCTCTCTCGTTTGAAGGCGATTCGTTCGATGTACGCGCGTTGCTCGTCAACTCGCCGGGCGAAAAAAGCGATACGATTCCGTTTGTTCCAATGCTGGTCCCTGGTCCACCGCTCGCCTCTGAGGCCTCTACTATTCTTCCCGCCGACACCGAATTGTTTGCGACGATGTCACTCGACTTGCCTCAGATCTACGCAACCATGTCCAAGCCTCGGCCCAACGCGATGTACTACACGAGTCGCGGCAATGTTCAAACTGACGGACCTTTTGAGCCACCGTTTGCGGCGATCGAAAAGCAATTGAAGATGAATCTGAAAGACGATCTTCTGCCTTTGCTCGGTTCGGAGATCGCGATACGACTGCCAGTCACCGGCCTGGATGTGTTTGGAGTTCCGAGAGGGCCTGCGCCCGTATCAAATACGCCAGACAACTCAACGGCTGAGAAGTCATCACCCAAAACGCCGGTATTGGTGATTTCCGTGAAAGACAAAGAAGGCATGCGTGCTTTTATGCCGAAGTTCGTGGAGGCAGTTGGCTTCAAAGGAGCAAGCGCATTCGCGAACACGGAACGAAAAGAAGATACGGAGCTGGTCTCGTATGTAAATCTTTTCGCTTACGCTTTCATTGGTGACTTCCTCGTGATTTCGTCGGATGCGGCCGCCACGCGACACGTGGTCGACTCCTACTTGAAACACGAGACGCTTTCGTCTGACAACAACTTCAGAAGCTACACGCGCTGGCAACCACGACCAGCGTACGGGCAGCTCTATATCTCACCGGCGCTGATGGAAAGCTACAAGAGTTGGATCTTAGCGCCGAGCACGCGTCTGAACGATCAGACAAAGGCATTTATGCTGCGGCTGGTGGCGGGGGCGCAACCAATCACTTATTCGCTTTCGAACGAGGGCTTTGGACCATTACATGAACTTCATGTGCCGAGAAACCTGATCCTCATGGCAGTCGCGGGGATTTCAAGCGAAACGAATCCCACGCCGGTGCAGCGGAATGAGGGATCCGCGATTGGATTGATGTACGCGATCGCAAGTGTTCAAGAGCAGTTTAAGAAATATAAAGGCGCGGGAAGTTACGGGACGTTGGAGCAGTTGATTGCGGCGGATCTGATTCCGAAGGAGCTCGTTGAGAAAACGGGTTACAAGTTCGAGATCACGTTCACGGGCGATAAGTTTGAAGTGTACGCGGTGCCGGTGGAATACGGGAAGACTGGAACGATGTCGTACTTCATCGACCAGACCATGGTCCTGCGCGGCGCCGACCGTGGTGGCGCCTCCGCCATCAGCTCCGATCCGCCAATCCACTAAACTAGCGTTTTGCCAAACGACCCGACGCTACCGCGTTACGGTACTGACCTCGTCCAAGTTCGTACTTGGATACAGTCAGTACCGTAACGCGGTAGCGTCGGGTCAACCTTAAGCATCACAAGTTCTCAATCTCCACGGGCTCGATGGGTTCCGCGAGTTGGAAGCCGAAGACGCGTGAGTAGAAGTACAACTCGCCATCCAGCGCGCGTTTGATGTTCTTCGCCTGCCTGAACCCGTGCTGCTCGCCCGCAAACGCCACGTATGAGACCGGAATTCCCTTCCCTCTGATCGCCTCAACCATCGTCTCCGCCTGATCCGCCGGCACCACCTTGTCTTCCAGCCCCTGAAAAAAGATCACCGGACACGAAAGCCGTTCGGGAAAGTTAATCGGCGAACGATCGAAATAGATGTCCTTCCGCTGCGGATACGGACCAAGCAACCCTGTCAGATACTGCGACTCGTACTTGTGCGTGTCGCGCGCCATCGACTCGAGATTGCTGATCCCAAAATGACTGGCGCCCGCCTTGAACGTCTTTCGAAACGTCAGCGCAGAAAGTGTGGTGTAACCTCCGGCACTACCACCCGTGATGATTAGTCGATGAGGATCCACCTCACCTCGATCCGCAAGATAACGAGCACCGTTCACGCAATCATCAACATCAACGATGCCCCATTTTTTGTTAAGTCTCTCACGATATTGCCGGCCGTACCCTGTGCTTCCTCCGTAATTGACGTCCAACACCGCGAATCCGCGGCTGGTCCAATACTGAATTGAAAGACTCAATGCCGTTGACGCAGCCGCAGTTGGTCCACCATGACTCTTCACGATCAGCGGCGGCTTCTCATTCTCCGGCGCCCGGTAATCCGGATTTTGCGGTGGATAGAAGAAACCGTGCGCGATCAGCCCGCCTTCTGTCGGAAACTCAATCGCGCGCGGCACCGAAAAGTACCGGGGATACGTCTCGAGCTCGTTTGAACGGCGCAGAATTTCAAATTGGCCTGCATTCAAATCGAGTTTTACGATAGAGGCTACATCCGTCGGCGAGCCACCACGAAACACGGCCTTCCCATTCGACGCTCGTAAGTACTGAATGTCTGTGTAGGGGCAGTCAATTGGCGTCAGCTTTCCGCTCTGTACATCCAACGTCCCGAGCGTCGAAACGCCATGCTCGACGTGACTACAAACAATCAAATCAGGCGACGCGAACGAATAAGACGACATCCCAAACACCCATTGGGCCATCCCCAATTCAGCTTTTGCCTGAGAAACCCGTTCGATATCGCCATCAGGCGAGATCCGCTCTAAATTCCACCAGCCGCTTCGATCCGAGGAGAAATACAACACACCGTCAGGTGACCATTCAGGCTGGAAAATCGATTCCGCCGCACCACCGGCGACCCACCGCGTCGAAGCCAGTTTGCCGTCTTCGCCGAATTCGCCTACCCACAGCTCGCATCCATCCCAGGGCATGTTGGGATGGTTCCAGGTGAGCCAGGCCAGTTGAGTTCCATCCGGACTTAACCGTGGTGAGGAGTAAAAATCATTTCCCTCGACCAGCACTGCACCGTAGTCATCACTCCCCTGAACGCTGACGGCGACAATGGAATTTACGGCTTCGGAATTCTGCGTCGTGTGATCTTCGCGCACACAGATGATGCGACTTCGGGCCTGGTCCGGGCACCCATCCGCGTATCTGACGTCGCCGGGAGCCGTGAGTGGTTCAGGCGCAGACTGACCTTCCTGCCGGTAAAGCCGCTGATCGTAGAAGTTTGAGAAGTAAACAATTCCGTTGTTTACCAGGTATTCGCCGCCGCCGTATTCATGGACCTTCGTGCGAGCATTGAACTCCGGCGGGGTCACATCGACACTAGTTCCGGAAGGCGAACGTTTCACGATCACATTTCGTCCGCGTTCCTTCGGGCGCAACTCCAGCCAGTAAATATCATCCCCATCGAAGGTCGGCTGACCCAATCCCACAGAGCCTTCCACGATCAGATCTGAGGTAATGGGTGATTTCCAGGAGCCGTATGGCGCTATCTTCGGTGAATTTGACAACTTCTATCCTCGATTCATTGATCTCCGAACAAGCGATAGTTGTTCGGGCGTGAGACTTTGAAAAACTCTTGTGACAACCTCGCAAAGACTTTACAAGACTGATGCAACCTACATTACGGTCCATGCAGTTAGTATCTGCCCGTCGTTAATTCTCCATGGGAGAACTGAGATAAAGGCAAGGGCGCTGGTCTTGGGGGAGGTCAGCGCCCTCTCTTTTTGTCTGCCGCAATCTTACTACAGAACTAGATAGAAAAAATCAGGGGCAGGAGCAGGAACATAAATCCTGCCCCTGCTTTCTGCTCCTGCTCCTGCCCCTGCTTTCTGCTCCTGCCTCTGTTTCTTATTGACTGCCGCCTAAAACAAGTTGACAATTCGCCCGTTCAAAATCCTGAGAGGTGTCCCACAGATGCTAATCCGCAAAAGAACCCTGTTCGTCTTTTGTTTCGTGGCTTCTTTCGTCTTCGCGGGCCTTCCGATACCGACTTCCCACGCTGACACTTTCAGACCCGTCGTTCGCGGTAAGCGTGGCGTTGTAGCCGGCGGCCAACCGCTATCGGTCGAAGCGGGATTGCGGATTCTCCAGCGCGGCGGCAACGCGGTCGATGCTGGCGTGGCGACGATCCTCGCCGCATCCGTCATTGAGTTTTCGCACTTTTCCTTTGGCGGTGAAGTGCCGATTCTGATCAAGTTGAAGGGTCAAAAAGTGGTCGTGATCGAAGGCATGGGCCAGGCGCCGATGAAAGCCACTCGTGAGTTCTTCGTCAATCGCGGACAGAATCTGAATCCCGGGGCGCCCGCAACGCCGAGCGCCAGACGAGCCGGAATGATTCCGTCAACGGGCCCATTGTCGGCAACTGTGCCGGCTGTGCTCGACGCCTGCGTGACCGCACTCGATAAATTCGGAACAAAAACGCTCGCCGAAGTGATGGAACCAGCAATCGAACTTGCCGACGGTTTTCCAATTGACGAGCTGAGAGTGCAGTACATCAAGACCCGTTCGCCGATCTTCACTCAATGGGCAGACGCGAAACGCGTGTTTTTGCCGGGAGGCGAAATACCGAAGGTCGGCGACATTTTCGTGCAGGCGGATCTTGCTCGCACACTGCGTGAGATCGTTCGCGCCGAACGTCTTGGTTCAAAAGGCACTCGGAATAATCGCCACGCCGGGTTAATGGCTGCGCGCGACTATTTCTATCGTGGTCCAATCGCACGTCGCATCGGCGATTACATGCAGGCAAACGGCGGCCTGATTGAAGCGGGCGACTTTGCAAAGTTTGCGGCAACTGTGGGCCAACCAGTCGAAACTGACTACCGCGGTTATCAGGTCTACAAGGCCGGGTTCTGGACTCAAGGCCCGGCGCTGATCGAAACCCTGAACATGCTCGAGGGCTTCGATCTGCAGAAGATGGGCCACAACTCTGTGGCCTACATTCACACGCTTGCTGAAGCGCTGAAACTCGGTATGGCCGATCGCGATCGTTATTACGGCGATCCGAATTTCGTAAAGATCCCGATGGCAGAACTGCTGTCGAAGAGCTATGCGGCACTGCGACGGCCGTTGATCGACGAGAGCCGTGCTTCACTCGCGCAACAACCGGGCGATCCGCTGAACATGAAAGCGATTCTGGCGAGCGCCGTGCAGCGTGTCGGTCGTGCATCTGAGGTGCCCGATATCGAGCGAGCAAACGACACGACGTGTGTAAACGTCGTCGACAAAGACGGCAATCTCTTCAGTGCGACGCCGAGCGGCGCGTGGCTGCCAGCCGTCGTGGCTGGTGACACTGGTGTGTTGATGGGCCAGAGGTTGCAGTCATCGCTTACCGATCCCAACAGTCCGAACGTAGTGGCGCCCGGCAAACGACCGCGCATCACATTAACGCCGACGCTGGTGCTGAAGGGTGGCGAGCCTTTCATGGTGTTGAGCACTCCCGGAGGCGACAACCAGGACCAGGCGCTGCTTCAAGTCTTGTTGAATGTAATCGAATTCGGCATGAATCCGCAGGAAGCCGTCGAAGCACCTCGCTTCGACACGCAACACTACGTCAGCTCGTTCGACGATCATGAGTTCCTTCCGGGATCACTGAACGTCGAGTCGCGAGTGGGTTTGAAAACGGTTCAGGAATTATCTCAGAAAGGACACAAGGTAAAGGTACAGGGAGAATGGGGTACGCTCTCCGCGCCCACCGTGATCACTTACGATCCGAAGACTGGTGTGGCCGCGGCCGGAGCGGATCCCAGGCGCAGTCGCTACGCAGTTGCGTGGTAAAAAATTAAACTCACAACTAAGGAGTCCCCCAATGAGCACGCTTACACACGCCGGCGCAAGAAAAACCTTGCTGGGTGTCGTCACTCTCATTCTTGTTTTAGCAGCGCAAGGCGTCGCATCTGCTCCGGCGCTTCCAAATCCAATACTCTATTTCATCGGAGCGCAGTACTTGACGATTAGCGGCAAGCAAGTCATCCGCTACAATTACGACGTTGCAAACAAGGATGTCTACCCTGACGACATGTTCGCCGCATCGCCGAATCTGCCTCCTTGTGGTAGCAACACTAAAGCTGCCCGCACGTGGGTGGATCTTTACGACCAGAATGGAAAACGATTGAATGGTTTCTGTGCGCTGGGAAAATCATCTGATCTGGGGAAGATCTGGTTTAGTTTGGACGAGAATTTGGTTCCGCCGAGCTACATCTATATCGAGTTGAACGATCGGCAAACCAACACGAAATACAAATCGAATCTGGCTGATACAACGCTTTAATTACGACAACAGGGGACAAACATGGCGCTTGAAGAAGGTAAACGCTTCGTAGACTTCAATCTCAAAAACCAGGACGGCGAGACTGTTACGCTCGACGACTTCAAAGGCAAATGGCTCGTGGTCTATGTCTATCCGAAGGACGACACGCCCGGCTGCACGATCCAGGGAAAATCGTTCACTGCAAGCAAACAGGATTTTGACGACGCTAACATCTCAGTCGTCGGCGTGAGCGAGGACGACGTCGACTCACACAAGAGCTTCTGCAACAAGTTTGGGTTCACTATCGACTTGTTGGCCGATCCCGAGCACCAACTCTTGAGCGCGGCAGGCGTCGGACAAAGCGACTATAAAGGGACGATGTATTGGGACAGGACCACTTTTGTCATTGACCCTG
>Ga0157372_10005681_pt1 | contig 13271 bp, 5 predicted proteins | sample C55metaG_FD_115307 | JGI IMG/M metagenome (GOLD analysis project Ga0157372, IMG submission 115307) | Corn rhizosphere microbial communities from Kellogg Biological Station, Michigan, USA - C5-5 metaG | ecosystem: Host-associated > Plants > Roots > Rhizosphere > Soil | place: USA: Michigan... | reverse complement strand
TGGCGCGATCTGGTCAGCTTTACGGAAAGCCTCGGTCAGCCGATGTGGCACCGTGCCAATCTGTACGCCCGCTTTATTGAAACGCTGGAACGGGCTGAAAGCACGCCGCCTGGTCTGCCGCCGCGTGTGTTTATCTGCGGTATTTCTGCGCTGCCGCCCGTCTACCTGCAGGCGCTTGAAGCGCTGGGCCGCCATATCGATATTCATCTGCTCTTTACTAATCCCTGCCGCCACTACTGGGGAGATATTCAGGATTACGCATTTCTGGCAAAGCTGCAGAGCCGTCAGCGGCGTCGCCTGCATTCAGAAGAGACGCTGCCCCTGTTTCGCGAACCTGAAGCCGCCTCCACGCTGTTTAACAGCAGCGGTGAGCAGCAGCTGACAAACCCGCTGCTTGCCTCGTGGGGAAAGCTGGGACGCGACAACCTGTTTTTGCTCAGCCAGATGGAGTCAGCGGCCAACGACATTGATGCGTTTGTCGATCTGCCTGATGACACGCTGCTGCACAGCCTGCAGGCTGACTTACTGAATCTTGACGATCGCGCGGTGATTGGTCTGAGTGCCGGAGAACTGATGAACAGCGCAGAGAAGCGCCGTCTCGATCCGGCCGATCGCTCCATCACGCTGCAGATCTGCCACAGCGCACAGCGTGAAGTCGAGGTGCTGCAGGATCACCTGCTGGCAATGATGGAGGCCGATCCAGAGCTTAAGCCACGCGATATCATCGTCATGGTGGCAGACATTGACAGCTATGCGCCCTTTATTCAGGCGGCGTTTGCCAGCGCACCACCGGACCGCTATCTGCCGTTTGCGATTTCGGACCGCCGCGCCAGTCAGGCACATCCGGCCATTCTGGCGCTGCTAAGCCTGCTGACGCTGCCGGAAAGCCGCTTCGCCTCAGAAGAGATCCTCGCGCTGCTGGAAGTGCCGGCGCTGGCGCAGCGCTTTTCCGTGGATGAGAGCGGGTTGCGTCTGCTGCGCCGCTGGGTCATGGAGTCCGGCATTCGCTGGGGACTGGACGATGCCAGTATTGAAGCGCTGTCGCTGCCGGTTACCGGCCAGCACACCTGGCGTTTTGGCCTGCAGCGTATGTTACTGGGGTATGCGCTAGAGAGCCGCAACGGTGACTGGCAGGGGATCCTGCCTTACGACGAGTCAAGCGGCCTGATCGCAGAGCTGGCAGGGCATCTGGCCGAGCTGCTGACGCGGCTTGATACCTGGCGCAGCCGGCTGGCCGGCGAGCGCACGCTGGCTGAGTGGCTGCCGCTGTGTCGTGAGCTGATTGACAGTTTTTTCAGCGGTGATGCTGAAAGCGAGGCAGCGCTGCTGCTGGTAGAGACGCAGTGGAAAGAGATTATTGAGCAGGGCGTGGGTTCTGCTTACCAGCAGCCGGTGCCGGTGACGCTGCTGCGCGATGAGCTGCGTTCACGCCTCGATCAGCAGCGCATCAGTCAGCGTTTTCTGGCAGGGCCGGTAAACTTCTGTACGCTGATGCCGATGCGCTCGATCCCCTTTAAAGTCGTCTGCCTGCTGGGAATGAATGATGGTGTCTACCCGCGCACGCTGGCTCCGGTAGGGTTTGACCTGATGCAGCAGCAGACGCGCAAAGGCGACCGCAGCCGGCGCGATGACGATCGCTATCTGTTCCTTGAAGCCCTGATTTCCGCTCAGCAGCAGCTTTACATCAGCTATATCGGCCGGGCGATTCAGGATAACACCGAGCGCTATCCTTCGGTGCTGGTCACAGAACTGCTTGATTATCTGGGGCAGAGTTTCTGCCTGCCGGGTGATGAGCAGTGCGAACCTGACGTCAGTGAAAAGCGTGTACGTGAGCACTTACAAACTTTGCACAGCCGCATGCCCTTTGCGGCAGAGAATTTTACTCCTTATAGCCACCGGCAGAGCTTCGCTGCCGAGTGGCTGCCGGCAGCCACCGGCCGCGGCGTGGCACAGCCCGATTTCGTGCAGCCGCTGGCGGTGAAAACGCAGGACATCGTCACGCTGGAGCAGCTGCTGCGCTTTTGGCGTCATCCGGTTCGCGCCTGGTTTCAGCAGCGTCTTGGCGTCTCATTCTGGACAGAAGAGAGCGAACTGCCCGACAGCGAGCCTTTTGCACCCGATAGCCTGGAACGCTATCAGCTAAACGCACAGCTGCTCAATGTGCTGGTAAACGGTGAGGATCCGCAGCAGCTCTATGCGCATCACCGGGCCGCAGGTAACCTGCCTTATGGCGCTTTTGGTGAACTTTTCTGGCAGAGTCAGACCGAAGAGATGCAGGAGGTTGCAGCAGAAGTCGCCGGAGAGCGTCTGCCGGCAGAGAGTCAGGAAGTGAATCTGCAGCTTGGTGCCGTGCGGCTGACCGGCTGGCTGACGCAGGTGCAGGCTGATGGTCTGCTGCGCTGGCGGCCAGGCGTACTGAACATGAATGACGGCCTGCAGCTGTGGCTGGAGCATCTGGTTTACTGTGCGCTGGGCGGCAGCGGCGTAAGCCGGATGTATGGCCGCAAACAGAGCCGCTGGCGCTTTCATGCCGTTGATGCCGGCCGCGCGCAGGCGCTGCTGGCAGAGTACGCCGCCGCCTGCGAGCAGGGACTGGCGCAGCCGCTGCTACTGTTAAACAAAAGCGGCGGCGCCTGGCTGGAGGCGAGCTTTGATCGCAAAAGCGGCCAGCTGCTGGAAGATGAAGCCACGCAGAAAAAGGCGCTGAATAAGCTGCTGCAGGCGTGGCAGGGCGGCTATCAGGTGCAGGGTGAGGGCAGCGATCCCTATCTCCAGCGCCTGAATCGCACGCTGAATGAGGAGATGCTGCAGGCGATTATTAATGCGGCCCGGCAATGGTATCTGCCGGTACGCCTCGCCCATCAGGATGATGAATAGCCGCTAAGCGTCACGCTTATACCAGAACACTGAGTTGATAAACCTGCGCGGGAAACCCGCCGCAGGGCAGAGTAAGATTAAGGGGTTTACATGCGGATTTACGCACGCTGTATCGGCGCGCTGCTGTTGGGCACGCTGGCGCTGAATGTTTTTGCCGATACCGGACAGGGCTGGCAGCCGGTTAATGACATTATCCGCAAAAGCGATCGCGATCCGCGCAGCTATCAGGCAATTACCCTGAGCAATGGCATGACGGTGCTGCTGGTGTCAGACGCTGAGGCACCTAAATCGCTGGCGGCGCTGACGCTGCCGATTGGCTCGCTGGACGATCCCGACCAGCAGCCTGGTCTGGCGCACTATCTGGAGCACATGGTGCTGATGGGGTCAAAGCGCTACCCGCAGCCCGATAATCTCGCCGAATTTCTCAAAATGCACGGCGGCAGCCACAACGCCAGCACCGCCTTTTACCGCACTGCATTCTATCTTGAGGTTGAGAACGATGCGCTGCAGCCCGCGGTGGATCGCCTTGCGGATGCGATTGCGGAGCCGCTGCTCGATCCGGTCAACGCCGATCGCGAACGTCATGCCGTCAACGCAGAGCTGACGATGGCGCGCTCGCGTGACGGGCTGCGTATGGCGCAGGTAAGTGCCGAGACGCTGAACCCGCAGCATCCGGGATCGCGTTTTTCCGGCGGTAATCTGGAGACGCTGAGTGATAAACCGGGCAGCAAACTGCAGCAGGCGCTGCGCGACTTCTACCGCACCCATTACTCTGCCAGCCTGATGAAAGCGGTGATCTACAGCAACAAACCGCTCTCTGAGATGGCGGAGATGGCAGCCGCGACCTTCGGGCGCGTCGCGGCGCATCCGGCAAGCGTGCCGGAGATAGATGTACCGGTGGTCACCGATGCGCAGAAAGGCATTATCATTCACTACGTGCCGGCTCAGCCGCGTAAACAGCTGAAGATTGAGTTTCGTATCGCGAACAACAGCGCCGATTTCCGCAGTAAAACCGATACGCTGATTGGCTATCTGCTGGGTAACCGCAGTGCCAACACGCTGAATGACTGGCTGCAGAAGCAGGGCCTGGCCGATGGCGTGACGGCAGGAGCCGATCCCGTAACCGAACGCAGCAGCGGCGTTTTTGCTATTTCCGTATCGCTGACGGATAAAGGGCTGGCGCAGCGCGATGACGTCGTGGCCGCCATTTTCAGCTATCTCGATATGCTGCGCCGCAACGGCATTGATAAACGCTATTTTGATGAGGTATCGCATGTGCTGGCGCTTGACTACCGCTACCCGTCGATTACCCGAGACATGGACTACATTGAATGGCTGGCCGACACCATGCTGCGCGTGCCGGTCGCGCACACGCTTGACGCCCCTTACCTTGCCGATCGCTTCGATCCTGCGGCGGTAGCGGCACGCCTCGGTGAGATGACACCACACAATGCCCGCATCTGGTATATCAGTCCGCAGGAGCCGCACAACCAGCAGGCCTACTTTGTGAATGCGCCGTACCAGGTTGATAAAATCAGCGCGGCGCAGTTCAGCGACTGGCAGCAGCGTGCAGCGCATATTGCGCTCTCTTTGCCCGCGCTCAACCCCTATATTCCCACTGACTTTTCACTGATTGCACGCGACGGGAAAAACTACACGCATCCGATCGTGCTCAGTAATGACGCGGCAATGCGTACTTTATGGATGCCGAGCCGGTTCTATCCTGACGAGCCGAAAGCGGCAATTACGCTGGCGCTGCGCAACAAGACGGCTATCAGCGACGCGCGTCAGCAGGTGCTGTTCGGGCTGAATGATTATCTCTCCAGCCTGGCGCTGGATGAGCTTAACTCACAGGCGTCGGTGGGAGGGATCAGTTTCTCGGTGGGAGAAGATGATGGCATTGTGTTTAACGCCAGCGGATTCACCCAGCGTTTGCCACAGCTGCTGCAGGAGCTGGTTGCTGGTTACGGCAGCTTCCGTCCGGATGAATCGCAGCTCGCTCAGGCCAAATCCTGGTATCGCGACCGTCTGGATGCAGCTGAAAAAGGCAAAGCGTTTGAACAGGCGATCCAGCCGATGCAGATGCTGTCACAGCTGCCCTATACCCAGCGCGATGAACGACGCCGGTTGCTGCCGGAGATCACGCTGCAGGAGGTGATCGCCTGGCGTGACGCGCTGCTGCGTCAGGCAACGCCAGAGATGCTGGCGGTGGGTAATCTCTCAGCCAGAGAAACAGAAACGCTCGGCGCAACGCTGAAAGCGCAGCTGCAGAGCAGCGAACGGGCGCCATGGCGCAGTGACTATGTCGTGGTGGATAAAGCCATTAAGGCGAATCTGCAGCAGGCGGGAAGCAGCAGCGACTCGGCGCTGGCGGCACTCTATGTGCCCACCGGGTATGATGAATATCAGAGCATGGCCGCCAGCACCCTGCTGAGCCAGATTATTCAGCCGTGGTTCTATAACCAGCTGCGCACAGAAGAGCAGCTCGGCTATGCCGTCTTTACTTATCAGATGCCGATAGGTCGTCAGTGGGGCATCGGTTTCCTGCTGCAGAGCAACAGCCGGCAGCCCGCCTTCCTGCTGCAGCGCTTTCAGGCATTCTATCCGCAGGCAGAACAGCGGCTGCGCAGCATGAAGCCAGAGACTTTTGCGCAGTACCAGCAGGCGATGATCAATGAGCTGAAACAGCGACCTCAGACGCTGGAAGAAGAAGCCAGCCGCTACCAGCGTGACTTCAGCCGCCAGAATGATGCGTTCGACATGCGTGAGAAAGTGATTGCGCAGGTGCAGCAGCTGACGCCGGTGCGCCTGGCCACCTTCTTCCAACAGGCGATCCGGCAGCAGGGAATGGCGATGATTTCCCAGATTAGCGGTACGCAGGAGCGTACGCCGCAGACAGATTATGCAGCGCTACCCGGCTTCACGACCTGGCCGGCGCTGGCACAGCTGCAGCAGTCGCTGCCGGTTAAGAGTGATACGCCATGAGCCAGCGTGCTGAATCCCTCAATCCGCTGACGCTGCCGCTGCGCGGCGAGCGATTAATTGAGGCCTCTGCCGGTACCGGTAAAACCTTTACGATTGGCCTGCTTTATCTGCGGCTGCTGCTTGGGCTGGGCGAAGAGAACGCTTACAGCCGCCCGCTGTCGGTAGAAGAGATTCTGGTGGTGACCTTCACCGAGGCGGCCACGGCTGAGCTGCGCGGCCGTATCCGGGCCAATATCCATGAGCTGCGTCTCGCCTGTATTCGCGGCGTCAGCAGCGATCCGATGCTGACCGCACTGCTGCAGGCGATCCCGCATCGGGCGGAGGCCGCCTCGCTGCTGCTGGCGGCGGAAAGACAAATGGATGAAGCCGCTATTTTCACTATCCACGGCTTCTGCCAGCGCATGCTGAATCTTAATGCGTTTGAGTCCGGCATGCTGTTTGAGCAGCAGCTGATTGAAGATGAGCATCCGCTGCTGCGTCAGGCAACGGCTGATTTCTGGCGACGCCACTGCTATCCGCTGACGCTGGATATCGCGCGCGTGATTGTCAGCGAGTGGCTGGGGCCGGAACAGCTGCTGGCAACCCTGCGCCCGTGGCTGCAGGGGGAGTCGCCATCGCTGCGGCTGCCGCCGGATAAAGAGGAGACGCTCGCGTCGCGTCACGCACGTAATATGGCGCGCCTCGCAGAGATCAAGGCGCAGTGGCGATCGCTGGGCGACGACGTGCTGACGCTGGTTGAGCAGTCGGGGGTGGATAAGCGTAGCTACAGCAGCAAACATCTGCCCGCCTGGGTCAGTAAAGTCAGCCAGTGGGCTCACAGCGACAGCGGTGATTACCAGGTGCCGGCCGAGCTGGCACGCTTCGGGCAGCGCATCCTCGAAGAGAAAACCAAAAAAGGCGACGCACCCCGTCACGCGCTGTTCAGCGCAATTGATGCCTTTCTGGCCGAGCCGCTGTCGCTGCGCGATGTGGTCATTGCGCGGGCGCTGACCGAAGTGCGCGAGGCAGTGCATAAACAGAAACGGCTGCAGGCGCTGCTGGGCTTTGACGATCTGCTGAGCCGCCTTGACGATGCGCTGCAGCAGGCGGGGGGCGCACAGCTGGCGCAGCTGATTCGGCAGCGCTATCCGGTGGCGCTGATTGATGAGTTTCAGGATACCGATCCGCAGCAGTACCGGATTTTCCGTACGCTCTACATGCATCAGCCTGACCATGCGCTGCTGCTGATTGGCGATCCCAAACAGGCGATCTACGCGTTCCGCGGGGCGGATATTTTTACCTATATCCGGGCGCGAAATGAAATTGCGGCACACTATACGCTGGACACCAACTGGCGCTCGTCACCTGCGATGGTGAAGAGCGTTAATCAGCTCTTCGCCCGCTTACCGGCCCCTTTTCTGTTTGCTGAAATTCCGTTTTTGCCGGTGCAGTTTGCACCGCCTAACCAGGCGCTGTCGCTGCAGGCGGAGGGTCGGGAGCAGCCTGCACTGCGCTTCTGGCTGCAGCCTGGCAGCGGCGCCAGCGTCAGCGAATATCAGCAGCAGATGGCAAAGCAGTGTGCAATGGATATCAGCCGCTGGCTGCAGGCAGGGCAGCAGGGCGAGGCGATGCTGGGGAAAGGGGCGGCGCTGCGGCCCGTACAGGCATCGGATATCACGGTGCTGGTGCGCAGTCGCAACGAAGCGAATCAGATCCGTGAAGCGCTGGCGCAGCTTGCTATCCCGTCAGTCTATCTCTCCAACCGCGACAGCGTTTACACGACGCCGGAAGCGCGCGAGCTGCTCTGGCTGCTGCGGGCCATTCTGGCGCCGGAGCAGGAGCGTATGCTGCGTACCGCGCTGGCGACCTCGCTGTTTGCGCTCGATGCGGCTCAGCTGGATGCGCTCGATCACGACGCGCGCGGCTGGGATACGCTGGTGGATACCTTTGCGCGCTGGCAGCGTCTCTGGCATCAGCGTGGTGTGCTGCCGATGCTGCGGGAGATTATGCTGGAGCGCCAGCTGGCAGAAAATATGCTGGCGTCGGACAATGGCGAGCGTCGCCTGACCGATTTGCTGCATCTGGGAGAGCTGTTGCAGGAAGCGGCCGCGCAGCTTGATAGCCCGCACGCGCTGGTGCGTTACCTGGCTCAGCAGATAGCGCGGCCCGATAGCCAGTCAGCCAGTCAGCAGCTGCGACTGGAGAGCGATCGCCATCTGGTGCAGATCGTCACCATTCATAAATCGAAAGGGCTGCAGTATCCGCTGGTGTGGCTGCCGTTTGCAGCAGGGTTTCGTGAGGCCGATATTGCGCTTTACCACGATCGCGAAAACTTCAGCGCGGTGCTGGATTTGCAGAGCGATGAGCAGAGCCTGGCGCTGGCGGAGCAGGAGCGACTGGCAGAAGATCTGCGGCTGCTTTATGTCGCCCTCACGCGGTCGATCTATCACTGCAGCATCGGGGTGGCGCCGCTGTTTCGCGGTGCGCGTAAAAAAGAGGGCGAGAGCGATCTGCATAAAAGTGCGCTGGGTTATCTGCTGCAGCGCGGCGAAGCGGCGACGGCAGAGCAGCTCGGGGCGCTGCTGGAGGCGCTGAGCGGCGAGGGTTGTGACGTCGTGATGGCCGATCGTGCTGAAGCGGCGCGCTGGCAGGTACAGGCCGGCGCACGCGACGACCTTCGCGCACGCGCAATATCGCGCCAGCTGACTGAATCCTGGCGCGTGACCAGCTATTCAGGTTTGCAGCAGCACAGCGCACATCGCCTGCTGGATGTGGTGCCTCACTTCGATCTGGAAGCGGCAGGTGAAGAGCCGCAGGCGGCGACCGAAGAGATGGCGCTGACGCCACATCAATTTCCGCGCGGGGCCGCGCCGGGTACGTTTCTGCATGAGCTGTTTGAGTCGATCGATTTTACCCAGCCGCCCGGAACGGCACTGCTGGAACAGCATCTGCAGCAGAATGGCTATCCGCTGCACTGGCAGCCGGTGCTGAGCAGCTGGATTGAGCGGGTAGTCACCACGCCGCTTAATGCGCAGCAGATCCGGCTGGCTGACGTAGGCGTACGCGATCGCCTGATTGAGATGGAGTTTTATCTGCCTATCAGCGGCCTGCTGACCGCGCCGGCGCTGGACCAGCTGATGCGCCAGCATGATCCGCTCTCCGCGCAGGCACCCGCGCTTAACTTCAGTCAGGTGCAGGGCATGCTCAAGGGCTTTATCGACCTGGTGTTTCGCCGCGAAGGCAAATACTACCTGCTGGATTACAAATCTAACTGGCTGGGGGAGAGTCATGAAGCCTATACCCCGGATGCCATGGCGCAGGCGATGATTGACCATCGCTACGATTTGCAGTATCAGCTCTATACGCTGGCGCTGCACCGGTTTTTGCAGCACCGGCTGCCGGATTACAACTATGAGCAGCATGTCGGCGGCGTGTTTTATCTGTTTTTACGCGGTATGGATGGCAGCTCGCCTGCTAACGGGGTCTTTTACACCCGTCCTGCCGCTGAATTTGTGACACAACTTGATAGCCTGTTTCGCGGGCAGGGAGAGGATGCATGAGCGATATCACTACGCTATTAAAGCAGGCAACAGAGCTGCGGCTGCTGCGCTCGCTGGATGTGCAGTTTGCTCAGCTGATAGCCACCAGTGATGAGCCCGCCCGTTTGCTGGCTGCTGCCTGTCTCAGCGCTGAAGCCGGAGAAGGGCATGTCTGTCTGCCGCTGGCCCATCTGAACCGCGAGCAGCTGTTTCGCGGTCGTCATCCCGAACTGGCGCAGGCGATCTGGCAGGCCGCCGGAGAGCCGCACGACTGGCACAGCCTGCTGGCGGGCTGGGATGCGGTCAGCACCCACGATCGCGCCGCGCCTGTTGTGCTGAGCGACGAGCGGCTCTATCTGCATCGCTTATGGCATCATGAGGGTGACGTAGCGCGCTTTTTCCACCCTCAGGCTGCGCCGCAGCCGTTTGCACCGGAACAGGTACGCCGCGTGCTGGATGCGCTGTTTGGCACCGCGCCGGATGACTGGCAGAAGATTGCCGCTGCCGTCGCATTGACACAGAAAACCGCAGTGATTTCCGGCGGGCCGGGCACCGGCAAAACCACGACCGTGGCAAAACTGCTGGCGGCCCTGATCCGGCTGAGTGACGGTGCGCTGCGTATTCAGCTGGCCGCGCCAACCGGCAAAGCCGCGGCCCGCCTGACGGAATCACTGGGGAAAGCGCTGCAGCAGCTGGCGGTCAGCGAGGAGGAGCGTCAGCGCTTTCCGGAAGAGGCCACCACGCTGCATCGCCTGCTGGGCGCACAGCCGGAAACGCAGCGCCTGCGCTATCATGCCGGTAATCCGCTGCATCTCGATGTGCTGGTGGTGGATGAAGCCTCGATGGTAGATCTCGGCATGATGGCCAGTCTGATCGCTGCGCTGCCGTCACAGGCGCGGGTTATTTTTCTCGGCGATCGCGACCAGCTCGCCTCTGTAGAGGCGGGCGCGGTACTGGGCGATATCTGCCGCTGTGCAGAGGCGGGCTACAGTCCGGTCCGGGCCACACAGCTGACGCTGATGACCGGCTGTGAGATTGACGGCAGTAATGAAACCGACGCGCCAGCGGTGCGCGATGCCATCTGTCTGCTGCGTAAAAGTTACCGTTTTGACGCCAGATCCGGCATCGGCCAGCTGGCGGCAGCGGTTAACGCCGGCGATGCACAGGCGGTGGAACGCGCCTTTCAGGGCAACTTCAGCGATATCGCACGTGCGCCACTGAACAGCGGTGAGGCGTATCAGCGTATGCTGAATGAGATTGCTGCAGGTTACCGGGACTTTCTGCAGCAAGTGGCTGAGGAGGCTGCCCCGGCTGATATCCTCGCCTCTTTCGGGCGCTATCAGCTGCTGTGCGCGCTGCGCGAAGGGCCGTTTGGCGTGGAAGGACTTAACCAGCGCATCGAGCAGAAGCTGATGCAGCTGCAGCTGATCCGTCGTCCTGCAGGCGGCAGCCGCTGGTATCCCGGACGGCCGGTCATGGTCACGCGCAATGACAGCGCGCTGGGGCTGTTCAACGGCGATATCGGTATTACGCTGACAGACGAGGAGGGCGTGCTGAAAGTCTTCTTTCCGCTGCCGGACGGCACAATTAAAGCAGTACAGCCGAGCCGACTGCCGGCGCACGATACCGCCTGGGCAATGACGGTACATAAGTCGCAGGGTTCGGAGTTTGAGCACACTGCACTGGTGATGCCGGCTCAGTTTTTACCGGTGCTGACGCGGGAGTTGATTTATACCGCCATTACGCGTGCCCGCAGACAGCTGACGCTTTACAGCGATGAAAACATCTTCCGTCGCGCAGTCCAGCTGCGCACGCAGCGCCGCAGCGGCCTGCTGTCACGGCTTGGCGCGACGTCTGACGCATAAAGCCCCGGTATAGAATAATGTGGCCAGGGCGCCATAAATGGCGCCCCTGCGGGATGCTGTAGGGGCCGCATTTATGCGGCCCTGGGGGATAACGTGTTCCGAAATTTGATGCGTAACAAGGGCGCCATAAATGGCGCCCCTACGGGATGCTGTAGGGGCCGCATTTATGCGGCCCTGGGGGATAACGTGTTCCGAAATTTGATGCGTAACAAGGGCCCATAAATGGCGCCTCTGCGGGATGCTGTAGGAGCCGCATTAATGCGGCCCTGGGGGATAACGTGTTCCGAAATTTGATGCGTAACAAGGGCCCATAAATGGCGCCCCTACGGGATGCTGTAGGGGCCGCATTAATGCGGCCCTGGGGGATAACGTGTTCCGAAATTTGATGCGTAACAAGGGCCCATAAATGGCGCCTCTGCGGGATGCTGTAGGGGCCGCATTAATGCGGCCCTGTGGGATAACGCGGTCAGGAATTTCATGCATGGCCAGGGCGCCATAGATGGCGCCTCTGCGGGATGCTGTAGGGGCCGCATTAATGCGGCCCTGGGGGATAACGTGTTCCGAAATTTAATGCGTAACAAGGGCGCTATAAATGGCGCCTCTGCCGGATGCTGTAGGGGCCGCATTAATGCGGCCCTGGAATATCGTGGCTTATTTTAAATCTGCCATCAGCACTTTTGAGCGACGCTGATAGTTATACATCTGCTGCTTGCTCTCTGGCAGCGACTCGATATCTACTGGCGTAAAGCCCCGCTCCTGGAACCAGTGAATGCTGCGGGTAGTGAGCACAAACAGCTTTTTCAGCCCCATCTGCCGCGCCTGTAGCGCCACGCGATCCAGCAGCAGCTCGCCGCGCGATGAGCTGCGATAGTCGGGATGCACGGCCACACACGCCATTTCGCCAATCTGCTCATCCGGGAACGGGTAGAGCGCGGCACAGGCGATAGTCATATTATCGCGCTGGATGATCGTAAACTTATCGATCTCCATTTCCAGCTGTTCACGCGAGCGCCGTACCAGAATACCCTGCTGCTCCAGTGGGCGAATCAGCTCCAGAATACCCCCAATATCGTTGATATTGGCGCGGCGGATCTGCTCAGCAGATTCCATAACAATCTGCGTACCGATACCGTCACGTGAGAAGAGTTCCTGCAGCAGTGCGCCATCTTCCTGATAGCTGATCAGATGGCTGCGGCGCACGCCGCTGCGGCACGCTTTAACCGCGCCGCGCAGAAAGCGCACCGTACCGGACAGGAAATCACCGTCGCTCTCTATCTCATCAATGCGCGCCTGCGCATCGCCAGGAAACAGCTCTGAAATAATGGTGCCGGCGCGATCGGTCACGCCCTGCTCGGAGCAGAAGCCAATCATCTTCTCTGCCTTGAGCTTGATAGCGAGCTGCGTGGCAACCTCTTCTGAGGTGAGGTTAAAGCTTTCGCCGGTCACAGAGACTGCGACCGGACCCAGCAGCACAATCGCGTTATTATCCAGCTGACGATGAATCGCCTCTTCATCAATACGGCGAATGCGTCCGCTGTGGCAGTAGTCAACGCCATCATCCACGCCCAGCGGCTGGGCGATGATAAAGTTACCGCTGACCACATTAATATGCGCACCCTGCAGCGGGGTGTTGTTAAGGCTCATCGACAGGCGTGCGGTGATATCAAGCTGCAGACGACCCGCCGCCTGCTTTACCAGCTCCAGCGATTGCGCATCGGTTACGCGGGTATGCTTGTGATACACCGGCTCCAGCTGCTGCTGCGCCATACTGGCGTCAATCTGCGGACGTGCGCCATAGACCACCACCAGACGGATGCCCAGGCTATGCAGCAGGCCAATATCGTTAACGATGCTGGAGAAGTTTTCATGCTCAATGGCTTCGCCGCCCAGCATGATGACAAACGTCTTGTCGCGATGGGCATTAATATAGGGAACGGTATGGCGAAAACCCTGAACCAGCTCGGTACTGCGTTCCTTCACGGTGCACCCTCTGTGAATGGTTATTCGTAATTATTGTATTTTTATT
>Ga0157372_10005675_pt1 | contig 13276 bp, 12 predicted proteins | sample C55metaG_FD_115307 | JGI IMG/M metagenome (GOLD analysis project Ga0157372, IMG submission 115307) | Corn rhizosphere microbial communities from Kellogg Biological Station, Michigan, USA - C5-5 metaG | ecosystem: Host-associated > Plants > Roots > Rhizosphere > Soil | place: USA: Michigan... | reverse complement strand
GTCAACCAGCGGGTCGAGATGACGGCCATCCGGAAGAACAGGGAGGTGTTTCCCATCGAGCTGACGATTACCGGGATACGGGACGAGAACGAATTTTACTACAGCGCTTTTATACGCGATATTTCCAGCCGCAGACAGCGGGAGGAAGAGCTGATGCAGATGAAGGAAAAGGCCGAGCAGGCGGCCAAGGCCAAGTCGCAGTTCCTTAGCGTCATGAGCCACGAGCTTCGTACGCCGCTGAATGCGGTCATCGGGATCACGCATCTGCTGCTGCAGAGCGATCCGAGGGAGGATCAGCAGGAAGACCTTCGGACGCTGCAATTCTCGGGCGAGAGCCTGTTGCATATCATCAACGATATTCTCGATTTCACCAAGCTGGACTCGGGGAAGATAGAGCTGTCGGCGATCGACTTCAACCTGCGGGAGCTGACGCAGAGCCTTTATCAATCCTTCAGTTATAAGGCGAGAGAGAAGAATATCGTCTTCGACGTAGAGTATGACGGCCGGATGCCTTTTTATGTCAAGGGGGATAATTTCCGGTTGTCGCAGGTGTTGAACAACCTGATCAGCAATGCCATCAAGTTCACGCATGAAGGCTTTGTGAAGCTGAAGGTGGAGATGGTGGAGAATACCGGCAGTCATTTCATCACGCGGTTCTCGGTGGTTGACTCGGGAATCGGCATTCCCGAGGAGAAGCAGGAAAAGATATTCGAGCAGTTCACGCAGGCGGACAGCGATACGACGCGGTTGTATGGCGGAACGGGATTGGGCCTTTCCATTTCCGGGCGGCTGGTGGAGTTGATGGGCAGCTCGATCCTGGTGGCGAGCACCCCGGGAAAGGGTTCCTGCTTCAGCTTTACGCTGGACCTGCTTCAAGGGAGCCATTCCGATCCGAACGCCGGCCTGGCGAAGGTGGTGAACAAGAGCAACGATGCTTTCAAGAACAAGCTGATCTTATTGGCGGAAGACAATGTGTTCAATGCGAATATTGCGCGGCGGTTCATCACGGGATGGGGTGCGCAGCTGGAGGTCGTCGTGGATGGCCGGCAGGCGCTGGAATTTGTTTCGCGCCGCAAGTACGATCTGATCCTGATGGATGTGCAGATGCCGGTGCTGGATGGGTTTGCCTGTACGCGGAAGATCCGGAAGCATTTCAAGGAGGTGCCGATACTGGCGATCACGGCATCGCCGAAGAATGAGATCATCAATGAGATCATGGCTTGCGGGATGAACGATTTTGTGAGTAAGCCTTTTAAGCCGAATGAGCTCAGGAGCAAACTGCTGGAGTATCTCTAATTCGGCTGGTTGGTGTCTTCTTTGCGAGGCTTCGCCACGCCATTTTGAAGCGCCAATGTCGGGATCAGCCTCCGGCTGATCGGCCGAGCTCGATCACTTCACAATCACGCATATTATTTCCATCGATGACGAAACGGATGAGTGTCCGGACCGTATGCCAGCCCTGGCGGCCGGCGGCGCCGGGATTCATATGAAGGCACTGGAGTTTTTCGTCGAACATTACTTTGAGAATATGGGAATGGCCACAGATGAAGAGCTGGGGCGGATTGGCGTCGAGCTCTTTTTTGACGCGGGCATTGTATTTCGGCGGATAGCCCCCGATATGGGTCATGTAAACGTTCACGCCTTCGGCCTTCCAGCGCAGGTCTTCGGGATAGACGCGGCGGATGTCGGCCCCATCGATGTTGCCGTAGACGCCCTTTAGCGGCTTGAATGCGGCCAGGCGGTTGGCCAGTTCGATCGTGCCGAAATCGCCGGCATGCCAGATCTCATCGCAATTTTCGAAATGGGTGAAGACTTTTTCATCGAGGAAATGGTGGGTGTCGGAGATCAGGCCGATCCGCAGCATGCGATATTTTTGCTAAATTTAGTACTTTTGAGCAACGATCTGTTTATGCCGCACTACTATTCTTTAGGGACGATCCCACATAAGCGTCACACGCAATTCCATCAACCCAATGGTACGCTGTATTCGGAGCAGCTGTTCTCCACCGAAGGTTTTTCCAATGACTATTCGCTGATGTATCATGTTCATCCGCCGACGGAGATCATTGGTACGGACGATCCGGTGGATGCAATGCCGAAGATCGCGGAGGAGAAGATGCTGAAACACCGCAGCTTCGAGGGATTCAAGGTGCAGCCGACGGCAGATTACCTGGAGAGCCGCAAGCCGGTGCTTGTCAACAACGATTGTCATATTGTGCTGGCGGCGCCGGGGCGCAGTATGGAGGACTATTTCTACAAGAATGCCGATGCGGATGAGCTGATCTTTATTCACCAGGGGAGCGGAGTGCTGAGGACCATGTATGGCGAGCTGACCTTTGGATACGGGGATTATCTCGTGGTGCCGAGGGGGACGATCTACCAGATGCGATTCGACGGCGCAGCAAACCGGCTTTTTATCGTCGAATCCTTTAGCCCGATCCGGTTTCCCAAAAAATATCTTAGTCCATACGGGCAGCTGCTTGAGCATTCGCCCTATTGCGAGCGGGATATCCGTGGACCGCAGTCGCTGGTCACGCGGGATGAGAAGGGAGACTTCCTGATCCGTACCAAGAAGAAGGGGCGGATGTATGGGATCCATTATGGTCATCATCCTTTCGATGTGATCGGTTGGGACGGCTATTGCTATCCGTTTGCCTTCAGCATCCATGATTTCGAGCCGATCACGGGCCGGGTCCACCAGCCGCCGCCCGTGCATCAGACCTTCGAGGGCCATAATTTCGTCGTTTGTTCTTTTTGTCCGCGGCTGTTCGACTACCATCCGATGGCGATCCCTGCGCCGTATAACCACAGTAATATCGATAGCGACGAGGTGTTGTATTATGTGGACGGCGACTTTATGAGCAGGAAGAACGTGACAAAGGGGATGATCACGCTGCATCCCGGCGGCATTCCCCATGGCCCCCATCCGGGGGCGGTTCAGCGAAGTATCGGGGCGAAGGAGACGAAGGAACTGGCGGTGATGGTGGATACGTTCCACCCGTTGTCGCTGACGGTTGAGGCGCTTGACATAGAAAACCCCGGCTATACGATGAGTTGGGCGGAGTGAATGTTGGGCCGGACGGGGTGATTCTGTATATTCGGGGGAAATACTACTGCATATGAAATTCCTGTCCTCCGGATCTTTCCTGTTGTTATTGGTTGTAGGATTCTGCTCCTGTCATTCCCAGGAGCAGGCCGACCTGTTGTTTATCCACGGGAAGATCTATACCGTGGACAGCGCTTTTACCAGGGTGGAAGCCCTTGCGGTAAAGGATGGGAAGATACTGGCCGTGGGGTCGGATAAGGAGCTGCAAGCGCGGTATAGGGCTACCCGGACGACGGACCTGGGCGGGAAGGCGATGTATCCGGGATTTATCGATGCCCATGGGCATTTTGTCGAGTACGGTAAATTCCTGTTCACGGCGTCGTTGTATGGTAGTGCCAGCTTTGAGGAAGTCGCCCAGCGCGTAAAGCAATTTGCCGATGCGCATCCGGGACTGGCCTGGGTGCAGGGGTTCGGCTGGGACCAGAATAAATTCCCCGGGAAAGCATTTCCGGACAATACTATATTGAATCAGCTGTTTCCGAAGACTCCGGTTGTACTCACGAGGGTGGATGGGCATGCGATGATCGCCAATGCGAAGGCGTTGGAGCTCGCGAGTATCCGTGCTGGTCAGACATTGTCTGGCGGGACCGTGGAGACGAAGGACGGAAAACTTACGGGTATCCTGATTGATAATGCGCAAGGTTTGATCAGGCGGATCATCCCGGCGGAGACGGCGGCCGAATTCCAACAGCACATGGAGCTTGCGCAGAGGAACTGTTTTGCGCAGGGTTTGACCACGGTCACCGATCCCGGGTTGGGCCGGCTGGAGGTCGAGGGGTTGGACTCCCTGCAGAAGGCGGGGGTGTTGAAGATGCGCGTGTATGTGATGTTGCGGGATAACCCTGAGGTTTTGGATTATTACCTGCCGAAGGGACCTTATAAGACCGATCTATTGTATGTGAAGGGGGTGAAGGCCTATGCCGATGGGGCATTGGGCAGCCGGGGCGCCTGTCTGTTACAGCCCTACAGCGACCGGCCGGACTGGCGGGGCTTTCTGCTCAGTGCGCCGGCGCATTTCGATTCGCTGGCGGCGAGGCTGATCGGTACCGACTGGCAGCTGTGCACGCATGCGATCGGCGATTCGGGGAACCGGATGATCCTGACCGTCTACAATAAATACCTGAAGGGCCCAAACGATAAGCGTTGGCGGGTGGAGCATGCGCAGGTGATCAACGACGCCGATTTCGAGTTGTTCGGTAAGACCTCGGTGATCGCTTCGGTGCAGCCTACGCATGCCACCAGCGACATGTACTGGGCCGGCGAGCGGCTTGGGCCGGAGCGATTGAAGGGGGCGTATGCCTTCCGGCGGTTGTTGAAGGAGAATGGCTGGTTGCCGTTAGGAACCGATTTCCCGGTGGAGGATATCAGTCCTTTCAAGACCTTCCTGGCGGCGGTGTTCCGGGTAGATGCGAAGGGATACCCGGCCGGCGGTTTTCAACCGGAGAATGCGCTGACGCGGGAGCAGGCGATCCGCGGGATGACCATCTGGGCGGCGAAAGCCGATTGCCTGGAGAAGGAGATCGGGAGTCTCGAGGTGGGAAAGAAGGCCGATCTTGTCATTTTGAATAAGGACCTGATGGACGTTCCGGCTGCAGAGGTGCTGCAGGTAAAGCCGGAGTCTACTTATGCTTCGGGGGTAAAGGTCTATTAGAATCTTATGCAACCGTTTGAGTGAATTTTCATGCAACCGTTTGAACGAAGTTCCGACGGGCTATTTCGCTAATATTACTTTGCGAACAAAAATCTCTTTACCAAACTGCGGGAATGACTGCCCGGATGAACCATCAAATAGCGCTTGTCACAGGGGCCGCGTCGGGCCTTGGTTTGGCTATCGCGCGGCGACTGGCGGCGGAGGGCGCCTGGGTGGCGCTGCTGGATCTTTTTGGAAGGCCCGGGAAGATGGAGGAGATGCGAGGGGAGTTCGAGGGTACCGGCGAGGTGTATGCGTTGGATATTACGAAAGAAGAGGATGTGAGGGGTGTGGTGGAGCGGGTGGTCCGGGCGCGGGGGCGCATTGACATCCTCGTCAACAGCGCGGGAATAACTGGGGAGACCAATCTTAAGAGTCATGAGACAAGGACCGACAATCTGCGGTTAGTCTTCGAGGTCAATTTCATGGGTTCTTATTTCACTTCCAAATATGTATTGCCGGTGATGGTGGGGCAGGGGTATGGCCGTATCCTGCATATTGCCTCCATTGCCGGCAAGGAGGGAAATGCCGGGATGGTGGCCTATTCGGCTTCCAAGGCGGCGGTGATCGGCATGGCGAAGGTGCAGGGCAAGGAATATGCGGGGACGGGGGTGACGATCAATGCGCTTGCGCCGGCGGTGATCCGAACCCCGCTGGTGGACGGGATGCCGGAGGAGCAGGTGAAATATATGACCGATAAGATCCCTATGAAGCGGTGCGGTACGCTGGACGAGGCGGCGGGGTTGGCGGCTTATATCGTTTCGCAGGAGAACAGCTACACTACTGGTTTTACTTTCGATCTGTCCGGCGGCCGGGCGACATACTAATAATTTTATGGCTTTATGGAGAAGGAATTCGATACGACGGCGTTGACTGTGGGTGTGGTCGGGCTCGGGATGATGGGATGCAGCATTGCGGCCTGCCTGCTGATGGCGGGGCATCCCGTGATAGCGGTGGCGCCGGTACCGGGCGATCTTTTGACTGCGGGGGATCGCATCCGGGGGCATCTTGAGCATTCGTACCGGGAGGGGCTGATCAGGGTCGCGCCGGAGAGCCTTTGGAGCCGGTTGGGGATCGGCGAGGATTATGGGGCGTTGAAGGACTGTGTGCTGGTGATAGAGTGCACGCTCGAGGATCTTGGGATAAAGCGTGAAGTGTACCGAAAGATCGAGGCGGTGGTGGACGAGGATACCCTGGTGACAAGCAATACCTCGGCGATACCTATCAGCATCCTGCAACGGGAGTCGATACGTCCGGGGAGGTTCTTTGGGTTGCATTGGGCGGAGCCTTCGCATACGACGCGGTTTCTGGAGGTGATCTGCGGGGATTTGAGTGCCGTCGAGAAGGGAGAGTGGCTGTACCGGCTGGCGCATTGCTGGGGAAAGGAGCCGACGCTGGTGCGCAAGGATATCCGGGGTTTTATCACCAACCGCCTGATGTATGCGCTATATAGGGAGGCCTGTTATCTTGTCGAGAGCGGCTTTGCGACCATCGAGGATGTGGACAGGGCTTGCCGCAACAATGCGGGCTACTGGATGACGCTGGTGGGCGCCTTCCGGTGGATGGACCTGACGGGCGTGGCTGCCTATCACAACGTAATGAAAGATCTGTTCCCGACACTTTGCAATAGTACGGAAGTTCCGAGGTTGATCGACGATGTCGTCCGATCGGGTGGACGAGGCGTGACGAATGGAAGGGGATTCTATGAATATACCCCGGAAGAGGCGCGGCTATGGGTTGAGACCTTCGAACGGTTCAGCTACGAGATAAGGGAACTGGCACTTCGATATCCTGCCGACGTCGTCGAGCGGCAGCTGAAGGGTACCAGAGGCCCAACTACTTCGCAACCTTAATCATTAAATATTAGTCTTATGAAGCGTACAATTTTACAAGCCTTTGCGGGCTTGCAGCTACTTCTTTGCGCCGCTGCCGCTCATGGTCAAACCTTTTATGTGGACAGCGCTGCTGCGGCGGGTGGGGATGGTTCCGCCGCGCATCCCTGGAACAATATTCTTTCGGCGGTCTGGGGATCGCCACAGCCGGTAAGCAGTGATGTGACCGTCTATTTCCGAAAGGGAACTTATTTTTTTAACTATGCCGCGGACTCGATCATTTATCTTGGTACGACGAAGAGCGGGTTGAATGGTCATACGTTTACCCTGGCTTCCTATCCGGGAGAGCAGGCCATCTTCGATGGGTCGAGGCTGACGACTGCCTATGGATACATGGTGAATACCGCGGGCGCCAGTAATGTCCGGCTGAGGCGGTTGGTGTTTGCCAATATCACCAACATGAATGCCTATGGCGTGGTGATCAGCGGCGCCAGCGACAGCGTTGATATCGACAGCTGTACCTTTCGAAATATGCTTTGGAACAGCGATACGGCCGAGGCCAAGTTCCCGACGGGGGCCGATTATAATATTGCGCCGGTGATGATCAACGGCTCGCTGGGGGGAACGCCGGACCATATCCGGATCGATAGCAGCACCTTTAATTCGATCGCCTGTGGGGCGACGGATAGCGTGATCACCTTTTACGGAACGGTGGGGACGGTGACGGAGGCCGTCAACAGCTTCGCCAACATTATTCTCAAACAGCCCCGCTATCAATACTATGTCAGTACGACGGGGAATGATGTAACGGGTACCGGTTCGAAGGTGAAGCCCTGGGCGACGCCGCGATATGCCGCCAATAATGCCGGTTATGATTGGTCCACGGGTACGGGTGTGCTGGTGGACTCCAATGTCACGATCTACCTGCGGGCGGGAACATACTATTTGGATACCAGTATCTATATCGGGCCAAGCAGGGGACAGAACGGTAAGTGGACCATCCTGACGCACTATCCGGGAGAAGATGCTACACTGGACGGCGGGAACCTCCACCAAAAATTCTCCTGTATCATCATCATCGACAGTGCCAGCTATGTCGAGGTGAGGGGGCTTAACCTGCAGAATCTGACCGATGACTCGACGTTGAATGTCCCGGGTTCCAAGGATAGCCGATTCGGGATCGAGGTTGCGGGAAAATGTTCGCATATCACGATCGACAGCAATGATATTTACAATATGAAGTGGACCCGGGATACGGTGAAGGCGAAGAATCCGCAACCGGACGACGTCCTCAGTGCGATCACGGTGCTTGGCAATAGTAATACGCCTATCACCAATCTCCTGATCAGTGAGAATACGATTCACGATATCGTTCCAGGATATGCGGAAGGGATGACGCTGAACGGCAATGTCGATACTTTTACCATCAGCGGAAATGAGGTGTATGATGTCGCCAATATCGGCATTGTGGCGGCGGGAAATTACAAATGGGTGCTTCAGCAGTATCCCAATTTGTTGAAGGCCAACAACCAGGCGAGGAATGGGTTGATCAAGGATAATTCCGTGTACCGGTGTATCTCGCCGGTGGCCACCTCGGCGGGTATTTACCTGGATGGGTCGTTGAATGTAAAAGTGCAGGGCAATGAAAGCTATAACAATGGGACGGGGCTGTCGGTCGGCAATGAACAGGATTCCAGCACGAGTGGCGGGCACACGATCATCAGCAATAATTTTTGGAGCAATCTTGGGCCGGGGATGTACCTGGGGAGTAATAATCCCACTTCGACATGTACGAATGTCCTGGTGAAATACAATACCGACTCGATCAACTGGACGATCAATCCGACTTTGTATGCGCGGGCGAATGGGCGTTACGGGACGGCGGATACTTCGGGGCAGGCGGCGGAGATTGTTATGCAGCGTATCCAGAACCTGACCTTTGATGAAAATGATGTTTATTCGTCGTCGGACAATGTGCTGATCTTTTCCTTTGTCCAGTCAGGGGCCGTTTTTACGTATAACGATTACTATACCAAGCACAACAATCCCTGTAAGGCGTATTTTCTACGGGATACGGTCGGGAATGGGCTTGCTTTTAAGACCGACACTACCTTTAACCAGTATGGGCAGGAGACGGGGTTGGATACGACCTCTTATTTGGGTGGGGTAGCGTACAACCGGCATGGGTGTGGGACGCATTCGACGGCCTTTGTGCCGGCGGGGGTTGCCGGGACCGGATTGCGATTTGCGGAGGATTCCCTGCGGCTGTATGAATATCCGAATCCGGTGGAGCATGGGTTGTACGTGCGTGTTGACGGCGTCGCGGGCGGTACTGCGACTTTGCGATTGTTTGACCTTGCGGGGCGGGTCGTATTGCGGCAGGAGCTGGTTTTGACAGCGGGGGTTAATACGATCGGTTGGCCGGATGTGAAGCAGTATGGGGTTTCGGCGGGGTTGTATGTGTTGCAGCTGAATACGGAGACGGGGAGGACGACGTTGAAGATCGTGGTCAAGTAGGGGCGGCGGCGTGGGTTGCGGCGGCGTGGGATGTGGCGGAGTTGTTTGCGGCTGCTCAGAATAAAGTGAGCCGGTGGGGTTTGCCCGCCGGCTTTTATATTTGCTGCTGCGTTTGCGGATAAAATAAATTATTATGGAATACAGACAATTAGGGGAGTCGGGTGTTTCGGCCTCGGTGATCACATTTGGGGCCTGGGCTATTGGCGGTTGGATGTGGGGTGGCAGCGAGCGGTCGGATGCTGTGGCGGCGATCCGGGCATCGTATGACGAAGGGGTTACGTCGATCGATACCGCGGCGGTGTATGGGCAGGGGCTTAGCGAGGAGATCGTGGGGGAGGCTTTGCAGGGGATCCCGCGGGACAGGGTGCAGGTGATGACCAAGTTCGGGATGCGGTGGGATCTGGCCCGCGGTGATTTCGCCTTTAAGAGCCAGGATAATGCGGGCAGGCCGCTGGACATTTATAAATACGGGGGCAGGGAGAGTATCATAAAAGAGTGTGAGGATAGTTTGCGGAGGCTGCGGACAGACTACATCGATGTCTACCAGCAGCATTGGCCGGATGTCACCACGCCGATCGCCGAGACGATGGAGGCGTTGGCGGAGCTGCAAAAGGCGGGCAAGATCCGGGCGGCGGGGGTGTCGAACTATGATGTGGCACAGATGAAGGAGGCGGAAAAGACGATCGGGCTGGCGTCGGACCAGGTGCCATACAGCATGGTGCGGCGGGATATAGAGAAGGAACTGGTACCTTATTGCCTGGAGCATAAGAAGGCCATCCTGGCGTACAGTCCGTTGCAGCGGGGGCTTTTGTCGGGCAAGATCCGGCCGGGACACCGGTTTAATGAGGGGGACAACCGGGGAGACAGCAAGTATTACCAGGGCGAGAATTTGAACCGGATCAATGCCTTTCTGGATGGGCTGCGGCCGCTGGCGGAGGCTAAGGGTGCGACGCTGGCGCAGCTGGTTATCCGGTGGACGATCCAGCGGCCGGGGATCACGATTGCGTTGGTGGGGGCGCGGGATGCGGCGCAGGCGGTGCAGAATGCGCGGGCGAGCCGGGTGGAATTGACGGCGGAGGAGATTGCTTTTATTGACAATAAGTTAGCGGCATTGAAGCTCGATTAGGCTGTTCTGATGAAAATCCGTAAATTGGAAAATAACAACACTAAAACGATGTCATATGATCCAGTTTCACGAATTACGGACGGGGGACTTTGTGCTGGTCGAGTTTGACGGCAAGCGTACGGAAGGGGAGGTGCTTGGACTGAATGGGGCGGATAGGGAGGTACAGGTGAGGACGGGGGATGACCAGGAGTTCTGGTATACTCCTAACGATTTGTATCCCATACCTTTAGACGAGGGGCAACTGATGCAGTTCGGATTCGAGAGACAGGAGATGCCGGATGGGAAGATCAAGTATCTGAAGGGACCGTTCCGCATTCTTTTGTCCGAAAAAGGGAATTTTTCCGATTTTGAGATGTGGTATCGGGAGGATCGGCGGCATATTACGCAGTCTTTACCGGTTCATGGGTTGCAGAATCATTTCCATGGAATGACAAAAATTGACCTGGTCAGGGAGGTTCAGACTCATTAAAAGGCGGACTAAACCGGCCTGGGCCGGGAAAATTTCTAAAAAATTCATTTAATTTGATTTTTCTTGCCGAAGTTTTCGTATTTCGGCAAAGAAATCCTATCTTTGCGCTCCCAAAAACTGTATGGCGAAACAAGCACTCATTAAACAAGATGGTATCATTCTGGAAGCCTTGTCCAATGCTATGTTCAAAGTTAAGCTGGAAAATGGGCATGAGATCCTGGCCACCATCTCAGGGAAAATGAGGATGAACTACATACGGATATTGCCGGGGGATAAAGTGGGGGTTGAGATGAGTCCCTACGATCTGACGAGGGGAAGGATTATATTCAGATACAAATAATAATTGTCATGACACGAGGCGAAGCCGACTGCATGATTCAAATAAAAGACAAATAGACTCATCATGAAAGTTCGTGCATCCATTAAAAAGCGCAGCGCCGATTGTAAGATCGTGAGAAGGAAGGGGAAGCTGTATGTTATCAACAAGAAGAACCCTCGTTTCAAGCAGCGCCAGGGTTAATTGAAATTTAAAAAACAAACAAGAGAATATGGCTCGTATTGCCGGTGTAGACTTACCAAAAAATAAACGGGGGGAGATCGGACTTACCTATATCTTCGGTATTGGTCGTTCGACTGCTCAGTATATCCTGACGAAGGCAGGGATCAATTTCGATAAGAAGGTGCATCAGTGGAATGATGAGGAGCTGAACGCCATTCGTAATATCATTACGAATGAGTTCAAGGTAGAGGGTGCGCTTCGTTCCGAGGTACAGATGAATATCAAGCGTTTGCTGGATATTGCCTGTTATCGTGGGCTTCGTCATCGTAAGGGTCTGCCTGTTCGTGGTCAGCGTACCCGTACCAACAGCCGTACCCGGAAGGGCAAGCGGAAGACGGTTGCCGGCAAGAAGAAGGTAGCCAAGAAATAGTTGAGTCATGCATGAGCTGGAACTGCACATTGTGCGTTGCATTTTGGAGCAGTCCGGTTCGTGCTTATTCATATTTGCACCAAAGCGGACCGCGGGTCCGCTGGCAGAAGGCCCGACAAATGCGGTTTCGCGTCGGAGGGTACCTTGGGCCAGAACCCGGAGACGCGAAAAATTGAATGGATCGACGCCAGATACTGGTGGTGCAGGCGGAGGGTTGATCCGGTCCCGGCGACGGGATGATTTTTAAACGGCGAATCCGGCCGGTTTTATCGACGGATGAGCAAAAAAGATTACCTAAGGTAACCGTATGGCAAAAGCACAAGCAAACAGCGCGAAAGCCGCCGCTAAGAAAAGGATCGTAAAGGTGGATGTTTACGGTGATGCGCATATCACCGCCAGCTTCAACAACATCATCATCAGCCTTACCAACAAGAACGGGCAGGTTATTTCCTGGAGCAGTGCCGGGAAGATGGGCTTCAAGGGTTCCAAGAAGAACACTCCGTATGCCGCCCAGATGGCTTCTTCGGATGCTGCCAAGACGGCTGTCGATGCCGGTCTGAAGAAGGTGGATGTTTATGTGAAGGGTCCTGGTTCGGGCCGGGAGAGCGCTATCCGCGCCCTGTCCAACAACGGGATCGAGGTGGTGATGATCAAGGATGTGACCCCGCTGCCCCATAACGGCTGCCGTCCTCCCAAGAAGCGCCGCGTATAGTAAATCGGCCGCCACTGTCGTGGCGGCTATATATATTCAGAAGCTGGGTAAGATTCAATTTTTAAGATTTTTGAATAATCTTACCCGGGTAACTCAAAAATCTAATAAAGCACATTATGGCACGTTACACTGGACCGAAGACAAGAATTTCCCGCATTTTCGGCGAGCCTATCTTAGGAAATGGCAAGTATCTTACCAAGAACAGCAATCCTCCCGGCCAGCATGGCGGGACGAAGAAGCGCAAGGCTCCGGGCGAGTATGCTCTGCAGCTGAAAGAAAAGCAGAAGGCCAAGTACACCTATGGCGTACTGGAGCGTCAGTTCCGCAAGACCTTCGAAGAAGCCAACCGTCGTAAGGGTGTAACGGGTGAGAACCTGATCAAGCTGTTGGAAGCCCGGCTCGACAATACGGTATACCGTCTTGGGGTAGCGCCTTCCCGGCCTGCTGCCCGTCAGCTGGTTGCGCATAAGCATATCACCGTGAACGGTGAAGTGGTGAACGTTCCTTCTTTCCAGCTGCGTCCCGGCGACGTCATCGGGCTGAAGGAAAGCGCCAAGGGGAATACGGGCATCACCAGCCAGATCCGCGGCAAGAATGCCAAGATCAACTGGCTGGACTGGTCCGAAGCGGAGTTCAAGGGTACTTTTATCGCGTTTCCTGAGCGGGAGAGCGTGCCTGAGAACATTAAGGAGCAGTTGATTGTTGAGTTGTATTCTAAGTAAGCGGCGGGCGGGATCGCCTCGCCTGATGCACACAAGTAATCGTTAAATCGTAAATTTAAATATGGCCATTTTAAATTTCCAGAAACCAGACAAGATCATTCTTCAAAAGGCGACCGATTTTGAAGCTCAATTCGAATTTCGCCCTTTAGAGCCGGGTTATGGTGTCACCATCG
>Ga0157372_10005673_pt1 | contig 13278 bp, 10 predicted proteins | sample C55metaG_FD_115307 | JGI IMG/M metagenome (GOLD analysis project Ga0157372, IMG submission 115307) | Corn rhizosphere microbial communities from Kellogg Biological Station, Michigan, USA - C5-5 metaG | ecosystem: Host-associated > Plants > Roots > Rhizosphere > Soil | place: USA: Michigan... | reverse complement strand
GACTTTCAAACCTTCAATGCGGCCTTTGTATTCGCGAATTGTCAGCGCGTCGAGAAGCGCCTGTGTCGGATGCTCGTGAGATCCGTCTCCGGCGTTAATGATCGGCGCGTTAGTCATGCGTGCGAGGTGCTGTGGCGCGCCGGCCATGGAGTGACGGATGACGATGCAATCGGGCGCCATCGCTTCCAGATTTCGCGCCGTATCCAAAAGGGTTTCGCCTTTGGTCACGCTTGAAGTCGAAACGCTGACATTCACCGCGTCCGCTGAGAGGCGCTTCGCAGCGATTTCGAAAGACGTTCGCGTGCGCGTCGAAGATTCGAAGAAGAGATTGATGACGGTGCGGCCGCGAAGTGTGGGGACTTTCTTGATCTGGCGTTTGGAAACTTCGCGAAAGGTTTCAGCGGTGTCGAGCAGGTGAGTAATCTCCCCGGCATCGAGCTCACGAATGCCGAGGAGATGTTTGCGGTTGAAAGTTGTTTGCATTTTGTTCTTAGTGCTTCGTTCTTTGTACTTGGTATTCAGTGCCTCATGTAAAAACAAAGCACAAAGTACAAAGCACCAAGCACAAAAAAAGCGGCCATCGGCCGCTTCGGTTACGCCGTCTCTGACGGTCGCTCGACGATTACCACTCCTTCTTCTTCATCAAACTCCTGGAGCATCACCTTGATGATTTCACTCTTCTTTGTCGGCACAAGCTTGCCGATGTAGTCAGCCTGGATTGGTAACTCGCGATGCTCTTTGCCGCGGTCGATCAGCACCGCTAGTTGCACACGTCGCGGGCGTCCGAAATCGATCAGTTGATCGAGTCCGGCGCGAATCGTGCGGCCCGTGTAAAGCACGTCGTCGATCAGCACGATGTTGCGATTCTCGATGTCGCCGGGAAGATCTGTGCGATTGACAACTGGCTTCGCACCGACGGTCGACAGATCGTCGCGATAGAGAGTTATATCAAGGACGCCGACTGGCGGTCGATAACCTTCGAGGTCCGCAATCTTTGCTGCCATGCGTTCGGCGAGCGGCACACCGCGACGTCTAATGCCGACGAGAAAGAGATCGCCCGCGCCATGGTTCTCCTCGACGATTTCGGACGACAGGCGGGCTAACGCGCGATTGATGCGCGGGCCATCCATGATACGAGCCTTCTCGACAAATTCCATGTGGGCGGATACTAGCAAGAAGCTGGTAGGGTGACAAGTTTGCGAAGGTTTTAGATCTTTGACCTTTGTACTTTGTACTTGGTACTCTGTAAGCCCAGCATGACCGTCTATCGCTCGTTGTTGCGTCCAATGCTGTTTCGTCTCCCACCCGAAACCGCTCACGAATTGGCGTTGCACTCGCTTCCTCTAATTCCGCAGAGATTCATTGCGAAGCACTTCAGCGACCCGGCGCTCAAGATTGAAAGATTTGGTTTGTCATTTCCGAATCCTGTCGGGTTGGCGGCGGGGTTCGATAAGAATGGTGTGGCACTGCAACCACTGGCTGCGCTCGGTTTTAGCCATATAGAAGCAGGCACAGTTACATACCACGCGCAACCTGGAAATCCGCGGCCGCGGCTGTTTCGTTTGTCAGAAGATCAAGCGCTGATCAATCGTGCGGGGTTCAATAACGAAGGCGCCGCCGCTTTCGCACGGAGAGTTGAGCAGCATCGACCTGATTGCGTGCTCGGCGTCAGCATTGGGAAGAGCAAGATAACGCCCCTCGCCGAAGCTACGGCGGATTACCTCGCGAGTTTCGAACTGGTTTATAACGTCGCGGATTACATTGCGGTGAATGTGAGTTCGCCGAACACGCCGCAGTTGCGTGAGTTGCAACAATCAGAACAACTCAGTTCACTGCTCTCAGCTCTACAAACGCGGGGCCGCGAGTTGCAGCAGCGGTATCAAAGGCGCGTTCCATTACTCGTGAAGCTTTCACCGGACCTGGAGCGTGGCGAACTCGAGATGATTGTCGACGTGATTGAGCGTCTGAGAATCGACGGCATCATTGCGACAAACACGACGGTTAGCCGGGATCGATTGCGAACTGATTCGAGGCGCATTGCGTCGATCGGCGAAGGCGGGCTCAGTGGCAAGCCGCTGGCGAACAGATCGACGCAGATGATCGCTCAACTTTACGAATTGACCGGAGGACGAATTCCGCTGATCGGCGTGGGTGGGATCTTCAACGCCGATGATGCGTGGGAAAAGATCTGTGCGGGCGCGAGTCTCGTGCAGTTGTACACTGGCTTTATCTACCAGGGACCAACCATCGCGCAACAGATAAACGAGGGTCTTTCACACATTCTCGCGCGTGAGGGATTTACCGGGCTTGAAGCCGTCATCGGTTGCCGTGCCAGAGATCTGGCTTAACAGGATTTACATGATTTTCAGGATTAACATGTAAATCCTGTCCAATCCTGATAATCCTGTCAAAAATGAAAGGAAATAATTTGACTATCAAAGATAAATTGATCGTCGCACTGGATGTCGAAACACCCACGAAAGCCCTGGACCTTGTCCGCGAGCTGCGCGGTGTCGCGGGTATGTTCAAGGTCGGGTCACAACTCTTCACCGCCGCTGGGCCACAGATCGTTCGCGACATCATCGCGCTCGATACAAAGGTCTTCCTCGACCTGAAGTTCCACGATATCCCGCACCAGGTCGCCGGAGCTGCACGCTCAGCCGCAGAGCTCGGCGTCTCGCTGTTCACCATTCACGCGAGCGGCGGCGCAGAGATGATGCGCAGGGCCGTCGAATCCGTTTCCAAAGTCGCCGAACAAAACCGCGGTGTTCGGTCGAGAATTCTCGCCATCAGCGTTCTCACAAGCATCGACGCGACGATACTCGCGCAAATCGGCATAAATTCGACTCCGGATGAACAAGTCCTGCGCCTCGTTCGCCTGGCAGAAACCGCAGGCTGCGACGGCGTCGTCGCCTCTCCAAAGGAAATCGAATCAATCAGGCAAACAGTTCAGAATCCCGAGTTTCTAATCGTGACTCCGGGAATTCGTCCGGCGACAAACGCTAACGAAGATCAGAAAAGAGTCGCAAATCCAGCAGCCGCAATCGTGGCGGGCGCCAGCTATCTCGTCGTCGGACGACCAATTACTGGCGCCGCAGACCCAGTCGCGGCAGCGCACGAAATTGTTGCAGACATGGAACGCTCTGAACCAAAGGAACTGAGCAATCGAAGCGGCGTGTAAAGACAGGTCGAGCGGTCGCGATTTGCCCAACTACCGATTTGTAACTATCATGCGACGGTGAATCTCAGGTTGAAACCCTCGTTCGTTTCCACGCTATTTATCCTCGTTTTAGCGTCCATATTTCCACTCTTTAGTCAGGAAAATGGCGCTACGATTCCACTCGCGCAATCGCCCTACCGCGTCGGCGAACGGCTCACCTACAACGTGTCGTACTCGAGCTTTCCGGATGCGGCGCATGTGGAACTCGAAGTCGTTTCCCGTGGAGTTCATTTTGGCCGTGAGGCGATACAGCTTCGAGGCCACCTCGAAACCACGGGCGTTATCAACGTCGCCCTCCTCGCGATAAACAACGATTACGTCACTTACATAGATCCGGGAACAGGTCTGCCTTTTCGCGCCGAAGAAACAGCGCGCGACGCGATCAAAACAGCCAGTTCAGTTGACGATTTCAATCAACCTGCCGGCAACGAAGCGCTACCGCCACCGCAGAAAGGCGTTCAGGGAACTTACGATTTTATCTCTGCGTTTTATCGCGCCCGCGCGCTTCCGCTCGCGCAGGGTGCGGCCTACAACTTTACGGTGCGCGGTCAATCAACCGATTACCAGGCGGAATTGAAAGTGACCGGGAAACAGATAATCCGAACAAACGTCGGTTCGTTCCCGACCATCGTCACTCAAATCAAACTCAACAGCTCGACAATCAAGAACGTCAAAGCTTATTTCACAGACGATCCGGGCCGTGTTCCAGTTCTGGTGACTGCCAGCGTAAGTAACGGTGATCTGAGGGTTGAGCTCGCAGGTTCTGAGCTGATCCTCCCTCCCAATGCGACGCCTACGCCAACACCCGCAATCGTTGTTGCTCCGGCTCCCACGCCGGCGCCGCCGAAAGGATTAGACGAGAACCTCCCGTTTGCTGTCGGCGAACAACTCAACTATCAAGTGTTCATCGGCGGCGGGACTGCGCCACTCGGCTTCGCGACTTTCCAGGTGCGTGGGCGCTCCAAGTACTTCGATCGCGATGGCGTGTTTCTGACCGTCAACGCTCATACGACCGGTGCGGCCGCGCGGCTTTTCAACGCAACAGACACGATCGATTCTTATGTCGATCCGAGAGGACTTCTGCCATATCGCACGGTGATGAATCTGTCAGAGGGTCAACGTCGATTGAACGAGACTTTGACTTTGAATCAGGAGACCGGCACCGCGACCAGCGACAAAGGCGGGAGAATCGAAATGCCGGTCGGCACGCATGATTATCTTTCGTTCTTTTACGCGCTGCGAACCCTTAATCTCAACCCAACAAAAAAGAGCGCGCTCTCGATGCTGGTGGAAAGGAAGCCGAAGACGCTGTTCGTGGATGTGGGCAAGCGCGAGTCGATCCAGTTAGGAGACCGAAAAATATCGGCGATCGCACTCTCGATCACGACCGATGACCCTGACCCCGATAAGTACAGACTGCGAATGTGGGTGAGCGACGATCGACGGCGTTTGCCCTTGCGCTTCACCTGCACCACAAAACTCGGCGCCCTGCGCGCCGATCTGGCTATTCTCCCCACCTCTTCTCAATAGTGCTTTGTGTCCCTTTAGTGCCTCTTTGCGGCCGCCTTTGAAATTGAAATCTATTTTCAACTAATCTATACTCCTGAACGCCATGCTTAACTCATTCATCATCGTACTGCGCGAAGGCTTCGAGTCGTTCCTGCTCGTCGCCGTCATTTTTGCTTACCTGCGCAAGGCAGGACAGAGTTGGCTCAACTCTTCTGTTTACCTCGCAATCGCGCTCGCGCTCGCCGCGAGTGGCGGACTTGCTTACGTGTTGAGCACGGGCGTCGACGATGCAACTCTCGAGAGCGTCTTTGGGACTGTTATCGGCGGTTACGTCAGCACGTTCTTTGCTAATGAGGCGTTGCGAGAAGCGGTGCTCGGCGCGATTGCAGTCGTGATGGTGGGAACACTTGTGATTCATATGTGGCGCACTGGCCCAAAGATTCAGCAGCGCATGCGCGAGCGGCTGAGTGTTGTTTCGTCAAAGAATTCACGTCTGGCGGCGGTGCTGGGTGTGTTTCTGTTTACGTTCCTGATGATCACGCGTGAGGGAATGGAAACGGCGTTGTTGTTGATGCAGGTGAAGGATCCGAACCTGATCAATGGTGCGTTGCTTGGCCTGGGTGCGGCAATTTTGTTTGCAGTGGGTTGGGCCCGGTTTGGCCACTTGATCAATGTGAAACGTTTCTTTCAAGTCACAAGCATTTTCCTGCTGCTCTTCATGGTCCAGGTCGCGATCTACTCGTTCCACGAGTTCACGGAAGCAGGGTTGTTGCCGAACAGTGAGGCGCTGCATGTTGCGACCGAAAAATTTTCGCCTGACGGACTATACGGCAAATGGTTTTCTCCGATCATGATCGGGATCTGCGCATTGTGGCTCGTCGGCGCCTGGCTGATCGACCGGTACAAAAGCCGCAGATTTTCGCAGATGAACGAGGATCTGATCCGCGTTCATCCGCGAAAATCTGCGGCTTAGAACATCTTCGCGAGCTCGCGCTTCAACAACTTTCCTGTCGGACCTTTAGGAATATCGTCGAGAAAGCGCACCGTCTTCGGACATTTGAAGTCTGCGAGTCGCGCTTTGCAGTAATCAATCACTTGCTGCTCGGAAGTCTTCGCTCCATCCTTCAGCACGACAACCGCCGCCACCTCTTCTCCATAAAGCTCGTCAGGCACACCCACGACCGCCGCGGCCGCGACATCCGGATGTTGATAAAGCACTTCGTCAATCTCGCGCGGGTAAATGTTTTCACCACCGCGAATGATCATGTCTGACTTGCGATCGACGATGTAGTAGAAGCCCTCAGGATCACGATATCCGATGTCTCCAGTGTGAAACCAACCGTTGCGAAATGCGCTCGCATTGGCGACATCGTTTTTGTAGTAACCCTTCAAGATGTTTTCACCGCGCAACACGATCTCGCCCAACTCTCCATTCGGCACTTCGCGATCTTCCTCATCAACAACACACATCTCATTACCGATAGGCACGCCACACGAACCCGGACGGCGTCGCTCATCCGGCGGATTGAAAGTCGATCTGCAAGTCGACTCGGATAGACCATAGCCTTCGATCACGAGGCAGTTGAACGTCTCTTCAAAACGCTTCAACACCTCGGCGGGCACGGGTGCCGAACCGCACATGGCGAAGCGCAATTGCCTGGTGTTTAGACCCGCGGGAACTCCGTCGGGATAGGTGGTCAACAACATGGAGAGCATCGTTGCCACGGATCCGAACGAAGTGATCTGATACTCGGAGATGATCTGCCAGAAACGTGACGCAGAGAACTTCTGGGTCACCACCGTCGAGCCACCCGCGTAGAGCGCTGACATCGTCGTGACCGAAACCGCATTCATGTGAAATAGCGGCATCATCGTGAGCAATCGATCTGCTTCCGAGAATCCCAACCATCTGGTGATCTGGCGTGCGTTCGCGATGACGTTGCCGTGCGTGAGCAAGCAGCCCTTCGGTTTGCCGGTTGTCCCGGAGGTGTAGATGATTATGGCTTCGTCTTCCGCCGAGATTTCAGTGCCTGGGGTTTCGGTATCCGAGACGCTCGATGTTGCGGCAGCCTCGTTATCGAAGGTGATGACTAACGGCAGCCGGTCTCGAATAGCTTCAATTATCGGAAGGTACTCCGAATTCACCAGCAAAGCCTTCGCTTCAGAATTCGAGATTACGTATTCGATCTCCTGTGCCTTGAGCAGCGAGTTGATTGGACCAGCGAGCGCGCCGATTTGCCAGCACGCAAAGTACGCAATCACGTACTCGACGCTGTTCGGCAGCAGCAAGCTAATGACGTCGCCTTTCCCCACGCCACTGTTGGCCAGCAACCGCGCGGTGCGGTTCACGGCAGCTTCAAACTCCGTGTACGTAAACTGGCGGTTGTCAGCTTCTGAGAAGAGAAAAGGCTTGTCCGGCGCGGCAGTCACGCGCTGTTTCAACAGTTCAGGGATATTTCGCGGTTCATTCCTCATAATTTCGCTGGATGTTATAGCACGCCTCTGCGGCCCTCTGCGTATCTCTGCGTTCTCTGCGATAAGAAGCGTTTTAACGCAGAGAACGCAGAGATACGCAGAGGGCAGCGGAGATCATGATATATTTCCAGCCCTTATATGAATACTTATCGCAATTTCATTGGCGGCAAATGGCTCGAATCCGCCTCCACACGCACCGCTCAAAACATCAACCCGGCCAACACCGACGACGTCCTGGGCACCATTCGACAAGCGACTCGCGAAGAAGCGCGCTCGGCTGTTGAAGCCGCTGCCGGCGCATTTCGCGGTTGGCGGTCCACACCTGCGCCTACCCGTGGACGCATCGTCGCGAAAGCAGCACGTCTGTTGGAAGAGAACAAAGAAGAGCTGGCACAGCTTCTTACACACGAAGAAGGCAAGACGATCGCGGAGTCGCGTGGTGAACTCCAGCGTTCGATCAACGTTGCCGAGTTCTGTGCAGGTGAGTCGCGACGCATGAATGGCGAAACGATCCCATCCGAGCTGCCTTTGAACTTTGCCTACACGATCAAACAGCCGCTTGGAGTCGTTGCGTGTGTGACGCCCTGGAATTTTCCGGTCGCGATTCCGATCTGGAAGATTGCGCCTGCTCTCGTCGCAGGCAACACAGTTGTCTTCAAACCGGCGTCAATCACGCCCGCAACGGCGGTCCGGATCACGGAGATCTTCGAAGCTGCCGGAATTCCGCCCGGTGTTTTGAACCTCGTTATCGGATCGGGTTCAGAAGCCGGCGACGAGATAATCAACCACCCGGTCGTCAAAGCCATCTCGTTCACCGGATCGAACGGCGTCGGTATTCGACTTTACGAACAGGCATCGCGGCGCGGCGCGAAGGTCCAATGCGAGATGGGCGGAAAGAATCCCGTGGTGGTTCTCGAAGATGCAGACATGGACCTGGCAGTCGAATCGACGGCGCAAGGAGCGTTTGGATCGTCAGGTCAAAGATGCACTGCTACAAGTCGCGCAGTCGTGATGGACCAGGTCGCCGACGAGTTTGTCGAACGCCTTGCAAAGCGAGCTGAGTCGATGCGGCTTGGACCAGGCGCCGATCCATTGACGGAAATGGGGCCGAGCGTTGATGAAAGTCAGTTCAACACAGTGCTCAACTACATCGACATCGGCCGCGAAGACGGCGCCACGCTCGTGTGCGGCGGATCGCGCGCCACCGGCGACGGACTCGACAAGGGTTATTTCGTGCAACCAACGGTTTTCGATCACGTTACGCCGGATATGCGAATCGCGCGCGAGGAGATCTTTGGGCCAGTGTTGTCAGTGCTGCGCGTGAAGGATTTTGAATCGGCGATGGAAGTCGCAAACGATTGCGAGTATGGCTTATCGTCGTCGATCTTCAGCAACGACGCCTCGCGTATCTTTCGTTTTGTTGACGACATCGAAACGGGTATGACGCACATCAACTCTCCGACCACCGGAGGAGAAGCGCACATTCCGTTCGGAGGGTCAAAGGGCACGGGTATCGGCGATCGCGAACAGGGTTCAACGGCGCTCGACTTCTACACCGAGTTGAAAGTGGTCTATGTCGACTACACCGGCCGCAAGCGCGAAGGAAACTTGTACTGAAGTGACACACGCATTGTTCATTGCTGCGCTTCTGCTTGCCGGTGCAGTCACAGCCGCGGGACAGTCGAATCAAAGCGTGTACACATCTCTCGGCGAAAAGCAGTGTCGCACCGTGAAATCCGCGGAGGCGGGCGACGATGGTTACGAAGGACGTTGTCGTGGTGTTGCCGGGTATACGCTGCTGTTGAGCGAAGGCGATCTTCGTCAAAACATCACGGTCATCACCCCAAAGGGCGCGAAGCATTCGCTCGATCTCTGGGACGTAATCAGCGGCGGCTTCTCGAGTGTTGGTCCAAAAGCCGAATGGCGCATGACGACGCGCAACGGCAAACCAGTGCCGGTGGCCCTAATCGTCCGTTACAACGCCAACGAAGACCCGGAAGCACCGACCAGGCAAAACTCATATCTGGCGGTCTCGAAAATCACGGCCACGGAAATCTGTGTCACCGACAAAATTCTCCCCGGCCCCAAAGCCAACGAGGACGCCCGTCGCGCCGCCGACACCGCCGCCACCAAGCCGTGCCTCAAAACAGGCCACCAAAAGGCACAAAATGCACACAAAAGAAATTAGGTATTTGTGTGCCGTATGTGCCCTTTTGTGGCAAATCTTAAATCGGAGCTGCTGAATGAGAACCCTTATCAAGAATGGTCGCGTGGTGACTGCGGTTGATGATTACAAGGCCGATATTCTGGTTGAAGATGAACGCGTGTCGGTTATCGGGAAGACCCTCGAGATGGAGGCGGACCAGGTGCTCGACGCCAACGGAAAACTCGTGATCCCTGGTGGCATCGATCCGCATACTCACATGGAACTTCCATTCGGCGGCACACAATCGTCCGACGACTTTCGCACCGGCACGATCGCCGCCGCCCACGGTGGCACCACGAGCATCATCGACTTCGCCGTGCAGTACAAAGGTCAGTCGCTGATTGAAGGTATCGACAACTGGCACAAAAAGGCAGAAGGCAAAACCGCGATCGACTACGGCTTCCACCTGATCACAACGGAACTCGAAGACAAACAGATCGAAGAACTCTACACCGCCATGGACGAAGGCGTGACGAGCTTCAAGATGTTTATGGCCTACCCCGGCGTGTTTCTCGTCGACGATGCCACGATCTTTCGCGCGATGTCAGCCGCCGGCGAACGCGGTGGACTCATCTGCATGCACGCTGAAAACGGAATCGTCATCAACGAGATCATCAAGCGCGCGTTGGAAAAAGGTCATACCGCACCGAAGTATCACGCATTGACACGCCCCACCGTGGCAGAAGCAGAAGGCGTTCATCGCGCTATCGCAATCGCCGAGATGGCCGAATCGCCTGTTTACATCGTTCACCTTTCCTGCGCAGACGCCCTCAACCAGGTCAGACAAGCGCGCGATCGCGGCATCCCGGCGTTCGCCGAAACGTGCCCGCAGTATCTGTTTCTCTCGATCGACAACTACGACGAACCAGGATTCGACGGCGCCAAGTACGTGATGACACCACCGCTGCGTGAGAAGTCGAACCAGGCGGAACTGTGGAAAGGCCTCAAGATGGACGATCTACAAGTGATCTCAACGGACCATTGCCCCTTTTGTATGAAAGAGCAGAAAGAGCTCGGTCTCGGCGACTTCACCAAGATCCCGAACGGTGCGCCGGGCGTCGAGAATCGTGTTCCACTGATTTACAACGGCGGCGTGGTGGAGAACCGAATCAGCTTGAACCGGTTTGTCGAGTTGACTTCAACCGCGGCGGCAAAGATGTTTGGCCTGTTTCCGAAGAAAGGAACGATCGCCGTCGGCTCAGACGCTGATATCGTGATCTTCGATCCCGAAAAAGAACAGACCCTGGGCTTGAAGACGAGTCACATGAACGTCGACTACAGCGCGTACGAAGGCAAGAAGATCAAGGGCGTGGTCGAGACGGTGCTGTCGCGCGGCAAGGTCGTGGTGGATAAAGGAGAGTTCAAGGGCAAGGCGGGTGATGGACAGTTTTTGAAACGCGGCACCTGCGTGGCTATCTGAATCATTGGTAACCCGATCTATCCAACTCGGAGAAAACCTTTTGTCTACAGCTGAAGAGATTCACCATCCAGACGGACGTGTGGAGCTTAAGCCTGAAGCTCTCGAAGAAATCAGTCAAAGCCCTCTCTACAATGAAGACCTGGCGCCCGTCCCTGTCGCCAGACGTAATTGGACCACCTACAACTACGCCGCGCTCTGGATCAGTATGGCCCACTGCATTCCGACGTACATGCTATCGTCGGGATTGATCAGCGCGGGCATGAACTGGTGGCAAGCGCTAATCACGATTCTTCTCGGCAACACCATCGTTCTGATACCGATCCTGCTCAACTCACATCCGGGCACGAAATACGGCATTCCCTTCCCCATTTTCGCGCGCGGCGCTTACGGCACGCTGGGTTCAAACGTTCCAGCGTTGATGCGAGCGCTCGTTGCGTGCGGATGGTTTGGCATTCAAGCGTGGATCGGCGGCGAAGCGTTGAACGTGTTCTTCAGAGCCATCATCCCCGGCTGGCAAACGCTGCTCGGTGGTCCAATCGGCGGGCACATGGTAACCGAGTGGTTGTCGTTCCTCCTCTTTTGGGGATTGAACATTTACATTATCTATCGCGGCATGGATCTGCTGCGAAAGGTTGAAAACTGGGCGGCGCCGTTTGTGCTGATCATGACCGCGTTGTTGCTCGCGTGGGCAATCTGGAAAGCAAATGGACTCGGATACCTGCTAAACCAGCAGGGAAAGTTTCACACCTTCGCAGAATTTTGGCCCGTCTTCATTCCGTCGCTGACGGGAATGATCGGCTTCTGGGCCACGCTCTCACTGAACATGCCCGACTTCACGCGCTTTGGTAAGAGTCAACGCGATCAGGTCGTGGGCCAGGTCGTTGCGCTGCCGAGCACCATGACGGTGTTTGCCGCGATGGGAGTGATGATCACCTCCGCCGCCGTCGTGATCTACCCGCACATGCGACCCGAGGAACTGTGGGATCCGATGAAGCTTGTCGGACAATTTCAGAGTGTCGCGGTGATCGCGATCTCAATGTTCACGGTCGTAGTTGCGACGCTCGCCGTCAACATCGCTGCGAACGTCGTTTCACCGGCAAACGATTTTGCGAATGCATTTCCCAAGTGGATCTCGTTCCGAACCGGCGGGCTCATCACCGGCATCATCGGCATACTCATGCAACCCTGGCGACTTCTCGCCGATCCTTCCGGCTACATTTTCGCGTGGCTGGTCGGATACTCCGGCGGGCTGGGTTCAATCGCAGGGGTTCTGATTGCCGATTACTGGCTCGTACATCAAAAGCGACTCCGGCTTGGCGATCTGTACCGGCAGGAAGGCGTATACACCTTCAGCGGCGGCTGGAACTGGCGCGCGATCGTCGCGACTTTGCTGGGATGCGCTCTTGCATGGATCGGCCTGGTTGTCCCCGCCCTGCGACCGATGTTCGACTATGGTTGGTTTATCGGGTTCGGCGTGGCGGCCGTTACGCACCTGGTGCTGATGAAACTTGCCCCGCCGCCAGAGTCTAGATAACAAACGCCGCTAAATGCTATAAGATCGCGGTGATGGTGACGTCGATAGTTAGACAGGATTTCAGGATTGTTCAAGATTTACATGGTTCGTCCTGCAAATCCTGTTAAATCTTGTAAATCCTGTCTAAAACGAAGGAACAACTCAATGGCACGCACGGTTAAATGCGCACTAATACAATGTTCGAATGCAGGTTCTTCCGATCTACCGATCGAGGAGATTAAGCGTCTGAATATCGAGAAGCACCTGACGTTTATCGAGCAGGCGGCGAAGCAGAAGGTCCAGATAATCTGCATGCAGGAGATTTTTACTACTCCGTACTTTTGTGCCGAACAACAGACACGCTGGTATGAAGCCGTCGAACGGATTCCCGACGGTCCAACTGTGAGATTGATGCAGGACGTCGCTAAGGAACACGGCATGGTTATCGTCGTGCCGATCTACGAAGAGGAACTGACCGGCATCTATTACAACGCTGCCGCAGTGATCGACGCGGATGGAAAGTACCTCGGCAAGTATCGTAAGAATCACATCCCACACGTCAATCCGGGATTCTGGGAGAAGTTTTACTTCCGGCCAGGAAATCTGGGTTATCCGTGTTTCGATACTGCGTATGCTCGCATCGGCGTTTACATCTGTTACGACCGCCACTTCCCCGAGGGCGCGCGTGCGCTCGGTTTGAATGGAGCGGAGATCGTTTTCAATCCGTCGGCCACTGTCGCCGGGCTTTCGGAGTATCTATGGCGTTTGGAACAACCGGCGCACGCGGTTGCGAACGGTTATTTCATCGGCGCGATCAATCGCATCGGTCACGAGCAACCGTGGGACATCGGCGAGTTTTACGGCCAGAGTTACTTCTGCGATCCGCGCGGGCAGTTTATAGCTGAGGCGCCGCGCGACAAAGATGCGCTCGTAGT
>Ga0157372_10005671_pt1 | contig 13282 bp, 11 predicted proteins | sample C55metaG_FD_115307 | JGI IMG/M metagenome (GOLD analysis project Ga0157372, IMG submission 115307) | Corn rhizosphere microbial communities from Kellogg Biological Station, Michigan, USA - C5-5 metaG | ecosystem: Host-associated > Plants > Roots > Rhizosphere > Soil | place: USA: Michigan... | reverse complement strand
TCGATCAAGAAAGAGATGGAGGACGCCACGGGCGACGCGCTCGAGCGCCGGGTCGCCACCTCGCTGGCCGCCGCGCTCGGCGCCACCGTCGAAACGCGCAAAGGCGGCGCGGTCTCCGAAGAGGAGAACCCGGCGAGTTGGCGTAGAATGCCCGTCGCCGACGGCGTGGAGCTCCACGTCCGCGACAACTCGCCGGCCTCGCGCGACGAAGCGCTGGTCGCGATGCGTGAAGCCGTTCGTGCGGCGTTGGGCCGCGAAGACATTCGATAGGCGAGCGGCATCTCCGGTTCACTCGAGGACGCGCTCCAATGCCCGACTCAGCTCGCACGTTCGACGGATCGACGGTTCTGTTGACGGGGGTCGGCGCGGACGGGCAGGTGGGTCAGGCGGTCGCGCGAGCGTTTGCCGAGCAGGGTGCCTCGCTTTTGTTGGTCGACCGAGCGGCGGAGCACGTCGATGCTCGGGTCCGTGAGCTGACCGACGATGGCTTTCGCGCGGCGGGCTATCCGTGCGACCTCACCGACGGCGCAGCCGTGAAATCCGTCGTCGCTCGAATCCGCGAACAACACGGCGACGCGATTCAGGCTCTCGTCCACATGGCCGGCGGATTCGCAATGAGCGGTCCCGTCGCCGAGAGTACCGACGACGTCTGGAATCGTCAGATCGCCATCAATCTGACCACCGCGTTCACGGCGGCGCGCGCGGTGTTGCCGATGCTTCGCGCCGGTAAAGGGGCGATCGTTTTCTTCGCGTCCGAGGCTGTGCTGCCGGGGTCTACCGGCGCGCGTACGTCCGCGTATGCCGTCGCCAAGAGTGGAGTCGTCGCGTTGATGCGCGCTATCGCTGCGGAGGAGCGGCCGAACGGTATTCGCGCCAACGCGGTTGCGCCCTCGTCCATTCGCACGGCGACCAACGTCCGCGACATGGGTGACAAAGTGAAGTACGTCGAACGTGAAGAGGTCGCCGACGTCGTCCTCTTTCTCTGCTCCGCGCGCGCGAGCGCGATTTCGGGACTCGTGGTCCCCATCGCGTGATGCTCTTCTCCTCGCTCGCCGCGCGATGACGCTTCCGGCGAAGCGCCGAACTCCAGCGCGGACGGTGCTCCTCGACCGTTCGCTCGAGGAGTTTCCCGTCTTTCGCCTGAGCGACACACCGGACGAACCCTCGCTGTCCTATCTCACCGAGGACGGCGGACGATGGCGCGTGTTGACCGCTCCCGGAGATCGCCTGCCCGGGACGTTCGACCAGGACGTTTACGTCGAGCTGATGCATCGGTTCCAGGAGGCCGGTGAACCGGCCGACGGGGTCCTCACGTTCACGCTGCACGCCTTCCTACGCTCGATGGGGAGACAAGCCGACGGCCGCACCTACGAGCAGCTCCGCGGCGCGCTTACCCGACTCGAGCGAACGACGTTGCAATCGGAAGGGAGTTATTTCGACGCCACGGTCGACCGCCTCACCGACGCGACCTTTACGCTTCTGACTTCCGTCGCGATCGAGCGCCGACGCTCTCGCGAGCGCGATCAGCTTGTTCTGTTCCCGGGCTCGCCCAGCGCCGAGCCCGGCGAGGCCCGCGTCGTAATCGCCGGCGTTGTGCGACAGAACGTGTCCGCGCGCCACGTCATCCCTCTCGCGGTCGGCCGTTATCTGGCACTCGCCTCTCCGGTCGCCAGGCGCCTATACCGCCTCATCGAACTGGCGAGGGCCGCTGACATCCTGACCTGGCGGGTATCGCTCGACCGCCTGCGGGAGCAACTTCCACTTACACAACGCTATCCGTCACACCTGCAGCGGGTGCTCCAGCCGGCCCACGACCTCCTGCGGGAGGCTGGAGTGATTCGCGAGGCGGTCATTCGTCAACAACAGAGAGACTGGTTCGTCGACTACATGCTTGCGGGGAAGCGGGCAGAAGCGGGATAGCCCCGCCCCGGGGGCCCGAAACAGGGGTCGGCGCGAACGATTCCGGGGTTCGTCGTGTACCATCTGCAATACACTTATGGCCACCAAGCTCGACAAGACCATCCGGCGCGAGATCGAAATCGACGGTGAGGCATACACCGTAGCGATTTCTCCCGACGGATTCCGCCTCACAAAAAAGCGGTTTCGGTCCGGCGTGGCATTATCCTGGAAGACGGTTTGGACCCGTCACGGCGGAAACGCCGCCGAGCTGCCGGAAGAGCCTGCCGTCGAGCAGTAGGCGCGGAACGCGCAACGGCTAGTTGCCGGCCGCAGTATACCTTCTAGACCCTAAAGCTGGACTCGACGCATGCCTCGCATCCGTAAAGCCGCCTTCATCGGCGCACTGCTCGTCCCCGTCGTGGCCGGCGGGTTCCTGCTGCAAGCGCGCTCGCAACGCGAAGGCGCGGAGTTGCTCGACCAGGTCATGACGTTGGTCAACGACCGCTACGTCGACACGCTGCCCACGTCCGACGTCTACGAAAAGGCGGCCGCCGGCCTCGTCAAAGAGCTCAATGACCCATATAGCGAGCTCCTAACGCCAAAAGACCTCAAACAGTTCAGCAGCCGGACCGGGGGTCGATACGGCGGACTCGGCATGCTCATCGAGCCCGACGCTGATACGAAGACGGTTCGCGTCGTCACGGTCTATCCGAACACGCCGGCTGAAGCGGGCGGCGTGCACGAGGGCGACTTCATCATCCGGGTCGACTCCGTCTCGACGCGTGGATGGACCATCAACCAGGTCTCCGATTCGCTCACCGGCACGCCGGGCACGAAGGTGAAGGTGTCGTTCGCTCGCCCGGGGGTCGCCGCGGCGATCACGGGAACGTTCACCCGCGCGATCATCAACGTGCCGGCCGTTCCGTACATCATCACCCTGGGCAACAAGATCGGGTACATCCCGCTCCAGCAATTCAACGAGAATGCGGCCGACAACATCCAGGCTGCGGTCAAGAAGTTGGAGGATCAGGGCGCGCGGGGCATCATCCTCGACCTGCGCGGCGATCCGGGCGGCATCCTCGATCAAAGTTTGAAGGTTGCGAACACCTTCCTGCCGCAGGGACAGCTCCTCGCTTCCGTGAAGGGACGCGAGGGCCCGATTCAGATCGAGATGGCCAAAGCTGCGCCGCTGGCGCCGAGCATTCCGCTCGTCGTCATGACGGATGATCGCACGGCATCGGCTTCGGAGATCGTCGCCGGCGCCCTTCAGGATCACGACCGCGCGCTCGTCGTCGGACAAACGAGCTTCGGAAAGGGTCTGGTCCAGGGTGTCTACGACCATCTCGACGGCGGCTACGCGCTCAAGCTGACGACCGGAAAGTGGTTCACGCCGAGCGGCCGCTCGATTCAACGCCCGCGCAAGTTCGTGAACGGCCAATTCGTCGAGGACACGCCTGACACGAACGAGACGAACGCGACGAAGAAGAACCGTCCGGCGTACAAATCCGACGCGGGCCGCACCGTGTACGGCGGCGGTGGAATCACGCCGGACGTCATCGTGGCGGACGACACGCTCACGACGCCGGAACAGACGTTCGCGAAGGCGATTGCGCCCAAGGGTCAGGATGCGCGCACGGTGCTCGACGACTACGCCATGCAGTTGTCGAAGACTGCCGGAGCGACGTTCACGGTGCAGCCGGCGTGGCTCAATGAGTTCTATACGCGCTTGCAGGCCAAGGGCGTCACGGCGGACCGGAAGACGTACGATGGCGCGAACCGGTACGTGAGCCGCTTGCTCGAGCAGCGTATCGCCCATTTCGCGGCGGGTGACTCGTTGGCCAAACGGCGCGACCTCCCGTACGACGCCGCGCTGCGCAAGGCGCTGGAGCTGATCGACAAGGGCGGCTCGCAGCGTGAGCTGTTCGCCCTCGCCGGCGAGCCGCTGTCGGCCAAGAGCTCTGTCCCGCCTGCGAAAAAGCCGTAAGTTTTAGACATGCGAATGGAAATCGTGACCGCCGCCGCGATCTTCGCGGCGGCGGTTTCTTCTTGTGCTCATTCGGGCGGCGTTTCGAGCAGCGCCGCGTCGACGACCGCCGTGGCAACCCGCCCGACCGGCCCGGCCCCTGAACCCGGCGAGAGACACTTCGCCAGGATTCGGCAACTGACTTTCGGCGGCGAAAACGCCGAGGCGTATTTCAGCCGCGACGGCCGGCGGTTGATCTTCCAATCGACGCGTGACGGCCGTACGTGCGACCAGCAGTACGTCATGAACGTCGACGGTAGCGGTGTGCACCGGGTCTCGACCGGATTCGGCAAGACGACCTGCGGTTACTTCTACGACGGCGACCGCCGGATCTTCTTCGCGTCGACGCACGCCGCCGACACAGCGTGTCCGCCAAAGCCGGATCCGTCGAAGGGCTACGTTTGGGGCCTCGATCCGTACGATATCTATGTCGCGAATCCCGATGGGTCGCAGTTGCGGCGCCTCACCAACTACGGCGTCTACACCGCCGAGGGAACGCTTTCACCCGACGGACAGACGATCGTTTTCACGTCGCTCAAGGACGGCGATCTCGACATCTACACGATGCGCGTCGACGGCACCGACCTGAAGCGGCTCACGACGCAGCCCGGCTACGACGGCGGCCCGTTCTTCTCGCCCGACGGGAAACGGATTGTGTACCGCGCCTGGCATCCGACCGACACCGCGCTCACGTCGTACCGCGAGCTGCTGCGGCAGCGACTGGTCCGGCCGAACCGGATGGAGATCTGGGTCATGAACGCCGACGGCTCGAGTCAGCACCAGATCACGAACCTCGGCGGCGCGAACTTCGCCCCGTATTTCACGCCCGACGGACGCAAGATCATCTTCTCGTCCAACTATAAGAATCCCAAGAGCCGAGATTTCGAATTGTATCTTGTGAATGACGACGGCAGTGGGCTGGAGCAGGTGACGCACCACGTCGAGTTCGACGGCTTTCCGCAGTTCAGCCCGGACGGCACGAAGCTCGTCTGGGCGTCGGGGCGCTCCTCTCGGGAAGGCGAGTTGAACCTCTTTCTCGCCGACTGGAAACCCTAGCGCGTTTCTGCGGCTTTCAGATTCTCGTCGACGTGCTCCGCCCGCTTCATTCCGACGAGCGCCGACGTCACGCCGGGAATCGATCTCACGAAAGCGATGGAGCGTTGCGCGTCGGTCTCCAGCGTCGGAAACGCTTCCGCCACCGCGGCCGGCAATCCCGCGGTGAGTTTGCCCTGCATCAGCGTTGCGCTACCGACGACCATCAAGCCGAGCGCGGCTGCGGCCTCGGCCGCCGGAAGCGCGTTCCCTCGCACCGTTTGCGTCGGAGCGCGGATCGCCTCGGGCATCGCGAGGCTGATCGGCATTTGCACCGCGCGAAAATGGTGGTCCTTTCCGCCCGCGTCGCGCGCCAGTCCAACCAACGCCTCGAGCTCGAGATGGTCCGCCGCGTCCGGCGTCGAGCGGAGACCGTTCCACGTCGCGCAGCCGTACGCGCCGATCTCGCCGCGCGCCGCCGCGTCCTCGAGAATGAGAAATGCCGCGCGGATTCTCGCCTGCAGTTCGTCGCGACCGACGGCGGCCGCCTGCTGCTCCGGGTTGTGTAGGTAGTACACGTCGATGCAGCGGACGCCGAGGTTCTGCCGACTCTTGGCGACACAGAATCGGATGAACCGTGGGGCGAGGCTGTGGCCGCCGCCCACGATCTCCGTCGGACGCAAGATCTCGGTGTCGATGAATTCGCGTTTGACGTAGGCGAGGTACTCGTCGCGCGACGCTGGCGGTTCTCCGTCCAGTGGGATATATCCGCCCTTCGAGCAGACAACGACCTCGTCACGCGACACGTCGCCCGCGCCCGGCCCCGCCGTCAGGCGCCGAAGCGCGGCGCCGACGGCGCGCTCTGACCGTTGGCCGCGGTAGTTCAGCGCCGTGTCGATCAAATTGACCCCGGAGCGCACGCCATGCTCGACAGAATCAACGTATGCGGCGTCGTCGGCGGCGGTCGGCTCGCCGAGATACGTGCCGATCCCGATCGAGGAGACCGTCGCGTCGAAGGGCGCCGCGCGGAAGTAGTCCGACGCGAACCGCGGCGCGAACCGTTCACGATACCGCGCGGTCCCGGCCTCGCTTGCGCGCTGAGCGGGAGCTTCGTCGCTCGTCGGCGCAACGGCCTCGCGCGTGCGGGGGGGCCTGGTGGTCATCGGTGTCTCAGAGCTACTCCCGCTCGGGAACGGGCGCAAGCTCGTTTTCCGGTGTGCGGGCGCGTAGCACGGTCCATCGTCGGCGTTTGGAGGGGGAGGAATTCCGCGTGTACCGCCTGATTGGATTTGCCGTCCTCGTCGCTTCGTCAGCCTGCCTCGGCCGCGGCGCGCCCGTGCTCGTGCCGGTGCGCATCGATTCCCTTGCCGGCCATCTCACTGAGACGGCGGCGACCCCCACGCGTCCGATCATCACGGTCGATGCCGATCCGTTCCATCGGCTCGGTCGCATGGACTGGCCCGGACCGAACGAATATCGCGGATCGAACGGCGCGCCCGGACCCTCGTATTGGCAGCAGCGCGCGGACTACACGATCGTCGCCACGCTCGACACTGCCGCAAAGAGCGTCCGCGGATCAGTCAGCATTCGCTACACGAACAACTCGCCCGACACGCTGCGCTACGTCTGGGTGCAGCTCGACCAGAACCTGTATCGCACGACGAGCAAAGGTGCCGCGCTCTTCTCTTCGGACTCGCGGGTCGGCGCCGGCGGCTTTCGCGGCGGATACAACATTACCGGGATCGAGGTGAACGGCCGGACGGCCGTTGGACGCATCGACGATACGATGATGGAGGTGGAGCTGGAGTCGCCGCTGCTTCCCCGCGGCGGCGTCGCGACCATCGGCATGCAGTACTCGTTCGAGGTGCCGGTTCTGGGATCGGATCGCATGGGCCGCGACAGCTCGCTCTACGAGATTGGTCAGTGGTTTCCTCGAATGGTCGTGTACGACGACGTGCGCGGCTGGAACACCGATCCCTACCTCGGTCAAGGCGAGTTCTACCTCGAGTACGGCAACATCGACTACTCGGTCACCGTGCCCGCCGGCTACGTCGTCGCCGGAAGCGGAGTGCTTCAGAATCGCGCGGCGGTTCTCACGCCCGCGCAGATCGATCGTCTGGATCGCGCCGGTGGATCCGCGACGGTCGTGCAAGTCATCACCGCGGACGAGGCCGCGGCGGCGCGACATCGCCCCGTGCCGGGCACGAAGACATGGTGGTTCCGCGCTGAGCATGTGCGCGACGCGGCATGGGCCGCGGCGCCCGATTTCCGGTGGGACGCGGTGGGCTGGGACGGCGTTCTCACCCAGGCGCTGTATCAGTTTCCGAAGGCCGGTCGAGGATGGGAATCGGCCGCCGAACAGACCCAGTGGTCGATTCGCACCTACTCGGGGTTGTGGATGCGGTATCCGTATCCGCAGGCGACGAGCGTCGCGGGCCCCGTGCATGGAATGGAGTACCCGATGCTCGTGATGGTTGGATACGGCGGCGCCAATTCGGCGTCTACGTTCTCCGCGATCGATCACGAGCAAGGGCACGAGTGGTTCCCGATGATCGTCGGGTCGAACGAGCGACGGTACACGTGGATGGACGAAGGCATCGACACGTACCAGAATGCGTTTTCCAGCGAGCGTCGTTCGCCCGGCACGGACGCGTTTCCGGTCGATTTCGCCGCTTGGCGCGCGTCGGTTGAAAACGGCCGCCAAGCGCCACTCATGACGCCGCCGGATCGGATCGACGCGGAGGGGTTCGAGGCGGTCGGGTATCGGAAGCCCGGAGCCGTGCTCCTCGCCTTGCGCAACGACGTCATCGGCCGCGAGACGATGGATCGAGCAATGCGCGAATACGTGCGACGCTGGGCGTTCAGACATCCGACGCCCGGAGATTTTTTTCGCACCGTCGAAAACGTGTCGGGGCACGATCTGTCGTGGTTCTGGAACGCGTTCTTCTACGAAACCGACGTGCTCGACATCGCGGTCGACGGCGTGACGATGCGACAGTCGAAGGGCGAGAATGTGGCCGAAGTCCACTTGCGTCGCGTGACGACGATACCGTTTCCAGTGACGATGCGGCTCAAGTTCGATGACCTCACGACTCAAGACGTGCGCTTTCCGGTCGAGATCTGGTCGCGCGGCGATCGCTACGTCGCGACGATCGTGGTCCAGCGCCCGGTCGTCGGCGTTCGTCTTTGGCCCGACCAGAGCGTGCCGGATTTCAACGCGTCCAACGACGTCTGGGGCGATGTCCCCCCGGCCGATGTCCGGCCAGCGTCCACGAGCGGCGGGGTAGTTCCCCCTATTCCCCCAACGCCCGATCGCCGCTAGTGTCGAGAGCGTGACGTGGTCGTCTTTGATGGCAGGGACCGCGTTATCGGCTTAAATTTAACGGTCTGCTCGTTCTCGTTCCCAGAATTCGGAGTCGCAATGCCCGGTTTCGGCGTGTGGGCCGCGCGATGGTGGATGCCTGTCGTCTTCATCATCGTCGCCGGACACCTCACGAATGTGTGTGTCACGCTCTTCCTGCATCGTTCGCAGACCCATCGCGGTGTGCGTCTTCATTACATCGCGGCGCTTCCCATGCGCCTCTGGCTCTGGCTCACCACCGCGATCGTCACCAAGGAGTGGGTCGCCTGCCATCGTAAGCACCACGCCTTCGCCGACCGCGAAGGCGACCCGCACAGCCCCCTCCTCGAAGGTCTTCGCAACATCGTCTTCAAGGGCGCCTTCTACTACCGGCGGGCCATTCGCCAACCCGGAATGCTGGAGAAGTACGGCAAGGGCACGCCGAACGATTGGATCGAGCGCGCCCTGCTCAGCCGCCTGAACTGGCTGGGCATCGTCATCATGCTCGGCCTCGATGTGTACTTGTTCGGCTTTTTCGTCGGGCCGCTCGTGTGGGCCGTGCAGATGATGTGGATTCCCTTCTGGGCCGCCGGCATCGTCAACGGCGTTGGCCACGCTCTCGGGTATCGCAACTTCCAGGTGAAAGACGAGAGCCGGAACATTACCCCGATCGCCATCTGGCTCGGCGGCGAGGAGCTCCACAACAACCACCACGCCGATCCAAAATCTGCACGCTTCGCGGCGCGCTGGTTCGAGTTCGACATCGGCTGGGTGTACATCCGCCTTCTTCAGTTCTTCCGCCTGGCCAAAGTGGACTACGCTCGCGAGTAGTCTGGGCGGGCTGTTCGGATGCCCGGTCGAGGCCGGCGTCCAAGAGTGTCGTAGAATTCGGGCGGCCCCCTGTGGGTCGCCCGCGCTCGTTTAGGCGCAGTCGAGTCTCAACGCAGGCTAGATTTTCGAAATCCCGAGCCCCAGCCCCGTTTCATGTCCGAGATCACGTGTGTTCGTTGCGGGCTGCAGAAGCCCGCGTTCGACCGGCCGCCGTTTCCAGGTGCCATCGGTCAGCGCATCGTCGAGCAGATCTGTCAGGACTGCTGGGCGCTGTGGCTGCGCCAGCAGACGATGCTGATCAATCACTACGGGTTGAATGTCATGGACCCACAGGCGCGCAATTTTCTGAAGCAGAACATGCAGGGCTTTCTCTTCAAGTCGGGCGCGGAAGAAGAGGTCGATACGTCGAAAAAGGGCACCATTCAGTGGTGAGAGCGTCGGCCGTCGCCGGCGTACGCGCGGCCCGCCTCCTCGTCGCGGGAGCGGCGCTGCTGCTCGGCGCGTGCACGACCGCGGCGAATCCGGCGCGCGGGCCGACGCCTTCGCGTGGTTCCGACTGGGCCGACTCGGTCATCGCGACGATGTCTCCGCGCGACAAGGCGGCGCAGCTCGTCTGGCCTCAACTCTTCGGCGACTACACGCCCACCACGAGCGTCGGCTGGACGCGTGTCGAGCAGCTCATCACGCGAGAGCACGTCGGCGGCTTCATCATGTCGATCGGTTCTCCGATCGAGACGGCGGTCAAGCTCAACGCGATGCAGCGGCTGAGCCGACTTCCGCTGGTCATCGGGGCCGACTACGAGACGGGCGTCGCTTTCCGGCAGCGCGGCGGCTACTTCCTGCCGAACGACATCTATCTCGGCGGCGGGACGATGTTCCCGTACCAGATGGGAATCGGTGCGACGCGCGATACGTCGCTCGCCTACCAAGAAGGCCGCATCACCGCGCTCGAGGGACGCGCGCTCGGCGTCCACATCGCGTTCGCGCCGGTCCTCGACGTCAACAACAACCCCGCAAATCCGGTCATTGGAATGCGGTCGTTCGGCGAAGACCCGCACCTCGTGGCCGCGATGGGCGCGTCCTTCATTCACGGCGTGCAGGAACACGGGATGCTCGCGACCGGCAAGCATTTCCCGGGGCACGGCGACACCGACGAGAACTCGCACCTCACGATCACGACCGTGCACGCGAGTCGCGCGCGCATCGATTCCGTGGAGCTCGTTCCATTCGAGCGCGCGGTCGCCGCCGGCGTTCAGGGGATCATGACGTTCCACGGGATCATCCCCGCGCTCGATACGGCGTCCGTTCCCGCGACCCTCAACCCGGCGATCATGACCGGGCTTTTGCGCAGGCAGCTAGGCTTCAAGGGGCTGCTCGTGACCGACGCGATGGACATGAGCGGAGTTCTTTCGCGCGTGACGGTCGCGGGCGGATCCACGGGCCCGACGGCGACGGGTAACTACGGCACGATTCGCAACGCACTGAGCATCGGCGAGGCGTGCAAGCTCGCGCTCGCGGCCGGCGCCGACATCCTGCTCATGCCCAGCGACGTGCCGGGCGCGATCGACGCCGTCGTCGAGGGCGTCAACCAAGGACGATTCACGCAAGCTCGGGTCGATTCATCGGTGCGCCGCGTTCTGGAGATCAAGCGGCAACTTGGGCTGGAACGCCAGCGCGTCGTGAACCTCGACAGTGTGCGGGCGATCGTCGGCGACAGCGCCCATTTGGCGGTTGCGGCCCTGGCAGCGCAGCGGTCGGTCACGCTGGCGAAGGATTCGTTGTCGCTCGTCCCGCTCCCTCGTGCGGGAGCCCAGCAGCCGGGGCGGCTTCTGTCGATTACGATCGCATCTCGAACGGACCTGCCGGCGGGTGCGACGTTCAACGCCGAGCTTCGCCGTTCGGCGAACGTCCGAACTGAGCTCGTGAACCCCGACGATCAGTCCACGAATTTCGAGCGACTGTTCGCCGCGGCGGATTCGTCGGATGTGACCATCGTCAGTTCTTATCTGTCGACCGGCACCAACGTGTCGAACCCGAACGCGCCTGAGCCGATCGCGCAATTCATGCGCAATTTAGTCGAGCGCCATCCGCGCACGATCGTCGTCGCGTTCGGTAATCCCTATCTCCTCCAGCAAGTGCCGGCCGCGTCCACCTATGTTGTGGGCTGGGGAGGATTCCCCGTGTCGCAGGCGGCCGCCGCCCGCGCTCTCCTTGGTCTCACGCCAATCGGCGGGCGGCTGCCCATCACCATTCCGCCATTATTGCGCTTCGGCACCGGGCTAGACCGGTCTGTCGTGGTGCATCCGTAGCGGCACGATAGCAGGCCGAAGCTAAAGCGCCCCGTCGAACGACGGGGCGCCCTTTTTTACAGCTGGTTTGTGGGGTGTTGCCGGTATCGACTAAGACGCCTTGGTCACGTCAGCCGCTTGCGGCCCCTTCTGTCCTTGGACGATCTCGAACTCGACCCGGTCGCCTTCGGCGAGCGATTTGAATCCAGCGCCTTGAATTGCGCTGAAGTGAACGAAGACGTCCGGCCCCCCTTCTCGCGAAATGAAACCGTACCCCTTTGCGTCGTTGAACCACTTCACGGTGCCAGTCAGACGTGGCATTGCACGTTCCCCTTTCAAAAACTGTAGTGATGAACCCGGGCGTCCCGAAAACGCGAACGGCGTCGTTCGAACCGGTGGGTAGGGATCCGCTCGCGGACCTCAGGCCGGTTCTGGAAAACGCGCGCAAGTTTTGTGCAAGGCGCGGCTTCGGCCCGCCGGCCGAAGCTAGAAAAAAAGTTCGCGATGAGGGAGCGGCCGGAACCGGGGCAACTGCCGAACCAGATGGTGGTTGAGCGTCGCTCGACAACCGAAAACTTAGGCCGCCCCCGCGATGTAACGGGCGACTCGGCCGCACGTGCGGCACTTCAGCGTGACCTGCGACCGTGGCGGTGGTGGGAATTGCCCGGGAATACGCTCGATCTGCCCTGAGCACGAGGGACAGCTCAGCGGTGAACCGGTACGGTCGTTCGCGATCAGATTCAAAGCTTGCGCGGGATTGTACGTCGCTGGACGTGGCTTTCGCATGCGCCCTCCTCAACAGCTAACAGCACCGGAAGACGGCGGCGCCGGTTCGCCGAGACCAAGTAACTGCCTACACTCGTAACGCTATAAGATAGAGCAATTTATAGCAGATGGACACCGGCCGCGTTGGGCTAGATCACACATGCGGCGACAAGCTCCACTAGATACCACCAAAGGGCACCGGGAGTTTCCCAAGGTCCCCATGGATTACGCGGCGGCCTGGGGTAGTGTTATCGTACCCACGACGCTGTGCTTTGGTTCCCTTATTTATCCGGAAGGGCTGCCGGTTTGTGCGCGAACAGCCAGTCGGACACCAGGCGGAAAACGCGATCTCGTCCGTAGTCGACCGTGACGACGTGGGCCGCGCCGCTGACCCACTCCAGGACTTTTTCGCGCGCTCCGAGCCTCGAGAACGCCCGCTCCGCGTCCTCGATCGTTATGCGGTTGTCCTCGCGTGATTGCACGAAGAGTGTCGGGGCGGCCACGCGTGGCAGGGCGTCATACGCCTTGCGGACTGTCTCGCGCAACGCGCGGAGAGCGGCGGCTGAGAAGACTACATATGCGAGACTCTTCGCACGCTCCGCCGGATCGAGCACCGAGAACCCCTCGCTCGACTCCACCACGGGGAAGATTGGGCCCCACCAGTGGGACAATCTCGCCGCCCGGTCCGCCCCTTCTCGCAGAGCGAGGTACGGCGCGATCAGACACAGCGCGGGAAGTTGCGGTGACTCAGCCGCGACCCGAATTGCCAGCGCGCCGCCCATGGACAATCCGGCGATCGCGACCCAGTCGTGATCGCATTGAAGCGCGCTGTAGCTCGATCGAACGGCGTTCATCCAGTCGTCCGCGCTCGTTCTTCTGAACGCCGCGAGCGTTCGGCCGTGACCGGGAAGCAGAGGCGCTTCCACATGGAATCCGTTCGCGAAGAGAGCGTCGCCGAGATAGCGAAGAGTTTGCGGCGTGTCCCCCGCCCCATGGATCAGCAGCACCGCGGGGGCCTCGGCCCGCGCGAGCGTGAATCCCTCAGCGCCAACGACAATCCCATCGGCGCCAAGCGGGCGTCGATCGGTCGAAAGACGCTCGATG
>Ga0157372_10005668_pt1 | contig 13290 bp, 8 predicted proteins | sample C55metaG_FD_115307 | JGI IMG/M metagenome (GOLD analysis project Ga0157372, IMG submission 115307) | Corn rhizosphere microbial communities from Kellogg Biological Station, Michigan, USA - C5-5 metaG | ecosystem: Host-associated > Plants > Roots > Rhizosphere > Soil | place: USA: Michigan... | reverse complement strand
CGCCAAACCCATACAAGCGATATGGACTGGTTCCCGGAATGCCGCCGCCCGCATAATCAGGTTGAAAGGCCGACGCAAATCCGCCGGCAGTAAGCGTCATCTGCCCACGGTAGGCCGAAGGCGTAACCTGCGCGTGCGCGCAGACCCCGGCAGTGCACACCAAAAAGCTCAAAACAAAAAACGAGATTTGTCTCATGCGAAGGCGCTCATCCAGTCGGGCAGAATTTTAGGGCTGCAAGTGTAAACAGGAAGCTCTGATCAGGAACTCAAAATCGCACTAAGTATAAAAGCTCAGGGCGGATAACCATAAGTTATCCGCCCTGCGTGTCGAGCTAATTACTTCTGAGGGTTAGGAGAGCTACCCTGTTGCTGCGGCTGAGGACCTTCATTCTGCGAGGGCGCAGGCTGATTCGTGCCTGCAGGTGGCTGCGTCCCTCCGGTGGTCTGAGCCGCGGGTGGATCGCCTGCCGGCGGTTGTCCTGGCGTCGCATTCTTCGCAGCCGCCGCATTCGCTGCCCCTGCTTGCGCCTCGTCGTAGTGCTGCAAGCGGAAGTAAACCGGGGTCACCTCAAGCGGCATCTTGTCACGCGGATTCAGCGGCGCGTACAGCTTGGCATTCAACTGGTGGACGCGATCATCCCAAGGATCGGTTTTCAGCCAGCTCCCCAGCGGAAGAGCCGGGATCTGGGTCAAATCGTCCCAGTTAATCCGGGGAGCACCCTTCGCTAGCGCAGTCATCCACGGCGAGCCATCGTTTTTCAGCAGCGAGTCACCCAGTTTTGGGGTGTTCAGCGCCTTCAGGACCGGTGCGCGATCGGCAAGCTGTGCCCAGAAAAGTCCTGCGGTAGCCAGCTGATCTTTGTACATCGAGGTATCCAGGTACTCCTGCGCCTTGCTGGCCGCTTCTTGATTGTCGTGGTCGCTGTGGTTCATGTTGATGCGCCGGAACGAAGATTCATCCGGGAACATCAAGCGATCATTGAATGCGTAACGCGTGTCGATGTGGTGCCCAAGTGCGATATGCGCAAGCTCCAGCGAAATGACCGATGCCAGCGTGGCCTCATTGCGAGGCATCGTATCGATCAGGCCTTTGCTCAGTAGGATCGTGTTACCCACGGTTGTGGTTTCGACCGTGTCGGTTAGCAAGATCCGGCAGTGTACGGGCAGACTCAGCTGAATGTTGTTTGGGACCACGAGGTTTGTGACGATCTGGTCCAGCACCGTCTGCTCAAACCCGTTCGGCGTCAGCGGAGCCACAAGGCCGGCTTGTTCGAGCCGATCGATCACATTGTTTTCAGCCTGCAGCACCCACTCGCGCGAGGCTTGCAGCGGGCTCACGTCCTGTGAGTCGTCGCTCTTGTCCTCCGCGTCTTCCACCTTCACGCTTACGCTCTCGCTGTCGCGGGTGGGGAGTTTGAGACTGTAGCCCCAGAAGTGCGTCTGGGCCTTCAGGCCAACCTGCTTCTCGCCGTCGCGGGTGTTCTCCTCCACGTAAATGGCAACCGGCAGCCAGATTCCCGGCTGAACGTTCATGCGCCAGCTATCAAAATGGAAGTAGTAGCGAGAGTCATCTTCGGAGCGCGGGCCCGTATAGGTGCCATTGAAGCGCACAACGTTGCCATCCTGATCCTCAATCCACACGCGCCCGTAGAAGCGGCCCATCCCGCTGACCTTCGGATGCACGTCATATACCCACGTCCTCACCGATCCCAGAAACTCGCGACGGACATAGGTAAACGCGTAATGCTGTTCGTCAAATCCAGTCGGATCGAGGAACATCATTTGCATAAATCCAGTCGGATTGTAGGTAAAGCGCTTGTCCAGTCCGAGCGCCTTCGTCAGTCCTGAAATGGCTGCAAACGAGCCTTTGAACCAGCCCTTCTTGTCCTTCGAATCGCGTGGCTCGTAGGTCTTGTCGAAGAACCCTTTGCCAAAATCCACACGGCTCAGTGTGTACTGGTCCCCGACCGGCACCTGGTAAAGTTTCACGTCGGGCCGAGTGTCCTGGATGTAGGTCTCCACCAGCGGTGTCCGCTGCTGGATAGCCTTAATCAGGATCTTCTCCTGCCCGATGGCCTTCTGTACCAGAGCGGCCTGGTCCGGGGTCAATTGGTGAGCTTGCTCGTATCGAGGTGTCTTCTTTGCGTATGCCGCAGATACTCCCAGAAGCAGGGACAGGAGGGTGACAGGGATCTTTCTTGACATCATTTTTTCTCCTAGAACTTCTTGCCTTTCCATGACAGTGGCTTTCCTGCTTCTGGTGAGCCCATATGCCTGACTGTCGTAATCACTTCAAGTCTTGGCGCTATGCCAATTGGAACGTGATGGTGATGTTTGTCGTTAAATCAACCGCCTGGCCATTGCGAGTGGCTGGGCGGAAGCGAATTTGTGATGCTACACGGCGGGCTTCTTCATCAAGTCCGTGTCCAAGTCCATGCACCACGTTGTTTATGATGACCTGGCCCGTGGCGGTAAATGTCACTCGCAGGATCACATCTCCCTGCACGTGAAGCTGACGCGCTTCCGATGTGTATTGCACGGCAGGCTTCGACAGAACTTCAAGATTCGTCGGGGCAACTTCCTTTGGTTTTTGCTGCACTGCGGGAGCGGCTGCGACCTGATTCTGGATACCAGCCGAGCCAACCTTGCCCGCGTAGCCCGTCGTCGCCGTGCCGGTTCCCCCTGGAATCCCAGCCTGCGCAACTTTGCCCACCACTCCAGCGTTCGATCCGGATTTCAGGCCATTGCCAATACCCACTGATCCGACCACCCCATGCGGCGCCACTGCCGGCCCCTGCATTCCGCCATAGGGATTGCCGATCGCTGCCACCGTTGCCGGACGGCTCGCATTCGGATTCGGAGTCACGCCAAAGGTCTGGCCCAGATGCACTGGAGCAGTCGAAGCCTTCACAGTGTTGTTCTGCGCGGGCATCGCAGCCGTGAGTGCTGCCTTGGGCTGCGGCGCGAGAATGATCGCCGGCTTTGCCGCCTTGATCACCGGAGTGTTGAGTTTCGCTTCAATCTCCAGAGGCTTCAGTGCCGGCTTCGGCTCCATCTTCGGCATGTTGATTTTCGGCTGCTCCATCTGGACTTCTAGCTTCGGCTTGGGAAGGTCAGGGAGCTTTGGCGGGGGAGGCGTCTTGAACTTCGGAGGAGGTGGCGGGGTAGTGGGGAAGATCAGCGCGGTCTGCTCGAATTTGCGTTCCTGGAATACGTGTTTGGCCGTCATTCCCACGTAGATCATCAGGCCGAGGATGACGACGTTCACCGTTGCGCTCGTAATGAAAGGCGTAGACCGGCCCTCCGGCTCGGGGAGCAAGCCGAAACTGGTCCGACCAGGATAGCCACTCATCTGCATTTCAATACCTCGGGGTTTGCCATGAAGGCGGCTTTTTGAGTCTGAGGGGTTCCAGTTGGAATTCCGTAAAGGGGGGATGAAACCTGGCTAGAAATCGCCATCTTGTCCCCAGCCGTTTTCGGGCGTGCGTGATCGCTGTTCAGTTGCCGCAAACGCTCCTCGCTCACCCTGGCAACTGGCTGAAACAAAAAAGGAAACTGTTTAGTCCTATGCGGGGGCCGGAAGCAGGGGATTTGGGTGCTCCACGGTGCCGCGTGCTCTGTTTGACGTCGCTCTTCCCAAAACGGAATGAACGGTGCACGAGAGTCTGACATTATGCTACCGGAATAGGTTACCCAAGCGCCAGTGGGGTTACCCCCTGGTCTCAGAGGTCCGCCCAGCCCTATAAACCTGTCTCCGTGACCCTGTCCCGCGCGCATCCTGCTTCTCCCAAATATCCAAAAGCATCGAAACCATCTTTCGCAGAGATCAGATCCTCACTTTGGAGGGCGGGAAAAAAGGAAACTTCTATCGTTGCGCTTACATTTCCTCAAACCCGGGCTCTGATTCGATGTCTCGTTCATCTGCCGCGAAATTTGAGTCAGTCGCCTTGCCGACGATCTTAGTTTAAGCGCGCAAACCGCTCCCGGCTGCTTGCTGTAATAGACTCACGGTAACCCAAATCTGCTCTGGAGGGACAGTATTTTTGTGAGAACTTTGGTTACCGGCGGTGCCGGATATGTCGGAGGCACAGTCGCAGCTCTTCTCCTCTCGCAAGGCCATCAGCCCACAGTGTTTGACAACCTGTGTCACGCGCGCCGCGAGATGGTTCCCGCGGGCGTCGAATTCATTGAAGCCGACCTTGCCGACCGGGGCCTGATTGAGAAGATTTTCAAGTCTGCCAAAAGCGAAGGCAAACCCTTCGACTCCGTCCTTCATTTCGCCGCACTTATTGAAGCAGGCGAATCAATGGTTCACCCCGAGACCTATTTTCGTAACAACACAGCCTCAACCCTCGCCATGCTTGAGGCTGTGATCGCGGAAGGCCCCCGACGCGTCGTCTTTTCCTCCACCGCTGCCGTTTACGGCGAACCCGAATCCGTGCCCATCACCGAGAATGCGCGCCTTAAACCTACAAACGTTTACGGCGAATCGAAGTTGATGGTCGAAACAATGCTCAATTGGTTCCACAGCATACACGGTCTTCGCTCCGTAGCCCTTCGCTACTTCAATGTCGCTGGTGCGCCGGAAGGCCCGAATGGCATCACGCGGGGTGAGGACCATGAACCGGAGTCGCACCTCATCCCACTCATCCTTGACGTCGCGTTGGGCAGGCGCAAATCCATCCGCATCTATGGGGACGACTACCCGACGCCCGACGGCACCTGCATCCGCGATTACATCCACGTCTCCGACCTCGCCGACGCTCACCTGCTCGCTCTCAACGCGCTCGAAACCGATGCCGCCGCCAAAGCACGCCTGATCTACAATCTCGGCAACGGTCAGGGATTCAGCGTCCGCGAGGTCATCGAGTCTGCTCGCCGCGTCACCGGTCATCCCATACCAGCTGAACTCCACCCCCGCCGCTCCGGTGACCCGGCAGTACTCGTTGCGAGCTCAGAAAAAGCGATCTGTGCATTGGGCTGGAAGCCACGCTACACCCAACTCGACGACATCATCCGCACTGCCTGGATTTGGCAGCAGAAGCGGTACTGATTCTTTTCCATTGGGCGATCCCCTTGTCGCGAAGGGGATCACTCCGAGGGTGGAACGTTCTCCCGAATCGTCTGCGCCATGTGATCGATCGAAGTGTCCTGGCTAAGTTCTTCCATGACGGGCTGGTCTGCTGCGTCCTTCAGTCCTATCTGCTTTGCAATTTGCCGGTTCAGTTCCAGCATCGCGGTCATCTCTTTTTCGGTCAGCAACAGCACTTGAAGCATCAAGTGCTCTCGTTCGTCCGCACGGCGCCCGATACGGGCCTGCCGGATCAGGATGAAACTGGCCAGGAGGATGGCTTCAAATGTCACGAAGCTGGAAAGCAGCGAGAAAGGTGCCGGATCGAAGTGCCTCCGCCCCGGCGACACGTTGAGCGTGATCCAAGCTGCGAAGATTGCCAGGTGAATGCCCACAAACTTGAGGCTTCCGGCAGAGCCCGCAATCACGTCTCCGATGCGTTCGGACGTGGTTCGCTGATTGAGATAGTCCTGCTCGTGCCTGGCGATCAGTTCAACGTGCTGCTGGATTGAAGTTGGTGGCATGAAGCTCCTCCGGACCCGATAGTTTGATGTGTCCAGATCGGGTTACGCAATCCCGGACGGCAGCCGCGAAACTCGGTTTGGCAACACAAGAAAATGTCATCTGGAATCGGGCGGCACCGGACTGGCAAATGCAGGGTTGACTCACTAAAATCGTGCAGTCACGATGATTCGTTTGTCTGAACCATGCCTGAGGCCGAAGTTGGCTCGCGCCCGCTTCGACGTGCTCTATGTCGGAGGCGCCCTCGAGATTCGCTACAGGCCCTCGCTCATGCGCTAAATACAGGCGATTCGATCTATGACTGCCGACAAAACCGCAACATCTCGTGCTCCCAGCGAAGCGTCCATTCGAGCTTTGAGCGAAACCGAAATCGATCAGTTCGTTCGCGACGGCGTCGTCCGCATCGAGGCTGCATTCTCAACCGAAACCGCCGCTCGAGCGCGCGAAATCCTGTGGCGCGACACAGGCTGCGATCCGAACGACCGCTCCACCTGGACAAAGCCCGTCATCCGCCTATGGGACTATGCGCAGGAGTCATTCCGCGAAGCCGCAAACACCCCTATCCTGCACAGGGCCTTCGACGCGCTCGTAGGCATCGGCCGCTGGGTTCCACGCGAAAGCCTCGGAACCTTCCCAATTCGCTTTCCGCATCCCGACGACTCCGGCGACACCGGATGGCATGTTGACGCGAGCTTCCCACCCGATCCGCCCACCGACAACTACCTTGAATGGCGAGTCAACGTAAAGTCGAAGGGCAGGGCATTGCTTATGCTTTTCCTTTTTTCCGATGTCGGTGAAGCCGACGCGCCCACCCGCATACGCCTCGGCTCGCATCAGACCGTCGCGCGCCTCCTCGCCCCAGCCGGCGAGCAGGGAATGTCGATGATGGAAATCTCTACCAAAGCGGCGTCAGCAACTCATTGTGCGGAAGAAGCGCTCGCTATCGGAAACGCCGGCACCGTGTACCTCTGCCATCCGCTCCTGCTCCACGCTGCGCAACTACATCGCGGGAGCACGCCACGCTTCATGGCACAGCCGCCCCTCGCACTAAGGGCGCCGATCGAACTGAGCCGCCCCGATGACAGCTACTCACCAGTAGAGCAGGCAATTCGACTCGCACTCACGAGGAATTAAACCCTGCTCAGCCGGATGCAGTATCCGGCTCTCATCGAGCCGAATTTGCTTGACGATCCCATCTGACCACCCGCACAGTTACGGCAACAGTCCCGCTGTGCCCCTGCTGATTTGACGGGACTTCGTGCGAGGTCGATCAGCAAGTGTCAGCCCAGCCTTCAGCCGGTCCCTCCACATCCGCGTCTCTTATTCGCGTCCTCCTCGGTTCCTCCGCCGGAACACTGATCGAGTGGTACGACTTCTACATCTTCGGTGCGCTTACCTCGGTTCTGTCGGTCAAGTTCTATCCGCCGGAAAACCAGACCTTCGCGCTCATCGCCTATCTCGCCACCTTCGCAGTTGGTTTTCTCGTCCGCCCCTTCGGTGCTCTGTTCTTTGGCTGCATAGGCGATATGGTGGGCCGCCGGATTGCATTTATCTTCACGCTCTCAATCATGGGGGGATCCACAGCTGCTATCGGCCTGCTGCCCACCTACAAAACCGCCGGGTGGATCGCTCCCATCGCCCTCATTGCCATACGGATGCTCCAGGGTCTCGCCATTGGTGGCGAGTATGGCGGCGCGGCCGTTTATCTGGCCGAGCACGTTCCCGACGGCAAACGTGGCTTCTATACCAGCTTCCTGCAAACCACGGCTGGCCTTGGCATGGTCGCTTCGCTGATCGTAATCCTGGCAACCGAGCAGTCCATGAACGGCCCGGCCTTCCAGCAATGGGGATGGCGCCTGCCATTTCTGCTCTCACTAATCTTTGTCGGCATCTCCCTCATCATCCGCATCCGCATGCGCGAATCGCCCATTTTTGCCCACGTCAAAGCCACAGGATCTCAATGCGCGCGCCCCCTCAAAGAAGCCTTCGGCAAGTGGGCAAACCTCAAGCAGGTGTTCATCTCACTGTTCGGAGCGGCCGCCGGTCAGGCGGTGGTCTCCTACACAGGGCTTTTCTATGCGCTCTTCTACATGCAGAGCATCCTGCGCATCAGTGCCCATACCTCAAACGTCATCGCGCTTTTCGGCCTGATGATCGCCATACCCACCTTCGTGTTGTTCGGAGCGCTCTCCGATCGCATTGGCCGTAAGAAAGTCATGCTCGCCGGAATGCTCCTCTGTGTCGTCTGCATCTACCCCATCTATCGGGCTATGCAGCAGGCCGCCGGCAATAACGTCGTCTCGGTCACCTCCACCAGGGACCCGGTCACAAGCGAAACCCGTCTGACTCCTCTCACCCGCGATCCAGTAACAGATGCTCAGATTCCTGCTTCCCCAGCCGGCCATCCCAATCTGCTCGCGCTCATTGCGCTCATCGCACTGCAGAACATCTTTTCCTGCATGGTCTACGGGCCCATTGCCGCCTATCTCGTTGAGGCATTCCCCGCAAAAATCCGCTACACCTCTGTCTCCTTGCCTTATCACCTAGGCAACGGAATCTTTGGAGGGCTTCTACCGGTCATCGGGGTCGGTCTCTGCGCAGCCACAGGCAATCTCTACGCCGGCCTCCTCTATCCCATTTCGATCTCCGCCCTGTCCTTCGTGGTCGGCAGCTTCTTCCTTAGAGAGACATCCGGCACCCTCATCTGGTCCGAAATTGCCGAGACCCACAAACCCCCTATCCTGCTCGCCCCTGACCCGCTCGCTGCTACCTCGGACTGATATCCGGGTTCGGCCGAGCCTCACGGTTCTCCATCTCGGCTCACCACGCTTGCTCTTCCTGCCCCTGCCTCGATAAAGTGGCAGCGTTACCATTTGCCGCTGGCGTGCGGCGCTCCGATGCGTTTGCCAGACTCACGCACTTCCCTCAAGGACCTCATCCATGTCATCGACGCACGTTCCCGCTGATCCCAAATCGGTCTCATCCCTATCCAGTCAGGATCTCGATTCTCTGCTTCGCGAGGCTCGCGTCTTTCCGCCGCCGCCCGAATTCTCAAAAAATGCGCACATCAAAAGCCTCGAGCAGTACGAGGAGATGTACAAGCAGTCCATCGAAGATCCTGAGACCTTCTGGGCTGGGGTAGCAAAGGAACTTCACTGGTTCAAGCCGTGGGACAAGGTTCTGGAGTGGAACCTTCCCAATGCCAAATGGTTCGTCGGCGGCAAAATGAACTTGAGCTACAACTGCCTCGACCGCCACGTACAAAGTGAGCGTCGCGACAAGGCCGCCATCATCTGGGAAGGCGAGCCCGGCGAAGTCCGCCGCATCACCTACGCTGAGCTACATACTGAGGTCCAGCGTTTCGCGAACGCACTCAAAGCGCTTGGAATCAAAAAGGGCGATCGCGTCGCCGTGTACATGGGCATGACGCCCGAACTCGCCATCGCCATCCTCGCCTGCGCGCGTATCGGCGCCATCCATTCCGTGATCTTCGGCGGATTCGCCGCCAATGCCATCGCCGATCGCGTCAACGATTGCGGCTGCGTCGCCATCATCACACAAGACACCAGCTATCGCCGCGGCAACGAAGTCCCACTCAAACGCACCGTCGACGAAGCTATGCACGCCTGCCATACGGTCGATCACGTAATCGTCTATCGCCGCACAGGTTCCCCGGTGAACATGGTCGAAGGCCGCGACTGGTGGTGGCACGACATCGTGGCCAACGCGCCCACGCACTGTCCCGCCGAGCCGCTCGATTCTGAAGATCCGCTTTACATCCTCTACACCTCCGGCACCACGGGTAAACCCAAGGGCCTGGTGCACACCACCGGCGGCTATGCCGTGCAGACCTACATTACTTCAAAGTACGTATTCAATCTGCACGACGACGACATCTACTGGTGTTCCGCGGATATTGGCTGGGTCACCGGCCACTCCTATGTCGTCTACGGCCCCATGCAGAACGGCGCTACAGTCCTGATGTACGAAGGCGCTCCCAACTACCCGGACTTCTCCCGCTTTTGGAAAATCATCGACGACCATAAGGTCACCATCTTCTACACGGCACCGACTGCCATTCGCGCATTCATCAAGTGGGGCAACCAGTACGTCGACAAGTTCAAGCTGGATTCTCTGCGCCTCCTCGGCACGGTTGGAGAGCCCATCAACCCTGAATCGTGGATGTGGTACCGCGAGAAAATAGGCCACAATCGCTGCCCAATCGTTGATACGTGGTGGCAAACCGAGACGGGCTCCATCATGATCTCGCCCATCCCCGGCGCTATCCCCGCCAAACCAGGCTCCGCGACGCGCCCGTTCTTCGGAATCCAGCCAGAGGTCGTCACGCGCCCCGACGCCAATGGCAACTTCCACGCCGTTCCCGCTGGTAGCGGCGGTCTGCTCATTGTTCGCAAACCGTGGCCTTCCATGGCTCGCACCATTTACGGCGACCCCGAGCGCTTCAAAAAAACCTACTGGTCCGATGTTCCGGGCTGCTACTTCACGGGCGACGGCGCCCGTCAGGATGCGGACGGCTATTTCTGGCTGATGGGTCGTGTCGACGACGTGATCAACGTCAGCGGACACCGGCTCGGCACCATGGAAATCGAATCCGCCCTTGTCGCACATTCCAAAGTTGCGGAAGCAGCGGTTGTCGGTCGTCCCGATGATCTCAAAGGCCAGGCCATCTCCGCGTTCGTCTCGCTCGAATCCGGCAACCAGCCCTCAAATGAACTGAAAGACGAACTGCGCCAGTGGGTTGCAAAGGAGATCGGCGCTCTCGCCCGGCCTGATGACATCCGCTTCACCGAAGGTCTCCCCAAAACCCGCAGCGGCAAAATTATGCGCCGGCTCCTGCGGGAACTGGCAACCCATGGCGAAATCAAGGGCGACGTCACCACTCTTGAAGATTTCACCGTGATCGCCAAACTTCGCGAAGCCGAAGAAGGCTAATCTGGTTCGCTCTCGCGCGCGGCATTTGGCAACTCACGCAACTCGCCTTCCCCAAGGGGCATCCGGGTTCCTTCGCACCAGCGATCCTATCCCATTCATCTGAAAGATAGTGGGCGATAAATCCTTGCCCAGTCAGCTTGGGCCGACTGAAGAAAAGATCTCTGCAATCGCCATCCAACAAGGGTATGCTTCCCACTGCATCCAATAAGGATTGGTCTCGGCTCGAGACGGTCCGATTGCCCTTGGTTTCCCAGAAAGAAGCGAGATACAACCAAACAACGCTCGCTCGAAAGTCCTCGTGTTCTGACCCTCCCCCAGAGGACCCATGGAGACCGCGACTTACTGCGCGTACAACATAACCCGCAACGCATTGCTCAGCGAGCAAGCGGCATCGGTGACGAACATCCAGGATCCGGCGCAGTTGCTTGCACTCGTCCTGAACGGCCCCGGCCGCGATCCAAACTCAGCTGTGTTTCTGCGTGGAGTCACCGGCCCAATCGACATACCGCGCCTCTTCGCCTTCGATGTGGCCTTCCTCGACGACGAGCAGAGGATTATCGAAGCAACCAGTGTGGGCCCTGGTACTCCGTTCCCTCCGCTTGATCGGGCTGTGGCAAGCATCCTGTTTCTCTCGGACCAGTGCCTCGCCAAATCCAGCACAGTCCCCGGCGATGTAATCAAAATCTGCACCGAAGCAGAATTCGCCGTGCTGCTGAGAGCCGCCTCTCAAACACAGCCACCGGATACATTTCAGCAGCCAAAGATTTTGCCGGAAGTGTATTTGGACTTCAGACAGTCAATCGAGCCGTTTGATGGCTCGCTGATCTACCTGCCCACATCAGGAACACCCCAATCCAGCGAATTCTTTCTCCCCATCGCAGCACCGCGTGTGCACGCGCCGGAGCCATCGGAGGAGCAAATCATTGAGTTAACTCCTATCGAACTGTCCGCGTCCGAAGCTCAAATCGTCGATCAACCCGGGCCCATCGAGCCTCCTGAATTACCCGGCAACTTCGGAAGTGACCTTGATGAAGAGCCGGAAGTGCCGCGCGTCGACACACCGGAACCGGTTCGTTTTCTTGTGCTTCCCACGATTCGAGAAGCGCCCGGTGTAAAGCAGGTCGAACCTGCGCCGGAAGCCGAATCACCACACCCGCCTCAATTGACAGGCCTTTCTCCCCAATTGAAAGCAATCATTCAGAAGGTAGATGAACAACTTCGCCGCGAAAGAGAAACGCCGGAAGAGCGAGAACCTTCCGAACAAATTCCACAAGGGGAGAGTGCATCGGCGATCAGCAACCTGACGAGTCCTGCTGACTCAATTCAAACGGAACAGATTCCCGCCGGACTCCAGCAAGAACTCCCAACTCCGCCACAAGCGGAAAACGCCGAGCCTATATTCAGCGCCTCAATCGAAAACACTCAGAATTTGAACGACGAAATTCATGCTGCCCCGCCGGACGAACTCAAGGCAGCCGAACCTCTCCCACCTCGGCCAATCTCTAAAAGCAGGACAAAGGCTCCACGCGCGCGGAAAGTGTCCCGCAAGGCTCATCCCGCATCCACAATCCGGAAGAGTGACCCCAGACCTGCCGAACTTCACCCAATCGAACGGCAGCCGATGCCCCCGCAGCCTACTCCTGCGCAAGAAAATCCTCCTCCCGTTAAACGCAGCGATGACACGACTCGAGCGATACCCACCCGCTCGGAACGAAAGCTATCCTTCGCCATTCGCGTGCAGCGCTGGCTCGCAGGGGAATCGATTTCGCTTACAGGGAATCGGCGCAGAGGCGAGCGCATCAATGTTCCCGGTCTGGTCGCTTTCTATTGGACCGGCGGCGCACCCACCCCACACGAGATCGTCAATATCAGCAAAAGTGGCCTGTACCTTCGCAGCAAAGAACTGTGGTCGCCTGACACTCTGGTACGCATGACCCTCGAACGCCCAGGTGCCGTGGAAGGAGAACAGAAGTCCATCAGCGTACTCGTCCGCGTAGTGCGCAGTGATGATGGCGGCGTCGCTCACGAATTTGTCACGACCGAGGTTCTCGACCATCTGCGAGCACGAGACATCGTACCCGAACAAGGAACAAATCGAAAAAAGCTGGAAAAGTTTCTGGAACTCCACTGAACAAAGCCACTCGCGCAACACCCCTCAACTTCCAAACTCATTGCGCCACAATTCGCTCGACGCCCAGCATCGCATTGTCGCTTAAACTTGTCGGCAGCCCCGGAGAACATATGCGCGATCTCGTTTACAGCGTGGCCACCAGCCTCGACGGATTCATTGCCGGACCAAACGGCGAATACGACTGGATTGTCCACGACCCCACCATCGATTTCGGCCAAATCTTCCGCCAATTCGACACCGTCGTCATGGGTCGCAACTGCTATGAGGGCATGCTGCGGGAAGGCCGCCGGCCGAGTGAACTCGGCATGAAAAGTTACGTAGCTTCCACAACCCTTGATCCAGCGCTCCACCCTGATGTCGTGGTAGTTTCTGCAGATATGGCGAAGACGGTCGTGGATTTGAAGCAAAGATCCGGGAAATCCATCTGGCTTTTCGGAGGCGCCACAATTTTTCGCAGCCTTCTCGACGCAGGCCTCGTCGATCGGGTCCAGGTTTCCGTAATCCCCATTCTCCTCGGCGGCGGAGTTCCCCTCGTCCCACCCGGTCGTCGCTGGCCCCTCAAGTTCAAAGACTCGCGCGTTTTTCCGAGTGGGATAGTTTCGCTCACCTACGG
>Ga0157372_10005667_pt1 | contig 13290 bp, 11 predicted proteins | sample C55metaG_FD_115307 | JGI IMG/M metagenome (GOLD analysis project Ga0157372, IMG submission 115307) | Corn rhizosphere microbial communities from Kellogg Biological Station, Michigan, USA - C5-5 metaG | ecosystem: Host-associated > Plants > Roots > Rhizosphere > Soil | place: USA: Michigan... | reverse complement strand
GCGCAGGCGCAATTCTTCCAGTTCAGCCGCGCGCAGGAGGGCACTGCCGACCAGATGGGGCAGAAATACCTGCTGGAAACCCATCAGTCTGGCCGCGGCATGCTGGAAGTGTTCGAAAAATTCGCGAACATGGAAGCCGAGATCAGTTACGGTCACAACACGCCTCTGATCAGCGATCACCCGCTTTCGCGGGAGCGCATTGATCTGCTGCAACAGCTGGTGGAGAAGTCGCCCTACAAGGATGCAAAGGACAGCGCGGCAGCGGTTCACGAGTTTCACCTGATCCAGGCGAAGCTCGCCGGCTTTCTCAACAAAGTGGATACCGCCCTGCAGAAATACCCGGCGTCCGACACCAGCGAAGAAGCGCATTACGCGCGAGCCATCGCCTATTTTCGTCAGCCAGATATGAAAAAGGCGCTGGATGAGGCCGCGACTCTGATCAAACTCGATCCCAAGAATCCATTCTTCTGGGAAGTACAAGGACAAATCTACGTTGAGATGAGCCAGCCGCTGAACGGGATTCCTTCGTACCAGAAATCGGTCGACCTTGCCCCCGACGAACCGCTGCTGCGCCTCAGCCTGGCGGCGGCGCAAATCGCCACCGGCAAGCCGCAATTCGGGAAACCCGCGCTGGACAACCTCAAAATCGTTCTGCGGCAGGAAAACAATAACGATTTTGCGTGGTATGAAGCGGCGCAGGCCTACAGCGACATGGGAAACGAGGCGATGGCCGCTCTGTCCACGGCCGAACTCGATTACAACACCGGGAAATTCGGTGCCGCCGCTCACTTCGCCACGCTGGCACAGCACAAGCTGGCCGCGGGTTCGCCGGATTGGCAGCGGGCAACGGATATTCTGGCAATATCGAGCGCCAATTCCGGCCGGCGCGATTAGGGGGCATTCATGCTGAAATCTCCCGCAGCCGCGGGCGTTGTCGGCGGGGTGATTGGCGCGGCGCTGTCGCTCGCGGCGGTCTTCGGGGCGGCCGCGCTTGGCGCATTTCCGACACCCGACAGCCGCATCCACGATTACCTCGTGACGCATCCGCAAGTTCTTGTGGAGATCAGCAACAGGCTGCAGGCGCAACAGGACGCAAACGAAGACGACGGGAGGCAGAAATCCGTCGACAGGCTGGGATTGAAGCCCTTTTTCAATCCGCGCTTTGCGTTCGTCACCGGCGCGGCTTCGGCGCCCACCACCTTCGTGGAATTCTTCGACTACAACTGCCCCTACTGCCGCGCCTCGCTGCCGACGGTTAAAAATTTTCTGGCCGCGCACAAAAACGACGCGCGCGTGGCCTTGATCGAATTTCCCATCAAAGGCCCGCAATCCACCTTCGCTTCGCGTGCGGCCATCGCCGCCCGCAGGCAGCCGGACAAATATCTCGCCTTCCATTTTCTGCTGATGGGAGAGAAGGAGCTTGTGACCGAAGAGGTGGTTCTTGCCAATGCCCGCAAGGCTGGGCTGAACATCGAGAGGCTTCGTGCCGACATGCAGGACCGGTCTGTCGATATGGCAATCGCCGCTGCGCACAATCTTGCGGCGGCGGCCAGGGTCGACGGGACGCCGGCCTTCATCGTCAATGGCCACGCCCATGAAGGCGCGTTGGACGACGCGTCGCTGCGACAGCTTCTGAAAACAAAAACCTAGATCAGCCCTGCAAGCGGGCTCGAGGGATCGGCATAGCGCTTCTTCGCCATGCGGCCGGCCAGATAGGCCAGGCGGCCCGCTTCCACCGCATGCTTCATGGCGCGCGCCATCGTCACGGGATCCTTCGCTTCCGCAATGCCGGTGTTCGAGATCACGGCATCGCAGCCCAGTTCCATCGCAATCGCCGCGTCCGAAGCGGTGCCGATTCCGGCATCGACAATCACCGGCACCTTCGCTTCTTCGACGATCAAGCGAATGTTAATCGGGCTCTGGATGCCGAGCCCGGAGCCGATCGGCGAAGCCAGCGGCATGATCGCGACGGCGCCGAGGTTCTCCAGCCGCTTCGCCATCATCGGATCGTCGTTGCAGTAAACCATGACCTGGAAACCGTCGCCGGTGAGCATTTCCGCGGCGCGCAAGGTTTCCAGCATGTCGGGATAGAGGGTCTTGCAATCCCCCAATACTTCCAGCTTCACCAAATTCCAGCCGCCCGCCTCGCGCGCCAGCCGCAGGGTGCGAATCGCATCCTCGCCCGTGAAGCAGCCGGCGGTGTTGGGAAGATAGGTGACCTTCTTCGGGTCTATGAAATCGATCAGCTTCGGCTGCCTGGGGTCGCTGAGATTCACCCGGCGCACTGCCACAGTGACGATTTCGGCGCCGCTTGCTTCCAGCGCCCGCGCATTCTGCTCGTACGACTGGTACTTGCCGGTGCCAATGATGAGTCGCGAGCGGTAGGAGTTGCCCGCAATCACCAATGGTTTGGGATCGCCGCCAGGCTCACTCATTAACCACCGCCAATGAACTGCACGATTTCGAGCCTGTCCCCATCCCTGATTGCCACAGTGTCATACTGGGAACGCGGCACGATCTCGCGGTTGCGCTCGACGGCGATTTTCGCGGGCTCGAGACCCAGCTCGGTCAGCAGGGCGCGAACGCTGAGAGCGGTCTCGAAACTCCGCTCCTCGCCATTTACCGTCAGCCGTACGCCCATAACACCTCATTTTACAGCGTGGTTTTCGCGCCCGCGAAAGCCCGTTATACCGATTTGCAAATCCCGGAGACGCCGTTTTGGCCGGTCCTGACAATCCCGCAGCTTCGAGGCCGATATATGTCCTGAACGGGCCGAACCTCAATCTCTTGGGGGAGCGGGAGCCGGAGGTGTATGGCCGCACGAGCTTGCAGGAGCTCGGCGATATGGTGCGGCGGCGGGGGGGCGAGCTTGGTGTGTCCATCGATTTCCGGCAGAGCAACAGCGAGGCAGAGCTGATCGGCTGGCTGCAGGAGGCGAGGGGGAAAGCAGGCGGCGTAATTCTCAATGCCGCTGGCCTTAGCCATACGTCGGTGGCGCTGCTGGATGCGGCCCGCGCGCTGGCGGTTCCTTTGATTGAAGTACACCTGTCGAACCCCTACGCCCGCGAAGCCTACCGTCGGCACTCTTTCATCAGCGAAACGGCCACTGCCGTCATCTGCGGTCTCGGCGCGGCGGGATACCTCTATGCCGTCGAGGCGTTGGCGCATCGGCTCAAGGAGCGGGCAGCATGAGCATCAAGGATGAGGTCAAGCAGGCCTTCATGGGCAACGGGACCAAAGCCAAAGCGGGGATCGATGCAGCGGCCATTCGCGAGCTGGCGGAGCTTTTGACAGAGACGGGACTGACCGAAATCGAGGTAGAGCAGGGCGGGATGCGCTTGCGGGTGTCGCGACAGGTCGCGCCGTTGGTGGCCCATGCGCCCGGGGCGACAGCGCCGGTCGCCATTGCCGCCGCACCGGCCTCGTCAGCAGGTGTGGAACCGCCGGTCGCCAAACGCGAGGGGCCCCACCCTGGCGCCGTCACGTCCCCGATGGTCGGGACCGTGTACATTTCACCGCAGCCCGGCGCCGCGCCGTTTGTCAAAGTTGGAGACCAGGTGAAGGAAGGCGACACGCTGCTCATCGTCGAAGCTATGAAGACGATGAATCCCATCGTGGCGCCGCGCGCCGGAACCGTGAGCGAAATCTGCGTCGCCGACACGCAGCCGGTCGAATTCGGCCAGACGCTGCTGATTGTCTCCTAGGCGATGTTCGAGAAAGTCCTTATCGCGAACCGCGGCGAAATCGCCCTGCGCATCAATCGCGCCTGCAAGGAAATGGGCATCGCCACCGTGGCGGTTCATTCCACGGCCGATGCCGATTCGATGCATGTGCGCCTGGCCGATGAAAGCGTCTGCATCGGGCCACCGCCGGCGGCGCAAAGCTATCTGAACATCCCGCAGATCATTGCCGCCTGCGAAATCACCGGCGCGGAGGCGATCCACCCCGGTTACGGATTCCTCTCCGAGAACGCGCGCTTTGCCGAGATCGTGCGCGAACACGGCATCACCTTCATCGGCCCCACGCCGGAGCACATCCGGCTGATGGGCGACAAGATTGCTGCCAAGCAGGCAGTGAAGAGCGTCGGCATTCCAACCGTGCCGGGCTCGGACGGCGCGGTCGCTTCGGAGGCGGAAGCCACGCGGCTTGCGGAGGAGATCGGCTATCCGGTGCTCATCAAGGCCACCGCCGGCGGCGGCGGGCGGGGCATGAAAGTGGCGCAAGGTGCTGCCGATCTGTCGCTTGCCCTTTCCACCGCGCGCGCGGAAGCCAAAGCAGCGTTCGGCAACGACGAAGTGTATATGGAGAAATATCTCCAGCAGCCGCGCCATATCGAAGTGCAGGTGCTGGCCGACAGTCACGGCAAGGTGCTGCATCTGGGCGAGCGCGATTGTTCGCTGCAGCGGCGTCATCAGAAGCTGTGGGAAGAGGCGCCAAGCCCCGCGCTCAATGCGCAGCAGCGGGCGCAGATCGGGGCCACCGTTACGGGGGCTTTACAGAAGCTGGGCTATCTTGGCGTCGGCACGGTCGAATTCCTCTTCGAGGACGGCGAATTTTACTTCATCGAAATGAACACCCGGCTGCAGGTGGAGCATCCTGTCACCGAAGCGATCACCGGGCTCGACATCGTGCGCGAGCAGATCCGGGTTGCGGTGGGCGGCGCCATCGAGATGGAGCAGTCGGATATCGTCCTCTCTGGCCACGCCATCGAGTGCCGCATCAACGCGGAAAACGCTTTCACCTTCCAGCCGTCGCCCGGGACCGTCACCCATTTCCATGCGCCCGGTGGCTTGGGCGTCCGCTTCGATTCAGCGATCTACGACGGCTACAAGATTCCGCCCTATTACGACAGCCTGGCCGGCAAGCTGATCGTGCACGGCCGCAATCGCAATGAATGCCTGATGCGGCTGCGCCGCGCGCTTGACGAACTGGTGGTTGGGGGAATCGAAACCACCATTCCGCTGTTTCAGAAGCTGGTGCGCGAGCCCGACATCATCAACGGCGATTACCACATTCACTGGCTGGAGCATTACCTGGCTAGTCACCCGCGATGAGAGCCTCGCGCGGTTCGTGCTCGAATGTAGGCTCGCGGTACGATTAGTCCTTGCGAAACGTCCGCTGCCACCAGCCGCGCCGCTGCGCCTGGTTTGACGGCGCCGTTTCCTCTGCCGTCTGCAGGGGCTCACCGTCGTTCACAGCTGCGGCGGAAGGAGAACTCGGCTCCGGTCCGACGACCAGGCGGTTCGTGCTGGCTGTTGCTTGGGACCGGGATTCATTTTCTAGGGCCTCTTCGCGCCGGTAATAGAGTTGCCCCACGGTCTCGTGCGTTCTGGCGGCAGCTGCTTCTGCGCGATCGCTTCCCAGCGACCAGACGGGCTCTGACGGCGCGTTCGGCGTGACAGCCGTCGAAAAGCCTGAGCCGGACTCCGGCGCAAACCCAGGCACGCCTTCGGCGGGAATGGATCGCGACGCTTGCGTTCCGGACGAAGCCGATCCACCGCGTGGCTTCCGGCGCCGCCGCCGTCTGCGGGACGGAGTGGTGGAAGCACCGGCAGCTTCGGTCTGAGCCGCCGCAGTACTTTCGGAAGCGGCGGCATCGCTTTCTGGGCGAGCCTGCAGCGGCGAAGCCGGCGTATGCTGCGAGGGCTCCCGCGTCGCCTGATTGAAGCTGGCGTTCGCCGAGGCCGCTTCGGAAGGTTGTTGGGTGTGAGAGCCGCCGCGCCCCCGCCGTCTGCGGCGGCGCTTCTTTGTGCCGCCATTCTGCTGCGTGCCGGATGCATTGGACGGAGGCGACGCCGAAGCAACGGTCTGCTCGGACGGTTGGTCTTCCTCTTCTGCTGTTTCGTCCTCGACGGGCTCCGCCATATCAGTAGGGATCGCCAGGCCGGCATCCACCGAGACGGCGGCCGCTTTGACCTGTTGTGGCTGTACCCGCTGACCGCTGCGTTCAAGATCGAACGTGCCCGCGATCAGCCCCTCCTTGGGCTCGAAGGAGATCGCCATGTCGTAGTCGGTTTCGACCCGCGCCAATTCGCGCCGCTTCTGATTGAGCGCGTAAAGCGCCACCTCGTTGGCCACGTGGACGACAATCGCGGCCGCGCGCCCGCGCTGGCCTTCTTCTTCCAGCGCCCGCAGCACGCGGAGCGCCGTGGATTCCACGGAGCGCACGATGCCTTGTCCGCCGCAATGGGGGCACAGCACGGTTGAGCCAGCCACCACCCCGGCGCGCAGACGTTGGCGCGACATTTCCAAGAGGCCGAACTGGCTGATCTTGCCGATCTGCACCCGCGCGCGGTCGTTCTTCACCGCGTCGCGCAGGCGTTTCTCGACATCGCGGTCGTTGCGCGAATCCTCCATGTCGATGAAATCGATGACGATCAGGCCGGCCAGGTCGCGCAGCCGCAATTGCCGGCCGATTTCGTCGGCCGCCTCCAGATTGGTTTTGTGCGCCGTCTCCTCGATCGAATGCTCGCGCGTGGCGCGGCCCGAGTTTACGTCAATGGAAACCAGCGCCTCGGTCTGGTTGATAACGATGTAGCCGCCCGACTTGAGCGTGACGGTGGGCTGGAACATGGCGTCCAGCTGCGCCTCGATGTGGTATTTCTGGAAGAGCGGAACAGCATCGCGGTAGAGCTTCACGTTCTTGGCATGGCTCGGCATGAGCATGCGCATGAATTCTTTCGCGTTCCTATAGCCGTCCTCTCCTTCAACCAGGATTTCGGAGACATCCTTGTTGTAAAGATCGCGGATCGCGCGTTTGACGATGTCGCCTTCTTCGTACACGCAGGCCGGCGCATTGGACTGCAACGTGAGTTCGCGGATCTGATCCCACATCCTGAGCAGGTATTCGTAATCGCGCTTGATCTCCAGCTTGGTGCGATTTGCGCCCGCCGTACGGATGATCAGCCCCATGCCCTCCGGCAATTCCAGCGTGGCGGCCGCGGCCTTCAGGCGGTTGCGGTCGGCGAGGTTTGTGATCTTCCGCGAGATGCCGCCGCCGCGCGGAGTGTTCGGCATCAGCACGCAGTAGCGGCCCGCGAGCGACAAATAGGTGGTCAGCGCCGCGCCCTTGGTGCCGCGCTCTTCCTTGACCACCTGCACCAGCATGATCTGCTTGCGCTTGATGACTTCCTGGATCTTGTAGTGCCTGCGCCGCACCCAGCGCTGCGAGGGGCGCGCGCTGCGCAAAGGCTGCGCGGGACGATGTTCCTCTCCTGAGTGCGGATTTGCGCTCTCGACGGCGGCTTCGGAGATGGCTTGCGCATTCTCGCTGTCCGGCAACTCTCCGGCAGGCTCATCCGCCTCGTTGCTCCAGACCGGATCGTCTTCGGAGCCCGCTTGTGCAGCAGCGGCTTCGGAGACAGTCTGCTGATCGACGATACCTTCGCCCGATTCCTCTTCCGCCAGAACCTCGACGGGCGCCGCCGCAGCGTCGCCCACAGGCGAGGATTCATCCCGCTCCACGCCTGGGGGGATCTGGCCGGCATCGAATCGTGATTCGATCTCGCTTTCAGCGGACTCATCTTCGGCGTGGGAAGCCGCTTCCGCGCCGTCGGCTTCAGCCTCGCCTTCTGCCTCCAGCTCGGCGTCGCTTGCGGGCGCGACACCCGTGGCGACTGACTCGAATTCGTCGTCGCTGCGGCGCCGGGCCTCTTCCTGCTGCTCGGCCAGCAACGCCTGCCGGTCCGCAACCGGGATTTGATAGTAGTCGGGATGGATTTCCGAAAAGGCGAGGAAGCCTTGCCGGTTGCCGCCATATTCCACAAAGGCCGCCTGCAGCGACGGTTCTACGCGGGTTACCTTTGCAAGGTAGATGTTGCCCTTGAGGGGCCGCTTGCTGGCGGCCTCGAAATCAAATTCGTCGAGCCGCTGTCCGTCCAGAACGACGACACGGGTCTCTTCCGGGTGGCTGGTATCGATGAGCATGCGCTTTGGCATTGTTTTCTCCGTGCGGCTCAAGCCCGCAGTGGCCCGGCACGCCGAGAAGCGCGCCCCGGCCGGGGCAGGAGGTCCGCGAAATTGGGTGGGGAAGCCGGAGCCTTGCCCCATGCGGGCTGGCCGCTTCGTGGGGGCAATTGGCTATGGCTAAAGCGATCATTTCTTACTCTTGGCGCCGGAGCGCCGGATTGGCATGCCTGCCTGGGGACCACGCCCCCGTCACCTTTCTGCGGTGCAGAATGCCGCAAAGCGGCAAGGAGCAGGACTTTGAGTCTCTGTGTAGGTATTCAGGTGCCGTAGGGCAAGCCGAAACAACAGCGAAAGCTGGGAAAGCTTGGCTAAGATATCGTAAACGGTTTGGCGGGAGGTTATTTTCCAGTCTTCCGAAGGGGGCGGCATGAAGCGGCCGTGGATTGCAATCCTGTGCATGGCGGTGGCGCTGCCGGCCGCCGCGCAGCGCCACAGGCCGCATCCGGCCGATTCTGCGGCCGCTGCATCCGCCGCGGCGCCGGTCGTGCTGAGCGCCCGCATTGGCGAGCACCCCGATCACACGCGGTTCGTGGTCGAGCTGTCTGACCCGGTGAAGCTGCGTGTTTTCACTCTTGCCAATCCGAATCGCCTGGTCGTGGAGTTCCCGGATTTGCTCTGGCGGGCCCAATCTTCAGATCGGCCGAGCCGCCAAGGCGCCATCAGGGCTTACCGCTACGGTCCGTTTCGCCCGGGCGAGTCGCGGCTCATCATCGATCTGAACAAGCCTGTGAGCGCGCGCCCCCCACTGCTCCTGCCGCCGTCCGGCGGGGCAGGGTATCGGTTCGTGCTCGACCTTTACCCGGTCAGCCAGGCGCAGTTCGAGAAAACAGCGGGCTGGCCGACGGGCCTGCGCGAGCATGAACCAGCAGCCGATCTGGCGCTGTTGCGGGGCACGGACTCCCTTCCGCCCGAGCATGTGGTCGTCATCGATCCGGGACACGGCGGCATCGATGATGGGACGACAGGCGTCGATGGCAGCAAGGAAAAGAACATCGTGCTGGATGAGGCGCGGCGCTTGGCTCATGTGCTGGAGCGGCGCGGCTACAGCGTGCACCTCACACGCGACAGCGACGTCTATATTCCCTTGCGCCAGCGGGTGAGCATGGCGCGCGCGCAGGATGCAGATTTGTTCATTTCGCTGCACGCCGATTCCAATCCGGACGCGGCGACCGCGGGCGCTTCCGTCTACACGCTGTCCGAGCGCGGCTCTGACCGCGAAGCGGTCGCGCTGGCGCGCAAGGAGAATCAATCCGACGTGGTTGCCGGCGTCGATCTGAAAGGGCAGGACGAAACCGTTTCGCACATCCTGATCGATCTGGCGCAGCGCGACACCATCAACCGCTCCGTGCGATTCGCCGAAAATCTGGTGGCGCAATTGCGCGGCACGACGGACGTGATCTCCCACGATCCGCACCGCTCCGCCGCCTTCGCAGTGCTGAAGGCGCCGGACGTGCCCGCGGTGCTGATCGAGCTCGGGTACCTTTCCAATGCGCGGGATTGCGGGCAGATGGGTACGAACGCCTGGCGCGATTCTGTTGCCCGCGCCATCGCTTCCGCGGTGGACCGGCAATTCGCTCCGGAGCAGACCGTCGCCTCCGCGCCGGCGGTGGCCGTGCGCAAGCCGATCAATTGATCTGGTGAGAGGCGGCATCCGCCTGATATGAGTGCCATGCTAGGGTCATAATCGGCGAGCAAGAGGGGCAGCTGGAAGGCGTTATGCTTCGTCGTTTTTTCTACTATTCCGGGCTCACCGTGGGTGGGCTGCTCATCATCGCCGCGCTGGTGCTGGGCGGCTATGTTTACTCGGTCAGCCGCGGCTTGCCGGATGTCGACCAGCTGAAAAGCTACCAGCCTGCGGTCACGACGCGGGTGTACGCCAGCAACGGCGATCTGCTGGGCGAATATGCGCGCGAGCGGCGCTTCTTCGTGCCGATCGCCTTCGTGCCCAAGCTGGTGATCCAGGCCTTCACCTCGGCGGAAGACAAGAACTTCTATCATCATCCCGGCGTGGACCCTTCCGGCATCATGCGGGCGGCTGTGAAGGACGTCTTCAATGTGCTCCAGCACAAACGGCTGGAGGGCGCGTCCACCATCACCCAACAGGTTGCCAAGAACCTCCTGCTCAATAACCAGGTGAAATTTTCGCGGAAGGTGCGCGAAGCGATCCTCGCAGTGAAGCTCGATTCGACCTTCTCGAAGGACAGGATCCTCGAGCTGTATCTCAATGAGATATTTCTCGGCGAGAATTCGTACGGGGTGGCCGCGGCGGCGCTCAACTATTTCAACAAATCGCTGGACGAGCTCGATGTGGCGCAAGCCGCCTTCCTCGCCGCCCTGCCGAAGGCGCCCGCCAATTACGATCCGCGCTACAACAAGGAAGCGGCGCTGCAGCGGCGTAACTGGGTGATCTCCCAGATGCGCGACAACGGCTACATCACCCGCGAGCAGGAGCGCTCCGCGCTGGCCGAGCCGCTGGTCACGCAAATGCGGCCGCTCGGCATCCAGGCGGAGGACGTCGACTATTTCGTCGAGGAAGTGCGGCGCTGGCTGCTGCAAAAGTACGGCGCGAAGGGGCTCTACGACGCCGGCCTGCAGGTCCGCTCCACGCTCGATTCGCGTCTGCAGAATTTCGCCGTGAATGCCCTGCGCACCGGGCTGGTGCGCTACGACCGCCGCCACGGCTGGCGGGGCGCCACCAGCAACATGAGCATCGATGGCGACTGGAAGAGCGCGCTGCAGAACGCCGGCAACCACTCCGGCATTCCAACCTGGCGGCTTGCGGTGGTGCTGGGTTACGGCGCCGACAAGTCTGTGCGCATCGGTTTGGATGACGGCAAACAGGCGACCATCCCGTTTGCGCAACTGACCTGGGCGCGGCCCGAGCACAAGGCGAGCGCGAGCGTCGGAGCCGCCCCGGCAAGGTCGCAGGACGTCGTGAAAGTGGGCGACGTCGTCTACGTCGAACCCGTCGGCAATTCCGGCGAATACGGCTTGCGGCAGGTGCCGGAGGTGAACGGCGCCGTGGTGGTGATGGACCCGCACACCGGACGCGTGTTTGCGCTATCGGGCGGCTTCAGCTTCGCCTCCAGCCAGTTCGATCGCGCCATGCAGGCTGAGCGCCAGCCGGGCTCCGCCTTCAAGCCCTTCGTCTACGCCGCGGCGATGGACAACGGCTACACGCCGGAAAGCAAGATCCTCGATGCGCCGGTTGCCTTCCCGCAAGGGCCGGGCCTCCCGATGTGGACGCCGAAGAATTTCGAGAAGCACTTTCTCGGCCTTGCCACCTTGCGCCGCGGCATCGCGCTGTCGCGCAACCTGATGACCATCCGGCTCGCCCACGATGTCGGCATGAACAAGGTGGTGGACTATCCGCTTCGCATGGGTGTGTACGACAAGCTTCCCGCCTACCTGTCCAACTCCATCGGCGCCTATGAGACGACGCTGATCCGCCTCGTCGCGGGCTACGCCCAATTCGTGAACGGCGGCAAAAAGGTGGTGCCCAAGCTGATCGACCGCATCCAGGACCGCAACGGCCGCACCATCTACCGCGAAGACCCGCGGCTCTGCGACGGCTGCAACACGTGGGACTGGCACAACCAGGCGGAGCCGCTCTTGCCCGACACGCGGCCGCAAACGCTCGATCCCCGTACCGCCTATCAGATCGTCTCGCTGCTGCAGGGCGTGGTGCAGTACGGCACCGGCACCATCGTGAGCACCGTCGGCAAGCCGCTCGCCGGCAAAACCGGCACCTCGAACGATTCGAAGGACACCTGGTTCATCGGCTTCTCGCCAGATCTGGTGTGCGGCGTCTTCGTCGGCTTCGACAATCCCCGCACGCTTGGCCGGGTGGAGCAGGGCGCCACCACGGCCGCGCCGATCTTCCGCGACTTCATGAAGGACGCGCTGGCCGAGGAGCCTGCCATCCCGTTCCGCGAGCCGCCGGGCATGATCATGGTGGCCGTCAACCGCCTTTCCGGAGAGCCCACCACGGCGGGCGCGCCGGGTTCCATCATGGAGGCTTTCAAGAGTGGCACCGAGCCGGGCTCCGCCGCCTACCTCGATCAGGCCTCGCAGCAGGTGCAGAAAGCCACCACCGCGACCGGGCCCGGCACCACCGTGGACGAGGGCACCGGCGGGCTTTACTGAATCCCGCCATGGAGCGTCTTCGCCTCGGCGTGAACATCGATCACGTGGCCACCATCCGCAATGCGCGCGGCGGCCGCTTCCCCGATCCGGTGCGCGCGGCGAAGCTGGCGGCGGACGCCGGCGCCGACGGCATCACCGCGCACCTGCGGGAAGACCGCCGCCATATTTCGGATGACGACATCGAGCGGCTCGCCCGCGAGATCGCGCTGCCGCTCAACCTCGAGATGGCGCCCACCGACGAGATGCTGCAGATCGCGCTGAAGCACCCGCCACATGCCGCCTGCATCGTGCCGGAGAAGCGCGAGGAGCGCACCACCGAAGGCGGCATCGATGCGGCGGGGCAGCACAATCGGCTGGCGCCTGTGGTGCGCGCGCTGGGCGATGCAAAGGTGCGCGTCTCGCTATTCATTGAAGCGGATCGTCGGCAGCTGGATGCCGCGCGCTCGCTTGGCGCGCCGGTCGTCGAGCTTCACACCGGCGCCTATTGCGACTCGACCGGCGACCAACGCGAGAAACATCTGCGCGCGATAAAGGATGCCGCGGAATATGGCGCTTCGCTCGGCCTCGAAATTCACGCGGGCCACGGGCTCACCTATGAGACGGTCGGGCCCATTGCCGCGATCTTGCAGATCCGCGAGCTCAACATCGGCCACTTCCTGATCGGCGAAGCGATTTTCATTGGGTTGGAAGCGAGCATCGAAGAGATGCGCAAACGGATGGATGAGGCGCGCCCTTTCGAGGCACCGCGCGAATGATCATCGGCATCGGCTCCGACCTCATCGACATTCGACGCATCGAGAAAACCATCGCGCAGCACGGCGACCGCTTTCTGGATCGCATCTTCACCGCCCTCGAGCGTGAGAAATCGGAGAAGCGCGCCGCGCGGGCCGCGAGCTACGCCAAGCGCTTCGCGGCGAAGGAAGCCTGCTCCAAGGCGCTCGGCACGGGCCTGCGGCGCGGCGTCTTCTGGAGGGACATGGGCGTGGTGAATCTGCCGGGCGGCAAGCCCACCATGCGGCTCACCGGCGGCGCATTACAAAGGCTTCATCAGATCACGCCGGAGGGCCACGAGCCGGCGATCGATCTTTCGATCACCGACGATTTCCCGCTGGCGCAGGCCATCGTGATTATCTCCGCCCGCCGGCTGGTTTCCGATGGGCGCCTTAACGCCTGAAG
>Ga0157372_10005665_pt1 | contig 13291 bp, 19 predicted proteins | sample C55metaG_FD_115307 | JGI IMG/M metagenome (GOLD analysis project Ga0157372, IMG submission 115307) | Corn rhizosphere microbial communities from Kellogg Biological Station, Michigan, USA - C5-5 metaG | ecosystem: Host-associated > Plants > Roots > Rhizosphere > Soil | place: USA: Michigan... | reverse complement strand
GTTTTATTACTCGAACTGGCTTACGAATTCCGGGTGCTCGGATCAGCCAGCCTGCCATATTATTCGCAATGGCTAACACCTGCTAACTACCGGCGAGCCCCAGGGGGAATCGGGTGTACGCTTTAGCGTACGAAGGACTTGCAGAAAACAAATCAGGTATCACAGTTCAGGAAAACGCTGAAACGGTGGCCCTTGATGATGTACGTTTCACACGCGCCGTGCAAACCGTGCGATGCGTCCACCGCATAATTATGGCGCCGTGATTCCTCGCGTGAACGGCAAAGAGCTCAGGTAGACTCTTTTATTCGTCATGGATCGCGGCGCCCGTGAACATGACGGAAAAGAAAGGGAGAAGGAGAAAAGAAGCGCCGATCGAGAGTTGAGCTGCCGTACAGGACGGGCGCTGAAACGGCATCGGAGGAGATTTCTGGTTTGTCAGTTACAAGCGATCTTATTGGTCGCGTAATGCTGGGATTTGCGTTGTTATTGGTAACGCTTTTGGGCGTATGAAGTGGTCCGGTCCCGGCGAGGGAAATAGCGACAAAAAAGGCGGGAAAGGAACGGTACCGGAGGATAGCCTGAAGTCACATACTCGCATCGGTGCCCTCCGTCGGAAGCAAGAATGCTTTCGGCTCCGGATCCCGCGCCTTCTGAGATGCTTTCTCGGCTAAATCCCATAGAGGTCCGGAATTGAGCATCTTTTTGAGCACGGGCAGCCTGTCGACGTTCTCCTCGATGAAGTCAACGCCCGTCACTGTGAGCGCGAAGTCCGAATTGTCTTCTCTGACTATGTATTTCTTATTGCGCAGATACCAGGTCGTGAAATCCAGAAATTCCCGCGGAAACCCCATGCAGCTTTCGAGTTCCATCAGGCTGACCCGTGCATTATTGATATTTGAACGGCATCTCCGATAGAGCACAGCCAATACGGCTAATCTTCGGTTGCGCTCGCCTTCCACCCCATCCATGAAATCCACGCCAGCGAATGCGGGGCTAACATTCCCGCGCGCGCGATTGAGCTCGGCATCGTAAGCCGCTCGCCCCTCCGGGTTGGAGAGAACGTGGTACGCGCGTTGCACCTGCAGAAAACGCTCAGGATCACCCGTTTCAGGATTGTCCGGGTGGTATAGCCCGGCGAGATATCGAAAAACGCGATGAATCGTCCCGGCCTGCGCTGCGGGACTGATTTGCAGAAATTCATAGTAGTTTTCCGGCCCCGCATCTGGCGCCGCCTTTGGATCCTGCGTCTCAATGCCGAGTTCCACGATAATCGTGTATCCGCGGTCGGGATTTGGCGTGCACAGCCGGACACGGCTGGTTCGTGTCTGAGACGAGCGACGACCGGCGATGTACACGAAAGTTCCCGGCGGTATTTCGGCGGAACAGGCGAATACCAGGCAGTCGTCGTGATTATTTACCGCGACTGCATCTTCCACCTGCGTCATCCCCGCCCCGTCTTGCCACGAAAGTGAGCACGATCGCTGAGCCGCGTTCCCCAAATGCATGAGGGACAGCCTGGGGCACGCCTTTGGCCCAACTCTAAACTATTGAGATTATTACCCTCGCCCGCAGTTATTGTTAACCTGCGTACTCAGAACGAAAATGTTGCGTTGTCAACAGATGTATACAATGTTGGCCCGTGTGCAAGCAGATCCTTCAGGCCACAACTTGTGAAGTTGCTGATACCTTTGTTGTCGCGGAAACTCCGCCATCATTGGCGGTCAACCCGACTGGGTTGTGTTATGGCCCGGAATATCGGAACCCCGCTTCGTCGGCGCTTTTGAACGCGCCGGACTGAATCAGTTCCGGATCGGGATCGAGCACGCCGTATCGGCTCGCAATCTCGCTGAACCGGCCGCTGTCAGCGATCATATTGAGTTAAAAGGGACTTGGTATGCATCGCGGCGATTCCTCGCGGATAGCGCGAAGACAGGCCGCTTCGCGCAGTGTCGCGGTAACTTTAGCATCGTGATACTTCGCCGCCGCTTTCTTATAGCTTCGGCGCAGCATCGATTTCCGCCGTGCCGTAGTTTTCGGCTGCAGGGAAGGCAACATTGCCCAGGCTGTTCTGTTCTTGAGCGCATGGTTATGCTTTGCCTTTCAGGGTCGGTAAGCGTTTAAGAGGCGCGGACGATCGGTCACCTGCGGAACGCTGTGTACTGTGCCAAATCCAGTCCCAGGGCAGAACAGAGAAAAATATAGCATCCATATTCCACTATCGGTTCGATAAGCGGTTTATGATCTGTGGAGGCTCAAGCTGAGCGCAGACATGTTCGCGCCCCGAGCGAATAGAACGAAGCCCAAGGGAAAGCCTGCGGTAAATGAGCGCGGATCCAGAAGTCAGGTTAACTCGGCAAGCGTTCCGGAACACCATGCAAGTCGAAAACGACCCTTCCATCCATAAAGTGTCATCCCGGGCCAAATACATGACAGCTCTGGTGGTTGTCGGGATGGCGCTTGTGTGCGGGGCTGCTCGACAGACGGTTGAGGACCGCAGTGCATCGAGTGCCGGCCCTCGGTTTCCGTACTACGCCTTATTCGTCGGAATGTTGATAGTCGTTATGGGACTGGGGTGTTGGATTTCAACAATCGCGGCGCTGTATACGGCGATCCGCCGCCTCAGAATAGCAGGGAGACAGGCAAATTGGATGTGGCTCGCAGGCTGCATTCCGCTTGGTCCGGTTGGCGCTATTATCGCGGCGTTCGCGTTCGCGGAAAGCCACACGCGTAGCGAGCATCCGCTGCGCGCTCAGTTTGGACTGCCTGCTGTTTTTTTCACCCCACTAATTATCGTGCGCTGGATTGCCTTTTTATTCGGGGCGACATTCATTGAATTGGCGACCATCAACCCAGAGGTCCAGGCACTGATAATGGCGCTTGCTTATTTTCTGCTTTGGTTCGCGTTGATCGCGTAGCCCGAAGTTGCAATTCACATCGCAATGTGGCCGCGATCGATATCGCCAACAATTGCGAATTGTGCGCCAGAAAGCCATGCAACCTGCTGGCCCGATTCCAAATGTTCATCAGTTGAAGCGGATAGCATATATTTTCAGGGATTTGAGCACATCGATTTGCAGCCTCTCCATTTCCGTTTCTTAATGCGCTCGAGTTCGCGCACAGAGCCCAAACTTCCACGAGCCTCCGACAGGTCGAACCCGAACTCATGCCGCCGTGCGAAGCCGCTGCTGGCGGCCCGCTGGACGATCCATCAGCATAGAGGGCGGTAAACTCTTTAGTTATTCCGCGCCGAGATTGGCGCATGACGTGAAAGCTGGCGTATTTTCAGCATTTCTTCAGATTCGCGCCGTACCGTATTTGCGCAATGAGTCCCGATCCAACGTTGCTCCATCTTGTTAACTCTTATAATTCAGGGGAAATCACGCGCAGTGAGCTCCAGAAGCGAGTGCGCGCGCTGCCGCCTGGGTTGATATCGAGGGTGGCGGAGATCCTGACCGAGACCTCGAATTCTTCATCAAGACGCCAGCCGATGGTCGAATCGGTAGTGGAATCCCGGCAATCCGAATGATCCGCCTTCGTCGTACGGCTCGGTCGGCCATGAGAGCAATCGCATTTCTGCTCTCTCGATATCGGATTTGCTCGTCCGTGCGACTCGACTGACGCTCCCGCGCCCCGTCCCAAACCATCCAGCAATACCCGGTGATCTGCCGACGGAAAAGGTCGCCATCATTGCCGCGCCGAACCTCGCTATGCCCTTCTATGAATGGAAGTGGGCTTGATCTTTAAATCGGTCTTCTCCAAGGAGCGGCGTCGACCGCCGTTTACATGAGGATGTTGTCGGCCCGTAAGTCGCTGATCTGATATGGGGCAAGCGGCGTGCAGTAATAAGCCGCCTTGGGACGTGGAAGAAACTTCTCGATTGGGCCCGCAGCCACCGCTCCGACGCGGACCTTCGCGCCTCGTGCTCGCCCTTTGTGGCAGCCTTTTATAGCGGCCACGACCGGGCTCAGCGGGATATTACCGCCGGCTTTTCAGCAGATCCGCAGTCCTCGGCGCCTTCGCTATCGCACGCGCGGGAGCAGAGCAAGAACGTGGCTGGCTGATAGGGGAGTGATGCGACTGAGCAGCAGTTAGAAGGCCATAGATGGCGCCAATCGAAGCATCTAATCTCGCTCGGCGCGAAGTTCCTCGAAGCGGCCAAGGACAGAAGCGCGTGTGAGCGCCCGCTCCTGCCCTTCCGTAATTGCGCGGCGCGTGCCTGGACCAAGTGCCTGAAAGCCCGGACATCCACCTCCGCGAATGCCCCGGACGTGAGGCGGCATTGACCGTCTTATCGGCATACAGTCGTGCAAACTTTAGCCATCTTTCGCTTTGGACGCCAACGCGATCAACTCGCCGTCGGTAATCACCCTGAATCGAGACTTCCCCGGTCTTAAACCCGGAGCGGATCGCAGCGTTAATAATAAAATCAAAGCGCGCACGTCCCGTCTATCGTCGAAATCGGCGATGTCCTTGATAACACTAACGTGTCGGTGCATCGAAGCGCGGGGCTGATCAATACGATCGCCTGTAAGCGTAAGAGCCCATCGGCCAACGATGACTTCACAGGCTGTGATCAGATCGGCTGTGGTGCTGGTAGTGGAATCAGCTGGCGCGATCGATTTAACACTGTGGCGTTCAACGCCACTGCGACAAAAGTCTCGTTAATTCGATGAGAGCTTCAAGGGACAGGCGCGTCATTGACCTCGACACAACACCCGCTCGAATCATGCCCGAGATCCGCGACCGCCTGGGTCCGGCGCGAAACGCAGCGATCCAATCCGCCACATCCTCGCGTGCGAGCGTGTTTCTGGGTGCGTTGACCGCAGAATTCGCACTTGCGTGAACCCTTCCGAGACAGAGGTAACAGAATGCTCGGGCCTGTGGTCGCGCCAGTGCGGACACGCTTTGCGCTCCCTACGAGATGGGTTACACTTGCCGCCGCAGGTGGGCGGATTATGTGCATGCCATGGAAGGAAAGCTCCGTTATAGACGACGAATGGACGTTGTGATTCGGCTCACACGTGGCGATGATGGCATCGCTGCGGCGGGGAATTCGGGATCTCCCGCAAGATTGGCTACAAGGTCTCAAGGGGATGAGCAATAAGGCCCGGAAGGGCTGACCGATTGGACACGCCAGCTGTTCTGGGATGACCGTGAGCGCTTGTTACGACGATGCCGCACGCCGGTGAAGGTCCCAGCCGCGAGCACGGTCCAGACTGTCCTCGGTGCGGGATCGCAATCCATACCCTTGCAGCATAACTTGCGCAGGTTTATCGGTACGCATGGTCCCTATTCCAGATATATTTACAAACCTTAGCCACGGTTCCTTCTCGTCTAAACACAGCGGACGGCGCCAGAATTGCCGCAAAGCGAGCCATGTTGGCTATCCAGATGAACATATCAACGAAAGCGGAAATGTTGGTGGCGGAGATTGAGGCGGCACTGGAAAAATATCGCCAGGCATCAGACCGGGTGAAACTCATACCAGCCGATATCCCCGCCGGGCTGGTGGCCCTCGATAGTTCACCGGATACAGAGAAGGCGATGAATGGCAAACCGACCAATGAGAAGGCTACAGCCATCGATGATCTAAGCAGAGCGTTGGATCAGCTATACGGCATCACGCTGCATACCAATGGTTCCTATGTACAACGAGCTTATTGCTCGTCAATTCAGACGCATTCGGCCGACGAGCATAAATGACATGTCGAGGAACGCAGGATGTCACCATGCACTGGAGGCGGAACCTGCCCTCTGCATTAGAAACCGTGGTTCTCTGTCATGACAAGAGGCACGCGCGGAAATTGCGCGCAGCATCTCGCAGGAGTGTTTTGTTCCTCGCGGATACCGGGTACTGTACGCCCGAATCTCATGTTTCCGGTGAGCGCACGGGGGGCGCCGCGTTAAATTCAGACCTGCTGAAATTCCAGCATGCTCTTTCCTGCCTGTACGGTGATCCGATAAGTGTTCCCGTGACGCGGGTGAAAAACCAAAGCGGGTCGGAAACACGCAATACAGGTCCCCGAAGCTCGGCGAACGCTGGTATATACGATGCCGTTGGAGCCTTCGTAGAGGAGTTTGTGAGCTAAAGCCTGCGGCGCGGCATAGCACTCGGGAATCGGACCGGGTTGCAAACAAGCTTCGCCTTCGGAGGCGTCGAGGTGATGAAGCATTCCGGAAAAATCGGCGAGGAAATCCACGTAATCAAACGCGTGCTCACCGGTGATGCGGGCGTTTTCCAGAAACCGACGCTTATGGAAACCGACCTCCGCGATCGCCGTTTCCATCTCGATGCCGGCGTACCAAGCACCCCGTGGAGGTCGATGAAATCGGCCCCCGTAAGGACCAGCATGCGTGAATGCGGCGTTAACGATATGCGCTTCCGGAACTCCATACAGCAGTTCGCCGGGGCCAATCCCGATGCTTCGTCCCTGCTCGGCGATCTTGCGCTCGTTAGTTGCCGCATTGAGTTCACTTAAATCGGCGAGCACAGTCGCCGGCAACGGCAAACTTTCCAGAACACTGGTACCGCTGAACTGCGCGGGAATGAGCCGATGCGTACTGGTGTACTCGACCGGACGTAGGTACGCCAATCAGCGGCCGCCGCGAGCCGCATCGAGCAGACTTCGCACCTGCTGCAATCCTGGAATACCCGCTCGGATCATGTACCCGAGAGGCGTTTGGCCGGCGAACAGAACGTCGTCGTTTGGTTGACTGATCCAGGCATCCGCCAAATCGTCGGGCAGGAGAATATGTAAGCCGGTGTATATTCCAATCAGATACGAGATGCGCGTAAGTTCATCCTGACGCAACGTCCCAGCTGCAGTCTTCAGTTTGTAGACACTCGACCGCGGCATGCCCCCGAGTAAATCACCGGCCGTTTCCACCGGGACGTGCCACTTCTCCATGATCGCGAAAAAGCCATCGACCGCTGATTGACTCAAGCGCTCGCGTGTTTGGAGTCGGCTCAAATCCGGCGTGGGCTCGGATTCATACCCGGGTACGGTCTGGATGGAGTTGATCACCGCAATCCCCAGTTGTGTCTCTGTTTAGACTATATCACGTTCACATAGAGACGACAGAGGTCGACGCTTCACGAGGCAGATAGGACATTGCGCTTTGTATGCTTATGATAGTGCCTCTTCTTAAAGCTATGTTCGCCTTATAATCGCCTTGTGAGTTCCGCACCCTCGCCCCTCGACACGGGTTCGAAACGTGTCCTGCGGGCTCGAATAAGTACGGGTTTTCGGCAAAAGCTGCTGTTCTGCACCTGTGGCGAACGAACCCCCGCGATCGCCGGGCTCTGCTCGAAGTGTTATCGGATGCGCCGGCACTCGCGAGATTATTTCGGCGGCAACCGGGAGGCGGTCCTCAATAGAGATGAATTTCGGTGTCAGTCGTGTGGGGCGAGGAACGAGCACCTGCACGTGCACCATCGGCATCCCGGCATCAGCCACCCGGAAGTCCTGATCACTGTCTGCCCCGCGTGCCACGCTCGCCTGCATCGGCTGACTTCCATCCACACGTGGATCCCCGAACTGCTCGCCGTCCTCTGGGCCGAGCAGCATGCCGGCACTCCCGTGCAGCTGCAGTTTGCTTTCGGGGTCGAAGCTTGAGCGAGGCCGCACTCGCGCCGGCCGCGCTACATCGCGTCCTGACGCGGGGCGACCTGAGTACGTGCTTGACTCTGTTAGGCGCTGTTCAGAGAAGGGACGCCGTACCGCAGATGGCTGACTCTCGCGAGGAGGGCAGTCTGCTGTTACGCGACTCTGGTGGGTATTGAATTGTTTGGTTCACCCGGGGAGCTACTCTGAAAGCCGGCCGGGTCCGTGAAGTGATTACTGGCCGAGTCGACAGTGACGCGCACGTTTGCGAGGCCATATCGACACTCTCCTGCGACCCTCAATGGGCTGTATATGTGCGCCGCAAGATCGTATCCGGCAGAGTGATCATGGAGTCGATTGCGCGCGCGGGCGTTGCGGAAGAGAATGCTCTTCAGCACCGAGCTGAATACATACGCGCCTGCCAAGGCCGATTCCCGCAGTGACACAATCATACCTTGTAATCCGTCCTCACCCGAGCATGTGAAAGGGTGTGAATGCGAGCCGAACAGATTCAAAATGAAGGCCATCCAATTGGCCCCGGATCACTTCCCCAATCTGCATCGGCGCTCCCGAAGGAACCCTTCAGCGCCTTTTTAACCGAAGAGCACGGGGCGATGGGTGTATTGGCCTCGACCACAGCCCGGCGCGCGGTAGGTAGTTTACTTCCGATTGAGCGTTGCCCGCTGGACGGCTTGCATTTCATTTCCCCAGAAGTAACTGGATGGCTTGGCTAGCCAGAATGTCAACGGCTTGGCGGCTTTTGGGACGGTGTTTCGTGCTCAGAGCCTGTTCAATTAATCTGATCAGCCGATCCATCTGTTCCCGCTCGTGTTTCAGCCCACTGATTACACCGTCTATGTCCATCGGTTCGCTCGCGCTTATCGAAGTTGTATACGACCCATGCTATTGCGGGAATAGTACAAAGGGTTCAATTTACGGGAGCAACACGAAATAACTCGGCCGGACCTGATCTCATATCGGCAGTGCATGCGCCGGCCGGCTGGCGATCACGCGCAGCCACAAACTGGTCCAGCTCATTCGTGAGATTGACGTTGCGTGTTGGCATAGGAAGGGCTCCTTCGTTCAAGTTGAATGCCGATAAGAGCCTGGCAGCATTGTTGACAAAAGTTGTAAGACTCGGTTGAAAGTATCACTACGGACGCGGAAGCGAACGCCATTTGCTAGCAGTCGCGGAAAGCTTCACGGCTGCCCCGGTTGCCGTTCCCAGGATTCGGCAGCAGATCAGAGAAGAGATACGATTCAGGGACGACTCGATTTGACAACTTCCGGTTTCGACTTACCAGCGAACCGGCCAGAGTCACAACGAGGAACTCGGATATTCCCTCGGCGCTGCTGGTGTTTCACGCATGGGAGATATCCCGTGTCGAGCCTCACGCATCAGCCAGTACAGGTCGGGAGTACGTGCAGGTTGCGGATATATTCCGGTACTCATTATTTGGTCTAACCCTGTACTACGAGCAAGAGTTACCGATACCTTTGGGTCTGCTGGGACGTGGTCCATATGCAAGACGCAGGGGATACGTCCTGCTTGAGTTGACGGAGGAATCAACCACGATGAGGAGATGGATAGCAGGAGCAGTACTGTTCCTTGGAGGTGCATTACCAAATGCGCATGCGAGCTTGATTCTGAGCTCGCTTGCCCCGTCCACCGGTAATGGTATTGGAGCAGCAACCACAGTTCTGACCGTGCAGTCGCCCGGCAACAGCACGGCGGAAGCAGGTTGCGTCGGAGCAGCGATCCCTGGCGGCATGCAGACGATCAATGCGAACTGCGGCACGCCTGTAGGAACGAGCTCATTTACTTTCGGCCAGACGCAAACGGGCCAGAGCCAAACCGGTCTGCGGGCCCTGCCGACAGGCATCACGAACGCGAGTCAGATCGGAATTGTGTTCAACCCCGCACAGCCTGCGGGCACTTCAATCACATTACAGGAACTGAACGCGCAATTTTACAACGTCGTGAACGGGCAATATACGCTGATCGACGATGCCGTCTACACAGGGCCAACAAACCTGATGCAGACGCTCCAGGGCATTGGAAACGCGGGGTGGGTATTCACGCTTGATGCAACCGAACAGGCGCTCCTGAACGATGCCATCAACAGCGGGGCTTCAATCGTGGTCGGCGCGAGTCTCGAGGCAGGCTGCGGCGATAACGGCTTCGCCGCATGTGGCGCAAATAATTTCGGCGCCGCGGTTGGCGGCCATGATGTTGTCCAGATCGGGGCAATCAGCAGCAGCGAGAGCAATCAGGTTCCCGAGCCGGCATCGCTTACTATGATCGGCGGTGGTTTGCTCGCCATCGCAGGTATATACAGGCGTTGCGCGAAATCGCGTGTATAGTCGAGCTACTTACTGGAGAAGGTAAAAAAGCACGGGCTTGGACGCCAAGCCCGTGCTTGTCGCCAGCGCGGAGGCCGCCGGATTGCCGGATCGCTAAAAACACCTGCTTATCAGCAAAATCCTCGCTCAGTCAGGGCTGTTAGCGCCGAGGTTCGCTGCTGCCCCAGTTCATGATTTCGTTTGCTCCTCGCCGTTACATGAGTCGCCGTTACATGAGTTGCGCCGGGCTTGCCGCTTCACGTGAATAACAATCAGGCCCAATCCGATCGCGATCAGCGCCCATGTTGCCGGTTCAGGAGCCAATAAAGGCAATTGAGGGGTGCGGACAGGCACTCGCGGCGAAACATCCGGTCCAATTAATGGACCGCCTATAAAAATTGGCGCGGGCGACCGGGGAAGAAGAGGACTCGGGTCGCGCAATTCAGGAGGGTCCGGAGGCGGTTCAGGTAGAGACAGTTCAATGCCAGGCAGTCCAGAATCGGAGTTTTTGGAGACCGGAACTTGCGGCGGGAGATCCGGTGGCAGAACCGGAGTCACAGAATAATCCGATGAGACAGTCGAGGGTTCAATGAAGCGTGTTGGCTTACGTGGCGTGCTGGAGAGACTGTTGCCGCAGCGAGTGCGAATGAGATGCTGCCCATCAGTTAATACTGTTTCGCCGCCATGCACAAGGACGGCATGCCTGGTCCAGTAAATCTGATCTCCGATCCGATATGAGGCATACAGCCACCGATCACGCGGGAGAGATCGTAATTTCACATGCGCGCCGAACTCCCGATAGTGAGCGTTCAGGACCGGGTCACTCGCGCGCCGCAGCACGAATTCGGTCTCGTTCGCAATGCCTCCAGGAACCAGAGAATAAGGATAGACTGGCCGTCCGGATTTCAAAACAGGCAGAGCCGCTGACTCCGATCTGCGAACAGAAGCAGACGTTGCCGAAGTCGGGTGCGAACAGCCGGATAACACCGACATGAACGCAACCATTGCGCCGAAGGTCAATAACTGACCTGCGCTCGTCCGGGTCTGCATTCCAGTCAACACGGATTTCGGCTGTCTTCGTTACATAGATCACATATCTTCTGCGCGCTGTTCAATGGAAGCTGTTTTATGCCCAATCGGGATACCCGGTACTCTGGGAGGGGTCACTGGCGTCGCCATCCAGGCTCAAACATGGTTTGCTGTACCGGAACCCTCTGCGCGCGCAAATCGGTACTCTCCCTAGGGCGCTGACAAATTCAGCCAGTCAGAATTGCTCGTATGTTCGCTCGCGACTTGTTTCCAGCCAAGAGCAGGCCTGTGATTGTGTTAATCGCGCTTCAGGCGCTCGATCTGGCCTCTACCCTGGCGTTTCTGCATATGGGAGTGCAGGAGGCGAATCCGCTTGTACGCTGGTCGATGTCGACGTTCACGCGACCTTTGCCTGGCCTTCTCCTTGTAAAGAGCTTCTCAGCAGTTCTCGGAATCGCGTGCTACCGGATGAACCGTTTCGATCTGTTGCGGCGGGTGAACATGTTTTTCTGTGCTCTCGTCGCGTGGAACTTTATTGCGATTGTTGCTGCAACTGTCGGCCGGTAGGTCGGCTCAGATCCGTGATCTGGGCAAGCGTCGTACCCCTTTCTAAATAGCCAGTCTGAATCATTGGTCGCGGACACTGGCAAGCCGCATCGGGCAACCGGAAAATGCAGGGCCTCGACTTATACGGAATCCGCATCGGCGCCAGCGGAACGCGCTTTTCATGTTGTGTGAAAAACAGCAGGAGCATTTTGCCATGTCCTGGTGTTGACGGAGAAACCCGGGGCTGCCGTTTGCCGCGCCGACGATTACGAGCCAGAGAACCGGACCGGCGAACTCCAGCTCGTTACCACCGGGGCGGGGAGGGCCACGAAGGACCACGAAGGACGGGTAGCCAATGCACATGAATCGGCGCAACGGCGCGGCAGTTTGGACGTTAATCCGTTCCGCGGTCGTTCAGGCCTCGTAAAATCGAGTACGATTCAAGAGACGGCATCGGGGAGGAGGTTTCACGACTGCCGGGCACGGCGCGAGCGACCTTGTCGGCCGGGTGATGCTGGGGATCGCGCTCTTGTTGATCGCGGCCCTCCTCTACGAGGTGCTTGCGTCTCGCCGCAGGAGATAGCAGACCGTGGAATGGAGAGTTCGAACCCAAACCAAAGCGCTGTCAACAGTATTCATCCGAATTAACGGCTTCAGTCGCCTTGGTCTTATCCCTATCTTTCTGCCTGCGTTCAGAACGAAGGGTCCCATACGTCGGGTTTTCCTCCAGTCGGATTCCCGTGTTGATCTCCATGCAGCGCCTCCGAAAATTGAGAATTTTCTAATGCCCGCGAACTACTAAAGTTCACCGGGGGTTCGGCCGATAAGAAGATCGTTCGAACGAATCCATTGAATCGGAAGCAGTACCAGACGGCCCGTACTTAGCAGAACTGAGGTTAGGCGAGTGCACGCAACAGGTTGAATGGCGTTGCGAGGGCCGGGATGGCGGGTATCGGAGCGGCGCTGAGGTGGACCTTATGTTGATGATTATTCACTGGCTCGTTTCAGTGGCTCTGGTAGCCACGCTGCACGAAGCGGCGCATGTAGCGATGGCGCTGGCCCATGGCCTCGCCGTACGGCGCATCGGGTTTTCATGGATCGGCCCCTACGTCGTGCGCGAGCGGTCGGAATCCGGCGCGGTAAACGCGGCCGTTTCGTTGGCGGCGCCAGCGCTGAATCTCGTCCTTGCGCTGTTGTTCTGGCGAATCGCGCCGGAATTCGCGCACATTAATCTTCAGCTCGCCATCATCAGTAGTCTGCCGTGCTTTCCCGCTTCCGATGGCAAAACCGCACTGCTCGCGCTCCGGGGCAAGCTGAAAAGATCCCCGGCGCCGCACGAACCTGTAATCGAGCCAGGCGCCGCAACGCTGACCTAAAAACGCTCTGCAATTTGTCGACAGGCGAAAAGGCGATTGCCTGTTTCGAGGTGGTGCAGCGTCGTCGGGCCCGCTAATCCGCTTCACTTCCCGAATCAGCATCATCATGCCGGCGTTCCTGTAGCATCAGCCCTCCAGTGCTGCGGATATTCAACGGAACCTTGACCTGCCCCCTTTTTCTTCTCCAACCTAAGGCCCAACTGGTGCTGGCGAAATCCGTGCAGGGTGCGGGCTGGAACTCTTTCTTCGTCAAGCTCTCGTACAAGGCCGAAAGCGTCGGGCGAGAGCTGGTGAAGATAGACCCGCGCGGGACCAGCCAGACCTGCTTGTGTGGAGCTCCGTGCCGAAGATCCTCTCGGATCGTTGGCACGAGTGAGTGCTCTGCCTGCGGGT
>Ga0157372_10005664_pt1 | contig 13291 bp, 10 predicted proteins | sample C55metaG_FD_115307 | JGI IMG/M metagenome (GOLD analysis project Ga0157372, IMG submission 115307) | Corn rhizosphere microbial communities from Kellogg Biological Station, Michigan, USA - C5-5 metaG | ecosystem: Host-associated > Plants > Roots > Rhizosphere > Soil | place: USA: Michigan... | reverse complement strand
GATTGATGTGCCGCTGCACCTGATGCCGAAGCTGTAATTAACGCCACCGGTTTTTCAGAGAAGACGGTGGTGGCTACACACCATTCAATAGCGTTCTTTAATATTCCGGGCAAACTGAAAATATATTCGGGCGTACAGATGAGAACACCATCTGCCGTTTTGATTTTCTGACGAAAGGCTTCGACCGGCGCAGGAGCTGATTCCTTATCAAGATCCGGGTTGAAGTAAGGCAATTGCGTGAGTCCATCATAGACTTCGAACTCAACATCGTTGACCATTAAGGAAGCGACGTATTGAATGATGAACAGGTTTGCAGATTGAGTCCTTGTACTTCCACAAATCGCCAGCACCGTTTTCTTCATAACAGTTTATTAACGAAGATAAGTTAGTCGATTGCTTTACAAAGTGTTAAACGTGCTGAACGACTTAAACGCGTGAAACGCTTCGGTATCTTATGTATAAATGTTCACCAAATAAAATTTACACTATGAAAAAAGTCTTCGCCTTAGTTTTTGCCCTTGGTGCTATGACAGCAGTATTTGCCCAAGGTGGGCACGATCATAGGAACGAATCGAGAGATGTGATCCTGGGACAAAACAGGACCGTATACGATAATGACCGTGACTATGATCATGACCGTCGCTATAATCATGACCGCGACTATAATAATGGCTATTATGGAGCAAGGGATCGCGACGCGCGGATCGATCGTATCAGGCGCGAGTATGATTGGAGGATTCAATCGATACAAGCAGACCGATATTTACGAAGAGGTGAAAAAAGACGCCAGGTGCGTTCCCTTGAAATCGAAAGGGATGCAAGAATCAGGCAGGTGATGGACAGTTACCGTTACCAAAATAACAGGAACTACCGAACGGGGAGATATTGAGGAAGATGTGGCGATGAGCCAATGTGACAATGAGCCAATGTGACGATGTGACGATGTGACGATGTGATAATGGGGCGATTGGTAAATAAACTGATTAATATGCATCATTGGACGGTGATTCCCTTCGCGTTGGCGGGGGGAATTTCATTGATGTCTGTTAGAAAACAAAGCCACTCGAGCGAGTGGCTTAAATAATACTACTTCTTTTTGTCCGGCGCCTTCATCTGAGGTTGAGAAGCCATTTTCAATGCATCGGACCAATCCAAAAATCCCCAATGTTCGACCATCTTGCCGTCCTTGATCTTGACAACGTCAACGTTCTTGCCGCCCATGTTACTACCGGCCGGCATTCCCATGGTGTTATCAGCTGCCGTGCCCTCCATATCGATCATCGCAAAAACGTAATCGTCTTTAGCCGCATCGGCAATAACGTTAAATTTCATCCCCTTGATATGATTGTGGATGTCAGTGAGCATGTGGGCTATGTTATCACCGCCTTTAACTTCCTGGCCATTAGGGCTTTGGTGATCTACTGCGTCGTCTGCGACCAGGCTTCGAATGGTTGCGCTGTCACCCTTTAAAATGGCGGTGTACATACTCCTGTTCTTTTCGAGGTTTTGCTGTTCCACAGTGTTAGATGAGCTGTCTTTACTTCCATCCACCATGGTAGATGAGGAACCAGAATTGTTGCAGGAATAGAATGAAAGGGCTGCTAAAACAGCAATAGCAAGGTTGATCTTTTTCATTGTATGAGGTTTTGGTAAAAGTGAAAGGAGATCATCTTCCGGGCAGGAACTAGCTTTCGGGGGCACTCTTTAAAGTTAACCATTAAAAAGAGACAAACGAGGCACCGCATTTCATGGTATGTTAATTACCCGTTATTGCATGCAGGGTAACATAAGAAGGATGAAACCTCATTTTCCCGCCACAGGGATGGTGGTTAGTCGTTGCAATTATGAAAACCGCTTATTTTGCAAATTCTTCCAAATCGAATTCTTGTTCTAAACAGTACACATGAAAAAAGTATCTCTTTCTTTGATTGCTTTGCTATTTATTGCCGACTCTTTTGGTCAACCGAGAGTCACCGAAAAAGATTACCAGAGGGCAGAAAGCTTTTTGAGTTACAATACTCAGAAATATGTCGACCATAGTTTTTCTTTCCCAAACTGGTTAGAAGGCGACCGATTTTGGTACCGCACGTTGACACCGCAGGGAAGTGAATTTATCCTGGTTGATCCCGTGAAAAAGACGCGAACTTATGCATTTGATGCACAGAAGCTGGCTAATGCAATCTCTGCTGCGACGGGCCAACAGGTTTCCGCATCAACACTGCCGTTTAATTCGTTTACGTATTCGAAGGACAACACTTCCATTTCGTTCAAGGCAAAAGGCCAGCAATGGTCGGCGAATCTTCAGAACTACACACTTACGAAGGACACTTCCGGCCAGGTAAATAATACCCGCGGGCAGGGCGGCTTCAGAAGACGTGGAGCGGGAAACGAAGTGACGTCACCAGACGGCAGCAAAACCGCCTATATTAAAGACTGGAATCTTTGGATGCGGGACACCAGGACAGGAAAAGAGACGCAACTTACCACTGACGGCGTAAAAGACTTTGGATATGCCACAGACAATGCAGGATGGAAACACAGTGATGCTGCAATACTTAAATGGTCGCCTGATTCAAAGAAGATAGCCACTTTTAAACAGGATCAACGGCTGGTGGGCGACATGTATTTGGTATCGACCAAGGTTGGGCATCCTAACCTGGAAGCCTGGAAATATCCTTTGCCAGGTGATGAACATATACCGATGATTAGCCGGGTGATCATAGAAGTAGAGAATCCGAAAGTGATCCCTCTAAAGGTTGCTCCGGATCCGCATCGTGGAACGCTGGGCGACGATATTTCCGCCAGCGGCAGCTTTGATGATGTAGACTGGAGTGAAGATGGTAGGTGGCTTGCATTCGTATCGACTTCGAGAGATCACAAGAATGAAAAGTTCAGGATTGCTAATGCCGCCACCGGTGATGTTCGGGAGGTGTTTGAAGAGAATGTACCTACGCAATATGAATCGGGTTGGGGAACTATCAACTGGAAGTTCTTACCTAAAACGAATGAGATCATTTGGTTTTCGGAGAGAGATAATTGGGGACACTTGTACTTGTACGATGCCGCAACGGGCAGGGTAAAGAACCAAATCACCAAAGGCAATTTCGTTGTCAGTGAAATGTTGAAGGTGGATGATAAGACACGAACCATTTACTTCTATGCATTCGGGCTGCAAAAAGAGAATCCTTATTTTGAACAACTCTATAAGATTGGATTTGATGGAAAGAACATGACCTTGCTGACTCCCGGTGAAGGTTATCATTCAGTAGCCTTCTCTCCCTCAGGCAAATACATTGTTGATACCTATTCAAAGCCTGATGTACCTCCGGTGACGGTTGTTCGTGATCTTTCCGGAAAGCAATTAGTAGAAGTAGAACGCACAGATGTGTCGCGTCTCAAGGCTACAGGCTGGAAGGTGCCCAAACCTATCAGCGTAAAAGCGCATGATGGCGTTACTGATATTTATGGACTGCTGTACACACCTACGAACTTAAATCCTTCAAAGAAATATCCCATTATTGACTACATCTATCCCGGTCCGCAGGGCGGCAGCATGGGAGGACAATGGGGATTTGTAGCTTCACGAGGCGATCACCAGGCCCTCGCCGAACTTGGGTTTTGTGTCCTTGTACTGGAGGGTACGAGTAATCCTTTGCGAAGCAAAAGCTTCCATGACATGTATTTTCCGAACATGAGCGAGAACACTCTCCCCGACCAGGTGAGTGGCATAAGACAGTTAGCGCAACGTTTTGATTACATCGATACGAACCGCGTGGGCATTTGGGGGCATTCGGGTGGTGGCTTTGCAACTGCGGCGGCCATGTTCCGCTATCCTGATTTCTTCAAAGTTGGAATCAGTGAAAGTGGTAATCACGATAACCGGAACTATGAAGATGATTGGGGCGAGCGCTATATTGGTTTGTTGAAAAAGAATGCGGACGGTACCGATAACTATACTGCACAGGCGAACGAATTGTATGCGAAAAACCTGAAAGGAAAACTGATGCTCGCCCATGGTTTGATGGATGATAACGTTCCACCCAGTAATACAATGCTGGTGATTGAAGCACTGGAAAAAGCAGGCAAAGACTATGACCTGGTGATATTTCCAAATGCTCACCATGGCTACGGAGAGAACAGTTATTACATGATGCGACGCCGTTGGGATTATTTTGTCCAGAATCTATTGGGAGCAGAACATCCGAAGGAATACCAGTTGCAACCGCAGACCGATCCCAGGACAGTGGGTCCGCTGTTCTAATTATCCCAATCCAAGAATCGCCAGAGTCACTGAACACTATAAAAGCAAAAGCCCACGCCGAAGCGTGGGCTTTTGCATAACAAAGGGCACCTTATTTATCTTTCTGTTTCAAGACGTTACCGTTCGTGTCAATCAACACTTTCATTTTATTGTCACCATTTTTCAGTTTCAAATCGTAGGCCGTTTGGTCATTCCATGTGACCTGGTTCGCTTTGTCGATGGTGTAGCCACTATACTTGCTGGCGATAGTTTGATTGACTGCGGCGGGCAAGCCATTGTTATAGTCCGAGATGTCATAGGTTGTACCAATCCAATTACCATTAGCTGAGTACCAGGAGTAATACTTTTTCCCGTTCATCGTGTACGTTACTGAATAATCTTGTGGAGACAGCACTGTCCAGTCAGTCAAATCCCAGTCAATAGGTACGACTGTGACATCGTACGGTGCCCATGTTACCGCCGTAGCGTCGGGATATTGCGTTGAGAAGGATGTCTGTATGTTTGAAGGCACCATGAAGGCGGCATGGGAGGAAGTGGTTGTTTGCGATCCGGTTGTAGACATTGTTGTTTTTGAGGCATGCCGTGAGCTACAGGCAACCAGCGACGTGGCAGCAAATGCTGCTAATAGTAGTCGTTTCATAATAATTGGTTTACGTGATGAATTCTTTCTTTTCGAGGCACAAATAGACTGCCAGACAAAGAGAGAAGGCGGATGAGTGTGGTTAGTATTTTTTGGCGTGAATAGCTTTCAGTTTTGGGTTTTGGGTTAGTTGACAGGTTTAGATCCGGATGGCACAGAGAATGAGAAGGAGGCAGTGGCGAATGGTGAGGGAAGAATGTTCAATGCTCAATATTCGGCGATTAATTCTGATCAAGGAGCGTGTTCAATGATAATACTCGGTCATCAATACCAGGTGCCGCATTCACCTGAAGTAATACGACCAACGAAAGGCGAGCGTGTAGGAGAATGTTTGGTGACTCGTGGCAGAGTTCACCATCATGACAAGAGTTTGCTCCGCTAAAGGTTTATGACTGAGAGTAGTTGGTGAAACCTCGAAATAAAGGAGGGTCCAGATGTCCTGCTTTCGGTGTGCTTCATCAGTGGAGAAGCGTTTGATGTTGCAAGGGCATTGGCTAGTCTTACAGCCTGGAACTGTTGTACCGCAACATCCACTTCATCGGAGGAAAAGGGACCGGTTATCGTGTTTCTCCGGGGTGTAACGGTTACATTAATTGCTTTAGACCTGTCTTTAAAAGACCACAAAGAATCATAAGTAGGAAAGGATAAAGTTACCTTCTGCATAAGGGCGTTTTTAAGGTTCTACGGCGTTGAAAGAAAAGCCCTCCATCGAGGGCTTTTCATAGGAATAACATAGTGGTACAGCATAGGTGCGAACGTTTTCAATGGTACAGTGTATTCATAGTTAACAACAAGCTTAGTAAAAAGCCCTTCCTGGAAAAGAAAGGCCGATAATTTCCGTTCCTTTTGAATCAACTCAGTTAATACAATCTTCGTTCCTATCTCATCAATACGACTTTCACGCCTTAAACTAAGGCTACCAGATAAGTAAAGACGTGAATAAAGGCCGAGGCTGTTGATTAAGTTCCACAGTTTGTAATCAAAAAGGCTTGGACAAGCTGGCTATGTATCTTGTCCTGCACCTCTGCAATGTCGTGAACGACTCATTTTCTGGCGCATTGATCCTTCATAAGAGGCAGAAAAAACATAATCTTGTGTCTAAACTCCTTGAATGAAAAAGATCGTCTTATCGCTTCACACAACAGTTGATGGATTTTTAGCTGGGCCGAATGGAGAAATGGACTGGATCAAGTTGGATGAAGAGCTGTTTGATGTTGTTGGCTCATTTACCAAAGAAGCTGATACGGCTTTATACGGAAGAGTGACCTACGAAATGATGGAAAGCTATTGGCCGACGGCTGCAGATAAACCAAATGCCAGCAAACATGATAGAGAGCATTCGAGCTGGTACAGGAAAGTGAAGAAAGTGGTGCTTTCGAAAACGATGAAGGATGAACAGAACGGCAACACCAGGGTAATCGGAGACAACGTCGCGACCGAAATTGGAAGGTTAAAACAGTCCGAAGGTGGAAGCATCCTGATGTTTGGAAGTGCCACGGCCGCACATAGCTTGATGGAGCATAAGCTTATCGATGAATACTGGTTGTTTGTTAACCCGATACTGTTGGGAAAAGGCATTCCTGTGTTTTCGGATATTAAGGAAAAAGTCAACCTGGAATTAATAGAAACCATTTCTTTGAAGTGTGGCGTCATAGCACTGCACTACCGTGTGGCGGCCCGATAATCGTCGAGTACCGGTGAATGCAGCCGGGAAAAATGCAAACAGGAGAAGTCGAATTATAGAGGTTTTGTTGGTACCTTTCTATTGCACAAACTCCTGCTATGAAAAAGATAAGCTTCCTTCTTTGGGCGCTTGTTTTGCTTTCCTCGGGCAAAAAAAAGGCTGCTGACATGCATGTGCCGGATAGCCGCCCAAATATTCTATTGATTGTCGCCGACGATCTTGGTTACACCGATCTTGGTTGTTTCGGTGGTAATATTCACACACCTAACCTGGATGCGCTTGCAGCGAAGGGTCTACTGTTTAGTAATTTTCATACTTCACCACTTTGTGCGCCAACAAGAAGTATGATTCTTTCCGGCAATGATAACCACGTAGCTGGTATGGGTTCAATGTTCCCTGTAAAAGGGACGAACAGGGATGGTCAGCCTGGTTATGAGTTTCACCTGGCTGATCGAATTGTTACGGTAGCCCAGTTATTGAAGGATGCCGGGTATCACACGTATATGGCAGGTAAATGGCATCTCGGAATGGAAGACGAAAACATTCCGTATGCAAAAGGATTTGAAAGAAGCTTTGCATTGATGGCAGGCGGCGCGACGCATTTTTCGAACAAAGCGATTTTCCAGGGAAGGCCGCCGGTGTATAAGTTGGACAACGAGACCGTTCCTTTCCCGGAAGGACAGTACTCTACGGATGTTTACACCGAGAAGATGGAAGAATTTATCAGCTCTGCAAAAGACAATCAGCCTTTTTTTGCTTACATGCCCTACACGGCACCTCATTGGCCTCTGCAGGTTCCCGAAGAATGGAAAGACAAATACAAGGGAAAGTTTGACATTGGTTATGATTCCTTAAGAAGCATTCGTTTCCAGAGCCAAAAGAAGAAGGGAATCATTGCTGCCAACGCCCAGTTGCCGCCGCGATGGGAGAATATAAAACCATGGAATGAATTGACCCAGGAAGAGAAAAAGATCGAAGAGAGAAAGATGGAATTGTATGCAGCCATGGTTGACAACCTGGATGAACATATTGGAAAGGTGATCGAGTTTTTAAAGAAGAGGAATCAATTAGATAACACATTGATCGTCTTTATGTCGGACAATGGGGCTTCTGCTGAAGATTTCTTCTATCATAAGAGTATGGGCCCCTTTCTCCAGAAGAATTATGACAACAGCTATGAAAACATGGGTAAGCCAACTTCATTTGTGTCTTATGGACCTCAATGGGCACAGGCGAGTGCAGCGCCATTTAAGTTGTTTAAACAGTGGGCTACAGAAGGTGGAACGGTTACACCAATGATCGTGTATGGCAAATGGGTGAATAGGAAGACAGGTGTAGAAAATGTATTCGTCAATGTAACGGACCTGGCACCCACGTTTCTCCAGTTGGCAGGAGTATCGTATCCAAAGATATACAAGAACAAAGAGGTTTATCCAATGGCGGGCGAGTCCATACTGCCATTTATTGAAGGAAAGAAACCTGCGGTTCACGACAGCAACTATGTGTTTGGTATAGAACATTATGGCGCCTGCATGATCATAAAAGGGAAGTGGAAGATCACCAATACCAGTGATCCTTTTGACGAATCGGCGTTCGCCTTATACGATCTATCGAGAGACCGGGGAGAAGAGATTGATCTTTCGAAACAATACCCTGCTAAATACAAAGAGCTTTTGGACGAGTGGGTGAAGTTTAAAAAGAGAAACCTTGTGATTTCTTTGCAGAAGGGGGAAGCAGATTATCTGGATATCAATAAATCTAAAGCGCCGATGTAGCGACTCAGCATTTTGAATCGATGAGACCTGGTTTGATGTTATTTGAAAGTCCCGGATGAGCCGGGACTTTTGACTGCTCTTAGGGTGAAATGACAAGTAGACATCTTTTACTTACCAATGCTACGAACTTGATCAATAAGTAATAGTTCCTTCAGTTATGTTCCATTTTGCGTCTTTTGTATCCTGAGGATTGAAATAGCCATAGAAAACGAAGCTTCCGGTTGCGTTGAGAAATTTGCCGGTACCACCGAGTATGTCAGCGTTGCCCCTGAATGTCACACTCGTTGGGCTTACCGGTGTTAAAGGAAAGGCTCCCGTACCTCTGGCCCAGATAGAATTACCCTGCTTGTCAAAATAGGCTATTGCTACGGTATCGGGCAGACTGATGCCATACGCACTTAGTTGAGTTGCGAACACAGGGTTAAGTGAAGCAGGGACGCCTTGCAACCCAGATGGCCCGACAGTGGCGTACATGTTGATGAAGGCCTGGCATTTACCTAGTAAGTTGAGGTGGGCTTCAGTGACAACTGCAGGGTACCATGCAGGTGTTGGATTTGGAGGGACGTAGCCTGCTGCCATATCCGGTATGAAGTTGTAGTAGCCGGTCAAGAATTCACCTTTAAGCTGATGCGTTTGGGGAGCAGGTCTGTCGGCCTGCACATTTTTCGTCGCTGCAAGAGAAGAACCGGGGGAAGGAACTGCTTCCTTTTGGCAACCTGCGAAGAAACAAACGGCAGGAATGAATAATGAGGAGGTGATTAATGATTTAATTTTCATGACTTAAGTTTTTGGGTTAAGAATTGATAACAACGCGATTCACAGAGTAGCCGAGTATTCTCGTGATCATATTGGATTTAATAAAGAGAGAGCTTGAACAAAATGGTTTTGGCTCTTGCGGTTTTGACATGCTTCACCATTTCTTCAATAGGAACTTGTGAGGCTGCCTTTGCAACAGCAGGTTACCATCTAATTGCATACACTTTATTTTCAAACATGCCTTTACCATAGTCGTATCCGCCGCCTACATATAGAGTGCCATTTACAATAACGGGCTTAGCTTCCGCTCCGGGCAACATCGCAGCTGACCACTGGTTCGTGAGGGGATTGTAGATCTCAGCCTGGTTAATAAATACACTACTGGTCCAATAACCATCCAAGAAGACGATTTCATTGTTTCTAGTAATGCACCCTTGCGGATAGCGGGTTAAACAACCAGAGACAGTGGCTCCCGTTGACATATTTTTGACATCCATAGTGACAGAATTATCAACGGCAGCCCAATATGTCCAGTAGGTTGAGCCATTGATGTTTGCATCAAAAATTCCTGTGTACGGTCCTGTGTACGCATTCTTAATGGCTGAAGTTGACCAGGTACCGGTAGTCATGTCGTAGACGTCGAAACGATACCCCAACTCCTCTAAGAACAGCTTATAGAAGTAGATTTTATTGCCATCGACGACAGCGCTTACGTTAAACTCAGGTCCTGCTAATTGAGCAGTTGTCCACGTATTGGTGGTCAGATCGTAGATATCGACCGTACTTGTGCCCTCGATCCAATCGCGTGTCCCGCCAGCGAAGAAAACTTTTGTTCCAAGTGCTTTTGCGGCAATGGCGGTCCTTGGTTCACTAAGATGCATTAAGGTCCAGCTATTGGAAGCAACATCGTAAACATCGACGTTGTCGTATACCATGTCCCTTGTTTCGCCACCAGCGAAGAAGATTTTATTACCACAGGTTACCGATGCCATATTTTGCCTTGCCTCGCTCAATTGCGATGTGGCCCACTCACGTGTATCGATATTAAATATATCTACGGCTGCCGTAGATTCTGTGCTACCTCCCAAAGAAGATTGGTATCCGCCGGCGAATACGATCTTGTTGCCAGCAGATGCAATTGTAGGAACACGCGGAACAGACAGCTGGCCAATTTCGGTCAAAGTGAGATTAACCATCGGACGCGACTCAGCACCACAAGGTGTAGGGGGTAATTCGTCGACCTGTACTTGCACAACATCTGTGGCAGCGGCTCCAGCACAATCGGTAACGGTGAGCTGAAACTTATAGAGCCCTTTTATGAGATTGCAGACTGAGGTCTTTGCAGCATTGGAATCCTTAATCGACCCTGAGTGGGGTCCAAAGAGTATTGTCCACCGCCATTTGATAATTGACCCATCGGGGCTGTACGATGCGCTGCCATCCAAAACGACTGTATCCTGGGGTGAAAATATTACCTGATCCGGGCCAGCATTTGCAGTAAGCGTTTTTTTGGGGGTAGTCGGATTTGGCTGCGGCCGAAGATTTTGGATAACGTCCGGTTTATTACAACTCGCTAGAATCATTGGCAGTGTTGCAATAAATATAATTGGTATAGTGAATAGCTTTTTCATGACGGAAGTTTTAGGTTAAGTATCGGGGTTCTACCGGTGCAATAACTGGCACCGCTTTCCCCCCATGGTTCAAAAAGTATTGCAGGCTTGCCGTCACTGTCGAGGAAGCGAGAGAGATCGATCCAGCAGTGGGTAATCGTTCATTCCCTGGCTAATGTAGATATCTAAGTACTTGTATCGCGACTTAGCAAGTCAACATGAGAACGGAGGTATGGAATTGTATTCCCATGGCCTTTTTGTTTTGTAGTGTGTAAAACTTATAAAGTGATATTCAAAACTGTGATGAACGTAAAATTATAGGGACTGAAGGCCGAAATCAAGAAGGCTTTAGTAAACGGCGAGGGTTAGTTTTTAAGTGCAGGAATTCCTTCTGCAACTGATCTTCGGCCTGACCGCTGTCATTGGTTGGAAAGGACCTGTTCGATACCTTTCTAATATGCCGGTGAGCAGCGCCACACATGACTTCATACTTTTCCTGTCAGGCATGTTCTTCCTGGCGATATTTTATTGGCTAGTCAGTTTTCTGTATACTAAAAACAGAAACTACCTGATACTCATATTAGTGACCCTTTCTACAGTTCTGCTGAACCTGAATACTCTGGGTGTTTTGATTCATGTTGAGAAGGCCGAATTGGTTATTCTAGGGTTTGTGATATTCGCCTATGGTTGGTTTGCTTCAGAATTCGCAGCGATGAAGGATAATCTTTCAAGGGTCGGTTACCTGTCGTTTGTGATCGGTCTCGGTTCCATGATTGCTTTCCAGGTTTTGTCTCCTTTGTTCTTGAAATGGCAAACAGCCTTCACGGTGTCTTTCCTGCTGATGATTGTGGGTATCCTTTACGGTTCCGTTTTTTTGCTGTACTTATGGATTGCTAAGGGAAATTCTAGCGCTCGACTAGGATACTGCGCATTCATTCCAAAAGGAAGCGCAAGCATTCTTCTATCGCTTGCTCAAATAGGAGTGCTGCCAATAGGGTGGACAGTTGCAACTGCTTTTGCTTCCTTTACTTATATGTTGTTCCTAATTTACGGAACGGTTATAAACGTTGTTTTCATAAGAGCCGAACGAGAAAGAGAGCGCCGTGAAAAGGAAGATCTTATTCAACATCAGAATATTTTACTGAAACAGAAGGTTGAGGAACGTACACGAGAACTTGAGGCAGAAAGAAAGCGTTCGGAAGAACTGTTGATCAAAGCCTCTCAAAGGCAAATGGCAGAACTGGAGCTGCATAGCCTGCGGGCCCAGCTCAATCCTCACTTCATGTTCAACTCGCTAAATGCGATACAGGAGCTGATACTGAAGGAAGACTTTGACAACGCACATACCTATCTTGCGCGGTTTGCCAAGTTGGTTCGAATCATGCTGGAGAATGCAGAAAGACCTTTTACTCCGCTGCAAAAGGAGATTGACTTCCTGGAGCTCTATTTGTCACTGGAGAAGTTGAGGATACCCGATCTTGCCTTTTCTATAGTCACTGATCCTGATATTGATAAAGAAGAAACGCTTATTCCCAACATGATCCTGCAACCTTATATTGAGAATGCTTTGTGGCATGGACTTTCACATAAAGCGGGCGATAAGAAACTGGCGTTGACTATTGAAAAGAATGAGGGAGGCGTTGTGTATTTGGTCAAGGACAACGGAGTTGGGAGAAAAAGATCGGCTGAGCTAAAAAGTCTTTACCGGCAGGAGCATAAATCAAAGGGAATGGAACTACTCACCAAGAGGTTCAAGCTATTGAGAGATGAATTTGGATCGGACATAGAGACCAATGTAAATGATTTAATGAACAAAGGAGAAGTGGCCGGTACCGAAGTGAGCATCATAGTACCTGATTCTCTCACCAAGAATAGAGCGGCAATGGACGTTTTAGCCGTAGAACTCGCAGAGGGAAGAAATGTCAGGTGAGGCGCACTATTGCAAGGAAGCAGAGGAAGAATATGGCGATTGCGAGAACGTAAATCACGATATTTTGAACGGTTAAGTTTCGCTGTCGCATTTTACCTGGTTTTAGAAGGACCTATACACTATTAACGAGCCTCCATAGAACTATCGTATAAAAAAGTACAGCTTCTTTGCCATCGATTGCAATTGCTAAGGCATGCCGTTTGAAGGGCCTATCGGATGCAGCAACAATCAGATGCCCGGCTGAGCGGTTTCGTGCACGTTCGCGGTGCGAGGGAACATAACCTAAAAAACATCAATGTGAAGATCCCGAGGGACGCCCTGGTGGTATTTACGGGAGTATCCGGATCAGGGAAGTCGTCCCTGGCTTTTGGGACGCTGTATGCCGAGGCGCAGCGGCGATACCTCGAGTCAGTGTCGCCATATGCCCGACGGTTGTTTCATCAAATGCCGGTGCCTGTTGTAGATGCAGTGGATGGTTTGCCTCCGGCGGTGGCACTGCAGCAACAACGTGGAGGCACTTCTACCCGATCGTCGGTTGGCTCCGTTACCACACTGTCGAACCTGCTTCGTATGCTTTTCTCTCGCGCGGGTGATTACCCTAAGGGCCAGCCAATTATTTACGCCGAAGGGTTTTC
>Ga0157372_10005663_pt1 | contig 13291 bp, 12 predicted proteins | sample C55metaG_FD_115307 | JGI IMG/M metagenome (GOLD analysis project Ga0157372, IMG submission 115307) | Corn rhizosphere microbial communities from Kellogg Biological Station, Michigan, USA - C5-5 metaG | ecosystem: Host-associated > Plants > Roots > Rhizosphere > Soil | place: USA: Michigan... | reverse complement strand
CAGGATTCAGAGCTGAGAGACTTCCAAGCGGCGTTGTGCAAGCAGGGAGTCGAACTCTCCTGGCCATCGCTTTTTCCCGTGTGAAGATACTCAATCTCGATCTACGTTCTGAAGAAGCAACCCTCAAAGAACTCAAGATCAGGGGAAATTCTGGCTGGTGATTGACTCACGACGACGAGCAACCGGAGCACAAGGGTGGAGAAGCTCTTCAGGGCAATGGACGGCGTTTATCGCGGTTTAGAAGCATCTCACGATGCTCCACGCTTCAGAGGGCGCTACCTAGCGGTATAGGCTGGCAGTTTTCTCGCCTTTCGAATGCGTCGACCCTAGTCTGTTTGACACGTTCTTTCTTACCGCCAAGAAGAGGCGATCTGATAGCCGTTCACTTCATCTGCAGCCGTTCAACCGCCATCCGGACATGTGAAGCTTGCATCGAATACAAAACTGATCATGAGCGGTGATGCAAGGTGATCTGTTGCCTTCAGGCGCTCTGAGTCCTTCCTCGTGAGCAGCTTCAGGCACCTCAATGACAGAAGAAAGAAAAGAAAAAAAGATTTTCAGAGTCGGCATCTCGGGATCATACGGAGGAGCAAACCTCGGTGACGAAGCCATTCTTGACGGAATCATCGGACAGCTGCGCGCTACACTGCCGGTCGAGATAACCGTGTTCTCCAGAAATCCTGAAGATACCCTGAACCGTCACCAGGTGGAACGCGCGGTCCCGGTTAGATCCCTGACTCGGAAAGAAGTTACACCTGAAATAGAACGAATCGACTTGTTCATTCTCGGCGGAGGGGGAATTCTGTTCGACGGCGAAGCCGAAAAGTTCATGCGAGAAGTCTTTATCGCACATGAGCTCGGAGTTCCGGTTGCAGTTTATGCCATCAGCGCAGGTCCCCTAAACTCCCCCCAGGCACGGCGGGCAGTTCGCACGGGGCTGAATGAAGCAGCAGTGATCACGGTTAGGGATCGCCTGGGATATAGGCTTTTGGAAGATGTCGGAGTGGAACAAGAAATCCACCTCACCGCCGATCCGGCTCTTTTAATCGAGCCCGCGGAACTGTCGCTTGAGGCGATCAAATTGGAGGGGGTTGAATTCGAGCGCCATCTCGTGGGGTTTTCCGTCCGAGAGCGTGGGCCGGCAGCGCCGGACATAGAGCCCGAGGACTATTACCGTCTGCTCGCGAATGCGGCCGACTTTGTCGTAAGCCGACTGAATGCCGACGTCGTGTTCGTATCCATGGAAAGAACAGACATCCAGCATAGCCACGCCGTAGTGGCGCACATGCGTAATTCCGATCGGGCCGAGGTTCTGCGCCGTACCTACTCGCCTCAGGAGATACTTGGCCTGGTCGGGCACTTCGAATTTGCCGTCGGCATGCGCCTGCACTTCTTGATTTTCGCCGCGCTTCGTGGAGTTCCATTTACTGGCTTGCCGTACGCGTCCAAGGTGGAAGGATTCCTAAGCGACCTTGGAGTGGAAGAACCGCCTCTCGGCGAGGTAGGTATTGGGCAGCTGATCGCGCGAGTCGATCATTCTTGGGACACGCGAGCCCAGATCCGTCAGAACATCAACATGCGTCTACCGGCCCTTCAGGAAAGGGCCAGAGAGACCAATCGGCTTGTATTGGGGCTGCTTCAAGATCAAACGCATCGGCACAAACGGGTAGCATAGGAGATACGGGCGTGTTCCGGCCAAACAATTAGCACCGCAAAATGGCGCGGTGGATTCCGCAGTGCTATTTTTGCAGCAGTCTCGCCTCGAGTTCCTCCATCTTGGTCTTCGTGTCGTCGTAGTCAACCACATTCCTGATGGCAGTCGCCAGATCATTCGCTAACTGTGCGTTCGACTTGAGATACTGCACATACTGCGGATGTCTGAGCAACTTTGGGGTCTCGTTCAATCGGTTAATGATTGACTCTGTGTTCGAGGCCAGCTCCTTTAGCATTGGCGTAATCCCGTCGATGGCATCCTGATGCCATGGCTGGGAGTCCTCGCGTGCGGCGTGTAATTGCGAGAGAATCGACCCCGCGGTATTGATATGCTCCTTGATACGGTCGATCTGGCTACTGTGGGTTCGCCATGTAACCAGAGTTCGCGGATAGGTCTCCATAATGGCGGCATCTCTGCTCAGTTGGGTCGCAGTGGTTCGTGCCTGCTGAAAAAGGGAACTGACATCCGCTGCCATTGCGCTTCTCTCGGCCAAAAGCAGCAACAGGAAGGCAGCTGTGCTCAATACAACGAAAAACCGATAAACGGAGCGTCTTGCTAAGTGTCTGGGCATCGCAACTGTTCTCCTTCGTGAATAAGTTCTTTCCAAGCCGGATTAAAAGCAACCTGCAAGGTTTCTGAAGTATTTGCTTCAGGCAGCTCTTCCAAACTGTCGCCGTGTGATTCTCGACAAAGCGCGGTCCAACGCTGCGTGCAAATCCGGTGCGTCTTTCTCCAAGTATTCGCTCACCATCGATAACACGGATCCAGGCACTTCACCCGAACCGCACAACAGGATGATCGGCAGTTTTGGATAGTCGCGGCGTAATAGCTTGGCAACCTGCTCTCCATTCATGTGTGGCATCTGGAAATCAAGCACAACAGCATCGAGGATGAATCGGCGCGCCAGCGCTAGCCCAGCCCGGCCGCCAGGGGCTGTTAAGACTTGATAGCCTTTGCTCTCCAGCATCCACTTTCGCAGCATCAGCCCAGCATGATCGTCGTCAATGCACAAGACAATCGCCATCCCACTCTCTCCCGTTCGGCCATTCCTGAGCCATGACTCTAACCACCGAGCTAAGGGGGTGCTGTCAACTGTTGGACGAAACTAAAGAAAAAGTCTTGATGGTTGCTGCGATGTGATTCAAATTCCGAATCTCAAATCCGATCAGGGCGGAAGGTGACGCCGTCGAGGCGCTCTGAACGGGGAAGCACTCCAGGATTGCTGGATGTGAGTTGCGCAGGGCAGGCGGATTGATTGTCGCAGGGGTGGGAAGCCGCGCAAGCGGAGCGACAACTAGCCTGTCGAGCCAGCCATCTCAGATGCGATAGGAGAATTACTCTGTGTACCGCAACATCACTTGGAAACTCAGCAACCAGCAGCTTTTTGTGATCGCCATGCTGGCGACCATTGTGAGTACGGCGTGTCATAAAAAGGTTACCCTCAATCCATCTCCCGCTGTGCCGGCCGCGACCGCTACTGCGCAGCTCACCCACGACGAGAATGGCAATACCATTGTTGATTTGAAGGTCAAGCACTTGGCAAAACCAGTAAACCTCACGCCACCGCGCTCTGTGTACATCGTTTGGATACAGCCGCGGGGAAGCGCTCCAATCAAGCAAGGGCAACTACAGGTAAATTCAAATCTGGAAACAGAGTTCAAAACGCCTACGACCTACAGGGCTTTCGACATCTTTGTGACCGCAGAGGACAGTCCTAGGGTGACGCAACCTACTGGCCAGGAAGTCCTTCGTCAATCCGTGTCCTGAGAGGAACTGGGCAATTCCGCAAGCGATAGGTTGCGCCAAGCTGGCCTTAAGCAGGGCCTCGTTGCAATGGCATGGATTCAGTGGTCTTCAACCACACATCAATCATCGAGAGCTGGGATCAAGTACGGCCGTCTGGTCCCATGCTCGACGATGACAGGCTTGTGGGGCTCCCGCCTGGTGCTCGGCGATATCTTCAACACGCCATAGCAGAAGGTGAGCGCTTAGCGACCGCAGTTCGGCTGCGTATGCACGGTCACATCAGGTTGAAAGGTTGGTATCCATTTGAGGCCGATGAATTCGTTGATTGGGGCAGAGGGTTCGTCTGGCGAGCTACTGTAAAGATAAAAGGTGTGAGGATTTCGGGTTGCGACTCTCTTGAAAATGGCATTGGGGCCACTCGTTGGAAGCTCTTCGGCGTTGTACCTTTGGTGATGGCCAGCGGATCCGACATCACGCGTTCTGCTGCAGGCCGTGTGAATGTCGAATCCATCTGGTTGCCATCCGTGCTTGCCGACCGTAAGGTGAGTTGGACCGAAAACAATGCCTCGTCGCCAAAAGCTACATTTTCGGCGCACGGCGAACGGGCAGATCTTGCCTTTGCCATTGACGAAAATGGGCGGCTTTTGTCGGTCAACATGCCGCGATGGGGCAATCCGAGGAACTCACCGTTTGCTTACTACAACTGCGGCGGGTTTGTCGACGAAGAGGGCACGTTCACAGGGTACACCATCCCGACTCGCATGCGTATTGGCTGGCATTTCGGCACGCCTCGATTCGAGCGTGAAGGAGAATTCTTTCGTGTCACCATCGACGAAGCCGAGTACCGATGAAGTCGAGTGTCGACATTTGACGGGCCCATAAAGTCGAATCGTGAGCCAACGATGTAGAAGAGGTAAGTTCAAGCGGCTGCCATCTCGGGCTCAACTCCTCGGATCGTCAGCACTGGACAGAGAGCCAGGCGGACGACCTTCTCGGTAACCGAGCCAAATGCAAAGCGCCGCCATCCTGACTTGCCAAATGTGGCAATAACGATAAGGTCGACCTGGTGTTGCGCGGAAACACGAACAATCTCGGCCGCCGCATCGCCGCGCCCCAGGAACGCTTTGCTGGCTAGGCCTTCACGGCGTACCTCCTCCAAAAGGTTGTTCAAACGCTTTTCTGCATCATCGTAGAGCAAGCTCTCGTATTGTGCAGTCTGAAACGCAAACTTAGGCTCAGTTGGCAGTACCGGCATAATGGGCAGCACGTAGACAAGACAGAGTTCGGCACCGAACTTCTTCGCGATGTTCTTGGCCGCGCTTAGCGCCTGCAAAGACCCTTCACTGAAATCGGTTGGGCAGAGGATTCGTTCTACTTTTTCCATGAGGCGACCTCGTAACGATCACAAAGTCATTGATGAATTACGCAGCCTTTGTACCTTGGGCAAAAGCGTGCGTAAGTTGATCGGCCGTGATGCCATTGAAATCGTGAATCACCCAGTTCGCTCCATAACTCTGAAAGGTCCCAAGGTTATGTCGATCGACTCCGATCACTAATCCAAATCCACCTCGCGATCCTGCTTCTACCCCCGAAATCGCGTCTTCGACAACCGCGGCGTCGCCTGGCTGAATTGTCCTGCTTAGCTTCTGCAGGCAGTAAAGAAAAATGTCTGGTTGGGGCTTGCCACGCAAATGTTCGATTTCGCTTGTTATCCCGTCGACCACTGCATCGAAGAGTGACAGCAGGCCGGCCTGCTCCAATATGGGTTTGGCATTGTTGCTTGAGGAAGCGAGCCCAATTCTTACTATGCGAGAGCGGAGTTCGCGCACCAGGCGCACGGCCTCTTGGTCCACCTCCACTCCAAGGCGATGCAGCATTTCCGTGAACAACGCGTTCTTTCGGTTTGCCAACCCCCAGGCAGTTCTGTCTTCAGGCCTCGCGGACGAGTCGCCTAAGGGCAAATGGATCTTGCGGGACGCGAGAAAGCTTAATACGCCATCAATACGAGGTTTTCCATCTACGTAGCGAAGATAATCGAATCCTGAGTCGAACGGGCGAAAGGTCCCACCCTCCCGTTCAGCACGGCGTTTCAGGAACTCGTCGAACAATGCTTTCCAGGCTGCGGCATGAACGCGAGCTGTAAGGGTAATCACGCCATCTAGATCAAAAATAACCGCCTTCAACCGTTTCTCGTATTTCACGAGTTCACTCCTTTACCTTACTAAGAAAACCGGGCAGCCACTGTTTTCAGCGAGGACTCTCGCTACCTTGTGTTTCGAGCGCTTCCAGTCACCAGGAACTGCCATGATCACCAGGTCTGCCTTACGAGTACGGGCTACCTGAGTCAGTTCGGTGCCTGGCTGGCCTGCTGACACTACAAGCTCAAACTTCAGCGAACCCGCAGTCGAACCTGACATCAGCATGCGCATGCTGAATTCCTGTGCCCAAGTTGGCCACTCGTGCTGCGGTTGGTCGATATATTGCGGTGCTGGAAGACTCCCTATTTCATCTGGGCATTCGGTACAGGGAGTTGCCACGAGGGCAGCGATCACATCGGCACCTGATAGCTGGGCGAGTTCTAAAGCTGGCGCTGTCGCCACCGTAGCTGAGGGAGTGCCGTCCTGGCAGAGCACAAGAGTTCTTATGCAAAACGGAGCACGATATGTATCTGGTGCGACCAGGACGATACGTTCAGGGTTTCCCGCCAGAACGGCTTCGGTCACAGAACCGAAAGCGTCAGGGTCACTTTCCCGTCCTGTGCGTGTGCACATTACGATAAGCGGCTTACCAAGTCTGCGCGTTAGACCTAAAATGATCTCCGGAGCAGGCCCCGCCGACTGATCGACCACGGCTCCTGGCAGTTCTTCCCAGTCCACGCCGAGCCGCTCCATTCTTCTTCCCGGCTCAATCGCCTCCTCTCCCGCGTATATCAAGTGCGCTGTAGCTTTGTAGAGTTCTGCCAGGTGTCGGGCCACTGGAATCGCGGTGCGAGACATCTCACTTCCATCGAGAGGAAGCAAGATGTTTGAGACATTCTTATTCTGGGATGGTAAGCCAGAACGCAATTCAGATAGCGATGTAGCCATATTGCCTCTGCACCTCATTCCAGCGCACGCCATGCACTCCAGCCGCTCGGTTCATGAGTTGTTATGTAGGTTCGGTTTGGAAGCGCAAAAATTTCCGGCGAGTCAGAAACTCGTACTCTAAGAGGACCACTGCCACTAACCGAAAGACGAAACGTGTTCTGTTCCATTGAAACCTGCATCCGATGGTCTCGCCATCGGAGCGGCATTGAAAACCGAGTCCACTCGGGCAGCAAGTGAGGCCGAAAGGTAATCGCATCATTAGCCGATGAAAAACCTCCACAGCCAAACACCGTTGCTTGCCACAGCCCACCGATGGCGGCAGCATGAACACCGCCGGCAGCATTTCCCATCGTGTTCCCTAGATCGATTTCAGATGACTGTTTCAGGTATTGACGAGCGAGAGCCACGTCACCCAAGCGCGCTGCAACCAAGGCATGAATAGAGGGGCTAAGCGAACTGCCGTGTGCGGTTCGCGGTTCGTAATAGCGGAAATTCGCCTCGCGTACGTCAGGGTGAAGCTCATCCCACAGGAGATGAATTGCCATCACAACATCGGCTTGCTTCACGATGTCGGTCTCCCGCACTCTTGCGTGTCCAAGGATCACGTCCACGGCGGTGAAGCGAGGTTCAAACTGCTTCAGGTCAACATGTTCCTTCGCAAAATAGCCAGCGAACTGCTCGAACAGGAGCGTCGCTGAATCAAATCCGGTAACCATGACATTCGACAGTTTCGACCAGACACTTACCTCAGATTCCGACAGCTGAAGTCGGTCCGCTAGATGATGCCATCGGTCTGGCCATCTGTTCTTCAGCAGTTCGGCAACCTCAGCGCCTCGTCGCAGTGCCCAAGCGGCCATCAGGTTGGTGAATGCATTGTCATCCACATCTTCGTGATATTCGTCTGGCCCGATCACGTGACGTATGTGATAGGCGCCGTCTGATTCCAGCTGACCACGACTAGCCCAAAAGCGTGCGCTTTGGAGGATGATCTCGGCCCCCGCATTAAACAGGAACCCTTCGTCTCGAGTTGCCTTCCAGTGTTGCCCGCCCGCGTAGGCAATATCCGCAGTGATATGTACCTCCATGTCTCCGTTGAAGACGCGCAACACCTCTCCGGTTGGTGTAATAACAAGACTGGGCGTGACCTCCTGCCCTGTGTCGGCCGATTCCCATGCGTACATCGCGCCACGGTATCCAGCTGAACGTGCCTTTTCCAACGCTGCAGGCAGCGTATGGTGGCGGTAAAGGAGCAACGCACGTGCCGATTCCGGGTGTGTATGAACAAAGAACGGCAACATGAAGATCTCCGTGTCCCAGAAAACGTGGCCTTTGTAGGCATGACCAGTCAACGCCCGTGCGGGTATCGACACCCGGTCATCTTCTGGATTTGCGGCGCTTATCAGGTGATAGCTCCCAAAGCGCAACGCGCGCTGTAAATCAGCATCACCCTCGATTTCGATATCAGCATCTTTCCACCTCTTGCGCCATTCGCTTCTGTGAGCAGATAAGAGTGGTGCCATACCTACCGAAACCGCGGCTTTCGCATGGTCCACGGCAGCTTGGTTCGGGTCGGTGTGGTTTGGCCGCTTGAATACCGATACAAACCGATGCAGCTCACACGTGGCCCCTGCGCCCGCTTCGATCCGAAGGCGCTCGGTTACCCGATGATCACTGATATCGACCTGCCGCTTACCCCCATGTTTCAAAGGCATCGTCCGTGTGCTAACACAAAATCCTGCATCGCTATGTCCATCGGAGACCACAAGTGAGAGTGGATACAGATTTGGGCGTTGCGGATCGCTCTCGATCTTCGACTCAGGAACAGAGACTACCCGGATTCCAGCGCCAAACTCGAATGTAGTCTCGACATCGAGCTGCAGACAGTAGTTCTCCGCAGTGACGACTACTTCCTGCAACAGTAAATGTCTGTCAGCCAGGGACGCCGCCCGAAGAGAATTCAAACGAGTAATCCGGCCATGTGCGTCGCGCACGCGCAGATAGCGGCACAGAGTCGCTCGCCGTAAATCTAGAATGCGGCGATGTTCAAGCAGTTCACATTGTCCAAGGTTGAGCGCCAAGCCGTTGACGATAAGCTTCATCCCTGTCCAATTCGGAAACGTAAGAAGTTCCGGAACCGCACCAGGAACGGCCGGCGTTGTGAAAACCCCGGCTACGAATGTCGCCGGAGCTGAGAGTAGGCTTCCTTCCTCAAGGGAACCGCGAGTTCCAGTATTGCCGTTTCCGATTGCGAAAATCGATTCAATCTCGTGCTCACGAGCGAGCGTAAATCCTTCCTCGACCAGCAGCCACTCAGGATCGTTGTCGCGGGGAGCACTCCGCCCGCGTGGGGCGAGTTCCCAGATCTCTTGACTTAGAGCGGTATTCACGGTGGTTCCCTATGGCCGGCGTTGTGATTCCGGACGGACCTGCTTTGCTTTGGATGCCGTTGCTACGACACTCGGGGAGAGAAAGATTGGGGCGGCAGGTTTATCCGAGCCTAAAAAGCAAAGCCCAGTGGACGGTTACGATGTCGGAATGAACTCGGATGATCTACAACTGCCGTTGAGGACGTGCTCTCGCTCACAAGTCAGCCATCTACTTCGGCAATCCTCAATTTACGGTCGTGTGCATGGAATGGGAATGCGCATCGTAGCCAATCGTTTTAAAGGCGAGAACCGGTCCGTGGTCGAGATCCGGTGGTCCGAGTCCAACATGGATTGGACGAGAGCACGTAATTGTGGGCCGCTGTGGTTTCTGAGCAATCTTAACGGCAGTACAAGCCATCGAATCAGCAATAGCCAAAACATTCTACTTTCCCACGTTTTTAGCAACAGCTCCGAGGAGGAGCACCGTCACGCCATCGATTCGTTAGGAACAGATTCCGGTTGCTGCCTTCCGATAAGCCAAACAGGAATGCTCGATTCGAGCGGGAGAACTCTCGCGCAGTGACTTACCAAGGAGACGTTATGTTCAAAGTTCCAGGGGCTAACACAGTCATTCGTGTGCTGACAAGCGAGCGCCTCACGTGCCTAAGAACATTTTGTGAGGGAGAGACGTGAAACCGAACAACATAAGACGAGAAGTCTATCCCAAGCCAGAACACCGGTTTCCCAATGCGAAAATCGCATTTACATATCACGACTCCCAGCCTGACTTTCCTGCGCTGGAGAAGGCACCACCGAACGCTCCCAACATTGTTCTTGTGTTGCTCGACGACGTTGGCTACGGCTGGCCAAGCGTATGCGGAGGGCTTGTTCGAATGCCAACGGCGGAAAGACTAGCACGAGATGGCTTGACCTACTGCCAGTTTCATACCACTGGTCTTTGCGCCCCCACGCGGGCCGCACTTCTCACCGGCCGCAACCACCATTCGGTGTCGACCGGAGTAGTTCAGGAAATGGCTACAGGCTTTCCCGGCTATTGCGGAATTCTGCCACGAAGTTGCGCGACGATCGCACAAGTGCTATCTCTCAACGGATACACCACAGGGTGGTGGGGCAAGAACCATAACACACCAGAAAACCAGACGAGCCCGGCCGGACCATTCACCCATTGGCCTACTGGGCTAGGATTCGACTACTTCTATGGATTCATTGGGGGAGAGACGGACCAATTCTACCCGGCTCTGTTTAGAAACACAGTCCCGGTAGACGCACCGGGCAGGCCGTATGAGGGTTATCACCTCACGACAGACCTTGCAGACGACTGCATCGCGTGGATGCGAACCCAAAAGGCGATCGCGCCCGATCGTCCACTGTTTATACATTTCGCACCCGGGGCGGCGCACGGTCCTCACCAACCTCCTATCGCATGGCGAGGACGCAACGCAGGTCGTTTTCACATGGGTTGGGACCGTTATCGGGAACTCGTGTTTGCGCGGCAACTCGAGATAGGAGTGGTAGCTCCTGGAACTCGCCTCACTGCCAGGCCGGCAGAGATTCCCTCGTCTGAGAGCTTCACTACCGCCGAGCGGCTGCTCTTTGCAAGACAAGTAGAGAACTTCGCCGATTTCCTCGAGCACACGGATTACGAAGTGGGTCGGCTACTCGAAACACTTGAAGAACTGCGACAACTCACGAACACGGTATTCATCTACATTCTCGGAGACAATGGGTCGAGCGCGGAAGGCTCCATTCGCGGCACCATCTCTGAACTGGCCACTATGCAGGGAATTGACCCGCCCATCCAAGCAAGCCTTGATCGCATATCGGATATTGGCTTGCCCGGAACAAGCCCGCACTTCGCGGTAGGTTGGGCTTGGGCCGGAGATACACCTTTTCAATGGGTCAAGCAGATTGCCTCCCACTTCGGCGCAACTCGAAACGCAATGATCCTTAGTTGGCCTGACCACATTACCGATGTCGGTTCCACCAGGTTCCAGATCCATCATGTGATCGACGTTGTGCCCACGATCCTCGAATTAGTTGGAATAGCCGAGCCAGCGATGGTGGACGGCGTGGCACAGAAGCCAATCGAGGGGTCGAGTATGGCTTACACCTTTGATCAGGAGCACGCGAAAAGTACTCACACGGCGCAGTATTTCGAGATGCTCGGCAATCGCGCCATATACCACGAAGGCTGGATCGCCAGCTGCCGCCATGGGCGGCTGCCCTGGGTGACAAAGGGCACGACGGACTTCGCAGAGGACAAATGGGAACTCTACAACGTCGAAGCAGATTTCAGCCAGTCGGAAGACCTAGCAAAGGCGTATCCGGAGAAGTTGCGGGAGCTTCAAGACCTGTTCCTGGTCGAAGCAGGTCGCCACCACGTGCTCCCCCTTGATGATCGCTTCGCGGAACGCATGGACAGCACGTTGCGCCCGAGCTTCTTTGCCGGACGAAAGGACATCACGCTCTTTCCTCGCATGGGAAGATTGCCAGAAGGGAGCGCCCCTAAAACCTCTAATGTTAATCACACGATCGATGTGATTGCAGAGATTCCCGAGGACGGGGCAGAAGGGGTGCTGGTCTGCCTTGGCGGGGACACCGCCGGGTGGAGTCTTTTCGTTGAGCATGATCGGCTGCGCTATCACTACAACTGGTTCACTCTGGAACGCTATGACCTTACTGCCAATCGTCCGCTCCCTCGCGGACGGGTCGTCTTGCGGATGGAATTCGAATGCAAAACACCCATGATGCCCGGTGGACCTGCGGCCGTGCGTTTATTCCAGAATGGTCACCTCATAGGCCAGGGCCAGATCGACAAGCAGGTGCCCGGGCGATTCGGATTCGAGAGTCTGGATGTCGGGGAGGACACCATGTCCCCGGTTTATCCGGGTTATCGCAAGCAACTGCCTTTCCGATTCACAGGCCGGATCGATCGCATCGAACTCCACCTCGGCGAAGCCGCAGAGTGGACACAGGAGGAACTCGTAGAGCGACACTTGCTGGATTACTGAGTTCTTCAAGGGATCATCGATCGCATGAGAGCTGCCCTCGCACAGGTGGCGAACGTCGCCATAATCGTCTTTGCGGTGAGCAGTATGCTTTCGGTCGGACTCGCCTATCGCGTCTCCGTGATTGTAGGTCCGCTTAGAGAAGCTCGTGCCGTGTTCCGTGCGTTGGTCGCGAACTTCGTGCTAGTTCCGCTGTTGGCTGTGCTTATTGAGCACATAATTCCGCTGGACCCTTCATTAGGGTTAGGCCTCTTTCTGCTTGCGGGGTCAGCTGGGGCGCCATTTTTGATAAAGCTGGCGAGCGCTGCGAGAAGCGACCTCGCGCTTAGCGCGACGCTGTTAGTGCTTCTCGTTCCCGTGACCGTTGTGTTCCTCCCGTTTTACGTGCCCTTGGCGATGGCTCATCCTTCTTTGAGAAGTCTTTCCTACGCTCGCTCTAGTATCTTGGCGATCGGGTTGCCGCTGCTCTCGACATTGATGTTGCCGATTTTGCTTGGTCTGGTGGTGAAAGCTGTCGCGCCCGGTTGGGCGCGACGAATCGTTCCAATTGGCGGCCGGGTGGCAACAGTCGCACTCGTGGTAGTCGTGGTCTTCATATTCGGCGCGAACTTCCACGACCTGATTCGCATGTTGAAGACGGGCGCTGTTTTTGCTGGCATTCTGCTGATCGCCGGAGCGTTTGTGATGGGATACCTTCTTAGCCGTCGCGAGCGGAGCGCGGTGCTCGGGCTTGGAACTGCGCAGCGGAACGTCGCGGCAGCCATGGTGATTGCCTCTAGGGATTTTAATGACCCGGACATTTTGGTCATGGTCACCGCTTCCGTCTTTGTTGGGCTGCTCCTGCTCTTCTCGATCGCATGGTTTCTGAGTAAGCGAACACCACACGTCGGCCCTCCGACTCCGGACATCGCAGTAACATGATTTGAAGGACGGCCGATCTTGCTTTGGTGATGGTGGCGTGCACTTCTGCACTGGAGTGGCTCTCGATCGCAAAGTGTCCGGTCTCACTCCTGGGTTCTCCGGAACGTGTGAACCAGGTCGCCACGATCGTTAAGCGTCAGCATTAGGAAAATATCGGCCGGTTCTAGTGAGTTGAGACCGCGCCCATCTCAGTCAGGAATAAGAGTGAGGATTTTCCGCAACAGGTCAGATGGGTTCGTCGTGATCCTCCTGCGCTTCTTCCGCACTGCGATCTTTAGGATCGAGGAGCCACAGCACTAACATGGTCGTGCCCGAAAGTACGATAGCGAGTGCGAAAAGCTGGTATGCCGCCGCAATCCCAATGGCCACCGTCACCCAGAGACTGACAGCCGTTGCCAGACCTCGCACCTTGAGGCGTCCTTTCAGGAT
>Ga0157372_10005662_pt1 | contig 13291 bp, 11 predicted proteins | sample C55metaG_FD_115307 | JGI IMG/M metagenome (GOLD analysis project Ga0157372, IMG submission 115307) | Corn rhizosphere microbial communities from Kellogg Biological Station, Michigan, USA - C5-5 metaG | ecosystem: Host-associated > Plants > Roots > Rhizosphere > Soil | place: USA: Michigan... | reverse complement strand
ACCATAGCAGCCCTCCTCAGCGGACCGAAGATATTGAACGTTGGGAAAGTTTTATTTTGGAGGGCAGGCCGGATATATTTTTTAAATAACCAAATTATTAAAGCGGGTATCATGGGTTGTCATATTAAAGTGATTGAATAAAGCTTTTAACGCGTTTACTTTATTACAACACTCTAAACTTTTACCCCTATACCTTTGCATTATTTTGTTCGATTAATTAAATTACTACTATGCCTATATGTATTATATAATTTCAAATATAAGTAAAAAAATGGGTGTCTCAATTTTTTGATTCCCCACGAAAAATTGAAAAAAGCACACCGCCCGTTTTTGCGAAAATAAGCGTGTTCCATTTTTTGAGTGTGAAAACGCGAAACATCTTTTTTTATGAAACACGCTGATAATCAAATAATTAATATTTTGACTGAAACGCCTATAAAACATTGACTGTCAATTAGTAAAACTTTTAAGAGTAAAATATGGCCTTAATTGAGACAGCGCTGGCAGAGGGATTTTTTTGGTGTTTTTTTGATGTTTTTTCAACGAAAATGAGGTTAGGCGGTGTAGGTTGGTTGGGATGCTGACAATATAGCGCCACCATTTTTGTAAGGTTTAGGAGTTATAGGGCTACAGGGATGGTAAGTTTTTAAGGATGTTTATAAACAAGGCTGTATCCGCCCCGTCGTCGGCTGGCTCATCGGTATACTCCACACTTTCAAACTCATGAAAGGTATGGTCAAGTTCGTTATCCCGGGTATCGAAATACAGATCGGGGAGATGCCATTGATCGGCATAAAACCAGTGGTGGAATATTAGTTTGGAATGGATTAATGCTTCCAATGCAGATAGCTCAATATTTTGCGGGTTGTGATATACAGCGCTGTTGAAATTTTTGTAGTTACCGCCATCGCGGTAGAAGTAGTTGAATTTGATGTTTGGCATCCGGCAAGGTATACCGGATGTTTGGGTTTGTCAATCGGAGATAAGTGAACTTTTAGGGTTATCCAACAGCAAGCTTACCGCTCTCTTTCCAAATATAAGCCGGCATAGGCTCGTTCAATTGCCACTCAATGTTCATCGGTTTTGATCCGCTTGATTTTATAAAGTTAGCTTCTCCTAAAAACACGTACGACATAGTAAATCCAAACTCATCGTCGTTTTGCTCTCTCACAAAAAGCAAGATTTTCTTATCATCATCTTTATGGTTTATATAAGATAAACCTTTAGGCGATTCTGGAGATGTTGCATTTTGTGATTGCCAATGGAAAAGATATTCGTTTATGGCATAATCATCATAAAGCGTTGTTGGTGAATATTCTTTATCAGATTTTTTTAATGTTACAAAAAACGCTTCCGTATTTAATTCTTTGTTTAATGCAACCCCCTCCCTGTTAGACGATGCTTTATCAAAGCTATGTAGTTGCATGGCTACTAAAATTTGGTCGCGATTATAACGACTATGTACTTGTAAAGGGAATGGGAAATCTAAAGCTATAGGTTTTTCAACAAAATCAACCCTACTTATTAGAATATCTATCATCTCTTGAAGTTCAGCAACCATGATTGGATTATTGCTAATTTGTAGTATACTTTTTTCGATAGAATCAAAGCCAGCGTCTGGCCCTGCTTTTTGCCAAACATCGTAATGGAACATTAAAAGCATTTGCTGCTGCACCGAATCCAAGCTATTGATAATAAATCTATTATCAATTAACGACTTAATAAAATGCAAGTAACTTACGGAATTACATTGCAATAGTTTTCTGGCGATAGATCCAGTTAAAACCGATTCATTAGGCTCGTCAAAGTTACTAATAGCTCCAGCCTCTGCGCATAGCCTTTTCCATCCAAGCTTTTTATTTTTATAAATTAAAGGGAGGTCAATATTCTGAATTCTAATAAAGTTTTTTAACGTTAATGGCAAGGCTATTTGCAAATGAAAGCTTCTGATTTTATTTATTAGTTGTGTTCTATTAAATCCTATTGCAGCTGTTATGTTTTTTAGAATAATTTCTTTTGCTTTCTTTTCGAGTACTATTGAACAGCCTAAAGGTAAATGAGGAAATTCATCTTCTATCTCAGTAATAATTGACGTATGCGTTTTACCAACAAGCGCTCTGAATTTGTGCTCAAAATCGTATTCTGGTCTTGAATTGCCAACAAAATCAAGAACTGTTAAACAATCTTTATTAGGAGCAAGGCGTAAGCCCCGTCCTAATTGTTGTAGGAAAATAGTTAGACTTTCTGTTGGGCGTAAAAATAAAACGGTATCGATTTCTGGAATATCAACACCCTCATTAAAGATATCTCTAACAAAAAGGTAATTAATTTCTTTACGTCTAAGCCGAGCTCGCAATTCATCCCTATTATTAGATGTTTCAGATGTTAGATAATCGGCCTTTAACCCAGCCAAAGTAAACTTTTCAGCCATATAGCGAGCATGATCCTGACTAACACAAAACCCAACCGCCATTACATCGTTAATATCGGTTAAATATTTTTCGCAATTGGCTAAAATTTCGCTTACTCGCCTATCATCTTCAGTATATAGCTTTGTAAGCTCATTTATCTCATATTTTCCATTTTTCCACGATATTCTTGACAGATCTACGCTATCTGAAAGCGCAAAATATTGAAACGGAGATAGTAGTTTTCTATTCAACGCTTCAGGTAGCCTTATTTCTGCAGCTATTTCATCACAAAAGTCTTTTAGCACATCTTCGCCATCTCCTCGTTCGGGGGTTGCGGTTAAGCCCAATAAGATTTGTGGGGTGAATTTTTCAAATATGGAACGATAGCTTGATGCAGGAGCATGGTGTACCTCATCAATAATTATAAAATCATAGAAGTCGGGTAATAAGGTTAAGTCTTGAATTTTGTTATTTAGACTTTGTACCGATGCAAATACATACTCATAATTGGTTGGTGTAATACCATCTACCCACAAATCGCCGAAATTGGAGTCTTTTAAAACATGCTGAAAAGTGTTTTGCGCTTGTTGAAGAATTTCTTTCCTATGAGCTACAAAAAGCAATCGTGCCCTCGGATTAGAGTTCTTAAATTGTTTGTAATCAAAAGCAGAGATTACAGTCTTGCCGGTGCCTGTTGCAGCCACTAAAAGATTTTTAAATCTGTTATGAACAAATCTTTCGGCATGTAGCTTTTCTAATATTTCTTCTTGATAAGGAAATGGTTTTAAATCAAAGAAAGTTGTAATAGATTGCTTATCGTATGACTTTTGTTGTTTTAACGCTGTTTCGAGTTTGAGGGCATCTTTGCCTGGTATATAAGTCTCAAAATCTTTGTCAACCCAATAAGTCTCAAATGTTTTTTTGAACTTATCTATGATATGGCTGATTTCTTTAGAGGTTACTTTTAAGTTCCATTCCAGTCCGTTAGTAAGTGCTGATCGTGAGATGTTTGAAGAACCAATATATCCTGTGTTGAACCCCGTTTTTCTTAAAAATAAATATGCTTTAGCATGTAGGCGCTCATGATCAGAGTTATAGGATACCTTTATTTCTGTATTAGGCAATTTGGATAAGAACTCAATTGCTTTCACATCAGTAGCTCCCATATATGATGTGGTTATAATCTTTAACTTCTTGCCACCATAAGTAAATTCTTCCAATTCGTCTTTAAATATCCTGATCCCAGAATATTTTATAAAAGAGACTAACCAACAGATTTCGTCAGATGAAAGAATTTCTTTTTTTATTTCGCTTTCTAATGAAACGCCAACATTGTTACCTGTGAAAAGTTCACTCTGACTTAATCGGGTATATGGAGTAATTAGCTTTACACGCTCCTCTAATTTACTATGAGGATTATCTAACGTAGAAAATACAGCATTAAGAATTTTACCTTCATCTTCAATTAAATTACCCGTTAAACTAATATCGGGCAATGCGTTTATCAATAGGTTGATTATCTTATTTGATAATTCAATCTGTTTAAATACTTTATCATCGCCCTTGATCTCATTGAGCGCAAACTTTATAGTCTCAGATAAATATATACTGAGGTATCTGGACGCTTCTTCTTTATCGAGTAAAGTACTCTTAACAAAGAATTTATCATTGTTAATGGTTTGTAATTTATTGGAAATGAGTTTAGTGATAAGCTGTTCGTACAAGCCCAATTCAATTGCTGGCATTTAGGTTTCTATATAATGTTTAACAATAGGCACATCCGCCTCCGCCCAATCCAAAGCTAATAATTCATCTTTAGGCAACCATTTAAAATCAAGATGCTCTTTTAACACAATCTGCCCCGAAGTAATTCTACAAACAAAGGGAATCAGTTGTATGCTAACATTGGGATACTGGTGCGTATTGGCGGGCAGGGGCTTCAAAATTTCCACATCCACATGAAGCTCTTCCTTAATCTCGCGGATGAGGCAGGCTTCAGCTGTTTCGCTGGGTTCAATTTTACCGCCGGGGAACTCCCATTTTAGCGGCAGGCTCATGGCTGCGCTCCGCTGAGCGACAAAAACCAACCCGTCGGCATTAACAATAATAGCGCATGTTACTTTGATCACGTTTCTAAGATAAGAGTTTGGGGAAAGAAACAAGACGACAATGTGAAGAAGCACGACAGTAGAAGGAAAGAAGCAAGACGGTAAGAGTCAAGAAGTAAGATAAGAACCATGACATATTGTTATCAAGCCCTAAACAAAAGCGCGCCGGGCCGACAAAAAAGCGGGCCTGGGAGTATGGCCTGCCGGTGGAAGCATTTTTTTGTCTTGATGTTTGGTTAATTGCATCTAAGGTAAAGTGACTGGCCCCCGCCCCGCCAACATAGTCGTTAACTTAACGAAAAAACTCTTCAAAAGCGAGGGAATGTGCGACTCCCCTCTTGAGAGGGGCGGAGGGGTGTGTTATTCTACGTGCAGCTTATCGCTTGTATAACACACCCCTGCTCCCGCTCTTTCCCACTACGCCCCCTCTCAAGAGGGGATTTTAAAGCGCATGTGCTAAATTAATCTCTTAGGTTAATGGCTATGGCCAGGTCAGGAGGGCGACAATGTTTGTTAGTTACAACAAGGTTTAAACAGAATGATGTATACCAATTTACCATGTCCTTTTTCCATCCCACAAAACCAAAGTTTAGGGTGTATGCCCCAAAACACTAAATTATATTCCCCGTTTATACCATGTATTTTATTTACCATGGTATAACTTTGGTATATCAAACGAATAACATCAAACCATGAAAGCAATAATTTTAAAAGACTTTGGCGGGGTTGAAAACCTGGTACCTGCCGAAATACCTGTACCAACCATAGTCGCCGATGAAGTACTGGTGAAACTGAAAGCCATCAGCATAAACCCCGTGGATGTTAAAACCCGCTCAGGGAAAGGTGTCGCCGCGCTTATTAAGGACGAGTCGCCGATTATATTGGGCTGGGATATTTCGGGCGAGATCACCGAAGTGGGCGCGGATGTTACCGGCTTTAAACCCGGCGACGAGGTTTTTGCCATGATAGATTTCCCCAAAACCGGTAAAGCCTATGCCGAATATGTTAAGGCCAAAGCCAATGAACTTGCACTGAAACCTGCCGGCGTCAGTCATGAGGAGGCTGCGGCAGCTACACTTGCCGCGCTTACTGCCTGGCAGGCTTTCCACAGCAATGCGCCTGTTAAACCCGGCGACCGGGTACTGATCCACGCGGCATCAGGCGGGGTTGGTCATTATGCCGTGCAGATAGCCAAACATTTGGGCGCCTATGTTATCGCCACTTCCTCGGCTGCCAACCGCGATTTTGTGTTGGGCCTCGGTGCCGATGAGCATATCGACTATAAGGCACAGCCCTTTGAAACCGCTACCGGCGATATCGATTTTGTGCTTGACACCATTGGCGGCGAATACATTGACCGCTCGCTGCAGGTGATGAAAAAAGGCGGCACTATTATAAGCATCGTTTCCGGCATGAACGAAACTGTTACCCCCAAAGCCAATGCGCTGGGCATTAATGGCCACAACACCCGGGTAAAACCCAATGCCGAAAACATGGCCACCATTGCCGGGTTGCTGCAAAAAGGGATCATTAAATCGCACATATCCAAAGTGTTTCCGTTTGAGCAAATGGCCGATGCACATTTGCAGTTAGAAAGTGGGAGGACAGTTGGTAAGGTGGTGCTGACGTTTTAATCCCTCTTCATTCCCCTCTTGAGAGGGGGCGCGATGGAAATGTGTGATGGCAGGGGTGTGTTTATGCGATTGGCTTATCAAAGCAGATCGCCCCCGCAGTTCCTCTCAAGAGAAAAATCGCACATGGTTCGCGCTATCGCTTAATAATATTTAGTTGTATTTAACTAACATTGGCCCGCTCAATTGCCGCGGGTGGCTGTTACTTTTGTCTTGACACAAAAGTAACCAAAAAGTCAAGTCGGCAGGGAGGCTTCTTCGCCGCACGGCCTTCGCCCGCTTGCCTTTCCCTGCCTTTACCCTGCAAAGCGAGCAGAACCACGGGCTGCAATTATTTTGCCCCGCTTCGCCCGCTCGTTCCCTGGCTTCTGCAAAAACTTGCTATGCCCCTGCAGCCGCACAAGGCCACCATTGTTCTGCCCGCTTTCGCCCGAAGCTTACCTGCCGACGGGAGGGGGAAAAGAAGCAAGACAGTTGAAGGAAAGAAGCAAGACGGTAAGAGTCAAGAAGTAAGATAAGAACCGTGACATATTGTTATCAAGCCCAAAACAAAAGTGCGTTGGGCCGACAAAAAAGCGGGCCTGGGAGTATGGCCTGCGGGGAGAAGCATTTTTTTGTCTTGATTTATTCGCAAGGTTGTTTTGCTTTGTAGGTGCTCATGAGCTCGCTCCGCTCGGTTTTTGGTTACTTTTTCATCAAGGAAAAAGTGACTGGCCCCCGCCCGGCCAAGAGGGCGACGATGTTTGTTATAAAACCACAAAAGCCCTTTCCTAACCTCAACGCCCTCCCACCAATGAACAAATGAACTACTGAACAAATGAACCAATCAATCCAAATCCCCATTTCCAAAAGTATCTCCCTGGTTAATATCACCGGTGTCGAAACCTTTTTTAAACCAGTACATGCGCTGGGCACTGGTGCCATGGGTAAAACTATCGGGCTCTACATGGCCCTGTGCTTGTTTTTGTAATCGGTCGTCACCTATGGCGTTGGCCGCGTTCAGGGCTTCTTTTATGTCGCCTTTATCAAGCACGTTTTTCATGGTTTTTTCGTAATGCGCCCAAACGCCGGCATAAAAGTCGGCCTGCAGCTCCAGCTTTACTGAAAGCTTGTTGTATGCGCGTTCGCTCAATCGCGACCGTGCCTGATCCATTTTCTGTGAGATCCCCAAAAGGTTTTGCACATGATGGCCAACTTCATGAGCAATTACATATGCCTGTGCAAAATCGCCGGAGGCACCAAAACGGTTCTTGAGCTCATCGTAAAATGAAAGATCGATATAAATCCTCGAATCTCCCGGACAATAAAACGGGCCGCTTGCCGAACTCGCCATACCGCAAGCCGATTTAGTATAATCCCTAAATAAAGTCAATCTCGGTTTTTCATAGGTTTTACCCATATCATTAAACAGCTTCGTCCAGATATCTTCGGTATCGGCCAAAACCACGCGCACAAATTTCTTGCCCTCATCTTCGGGGCCGTTATTAACGGTTTGCTCCTGCCGGGCCGGCTGGTTGGTTGCTACCTGGTTAAACAGCGCCGAAGGATCGACTCCGGTAAAAAAATAAATAGCGGCCGCTATAAGTCCAAGCACACCGCCACCTATAGCTAATCTGCCGCCCCCACCACCGCGTTCATCATCAACATTGTCGCTTTCGCGTCTGCCAAACCATTGCATATGTTGCCCCCCGGCCCCCTAAAGGGGGAGTTTTTTATACATGATAATAAAAAAAAGCCTCCGTTTGTTTGAACGGAGGCTTCAGATTTTTTCACCCCCTTTGGGGGTACGAGCCGATTATTTCACAATCTCAAATACGGCCTGGATCTGGAAACTTAGTTTGATGTTTTTGAAACTGATATCCGAATCGCCAACGTTGCTATCTGCCGAAGCTTTGAATGTCATCACATTGGCAGCATACATCCTTGGTTGCGGAAAGCTGCTGTTATCGCTTTCGGTAATATTGATAGCACCACCCAGCTTTTCACCAAGGGCAGCCAACAGGTAAGTTGCTTTATCGCGTGCGGCCAACAGGGCTTTTATTTTAAGGTCACGCTTCAGATCGGCCATTTTTGAATAGTCGTAGCTTTCAATATTGGTAGCCTGGATACCTTTCGGATCAATTTTCGACATGATCTGGTTAAACTTATTCAGGTCGCGCACACGCAGGCCATATTGTTTGCTGGCCAAAAAGTCGGGCGCTTTTTTCTTTTGATAGGTATTGTTCCAGGCAGATACATTGTTCACCGTAAAATCTGACGATGGAATGCCGGCATCTTTAACGGCTTTTTCCAGCTGGTCTTCCAGGTCGTTAATGGCAATGTGCTTTTTGCCATCCATGTATTCCTGTAGTGATATGGTTACGTTTATAATATCAGGAGTAACCTCCTGCTCGGCAATGCCGGTAACTTCAATTTTACGCCTAAGGTCAACGTTTTGGGCAAATGCGCCAATGGTAGTTGCTAATAGTGCGGCAAGGATAAATAGCTTTTTCATGTGTATTTTATTTGATGTTATGACTAAGGTAACGTATGTTTAGTTTAATGTGTAACAGTAAGGCTACAATTAATTGCTAAGCCATTGGTATGCTTGTAAATAAACCGGCGGGTGGTTTTGTTTGAGGGGTGAAGTTAATTCCCTCCCTTGGGGGGCACGTTGAAATGCGCGGTTGCAGGGAAGGGTTTCTTCGCTTTGCGTTAATAAAAACAGTTTAAAGAAATCCCTTCCTACACCTTCCCCTGGGAAGGAATCAAGCAGCCCCCACTTTTGATATATCGCCCCCCCTTCAAACCCTTTACCTTTTTAATAGTTATACTACAACGCACTAATTTATTTGGTTATGAGATCGATATGGAAAGGTTCGATAGGTTTTGGGCTGGTGAGCATCCCTGTTAAATTATATTCGGCAGTACAAACCAGCTCGCTTGATTTTGATATGCTGGACAGCCGTGATCATGCACGCATCCGTTTTCAGAGGGTAAACGAAAATACCCATAAGGAAGTTCCCTACGATAAAATTGTAAAAGGCTATAAGCTTGATGAAGATTACGTGATCATGGACGACCAGGACTTTGAGGATGCAGCGCCCGAAAAAAGCAAGGTGATTGAAATTGAAAGCTTTGTAGACATTGCCGATGTAAACCCTATGTTTTACGAAACATCATACTATACCGAGCCCGATACTAAAAACAACAAAGCCTATGCCCTGCTTATCCAGGCACTTACGCAATCAAAAAAAGCAGGGCTGGCCCGTTTTGTACTGCGCAGCACCGAAAGCCTTTGTATCGTTCATCCACTTAAAAATGTACTGGTAGTAACCCGCATCCGTTTTGGACAGGAAATTCGCGACACGGAAGACCTTAACCTGCCCGATAAAATTGAGGTAAGTAAAAAGGAACTGGATATGGGCCTCACCCTGATCAACCAGTACGCCGAAGATTTTGATGTGTCTAAATTTAAAGATGAGTATAATGATGAGCTGCTCAGGATCATCGAGGCCAAATCAAAAGGCAAACGCGCCAAAGTTAAAAAGCTTAAACCCCGTAAAACAGGCAGTGACGATTTGTACGACCAGCTGATGGCCAGTTTAAAAAGCAAGAAAGGAGCTTAATGAAGCCGGAAGTACGGAGTTGAAAGTTTTAAGTCTGTAATTGAATTATTCCTCAAAAAGAGTCAACGTGTGTTGTTTTCAGAACTCATGGTTGGAAATGTTTGGAAAGCTGTTTTTTTAAGAAGATAAAATCCTTCAGATAATACGATTAAATTATCCTAATAATTAATTTTATTTTTAAAAGAATAAGTTTTGGCTTTGTGTTTGTAGTGTTTATCTCACAAAAAACATTAAAACATCTATCATGGCAACTACTAAAGTAAAAACACCCGAACAAACTAATGATGTGCAGGAATCGGCACTGAATGAATTATTTATTGACGAATTAAAAGACATTTACTGGGCCGAAAAACATCTTACAAAAGCACTGCCTAAAATGGCTAAAGCGGCAACATCCGATGAATTACGCTCGGCTATCGAAAGCCACCTGGCCGAAACCGAGCGGCAGGTGATTCGTTTGGAAGATGCATTTGCTTCCATTGGCCAAAAAGCCGTGGCTGTAAAATGTGAAGCGATGGCTGGCCTCATCAAAGAAGGTGAAGAAATTATATCAGAAACCGAAAAAGGCAGTATTACCCGTGATGCCGGTATTATTTCGGCTGCTCAAAAAATTGAGCACTACGAAATAGCATCGTATGGCACCCTCCGCACACTGGCTGGCGTACTGGGCTATGACCATGCGGCCGAACTGCTTGATTCAACCCTGCAGGAAGAAAAAACCTGCGATAGCCTGCTCACTCAAATTGCCGAAGCCGGTATCAACCAGGCATCAAAAGCCGAAAAAGCTTAACGTTTATTAGTTTTTTAAGAGCGGTCGTGGGGGAATTATTCCTCGCGGCCGTTTTTTATTTGAGCGTGCTGTTGCTAATCGATGAACTTAGTGCATAAGATTTTTCCTCGTTATTCGTCGAGATGACATTTCACGTTATATTAAGCAGCACCAACATTAATTACATATTAATTAAAGCATTCCAACAAACAATAAGCGGCAAACACGGTTTACCAACAAAAAAACCGACGCCCTATGAAACAATTCCTCCTGGCACTATTCGCCTTTTTATTTTGCTTTTACGATAATGTTTTTGCCCAGGATAAATTAGATGGCGTTTATGCCGGATGCGAGTTTTCGCCAAGTCCGATATTTGGCGGAGGCATGAACAGAACTGACGTAGCTATATTATTCAGACCTGATGGTACTTTCAATTCTTCGCTTAACAGTGCCGACTGGCAAACCAGCATAAGCGGGCATTACACCATAATTAAAGGGGAGGTAACACTTAAATATACTAAAAGCTCGTCTGTTTATGGCATAACCAAATATGGAAGCCTTTCCAATTATGCACATGAACTGTTTAAACTTCAGGGGAACATTATACCTCCGGGCTATTACTCGTTCATCAGCGCTATGGGCGGTGGCGGCGCGGCCTATGGTACAACTTATGTAGGCGCTTTAAGCACACAGGGATTGAATTTCGACGGCAAGGGGCATTTTAGCAATTCGCGCTATTCGGGCTCGGTGGTAGCCGGCGAAAATGTTGGCGGCGGCAGCTCAAGCAGCCGGGACGGCAGCGGCACCTATAAAATAAACAAAGGGGTGCTTACACTTACCTATACCGATGGCCACACCGAACTACACAGCTTTTTTTGTGATATGGGCGGTAAAACCCGCATGGCTGTAGTTGATGGGCGCGTATTTTTTGTAGACAATGATGACAATACCACCGCTAACAATACCAAATCATCAACCGCGGCTAAAAAAACTTCCGAAAACTCCGCCGCAAATGCAAGCAATGCCGCCGTGCCAAATGGAAAAACCCTGCTTTTAAAAGCCAATGCCGCCCATGGAGGCGATAAACTGAATGCATTGAAAACCGCCCGGTTAACAGGTTCCGTTTCGGGGTTAAAAGTTGTTGAGCTGATTGATATTCCCAATAACAAGGTGCGCGTTGAAATATGGAAAAACGGCAAACCGGTGTCGGTGCAACAAACCGAAGGCAGTAACGGATGGCAATGGAGCAGCGGCAACAAATCCGATCTTCCGGCCAATAACGTTGCCGAGATAAAAACCGCCTTATACACCGGGGTTATTGGGTTGCGCAGATCATCGCTTGATCAAATGCAGATCATCAATACTCAAAAAATCCCCGATAATGATATGTATACGGTTCAATGCAGGTTAAATGGCAACGAATACGTGTTTGCTATAAATAATCAAAACCAACTAATGGCTTACGGCTATAAGGTAGGCGACAAAACCCTGTTCGCTATGCTGTCAGATCTTCGGCCGGTACAGGGTATTACCATTCCGTATCGTGAGGCCACAACAAGCGGTCAGCAAAAGCTCAATATTCAATACGAGAGCATGGATGTAAACCCTGTTTTAGACGGGCAAAGCTGGGCGGTACCTGCCGGAAACTAAATTCTATTTCAGGTAGATAATTTATTAGGCTTCAGGTACAGGTAATCATTCTTAAAATCGAGGATCATATTGAACCGTTTTAAAAGACCGTTCCCCAAATAGTTGATTTCAAAACCCATCGGGTTTTTATTGCTCAGCATAATGGCCGGCACATTACTAACAGGGAATCCATTGAGCCTGAATAGTGGTGTTTCTACAATCTTCATTTCATATTTTACCCCGCGCGGATCGCTGATGGTGGATGACTTGATGAGTTTAAGATCCCTGGGGAAATTATTTTTAACAGCCCATTCACTATCCAGTATCAATGACTGCTCGGATCCCGTATCCATAGAAAAATTGCCGGTGTATTTTTTGCCGTCTATTTCAAACGTACCGGTAACATATGGGAACGAATGGATAAACCCAATCTTCGAGCGTTCATAACCGTTTAAGTTTTTAGGCATTTTATTACGGATGATGATACGGTTGTTATCATAATCAACCTCTACCTGTTTACCCTCAAACAGGTTCCAGCCAAAACGGCCATCCATTCCAGTCGAGGTTATGTTTGTGGGCAACATTTCCAGGTTATGCCAAACTGATGTGCCGATTTGCAGCTTCAAGGCTTTGCTCATTTCATTAAAATTCGGCTTTGCTTTACCGGCCAAAACATCAGCCTGGTTAGGCAGCAGTTTCGTTTTATTTAATATGGCATCCCTTGTTAAATGAAAGTCAAATGAGCTTAGATCAAAGTGAAGAGATAAAGTGTCGGTATCATTCATCACTGCCTTTACCGCAATGGCATTATAGGCTGTAAGTTTAAAGGGGATGGTGTCGCTTTTGTTGGGATTGATTTGCTGTTCATCCGCCGGCGGTATAGCGCTTGCTATTTGCGTATAACATGAATCCTTACCGTTAAGCAGGACAACGAAGTTATACCTTGTGCCGGGCTTAACCTTTACCCTTATCGAATCGATATCGGTATAAAATGTAACCCATTTAGTTTCCCGGGTCCTATCGGCAGTATAAATGTCCGGTCGTGTTTTTGGCGAAAGCGACCATGCATTTTTATCCAAAAATCCGCCATCATTGATGGCTACTTTTTTAGAAGTGGCTTTGATTACCGGCAGTT
>Ga0157372_10005661_pt1 | contig 13292 bp, 15 predicted proteins | sample C55metaG_FD_115307 | JGI IMG/M metagenome (GOLD analysis project Ga0157372, IMG submission 115307) | Corn rhizosphere microbial communities from Kellogg Biological Station, Michigan, USA - C5-5 metaG | ecosystem: Host-associated > Plants > Roots > Rhizosphere > Soil | place: USA: Michigan... | reverse complement strand
AATGGCGCGCCCGGCAGGACTCGAACCTGCAACTCCAAGCTTAGAAGGCTCGTGCTCTATCCAGTTGAACTACGGGCGCCCGATTTCCGCCTAGGGGGTTTGCGCGTGACCGGCAACGCCTTCAACGCGGATTGCGGGCGAACCGAACCTTGATCATAAAGCCGGCATGACCGAGGGGGAATCGACCACGCTCCGCGCCGTGACGGCCAACACCGTCCACCATTTCCGCTATTACGATTTTGTCATGGCGGCATTTGTCGCGATCCTGTTGCTGTCCAACGTGTTGGGCGCGGGCAAGGTCGCGCAGGTCTGGCTGCCGGGAATCGGCTATTGGCCGTTCGGCGCCGGAATTCTGTTCTTTCCGATCTCCTACGTGATCGGCGACGTGCTGACCGAGGTCTATGGCTACGCGCGCGCTCGCCGCGTCATCTGGGCCGGCTTCGGAGCAGTGCTGTTCATGGCGTTCATGAGCTGGGTCGTGGTGGCGCTGCCGCCCGCGCCCGACTGGAAGAACCAGGCGGCGTACGAGACGATCTTCGGCCAGGTACCGCGCATCGTGCTGGCGAGCTGCGCCGCGTTCTGGGCCGGCGAGTTCGTCAATTCGTTCGTGCTCGCCAAGATGAAGATCATGACGCGCGGCAAACATCTGTGGACGCGCACGATCGGCTCGACGATCGCGGGGGAGGGGGTCGACAGCCTGATCTTCTACCCGCTCGCATTTCTCGGCGCGGCGGGCTGGACGACCAACCTCGTCATCACCGTGCTGTTCACGCAATGGTTCCTGAAGGTGGCGTGGGAAGTGCTGCTGACTCCGGTCACCTATATCGTCGTCGGCGCGCTCAAACGTGCCGAGGGAGTCGACGTGTTTGACGAAGGCACCGACTTCTCGCCGTTCAAGGCGAAGGTTTGATCCCTCAGGCCGAGACCAGTTCCATCAGCCCTTCGAACAGCCGACGGCCGTCGTCGCCGCCATGCGCGGCTTCGATCTTGCGTTCGGGGTGCGGCATCAGGCCGAGCACGTTGCCGGCGGCATTGAGCACGCCGGCGATCTGGCGCGCCGATCCGTTGACATTGCCGGTATAGCGGAACGCGACGCGGCCTTCGCCTTCGAGCCGGTCGAGCGTCTCGGCATCGGCGGTGTAATTGCCGTCATGATGCGCGACCGGGATCAAAATCGTCTCACCGGCGGCATAGCGGCTGGTGAACGCCGACTGCGCGTTCTCTACCGACAGTTCGACGTCGCGGCAGACGAAATTGAGGCCGGCATTGCGCATCAGCGCGCCGGGCAGCAGCCCCGCTTCGGTCAGCACCTGGAAACCGTTGCATACGCCGAGCACCGGCACGCCGCGCTCCGCAGCGTCGACCACGGCGCGCATCACCGGCGACCGCGCCGCCATTGCGCCCGACCGCAGATAATCGCCGTAGGAAAACCCGCCCGGCAGCGTGATCAGATCGGTGCCGGCGGGCAGTTCGGTCTCGCCATGCCACACCATGTTGGGCTTGCGCCCCATGATCGACTCGATCGCCACCGCGAGGTCGCGGTCGCAATTGGAGCCAGGAAAAACGACGACCGCCGCGGTCACCGCTCGATCCTGTAATTTTCGATCACGGTGTTGGCGATCAGCTTGCGGCACATCCCGTCGAGCTCGTCATCGGTCACCGAGTCGGCCACGTCGAGCTCGATCACCTTGCCGGCGCGGATGTCGTTGATGCCGCCAAAGCCCAAGCCTTCGAGTGACTTGTGGATCGCCTTGCCTTGTGGGTCGAGCACCCCCGGCTTGAGGGTGACGACGATGCGGACCTTCATGGGCGGACCTTCTTGGAGTGGCGCTTGCCTGGTGGACGGAGTCGGCGTCCCTATGGCCGCGCCCGCGGTTCGCCGCAAGTTTTACACTTCGTTTACCCGCGAAGCGCAGCGTTTCGTCCAGTGTGCGACTCACTGAAGGTCGCGCTTGCCTGATTAGGGGGTTGGGACATGGCCGGACTGGCAATGGTGATGTTTATCGCGCTGTTCACGTTCGGTGGACAGTATTTCGGCTGGACTGATGCCGGGGGCTGGATTCAGCTGTCGCTGGTGTCGTCGTTCATCTTCGGAATCATCTGCGGATTCCGGGTTAAAGACTAGCCGCCCTAGGTAGGACGCTAAGCGCCGCCGGGTTACTTGCCCCGGTTCTGGCGATGCGTTTCGAGGTCGAGCACCGCACCATCGGCGCCGTCGGGCATCAGCCCCAGTCGCCGCGCGACTTCCTGATAGGCCTCGACTTCGCCGCCCAAGTCGCGGCGGAACCGGTCCTTATCGAGCTTCTCGTTGGTCACCATGTCCCACAGCCGGCAACCATCGGGGCTGATCTCGTCCGCCAGGATGATGCGGCTGTAGTCATTGTCCCAGATCCGCCCGAACTCCATTTTGAAGTCGACCAGGCGAATGCCGATCCCGGCGAACAGGCCGCACAGGAAATCGTTGGTGCGGATCGCCAGGTCGGCGATGTCGTGCATCTCTTCTTGACTGGCCCAACCGAACGCCGCGATATGCTCGTCGGTGATCATCGGATCGCCGAGCGCGTCATCCTTGTAATAATATTCGATGATCGTGCGCGGCAGCTGGACGCCTTCCTCGATCCCCAGTCGCTTCGACAGCGATCCGGCGGCGACGTTGCGCATCACCACCTCGATCGGCACGATCTCGACCTGACGGATCAGCTGCTCGCGCATGTTGAGGCGACGGATGAAGTGGGTCGGTACCCCGATCGTCCCGAGCAACGTGAAGATGTGCTCGGAAATCCGGTTGTTGAGCACGCCCTTGCCGCTGATCGTGCCCTTTTTCTGCGCGTTGAACGCGGTCGCATCGTCCTTGAAATACTGGATCAGCGTGCCCGGTTCGGGACCCTCATAGAGAATCTTGGCTTTGCCTTCGTAGATCTGGCGGCGGCGTGCCATATTCGGCGCTTACCTCTGTAAAATGAGCGCCCCGGCAACGCGGGTGGCGCGCCGGGGCGGGAAGCATTGGCCTATACCGGAACGACTGCTCCGGTGCAATCAGCCCTCGGTTGGCGCAGCGGGACGACGGGGGCGGAAGCGGCGCCAGAGCAGGAAGCCGATCAGCAGGATCACGCCCGGCGGCGCCAGTGCGGCCAGCGCGGTCAGCACGACGCCGAGCGTTATCTGTGCCGAATCCAGGAAGACATTACCCGCGCTGGTGATCGGCGCGCTACCGTCGAAGCCGCGGACCGCCGCGCCCGATTCGTAGCGGAAACTGACCGGGGTGGTGGCGAGTGATTCCTCCTGATTGCCCGTCTCGGTCTTCACCTCCTGTAGTCGGGCGGCGAGCGCGGCACGCTGGCGCTGCAATTCGCTGCGCTCGATTGGCTTGAGATCGGTACGCGCGAGTTGGCGGTCGAGCCGTTGCACTTCGGTCTCGGCCTGTTGCCGCTGCACGTCGAGAGTCTTGATCGCCGCGCCGGCGTCGGTCCCGGTGATTTCGGCGTCGACCAGCTTGCCGTCGGCCTTGACGATCGCATCGATGCCTTGCTTGCCGAAAGCGCGGGCGAGCGCCGGGTCGAGCTTGAACTGGATCGCGCCGACGATGTTGTTCTCGCCGATCAGCCGGTAGAGCATGCCGGTGATGCGGCAATGCTGCGGTCCGAGCTTCTCACAGGCCGTGGCGTGCGCTTCCTGCGCGTCCTTGACGTTCTGCGCCGGCAGCCGAAATGCGTAAGTGTAGGTGAACGCGACGCCCGGCGCGGCGGTCACGTCCACCCCGGGCGCGACGATGTTAGATGGCATGATTATGGCCTGGGACGGCGGCGCGCCGCCAGCGGGCACGGAATCCCGCAGCACTTTTGCATTGGGCTCCGTGGAAGACTGATCCGGTTGATAGGATTGGTCGTTCTGGGGCTTGCTGCATCCTGCCAGCAGCACCGTCAGGCACGTCGTCGTCAGCAATACGTGTCGCATCGCATACTCTCCCGTTCTTCCCTGTCGTAATACAACATCTCATTGATGGGATATTGCGTCAAGGCGAGTGTTTTTGGCGATGAAACGTGAGGGCATGCAGGGCCACAACCAGCTCGTCAGCAGGGCGTGGCAGTGTTCGGGGGAACGATGACAGGTGCCTGCCGGCGTGGGCTACCTATCGTCACAGTTAATCGGTTGTCAGCGTGTATTGACCATCGCGATGGCAACTTCGACGCCCGCTTTGCGGCTCTTGCCCGCGTCGATGGCGGCGATCAGGACGTTGCGCTGACGCCGGGCACCGGTCGCGGCGACCGACCGGCAACGGTCGTTCGAGAGGATGCCGGTACGCGGTGCGGCGTCGGCGGCGGCGCATACCTTGTCGATCGCCACGCGCAGGCGACGGTCGAGCGTCTGGCGGCCGGCCGCGGTCGACAGATCGAGGTCGGCGGTCGTGACGCGGGCGGTCGGGGGAACCGGCTTGTCGCCGGCAAAGGCGGGGGCCGCGGCGACCAGCAAGGCGGTCATCATCAAAGGCTTGAACATCATCATTCTCCTGTCCGTCGCCGGGGGGTGGCGACGAAGCCGATATGCCCCGTGCCGCGCCGCAGCTCCAATCGAACGTTGAGAGCAAGCCATAAATGTGCTTTATGTCTCGAATGACGTCTATTCCCCCCCTCGGCGCGGTGCGCGTGTTCGAAGCCGCGGCGCGGCTCGGCAATTTCACGCGCGCCGCCGAGGAACTCGGTACGACCCAGGCGGCGGTGAGCTATCAGATCAAGGTGATCGAGGAGCGGGTCGGCGCGCCGCTGTTCGCGCGCAAGGGGCGCGGGGTCGAGCTGACCGAACTCGGCCAATTGATCGCGCCGCAAGTGACCAGCGCGTTCGAGAAGCTCGACGAGGCGTTCCGTGCCGCGCGCAGCGATAATGAGACGATGCTGACGGTCAGCGCGCCGTCGACCTTCGCGACCAATTGGCTGTCGTCCCGCATCGGCGACTTCCAACTCGCCCGGCCCGATCTGGCGGTGCGACTCCGCGTGTCGGACGCGCTGACCGAGTTCGATCGCGGCGAGATCGATGTCGCGATCCGCGGCGCGCCTGCGCCATGGCCGGGGTTGGAGGCGGACTTCCTGATGCGGATGCCGTTCACGCCGCTGGCGAGCCCGGTGCTGCTCGCTGCCCATCCGCCGGTCGAAACGGTCGACGATCTGCTGGCGCTGCCCCGACTGTCGCCGGGGGACGGCTGGTGGCGATTGTGGCTGGAAAGCGTGTTGGGAGATCAATCCGGCGAGACGCCGCCCAGTGTGCAGCTCGAATCGCAAGTGCTGCAGGGCCAGGCGGCGATCGCCGGGCACGGCGTCGCGGTACTCAGCCCGCCCATGTGGCAGCGCGCGATCGATGCGGGGCAGCTCGTCCAGCCGATCAAGCGCACCGCTTATTGGCGCAACAGTTTCTGGCTGGTCTATCCCGCGCACCGCAAACGACAGCGCAAGGTCGCGGCGTTCCGCACCTGGCTGCTCGCCGAGGTGGCGGCATCGCTGCACGACGATCCGTTCGGCGCGCTGGTGCCGCCGCCGGCCTAGCGATTGGCAGGGACGAAGGCAGCGGCGATCAGCTGTTTGGTAACTGTCCAAGCCGCGGTACCTGGGGTGACCAATTCGACATGGCCGGTATCCGGCACCGTATGCAGGACGGCTTCCTCGCCCGCTTTGGCGGCGTAATCCGTCGCCAGCCGATACGGCACGATGCGGTCCTCGCGGCCATTGACCAGATCGTGGCGCACGCCGATCGGCAAGAGCGGCGGGATCGAGGTGTCGGCATAGACATTGCGCCCGTCGCTGCCCGGCGCGCCGACCAGATCGCGGATGACGTCGATGCCACAGCCATTGTCGGGGCTGGCCGCCACCGCCTCGAGGTCGGGAAGCGCGCCGCAGGCAACGACATGCGCGATCGCCAATGGGGTCGCGCACCACAGCGGGCTGTCGGATGGCAGCCGCCGCCGTCCGGCTAGCCACAATGCCAGATGCCCGCCCGCAGAATGGCCGGTGGCGACGATCCGGCGGAGGTCGAGACCATATTTGGGGGCATAGCCGCGCAACGCATCGGCTGCCGCGGCGGCGTCACGAAAGGTGCCGGGATAGCCGCCACCCGGGCGGTCGACACCGCGATAATCCACGTTCCACACGGCAAATCCGTCGCCGCGCAGGTCCTCGGCTACCCAGTTCATCAGCGTGCGATCGGCGATGCTCGTCGTCCAGCACCCGCCGTGGACCATCAGCACGACAGGGAAGGGGCCGGCGCCAGCGGGCAGCCACAAATCGACGCGTTGCCACGGGTCATCGCCATAGGCGATCGCCGCCTGCGGCTCGGGACGTGGGCGCGCGGTCAGGTCTGCCCAGGTCAGCGGCTCGAAATCGTCGCTCATGTGACGGGAAAAGACCGGCGGCGCGCGGAAGGCAAGAAGGAAGCGGGACCTGCCGTCCGATTTGCGCCGCCGGAAAGGCGCAAGTCCAATAGGACGGGCCGGGCACGCACGGGGGCATGCGTCCCGGCCCTGGGGCTGCCGCGGTTCACCGCAGCCCGGAAATGCGGACCTTGCGCCAAACGCGGTGCCACGGCGCGTCGAACTGCGCCCGGTTGAGCGCTTCGAAACTGTCGCTGACCTTCTCGGCCAGATCGTGTCCCAGCTTATCGACGTCCGCCGTCAGGCGGCGTTTGTTAGCGGCCCAGTCGCCGCTCAGGAAATCATCGCGCATGGCTTAATCCTCCTCATAAAATCCGGCGTTTGCGATGATGTGGATATGCTCGTGTCGGCGTGGCTTGGCCAACAAATCGTTGGACATGATCAACAAGTCGTGCTTATCAAGTCTGCATGCGCCGCCTGCCGCCCCTTGCCGCCGTTCGCGTGTTCGAAGCCGCCGCCCGGCACGAGAATTTCACGACCGCCGCGAATGAGCTCGGCATGACCCAAGCGGCGGTCAGCTATCAGGTCAAATTGCTCGAGGAGCGGCTCGGGGCACCGCTGTTCCGCCGCGAAAAGCGCCGCGTGGTGCTGACCGATGCCGGCCGCAAGGCCGCTCCCCAGATCACGCGCGCGTTCGACGCGATGGATGCGGCGTTCGGCGCGATCCGCGCGGACGATGCGGCGGTGCTGACCGTGTCGACCTCGAACACCTTCGCCAACACCTGGCTCGCCTGGCGGCTCGGCAGCTTCCAGATGAACCATCCCGAGATGGCAGTGCGCCTGCTGACCAGCGACGCGCTGGCGGATTTCGTCAGCGACGATGTCGATATCGCGATCCGCGCCGGGCTGGGCGGATGGGACGGGCTGCACGAGGAATTGCTCGTGCGGATCGATTTCACGCCGATGTGCTCGCCCGGATTCCTCAAGCGCCACGGACCGTTCACGGTCGAGGACATGTTGCGCATCCCGCAGATCAGCCCGCACGATCCGTGGTGGCCGTTCTGGCTGCGCGAAGCCGGGGTCGAAGTTCCCGACGGCCCGCCGCGCGTCGGCGTCCGCCTCGACAGCCAGGCGCATGAAGGACATGCCGCGATGGCCGGGCAGGGAATGGCGATGCTGACCCCCTTCTTCTGGCGCAATGACCTGGCCGAAGGACGATTGGTGCGGCCGTTCGATCAAGTCTCGACGCGGGGCTACGCTTATTGGCTATGCTATCCCGAAGCGCGGCGCGGCGTCGCCAAGATCCGCCGCTTCCGGGAATGGCTGCTCGCCGAACTCGCGCGCGATCTGCCGAGCCCGGTCTGATCGCGTCGCCTCCGGGCATGTCGCATTCCGCCAATACGGTCGGAGGGTGCGGGCTTATCTCTCAAAAGGTCGAGAGCCGCTCTCCGCTCCCGGAGTGCGCTCTCGCTTTGCAGGGAGGATGGCATGGCCGATCTCATGAAACCTGCGCTGGCGGCGGCCGTATCGATGCTGGGCCTGTCGCTGGGCGTAACCGATGCGGCGGCACAGAAGCAGCCCGGCGCACCGACCGGCGAGACGCAAGGCGTCCTGATCGGGCTGGACAAGCCGGACAGCACCCAGATCAAGAGCGAGCAGCTCAAGGGTCAGGCGCCGGTCAGCAATCAGTGGAAGGCGCCGTCCAGCACTCAGTTGAAGTCGCCTTCGAGCAACCAATGGAAAGCGCCGTCGAGCAACCAGATCAAATGGTAGCTGCGATCCGCTGACGTCGCCTTCGCGTCAGTTCTTTGGCGCGCCAATCAGCGCGGCGCGCGCCGCGCGGGCCGCCATGCGGCGATCCAGACGTGCGCCAGCCGTGCCGACCGATCCTTCGCGCATGATCCGTTGCGCGACGTGCTCCAGTTCGTCCGCTCGAGGTGCACGATCCTGGGCGATGCAGGCGGCAAGCACGGGGTAAAGCGGTTGCGCGACCATTCACCCGCGCAGGGAATCGTCGACGCCGGGGTGTTGCCGTTCGATCCACGCTACGCGCCATGCGCGCCCTTCGATCCAGAACGGAATGGCCGCCAGCAACGCGAATACCAGCGTCATCCGCAGAAAATCGCTGCGCGGCAGCATGTTGGCCGCCCACAGGATGACCGGCACGACGACGATCGGAGGACCCCAGGCGGGATGGCGAACCAGCCGGAATGCGCGCCACAGCAGCCAGCACAGCAGGATCGCGGCGGCGATGCTGCCGACGATCAGACCTATCGATTCGACGATGACCAGCAAGACCTGCATCCGACCATCCTCCTGACCGGAATATATATCGTATCGCGATATAAATCAAGGATGCGCGTCAGGCGATCGTATCGAGCAATTGTTTCAGCATCGGCCGCATTCGGACGATCTCGTCGCGGTGCACCGCCGATAAGCGTTCGAGGATCTCGCTGGCCGTTGGCGTCAGCTCCAACAAGGCCTGGCGGCCGTCATGCGGCGATGGCCGGCGCGCGATCAGTCCCAGCGTTTCCAGCCGCACGATCAGCCCCGACGCACTATGCGGCTTCACGAACAATCGTTCGGCGACATAACCGATGCTGACCGGCTTGGGCGCCGCGCCGCGACTGGTAAGCAGCACCTGATGTTGTTGCGGCGTGAGACCGAAATCGGCTGCCCGCTCCTCGCTGAACGCCTGGAACTGGCGCAACGTGCAGCGAAAATCGGCCAGCGCGGCATATTCGGCGTCGGTCAGCTCGTGCCCGCTCGGCATTATTCGTCATCCTTCGATTGAATTATGTCGTACCACGATATAGTTGCGCGGCGTCTCCCTACACAACAGGACGCCATGTCACTCCATTCCACGTCCGCCGACAAGGCGCGTCCTTTAGGCGATCACAGCGCCGATTTGCGCATGATCATGCTGACCGCCGCCGCGATCCCCGTGGGGATCGGCGCGGCATTGGGGGCATGGCTGTTGATCCGCCTGATCGCGATCGCGACCAACCTGTTCTGGTTCGGCCGATTGTCGGCGAGTCCGGTGGATATCACCAATGCGCATCTCGGGCTGTTGACGGTGGCGATCCCGGCGATCGGCGGGTTGCTGATCGGGCTGATGGCACGGTTCGGATCGGAGAAGATCAAGGGGCACGGCATCCCCGAAGCGATCGAGGCGATCCTCTACGGCGAAAGCCGATTGTCGCTGAAGGTCGCGTTGCTCAAGCCATTGTCCTCGGCGATCTCGATCGGCAGCGGCGGTCCGTTCGGCGCCGAAGGGCCGATCATCATGACCGGCGGGGCGATCGGCTCGTTGTTCGCGCAGCGCTTCCGGCTGAGCGCAGCCGAGCGCAAGACCTTGCTGGTGGCGGGTGCCGCGGCCGGCATGACGGGCATCTTCGGCACGCCGCTTGCTGCCATCCTGCTGGCGATCGAAGTGCTGTTGTTCGAGTGGAAGCCGCGCAGCTTCGTGCCGGTGGTGACCGCAGTGTTGGTAGCCTTCGCCTGCCGCCCGCTGTTGCTCGGTTCGGGCGCGCTGTTCCCATTCCCGGCGGTGGCGCTGGATTGGTGGCAGGCGGCGTCGGGGTCGCTCGCCACCGGCATCCTCGCCGGCCTCGAAGCGGCATTGCTGTCGGTCGCACTCTACAAGGTCGAGGACCTTTTCCACCGCCTGCCGGTCCATTGGTTCTGTTGGCCCGCTCTGGGCGGCATCGTCGTCGGGTTGGGCGGGCTGGTCGACGCGCATGTGCTTGGCGCCGGCTATTCCAACATTCAGGGGCTGCTCGACGGCTCGATGACGTTGCGGGTCGTGCTCGCGTTGCTCGTGGTGAAAGCGATCGTCTGGCTGATCGCTCTGGGATCGGGAACGTCGGGTGGCGTGCTCGCTCCATTGCTGATCCTGGGCGGTGCGCTTGGTGTCGCGCTCGGCCAGTTCCTGCCCGGGCCGGCTGGGTTCTGGGCGATGGCGGGGATGGCCGGGATCATGAGCGGGGCGATGCGCGCCCCGCTGACTGGCGCCTTTTTCGCGGTCGAAGTCACCGGGCACTTTACCGATCTGCCCGCAATGACGGCTGCCTCGGTCGGGGCCTATGCGGTCAGCGTGCTGATCATGCGCCGATCGATCCTGACCGAGAAGATCGCGCGGCGCGGGCGCCATATCTTGCAGGAATATACCGTCGACCCGCTCGATTTCCTCCAGGCCGAACAAGTGATGACGCCAGATCCGGAGACGTTGCCTGGTGATATGCCGATCCGCGACGCCGTTTCGTTCTTTGCCGATCACGCGACGCATCGGTCGTACCCGGTGGTGGACAAGGACGGTCGCCTGCTCGGCCTTGTGTCGCGCTCCGACGCGCTGCGCTGGCAAGTCGAAGGCGGCCAGTTGGACATACCGCTTGCCGATATCCTGTCCGACGCCTCCCAGCCGATGGCCTATCGCCATTCGCCGATTGGAGAGGTCGCCGACCTCATGGTCGAAACCGGAATTGGCCGCGTGCCGATCGTCGATCCCGCCAGCGGCAAGGTGGTGGGCATCCTGTCGCGCCACGATCTGCTGAAGGCGCGTGGCGAGCGTCGCCGTGCCGAGTTCGAACGCTCGCGGGGCGGAGCCGCGGGCTGATAGCGGGTCGACGATCCACACCTTCTTCGTTCCCGATATTTCCTCTCGGGCAAATAGGCTCTAACCGCTCTTGAATGGCAGCCGAGATTACCGACCTTCCCGACAATCCTTCCGTGGGCGTGTTCGATGCGCCGTTCGATAGCGCGCTCAGCGAACGCTACCTCGTCTACGCCTTGTCGACGATCACCGCGCGCTCGCTGCCCGACGTTCGCGATGGGCTGAAGCCGGTGCATCGGCGCCTGCTCTGGGCGATGCGAACGCTCAAGATGGATCCCAACAGCGCCTACAAGAAATCGGCGCGCGTGGTCGGCGACGTCATCGGCAAATATCATCCGCATGGCGACGCCTCGGTCTATGACGCGATGGTCCGCCTCGCGCAGGATTTCTCGCTGCGTTACCCGCTGGTCGACGGCCAGGGGAATTTCGGCAATATCGACGGCGATAACGCCGCCGCCTACCGCTACACCGAGGCGCGGCTGACGCAGGTCGCGACCGACCTGATGGACGGGCTTGACGAAGATGCGGTCGGGTTCCGCCCCACCTATAACGGTGAGGACCATGAGCCCGAGCTGATGCCGGGCGCCTTCCCCAATCTGCTCGCCAATGGCGCGGCCGGGATCGCGGTGGGCATGGCGACCAGCATCCCGCCGCACAATGCCGCCGAATTGCTCGATGCGTCAATCGCGCTGATCGACAATCCGAACGCCAATGTGCTCGACTATGTGAAGGGCCCCGATTTGCCGACCGGCGGCGCCATCGTCGATAGCCCGGCGGCGATTGCCGAGGCCTATGCGACCGGCCGCGGCTCGTTCCGGACGCGCGCGACGATCGAGCGCGTCAACGAGAAGGGCGGCGGCTGGCACCTCGTCGTGACCGAAATCCCGTACGGCGTGTCCAAGGGCAAGTTGATCGAGGGCATCGCCGACCTGGTCAACGACAAGCGTTTGCCGATCCTGGCCGATGTCCGCGACGAATCCGCCGAGGATTTGCGCATCGTGCTCGAACCGCGCAGCCGCACGGTCGATTCGGACACGTTGATCGAAAGCCTGTATCGGCTGTCCGACCTCGAAACGCGCATTCCGCTCAATTTGAACGTGCTCGATGCGACGCGAACGCCGCGCGTCATGAGCCTCAAGGAAGCGCTGCAGTCCTGGGTCGATCACCAGTTCATCGTGTTGCGGCGGCGTTCGCAGCATCGGCTGGACAAGATCGCCGACCGGCTCGAATTGCTCGATGGCTATATCATCGCTTATCTCAACCTCGATCGCGTGATCGAGATCATCCGCACCGAGGATGAGCCCAAGCCGGTAATGATCGCCGAGTTCGAGCTGACCGACCGCCAGGCCGAAGCGATCCTCAACATGCGGCTGCGCAGCTTGCGCAAGCTCGAGGAAATGGAGCTGCGCAAGGAACGCGAAGGGCTCGAGAAGGAAAAGGCCGAGCTCGACTTGCTGCTCTCGTCCGACGCGCGGCAGCGCACGCGGTTGAAGCGCGATCTCGGCAAGGTGCGTGATCGCTATGGTCCGGAGACCGTACTCGGCCGCCGACGCACCAAGATCGAGGAAGCCGCGCCGGCGCGTGAAATCCCGCTCGAGGCGATGATCGAGCGCGAGCCGATTACCGTGATCTTGTCGCAGCGCGGCTGGATTCGAGCGATGAAAGGGCATGTCGAACTCGCCTCGGCCGACGCGATGAAGTTCAAGGAAGGCGATGGCCCGCGCTTTGCGTTCCACGCTCAGACTACCGACAAACTGCTGCTCGCCGCCGAGACCGGGCGCTTCTACACGCTCGCCGCCGACAGGCTGCCCGGCGGGCGCGGGTTCGGCGAACCGGTGCGGCTGATGATCGATCTCGACGGCGAGGCCGGTATCGCGGCGCTGTTGCGCGCGAGCGAGGCGGAGAAGCTGCTGGTCGCGGCGTCCGACGGACGTGGCTTCGTGCTCAAGGCGGCTGACGCGATTGCCGAAACGCGCAAGGGCAAGGCAGTGGTGACGCCGCGTGCCGGCGCCAAGCTCAAGATCGTCCGGCCGATCGCCGGCGAGGACGATTACGTCGCGGCGATCGGCGACAATCGCAAGATGCTGGTCTTCCCGTTGTCGGAAGTCGCCGAACTGTCCAAGGGGCAAGGCGTGCAGCTGCAGCGCTATCGCGACGGCGGGCTGTCGGACGCGATCACGTTCAAGTTCGCCGAGGGGCTGAGCTGGGCGATGGGCGGCGAAAGCGGTCGAACACGGACCGAAACCGACTTGCAGCCGTGGCGTACCGCGCGCGGCGCCGCGGGGCGGATGCCGCCAACCGGATTTCCGCGCGACAACAGGTTTT
>Ga0157372_10005659_pt1 | contig 13293 bp, 9 predicted proteins | sample C55metaG_FD_115307 | JGI IMG/M metagenome (GOLD analysis project Ga0157372, IMG submission 115307) | Corn rhizosphere microbial communities from Kellogg Biological Station, Michigan, USA - C5-5 metaG | ecosystem: Host-associated > Plants > Roots > Rhizosphere > Soil | place: USA: Michigan... | reverse complement strand
TTCTCATATCATTTTTTTCAATCGCGGCCGTTTTAGTGGATTTCGCGCTTGTCGTTCGGCATGTATTTGAATTACGGATACTTCGTGAACCCGGTTCTCAAAAGCTTCCTGCTGCACATTCACTTCCCGCCGCCGTCTTCCATCGCAGCGTAATTGCCGGGAACGATGATTCTTGCAGGGCTATCCGTAGCTACTGCACTAGTTACTTTCTGATTGTGGAACATCATTTCCTTGGCTTGCGCATGAGCCTGCTTGATTCTCATACGGTGAAATAATATTGTGGTATAACCAAAGTCACGGGTTCTCCGTTACTAGCCTTTCCCGCCTTTTGAGTAACGGGATGATACTGTTCTGATTCTGCCTTCGTTTTCCCGTTATCGAAATCGCGCGATGTTTTTGTCGGCGGATTTTCAGGCAGTCATGGATATTCTTCCAGGTCATTTCAAATCTCTCTCATCGGGTCTCAATCGATTTGTCGGTCGTGACGGGTCGCGCACAAGCGTGGCGATGCAACATATTTGCCCTCAGAGGATTCACACGCTGCGTTTACTTCGTTAGCTCTATGCCACGAAAGGGCTATATGGCGCCCCTAAAGAGCTATCCGACGATCAAAATGTGCAATACACCTGACTGCTGTTAGCTGTCAGGCTTGTACAAGCAACTACTAGTTCCTGCGGCCATTGCGAGAGGTCTATGGTTGCTGTCATGGGGAACTATTTCGCTATAAATGGAGAATGTTTTGAAGTTCCTAGCTTTTCTTATTCCTCTTTTTCTTGTTTCCCCGCTGGCATACTCAAAGACGGTGAGTTCGGTTTCGATCTCTCCCCAGGGCGCTGTACTTCAGAGCGGATCGACGCTGCAGTTCAGCGCGACCTGTGCCTACTCCGATGGGTCAACTGATAATTGCGCCGCGTCGGGTGGCGTAACCTGGACTTCTTCCCGTGCCACTGCGCTCACGGTCAATAGCACCGGCTTGGTTAAAGCCGCCACTGACCCCGGAGCGGGTTCCGTTGGCACAGGTCTTATCCTCGCCTCGGCGGGGGGCGCGACGGATCGTGCCAATGTGTATTCGCAACATCCGGGGGATACGTTCTATCAGTACATGACTCCGGACTACCGTATCTATCAGACCTCGACGCAGCCCACCCCAGTCAGGCTGCCGGCAAATGTCGTTGTAGGTTCGACCGTTTCCATAGGTTCAGGAATAGTGGTTAACTACAACGGACCTACGACCGGTGTGCCTTTTAATGGCACTTGCAACTGGATAAGTTCGGACCCGGCCAAAGCCACCGTAAGCAAGATAGGATTAGTGACGGCAGTAGCTCCAGGGACGGTCAATATCACCTGCGGCCGCGCCGGCAATGGCGTCTTTGGCACAAGCGGGACCTCGGGCTGGGTCGCTCCTGGAAACGTTATTACTCTTAACATCGTGGCCGGCGGAACCGGATCGCAGACATGGTATGTCCGTCCCGGTGGCGGAACGCCCTTTGTGAGCGCAGCGGCGACTCCGGCAGGCCAGTGCGACGGAAAGCATGACGCCGATTATCCCGGCTCGGGTGTCAATCAGCCATGCGCCTTGGGAAATATCCGGTATCTCTGGACAGACCAAGCGACTTACTACCAGGAAAAGTGGATGATCTCCGGTGGAGATACTGTGATCGTCCGGCAGAATCCGAACGGTTATAACACCGGAATGGATGCCAATACGGTCGGTGCCCCGGTGAACTGTAATGGAGACGGGGGAAACTGCTTTATGCCGTCGATCCCCTCGGGCACTGCTGCGCGACACACGCGCATCCTTGGAGAAAATTACGCGAGCTGTTCCTCTGATTCAGCAAAGACGCTGCTTCACGGATCGTGGGGAGCTTATGCGGTATTCAATACAACCGATTCGCAGTTCGTCGATGTCGCCTGTTTTGAGGTTACAGACGTAGCCGCCTGTGCCACAAGCGGCGCATACACCAATACGTGTCGCAATGGATCGAACAATGCGGCAGGTCAGGGAATTCTTCAAAGCGCTCTTACTGCATCGGTGAACTATACGGACCTGTTTATTCACGGATTGGGTGCTGACGGTATTCATGGCGCATCCGGCGTTGGCATCGTAGCCGACAGGGTTCATATCCGCGCCATGCCGAATGCTGGAATCAATATGGACGACAATCCATGGCAAGTGGGTAATATCTCTGTCGCGGGTGGATTTACCTTAAAGAATTCGATTACGGAATTCTCAGGCTGTGTCGAGGAATACCCGGTCGCTCATAACTATCCCTACATCGAATGCCGCGACCAGAATACCGGTGGCTATGCCGATGGCTTCGGGACCGCCAGTGCTACGGGGGACTGGCTCTTCGACCACGATACCTGGCGGTATAACTTTCAGGACGGTCTCGATCTACTCCACTCAGGCCTGAATAGCCTTACCGTAACGAACTCCACTAGCTACGGAAATGATGGCCAGCAGTTCAAGATAGGTTCCGGACTTATGGTGGTCTTTCGGAACAATCTCACTCTGCATAACTGCGCGCGTATCGGGCAGACGATCGGCGATGAGCCGGCGAGCGCGATACTTCCGGGGGTAGCATTGTGCCGCGCCGCCGGAGATGGAATTCCAATCGCCTTTGATGGACAAGGAACCGATCTCTTCCAGAACAATACCTACGTGGGCTACGGAGCAACTTCCTATGACCTGATGTGCACGGGTGGGTGGGATAGTTGCCCAAATACGAAATCGGTGTTCCAGAACAATGTGAACATCGGTATCACTAACTTGAATCCTGCATTGCCCGATCATCGAGCACCCGGTCTCTTCTATACCCAGGCAGCGATGCCTGCAAATCAGGGCTGGGCGGTACGCGACCACAATCTCTATTATGGTTTCCGCAACGGGTGTCCTACGCTGAATACAGGAGAGATCTGCGCAGATGTTAAATTCATCGACGAGCCTCCGCTGACGATCTCATCCGAGACGGTTCTTGATAACTTCAATTTCAATTTGAGTTCGGCGAGTCCGGCGGATGGCTCCGGTATCAGTATTCCCGGCCTGCTCAGCGACATTCTCGGGTTGACGCGCCTCAACCTGCCGTCGATGGGAGCAATCGAATTTGGGGGTAGCACTACCGCCCCTCCTGTTTCGCAGCCCACCACGTTGACTCTGGGAATTACGCCAAGCTCGTTGACCGTTGGGCAGACGGCAACCGGGGCAGTATCGGTTATCTCTGCAGGAGGCGTGGTTCCCACCGGGAGTGTCTCTCTTTTGAATGGGACTTCTCTTCTGGGGACAGCGACCCTGAATAGCTCAGGCATAGCGACGCTTTCGCTGCCTTCGCTTACCGCCGGGTCTTATTCTGTGACTGCTTCCTATGCGGGAGACAGCAATTATGCCGCCGGCGTATCAAGCGCTGTAACGATCACCGTGAGTGCCCCTGTGACGACGCCTCCGAGCGGCGGCACTCTTTCTCCGAGCGGCGCGGACTCACCCACAGGAGGAACTCCACCTCCTTCGGGGAGCATCACTCCGCCTCCTGTAACGACTACTCCGCCTCTAGCAACGACTACTACGCCGCCGGTGACGACGACCCCTCTTCCGGTGAGCGGAACCCCGCCATCGACCGTCCAGCCATCCTCCGTTTCGATCTCGGTTGCGCAGCCCGAGTATGGGTTCAATGTCATTCCCGGTTCAACGCGCCGTATCTTTGCGACGGTCACCAATGGAAGAACAAACCAGGTCGCCTGGACGGTGAAGTCCGGCTCTGCGCAGATCTCTTCCAACTCCGGTTCGTGGATTGACGTGACTGCTCCGGCGACAGGGTCTTCCTGTTCGATTACGGGCACAAGCGCAAAGTATGCGGTGACTTCCGCGGCGCGGTTTACTATCGAAGCCACCTCCGTGGACGATGGATCAAAGACAGCCGATATTACGTTCAACGTCTGCAAGCCTTCCGTGGAAGTATCGGTCGTCCCGTTCTACCGCACGGTCTATGCGAAGCAGCCTATCGATATTCAGAGCTTTGTGCTTGGGTCGACGAACCAGAATGTGCATTGGACCATTGCATCGCAGCCCAGGAACGGCGATGGCAGTCTCGCCGATTCTACCTCTCGCGATACCTTGTTCACGGCAACCATTCCCGGCCGCTATCACCTAACGGCGACCAGTGTGGCGGATGGGGGAAAGAGCGCGACGGCGATCGTTTATGTGACCGGTCACGCGATGCCATTTCGTGTAACGCCCAACCAGACAGAGCCCGTCGATTGCTCGGTAGATCCGGCGATGTTGGGAACCGTGTACGAGGTAGGCCCATCGCAGGCGTTCAAGACGCTTGCTTCGGTGCCGTTCCCAACCATGGAGCCCGGTTCAACGGTGCGGTTGCATAACGAGGATGCCACCGGCCAGCACCCGACGGAATATCACGAGTACGTTCAGATCTCTCGCGCCGCCGCAGCCGATCAGCCGGTGCGTCTGTGCGGCGTTCCCGATCGATTTGGGAACCTGCCCATCATCGACGGAGCGAACGCGACCGGCCGCCCCGATACGGATGCCGACGTAGCCGGAACGGGGCTTCTAACTCTGCACCGCTCGAATAGCTTCACCTACTGGCCTGCTTTCTCCGGACCGCAATACATTGCCATCGAAGGCATTCAATTTCGCAATGCGAAGACGGGCAACAGTTATTCCACGCCCGGTGGCTCGGTCAAGACCTGGCAGAGTTCTTCCTCGTGCATCCAGGTCGATGAAGCGCAGAATATCGCGTTTGTCGGCGATGACATTGGAAGTTGCAGCAGTGGCGTTTTGACCCAATTCAACAGCAACGGAGGCTGGGGAGCATCGGACGTGAACCTCCTCTTGGAGGGGAACCACATTCACAACAACGGTATCGCCGGCTCGAAGCTGGGACACCAGGTGTACCTGCAATCGTGGGGCAACGTCGTGCAGTTCAACCGCATTGACAACTACACGGCGGGAGCACTGGGCGCGAACGTCAAATCGCGCGGCCTCCAGGATGTCTTCCGCTATAACTACCTCGGCGACGGAGCGCAGCGGCAGATGGATCTCGTCGACGTAACCGATGCCCCGGCCTACATGTCGTTCAGCGGGTTTCTCAGCGGCGGAGACAACTCCTTCCATGCCCTTTATAACAAGGACGCCTATCCGGTCGATCGAATTGCCGCCGAGCAGGAGGCGTGGAACTCGCACTTCGTTTATGGCAATATCTATCAGAACAGTACATCGACGGCGCCCATTCACTTCTCCATGGACACGAGCGGTGGCGAGCTTGCGCGAAAGGGATCGCTCTACTGGTACAACAACACCTTCTACGAGAAGGCATGCCCGTCGTGCGCCGGGTCCTGGACGCTGTTCGATACGACTGCCGGTAACGGCGCCTATCTCCCGCAGGTCGAATTCCCGACGGTGCAGGCATTCAACAATATCGTCTGGATGGATAATGCAACCGCGCCGGTCTTCCATTGGAATAACTACTCTGCGTTCATCGGTGCGGGCGGCGGTAATCTCCTGCCTGCAAACTGGGGAGCCAGTTCGACCGGCGAAGGCACCGGCGCTGCCTGGAACACCAGCCCCAGCGGCAATGCGTATCAGAACAGTCTCCCCCTGGCGACGCATCTCACCGGATTCGACAAAGCGGATATCCTGACGACCGGGTCCATCCCCTTCGATCGGGTCTCATGGCTGCCCGGCAGCAAGGTTGTCGGCACCCAGCTTGTGCCGTCGGCAGTCTGCGAGATGCCCGACCGTTTCGCTTACCTGCCCAGCCTGGGCTATGCGGTTCCTCGGGTCAGCACCCCGGGCGTCGGCGCAACCGACACCGCTGCCGATACCGCAGGCATGATGAAGGTGGTGGTGGGCGCTGGAAGGTACAACACGCGATACTCAAACTGCCATTGAGAACGATGAGCCCGGGATCATTCATCCTGGGCTCATCGCCATTTTGTTTGGCTCTGCCTCAGCCGGAATGGGAGTGAGGAACCATTCCAGTGACCGTGCCGTGCCCGTTGCATCGCAGTTTCGGTAGACTCATAGGGGTACGTTCGCGTTGAGGATATTTAATCTATGAATTTTCGGTACCTTGCTTTAGCCGTCGGCCTTGCGCTGACGACCCTTGCGGCCCACGCTCAGGTTGGCCTTTATATCAACCCTGTCGCAATCCGCGTGAGCAACTCTCAGGCCGATACGGGGCCATTCGCTTTTCTTGGTGAAAACTCCAAGTCCAACATCTTCTACGGCGTCAACATCGGCGGCTACTACAACTTCTATCATCAGGGAAAGACCGAGGTTGGCCTCGATATCCGCGACTCCATCACCAATGGCAATAGCGCGACGCTCAACAGCTTTCTCGTTGGTGTCCGCGTCGCCACCGAACCTTTTAAGCGGCCTCTCAAGCCTTATGTCCAAGCCTCCGTCGGTGTGGGAACCACTCGTCCGCCAACGAGCAGCGTCCGCTCCAACAGAGCGCAGTTCGGCATCTTCGGCGGCGCGGATTACACGCTCAGCCGCCATGTAGACTTCCGCGTCGTTGAAATAGGGTTCAATTCTGTGACAACGGCCAGCAGCAGTACGATCGGCGGCGTCGGCAACATTCCCGCTTCGAAGCTGCTCAGCTTCAGCACCGGCCTGGTCTTCCGGTTTCACTAGATTGATCCGAGGGAAACCGTCGATCGAGGCCGGTCTGCGATCAGTCTCCGATCAGCCTAAAAGACCCAACTCCTTCTGGGCATCCTTCGCCGTCTGGCTATTGGGAGCTATTGCGATAGCCTTCTTCAGATGGAGCGAGGCATTGGCCTTATCGGAGAGTTTGCTGTAGATCATCCCGAGGTGGTAGTTGATCGCGGCGTTGTTCGGCGAGGTCTTCAGAGCGTCTTCCAGCAGGTCGCGACCGGAGTCGTAGTTTCCTTTCTGATAGTAGATCCAGGCCAGCGTGTCGGCGGTGTCGGGAGAGTTGGGAAGCACCCGGCGCGCGGTCTGCGCCAGCGAGAGCGCCACGTCAAGATTTCCGCCGGTCTCCGTCATCAGGTAGGCCAGGTTATTCGAGGCGACTGCCTGGTCGGGCTGAATCGCCAGGGCCTTCTTGTAGGAGGCGGTGGCGCTGCCGCGATCACCCTGCGACTCTTGAAGTGTACCCAGGATGGTAAACGCCTGTGCATCGCTGGGATGGTCTTTAACCCATTGTTGCCAGGTTCCGATCGCCTTGGCCGTATCGCCCATGGTGATCTGGGCGCGGGCATAGGTCATCACCGCGCCGCTGTCCTTCGGGTTGAGCTGCATGGCCTTCTGGGAAGACGCCAGTGCCCCGCCGGCATTGCCGGATTGCAACTGGAGCTGCGCCAGCAGGTCATACATGTCGCTGTTCTGCGGAGACTTGGCGATCTGCGCCTGAACCCGGTTCATCGCCCTGGCCGGCTGCTTCTGGAACATATCGATCGAGACCAGAAGGCCCAGGGCGCGCGCCGAGTTCGGATTGGTCTCGAGCGCCTGCTCCAGCAGCGTCGTCGCCTCCGGTAGCTTCTTCTGCACCAGCCGAAGCTGGCCCAACTCCAGATAAGCGCCGCTGTTCTTGGGATCGAGTTTGATAGCCTCGCGAAAATCGGCATCGGCCTTGTCCCACAGCTTCTGGCCTCCCTCGGCCATGCCGCGCCAGAGGTAAGGAATCGCCGACTGGGGAGCGATGGCGATTGCGGCCTCCGCCACCTGTGCCAGCGTAGTGTAGTCATGAAGCTGCAGGGAAACCTGTGCCAGCCCGCTCTGCGCGTCCATGCTCCTGGGATTGATGCGCGAGGCGTCGCGGAAGCTCTTCTGCGCGGCGGTAGTATCCCCCTTGGCTAGTGCGGCGCGGCCCAGCCAGAGCTTGACCTGCAGGTTCTCCGGATTCGCTTTAGCCGACTTTTGCAGCAGGTTGAACGCGTCGTCCGTCTTGCCGTCGTTGAGCAGAAGCATGCTGTTCAGAACTGCGACTTCGGGACGGTTGCTGTCGGTCTTGGTCAGCTCGGCGGCGATCTCCTTTACCTTGGGAATGTCATGCTTCTGTAGAAGAACCTGGGCGTAGGCCAGCTTGAGCGGAGCGCTCTTCGGGTACTTCGATACCAGACCGGAGTAGGCTGCGGCGGCTTTGTCGAGCTGGTGAGTGCGAATGTAGTAGCTTGCCAGCAGATCGGCGCCGGTGCTGTCCTCATTGAGGTCCTCGGCCGTCTTCAGAAGCGTCTCTTCGGCTTTCGCGGTATTGCCCTGACGGAGATAGTGGTTCGCCAGGCTGCCGCGAGCGTTGATACTCGTTGGATCGGCAGCACGGCTGCGTTCATCTCCCCTTCGGCCCCCGGAAGGTCGCCCTTCTTCTCCAGCAGCGCGGCCAGGATGAGGTGCGCCGTTACATTTTTCCCGTCCAGCGATACCGCTTTGCGCAGCTCCTCTTCCGCAGAGGCTGCCTTTGCAGGATCGGAACTTTCGAGGAAGCCGAGCGATGCATGGTAGCCGGACTTCTTCGGATCGATCGAAATAGCGTGCTGAATCTGGGTGAGCGCTTCGGCGCGGTCTCCCTTAGCCGCAGCGATGCTGGAGAGCAGGGCATAGGCGTCTGCATTATTGCTATCGGTGGCGAGCACGGCCTTGGCCTGTTCCGTGGCCTTATCGACCTGTTGCCCCGCTAACAGCAGGTTGCCCAGGTCGATGCGCGCCGCATTGTTGCCGGGCTGCAGGTCCACCGTCCGCATCAACTCCGCATATGCCTGCATCATCAGGCCCTGTTTCAAATAGACCTTGGCCAGTTGGTAGTGGGCGTCGCCGAAGTTATGGTCCACCTTCAGCGCATTCGAGAGCTGAATGGCTGCTTCCTTCAGCTTGCCCTGCTCCTCATAGCGTTTGCCGCTCTCCAGATAGCTCTGCTTCACCTTGTTGGGATCGCGCTTGCATCCCATGCTGAGGCCAAGCGTCACCGCCAGACCCAATACGACTAAAACTCTATATGCCGACGGTGTCAGTGCTATCTTCATTACGCTTTCCTCGATCCTTTTCTTAGTCAAACTGTTTGATTGATGCAAACTTTGCTGCTCCTGCCCGCGCACTCAGTTTGGGATAAACTGCGGCAGGAGCGGCGCCATGATATTGGTGAAGTGAACCGCGCGTTTCCGCGCATCTGCCACGGACTCGGTCGGCGAAATCTGCGTGATCACGCGGACCAGCGCGCCGTCCGTCCGATCCATGCGGATCGCATCTGCAACCATATAGGCTCTGGCCACATATTCGTTCGGAATACTGCGGCCGTGAGCCTGATACCAGTAGATGACGAATTGCCGGGACTCTCCATTGCTGATGATGTATTCGCCCACTCTGTAGTCTTTGCCGTTGACGTCCGTCAGGGTCACATACTTGTGGGAATCGAACGTCCAGCCCGCGCCCGGCAGGCAATTCTGCGGTGAATGGATGGACTGCCCCGTGCGCTGCGTCGGGAAGTAGCCGATAAACACGCCAATCGGCAGGTCGGCGTTCGAGACGACCGGCGTTTGGCTGACGTTCATGGGCTGCGGAGACTTGAAATAGAGCCGGTTGAGAAAATCGCCCTTGCCCAGTACGGCGAGAACATCGTCAGCTATAGGCAGGTCCTGTCCGGTCCAGCCGCCGATGGTCTCAGGCATCAGGTGCAGCGGCTCGCGAGGCACCATGCGGTCGGTGTCACCGCGGCTGTGCAGGGCGAGTGCGGTTACAAAGAGGAGGAGGAAGACTGTCCAGAATCGAGGCGATTTCATGCTTTCTTTCCAGTCATCGGCCAGACCAGCCGCATCGCTCGGTGAACCAGGTACAGGCAGCAGAGAGAGATCACGAACATCACCCACCCGGAGAACTCGTGGAAGAACCCAAGTGCCTTATCCGGGTCCCAGTACTGTACGCACAGCCCGGTGCCGACGATCCGAACCACGTTCGCGGCCACGGCGATGGGTATGCTGGCGAGGGCCAGAATCACCCGGCGACGGGTTGTGCGCTCAAGGAAGTAGCCATAGAAGACCGCCAGCGCGAACAGGCTCATTAGCGAACGAATGCCGCTGCACGCCTCCGCGACCTCCAGCTTCATCACCGGCAATTGAATGACATTGCCTTCCTGGAGCACCGGCACACCCAGCATCGGCAGAATATCGCTGGCGATCCGCGAAGCCAGCAGTTGCAGCGGAAAGGTGATGTGGTTAAAGATGATGGCCGGAATCGGGATGGCAAGGATCAGGACCAGCAGCGGAAACCGCAGTTCGCGCAGCATCCTGCCGCCGAAGAACGTCCAGATTAGGCCGCCCATTAGGAAGATGAAGGACATCCTGGTGGTAAAGAGCTCGACTCCGTAGACGCCGAGTATTAAAAGGACGATCGCAAAGACGACCAGCGATATCCCTCTCCAGGTCGGCCTCGCCGGAATTGTGCCCAGAACCTCCCGTTTGTCCCATATAAGGTAGCCGGCAAAGAGTGGTACCAGAAACCCGTGGGAGTAATCCGGAATGGTGTACCAGTCATAGACTAGCTTTCCCGCGATGCGGTAATAGATGGCGACCAGCAGGGCAGCGATGATGGCATAGGGCAGCCAGCCGTATTTGATGGTTCCGGCTGCTTCGTTTGAGCCGAAAGGCCCGTGTTCCCCCAGGCCGCTAACCGGCTCGCGAGGATAAGGTTCGGCTTGAGTGCTGCCTGTCATTCGTAAGACGTTATACTTCACATAACACCTGTATGCAATTCGCGTGCCGCATTGAGTCAGCCAGTTTTTTCTGAATTAGACGCCTATATCCGTCAAAGTGGAAGGCAAGGCTCTCTATAGTGGAAAAACATTTCCCATACCTGCTGGCAATTTGCACACCGATATGGCGATCCGGCCGTTCCCTCTTTCGAGCTTCAACGTGGATTAGACGAATGATTTCGGGGTCTGAAGGGTATAGCCGAGAGGAGATTGAGAGCTTTTTGTGAGGAAGCGTCCTTGGGAAAGCTGTTTGGCATCTCCCGTGCATCGTACTGTGTAACAACAAAGGATTCTTCATGATTGCAGGCTTTACACAGGAAAGTAGAGGTCGTTCCCGCCAGCAGCCGGTCAGTGCGGACGTTCCCACGATGACGATGCGCCGCTGGAGCGACGAGACCGGCAGGAAGGCAATCGTCTCGTCTCCGTTTACGCGGCGTTCGATCCTGGGGCGTTACCGTATATTCGCAATAAAACGGCTCCAGCAGAAGACGAATACGTCAGAATGGGATAAGTCAGTCCCTGGCTTCATTAAGAATGGGAGTTGCCAATGAAGTGGTCTCTTGCTGTTTTAGTTGCGGCGCTGCTCGCGATGCCTGCTGTGGGAATCGCCCAGCCACCTTCCCCCTCGGCAACCGCCGACAAGGCCGTCCCACCACCGGATGCGACGCCGAAGACTCCTGCGAACGATGCGGCTACAAAAGACTCGACGGATACGGCCCACTATATTATCGGGCCTGAGGACAACCTCCAGATCACGGTCTGGAAGGAGCCCACTCTTTCGGGAACCATTCCCGTCCGCCCCGACGGCATGATCTCGATGGTGTTGCTTGGAGATCTTCCCGCCGCCGGTAAGACTCCCATGCAGTTGAGCGCCGACATTGCGGAGCGACTCAAGAAGTACATTCAGGACCCGATCGTCACGGTCGTTGTCCTGGGGATCAACAGCCAGAAGATCTTCGTCATCGGCGAAGTCGGCCACGTCGGCGCCATCGCTCTTTCGGCCGGCATGACGCCTCTGCAGGCAATCGCCGCGGCCGGCGGGTTGTCCCCCTTCGCTCACTCGAAGCGTATCTATATCCTGCGGGGTGACGGCAACAAGCGCGTCAAGATCCCGTTCGACTACAAGCAGGCCCTGAAGGGCGAAAACAAACAGGACGTCTCGCTCGAGCCCGGCGACACGATTGTGGTCCCATGAGGGGCTCCGTGAAGTTCTACCTCGCGTTGGCCCTGTGCGCGGCAGCCGTTCCGGCGATCTATGGACAGGCTGTGCCAGCTTCGTCCATGTCGCCGACCATTGGCCCAAATCTGCCTACGATTGACGGCGTTCTCCACTATTCTTTGAGTGCGTCGGAGATGTTTCAGACCGGTTACCGCAGCCAGGGTGTGACCGCCATGACCTCGCTGTCCGGGAATGCCGGCTATAACTCCAGAAGCACCGTCCGGCCATTTAGTATGCTCTACGCCGGGGGCGTCCTTTTGGGAAATCGGTATGGTCAGGGTGTGCGCACCTTCCAGAACTTTGCCGTCTCCCAGGGGCTGGTTGCCGGGGCGTGGATCTTCGGTATCTCAGACTCTGTCAGCTACCTGCCGCAATCGCCGACGACGGGACTCTCCGGGATTCCCGGTGTAGGCGATCTCGGATCGCAACCCATCCAGGGCCCGTCTGTCGGGCCTGCGGGTGGGGCGCTCTTCAATAATTCAGTCAACATAAGCAACTCGCTGAGCGGCAGCCTCGAGCGCCGGCTTACCTCCCTGACCTCCGCCAGCGGCGGAGCGAGCTGGACGATCCTTCGCTTTCCGGACAACGATGGGCTGGACAACAGTCAGATCTCCGGCCAGGCGGGCCTCAATCACCGGCTCGACGCGCGCGACACCATCAGCGCCAATGCCAGCTATTCGACCTTCCGTTATGGCAACAACATTGGACTTACGATGCAGACGCGCGGAATCAACGGAGCTTTTCAGCGAGTCCTGAGCAGAACGATGTCCATGAGCGCCTCCGCGGGACCCATGTGGATCAGCAGTTCCAATAGCCTCCTGATGCCTTCTCGGACCACTGTGGCGGCCAACCTGGCCCTGACCTATTCCCGCGAGTTTACGACGGCGAGCCTGACGTATTCGCGCGGCGTCAATGGCGGTTCCGGCATACAACCCGGCGCGTTGTCCGACAATCTCGGTGCCATGATCGGCAGAACCTATGGCCGCGACTGGATGGCCTCTCTCAGCGCCAATTACACCCGAACCTCCGGTCTGCTGAAGAATCCGGTCGGCACTCCTCCCGTGGGAGCGGGCTTTCTCTACGCCGGCGGGTCGAGCAACACCATCTACGGCGGCGTGCAGATCTCACGGAGACTGAGCGATTCGCTCTCCGCCTTTGCCAGCTATAACCTTCAGCATCAGTCAGTCGACAGCTCGCTGGCAGCGCAAAATGCCTTCAGCGGCCTCAGCAACACGTTTGGAATCGGGATATCCTTCTCTCCCCGTGCCACACGCCTCGGCCAGTTTTAAGGAGTCACCATGCTTGGTCATCGTTCTCTTAATTTGGAAGACTACACAACCATTCTGAAGCGAAGAG